>Ga0153928_1000232_pt1 | contig 28750 bp, 21 predicted proteins | sample TSNJ012MetaG_FD_106656 | JGI IMG/M metagenome (GOLD analysis project Ga0153928, IMG submission 106656) | Attine ant fungus gardens microbial communities from New Jersey, USA - TSNJ012 MetaG | ecosystem: Host-associated > Fungi > Mycelium > Unclassified | place: USA: New Jersey, Wharton State...
CAGGACAGCATCGAGGGCTCGGCCGACCGCATCGCCGGCTACGAGGGCGCCTTTGCGCGCAAGCGCGCGCTCGCCGCGCAGGTGGTGAAGCTCAAGCTGCCGCTCACCGTCAACGCGGTGGTGCACCGCGCCAACATCGAGCGCGTCGGCGACCTCGTCGAGCTGGCGCTCGCGCTCGGCGCCGGGCGCGTGGAAATCGCCCACGTGCAATATTACGGCTGGGCGCTCGAGAACCGCGCTACGCTCATGCCCACGCCCGAGCAGGTCACGCGCGCGGTCGGCGCGGTCGAGGAACTGCGCAAGCGTCATCACGGCCGCATCGTGATCGACGCGGTGGTGCCCGATTATTACGCCAGATATCCCAAGCCGTGCGTGGGCGGCTGGGGCCGCCGCTCGCTCAACGTGACGCCGGCCGGGCGCGTGCTCCCCTGCCACGCCGCCGAGAGCATTCCCGGCCTCGAGTTCTGGTCGGTGCGCGAGCATTCGCTCGCCGACATCTGGGCCGCCTCGCCCGCGTTCCGCGCCTTCCGCGGCACCGACTGGATGCAGGAGCCGTGCGCGACCTGTCCGCGCCGGCACGAAGATTTCGGCGGTTGCCGCTGTCAGGCCTTCGCGCTCACCGGCGACGCGCGCGCCACCGACCCGGTGTGCCACCTCTCGCCCAAGCACGCGATCGTGGAAGAACTGGCGGGCGTGCGGAAAGAGGCGGAGTACGTTTACCGGCGGTGAATGAGGCGTAGGGCGCAATAGCGAAGCGTATTGCGCCGTCTCAAAACAAAGGGCGCATTACGGCCTTCGGCCTAATGCGCCCTTCTGGGGGAATCAAACAATGGGTGTGCTCGACGGCATCCGCGTGCTCGACTTCGGCCGCTACATCGCCGGCCCGTATTGCGCGGCGCTGCTCGCCGAGCACGGCGCCGCGGTGATCCGCATCGAGAAGCGCGAAGGCAGCGAGGACCGTTTCCAGGCGCCGGTGACGCCGACCGGCGACGGTGCGCTGTTCATGCAGATGAACCGCAACAAGCGCGGCATGACGCTCGATCCGATGCGGCCGGAGGGGCGCGAGGTCGTGACGCGGCTCGTCAAGACCGCCGACGTCGTGGTGGCGAACCTGCCGCCGCAGACGCTTTCCGCCATGGGCCTCGACTACGCGAGCCTCAAGGCGATCAAGCCCGACGTCATCCTCACCACGGTCTCGGCCTACGGCCGCGGCGGGCCGTACAGCGACCGCGTCGGCTTCGACGGGGTCGGCCAGGTGATGTCGGGCGCGGTCTACATGACCGGCGAGGAGGACCAGCCGTATCGCGCGCAGGTGCCGTGGGTCGATTTCGGCACCGCGCTGCACTGCGCGTTCGGCACCATGGCGGCGCTGATGCACCGCAAGGCGACGGGCGAAGGCCAGATGGTCGAGGGCGCGCTGCTCGCGACCGCGGTGACGCTCGGCAACGCCCTCCTGATCGAGCAGGCGGTGGTCAAGCCCGACCGCGTGCCGACCGGCAACCGCGGCCAGACGGCCGCGCCGGTCGACATTTTCAAGACGCGCGACGGGTGGATCCTGGTGCAGGTGATCGGCGATCCGTTGTTCCGCCGCTGGGCCAAGCTGATGGACGAGCCGAAGTGGCTCGAGGACGCGCGCTTCAAGGACGACATCTCGCGCGGCGACAACGGCGCGGTGGTGAGCGAGCGCATGGCGCGCTGGTGCGCCGATTACACCACGGCCGAGGCGCTGGAGATTCTCGGCAAGGCGAAGATTCCCGCCGGCCCCGTGCTCAAGCCGCAGCAGACCCTGGACGATCCGCACATCCAGGCGATGAAATTCTTCCAGCCGTTGGACTTCCCCGGCGCCGCGCGGCCCGCGCCCGTCGCCAAGGCGCCCGTGTGGCTCTCGCAGACGCCCGGATCGATCCGGCACCGCGCCCCGGTGCTGGGCGAGCACACGGACGAGATATTGACGGAGCTCGGCTACGACCGCGGCGCGATCGCGGGGCTGAGGGAGAAGGGGATTGTGTAGGTGGGTCAGCCGGCGCAGCCGGCCTAACCTGCCGCAGAGACCTGCAAACAAACAACTCCGCCGGCGCGCGCGCCAGGCATGGACGCGAAAGCCTCAGAGCGGGGGGATTTATTCGCAGAAAACCAGGCGCGCTCTATGCAGACGTCCGCGAGCTGATTTTCACGTCGCCGAGGACGAGCTCGGCGGCTTCGAAGATGCGCCAGTGGCGCGAGTGCGAGCGGCGCTGATTCTGTTCCGCGACGAGGGCGCTGTGGACATCGAGGAGACGCCGTCGGGCGTGAACCCGATCGGGTCCGGCCTGCAGGCCGGCGGCGTAGGTCTCGGCCAGCGTCCGCGCGGCGGCAATTTGCCGGTCTTCGCTCTCGTCGGAAGCCAGAATCGCCAGCAGGTCCGCCATGAACTTCCGGTCGCTGGGCATGGTATCTTGCATGGCTCGTTCCCATCGGCGCGCCGGAACCGGCGCGCTCGCTCGCATATAGCACGTGTGAAACAGCGGGCGCACCGGCTGCAATCATTCGTTTTGTGCGATTTCCGGAAAACTTTGGCAACGGCCCGGGTTTTCGTCCGTTTTCGAGCTATGTCGCCGATCGGGGTCTGCGCGAGAACGGGATCGTGCGATTTCCAGGGTGGGTTAGAGCATGATCCCGAAAAGTGGGCACCGGTTTTCGGAAAAGATCATCGAACGAGCAACGCAAGGCCATTCTCGCCACGCTCGAAACCATCAAGAAAAAGTGCGAGGGTGAGCGATGGTCGCAGTTAAGAAGCGGCGGTCTCCCCGGGCCAAGCCGGCCGGATTCCGGGAGAGCGGCGCGCCGCGCGCGCGGGCCGCCAAGGGCACGCGCGTGGGCGACGACTTGGTCGCAGCCTTCAAAGAAATGACTGCCCACCTGCGCGGCGAGATCGAGCTTGAGACCCGTGAGCTGCCCGGCGGCGCGATGACGCCGGCCCGCATCAAGGTGATCCGCGCCAAGGTCGCCTCGTCGACCAAGGAGTTCGAGCGCGTATTCGGGATTCCGGCGCGGACGATGGAATCCTACGAGCAGGGCCGCCGCAATCCCGACGGCGCCATGCGCGCGCTGCTGCGCATCATCGACCGAGAACCAAAAGCCGCCCGCCGTGCGCTCATGGGATAGCGATCAACTCAACTAATTAGGGGTAGGCGGGTGGCGCTTGAGCAAATGATGTGGGCAATGCAGCTAAAAGGCGTTTCGCCGCTCGCCAAGCTAATAGCGATCTACATAGGGGACAATTGCGACCCCGAGAACAATCCTTCGCTCGTTCATGTTTCGACCCTGATCGAATTCACTGGTGCGGGCCGTTTGGATGTCATCGCAGCTCTCGGCGAGCTTCTCCATCACGGGTTACGAGCTGAACTACGCGACGAGGATACGTTTTGGATTGCTGGACTCGGAGAGTTCGACCCACCTTGGCGTTCGACCAAATAAAACCGCAGTAGCGCAAAATTGCTACATCATTGCGAGGAGCACAAAGCGCGACCATGCGATCCAGGGGACCGGGTGCCCTGGATTGCGTCGCTGCGCTCGCAATGATGGAGCGGCTTACTCCGCTGCCTCCCTCGCCGCGCCCGCCGGCTCCACCCGGGCCGCGCAAAACTTGAACTCGGGGATCTTCCCGAATGGGTCGAGCGCCGGGTTGGTGAGCAAGTTGGCGGCGGCTTCCACGAAGGCGAAGGGGATGAACACAACGCCGTCGGGGATGGCATCGTCCTGGCGCGCGGTGAGTTCGACCGAGCCGCGCCGCGTCGTCACCCGGATCGGATCGCCGGGCGAAATCCCGAGCCGGGTGATGGTGCCGCGCGAGACCGAGGCGACGGCGGCGGGCTCGAGCGCGTCGAGGGTCGTGGCGCGCCGGGTCATGGCGCCGGTGTGCCAATGCTCGAGCTGGCGGCCGGTGGTTAAAATAAACGGATAGGCCGCGTCGGGCTCTTCGTCGGGGGGCTGGAGCTTGGCGGCGACGAGCTTGCCGAAGCCGCCCGGGCGCGGGAAGCCCTTGTCGAACACCACGTCGCGGCCGGGCTTGTCGGGGGCGTCGGCCGGATAGGTCACCGCGCTCTCGCGCGCGATGCGTTCCCAGGAGATGTTGTCGAGCGAGGGCATGAGCGCGGCCATCTCGGTGTAGATCTCGCCCGGGCCCTGATAATTCCAGTCAAGCCCGATGCGGCGCGCGATCTCCTGGATCAGCCACCAGTCGAGCTTGGCGTCGCCCGGCAGCGGCAGCGCCGTGCGCCCCATCTGCACCTGGCGATTGGTGTTGGTGACGGTGCCGTCCTTCTCCGGCCAGGCGGAGGCAGGCAGGACCACGTCGGCATAGGCCGCGGTCTCGGTCAAAAACAAATCCTGCACCACCAGATGCTCGAGGTGGGCGAGCGCCTGGCGCGCGTGATTGAGGTCGGGGTCGGACATCGCCGGATTTTCGCCCATGATGTACATGCCCTTGATCACATCGGCATGCACCGCATCCATGATTTCGACCACAGTGAGGCCCTTGTTGGGATCGAGCTTGGTGCCCCACGCGTCCTCATAGCGTGCGCGCACCTGCGGATCCTCGACCGACTTGTAGTCGGGGAAGAACATCGGGATGAGGCCGGCGTCGGAAGCGCCCTGCACGTTGTTCTGGCCGCGCAGCGGATGGAGCCCGGTGCCGGGGCGGCCGATCTGGCCGGTGATGAGCGAGAGCGCGATCAGGCAGCGCGCGTTGTCGGTGCCGTGGGTGTGCTGGGAAATCCCCATGCCCCAGAAGATGATCGCCGACTTGGCGCGCGCGAACTTGCGCGCCACCGTGCGCAGCACGTCCGCCTCGACGCCGCAGATCGGCGCCATCTCCTCGGGCGTGAACTCCTTGATGCTCTCGGCGAACGGCCCGAAGCCCTCGACGTAGGTCTGGATGTACTGCTCGTCGTAGAGCTTCTCGGTCAGGATGGTATTGAGCATGGCGTTGAGCAACGCCACGTCGGTGCCGTTCTTGAACTGCAGCATGTGGTTGGCGTGGCGCTTGAGCGTCTGGCCGCGCGGATCCGCCACGATCAGGGTCGCGCCACGCTTCGTCGCCTGTTTGAAGAAGGTGGCGGCGACCGGGTGGTTCTCGGTCGGGTTGGCGCCAATCACGAAAATCACTTCGGAGTTCTTGCATTCGTTGAAGGTGGCCGAGACCGCGCCGGAACCGACGCCCTCCATCAGCGCCGCCACCGAGGAGGCGTGGCACAGGCGCGTGCAGTGATCGACGTTGTTGGTGCCGAAGCCGGTGCGCACCAGCTTCTGGAACAAATAGGCCTCTTCATTCGAGCCCTTGGCGGAACCGAAGCCGGCGAGCGCCTGCGAGCCTTCGCGGTCGCGAATTTTCTTCAAGCCGGCGGCGGCGCGGTCGAGCGCCTCGTCCCAGGTCGCTTCGCGGAAGTGAGTCCCCGGGTTTGCCGGATCGATGAACTCGTGCGGCACCTTCGGCACGCCGTCCTTGCGGACCAGCGGCTTTAACAGGCGCTGCGGGTTGTGCACGTAGTCGAAGCCGAAACGGCCCTTGACGCACAGCCGGTTCTCGTTGGCCGGGCCGTCGCGGCCGCTGACGTAAAGCAGCTTGTCGTCCTTGATGTGATAGGTGAGCTGGCAGCCGACGCCGCAATAGGGGCACACGCTGTCGACCGTGCGGTCGGCGTAGGCGGTGCGCACGTTATTCTGGTCGACGAGGGTCGCGGGCATCAGCGCGCCGGTCGGGCACGCCTGCACGCATTCGCCGCAGGCGACGCAGGTCGAGCCGCCCATGGGATCGTCGAAGTCGAACACGATCTTCTCGTGATGACCGCGGCCAGCCATGCCGATCACGTCGTTGACCTGCACCTCGCGGCAGGCGCGGACGCACAGGTTGCATTGGATGCAGGCATCGAGGTTGACCGCCATCGCCGGATGGCTGCGGTCGGGCGCCGGCCGGCGGTCCTGCGGGAAACGGGAGACCGCGATGCCCATGCGGTCGGCCCAGGCCCAGAATTTCGACGCCGGATCGTGGGAGGTCGCGCGCTCGGGTTGGTCGGCGATGAGCAGCTCGAACACCATCTTGCGCGAGGCCTTGGCGCGCTCCGACGAGGTCTTGACCTTCATGCCGGGCGAGGGCGTGCGAATGCAACTCGCGGCGAGCACGCGCTCGCCTTCGATCTCCACCATGCAGGCGCGGCAATTGCCGTCCGGGCGGTAACCGGGCTCGGGCGCGTAGCACAGGTGCGGGATGTCGGTGCCCAGGCGCTTGGCCGCCTGCCAGATGGTCTCGCCGGCGCGGATGTCGACCTCGCGGCCGTCGAGGGTGAAGGTCTTCGCGGTCGGCGGCGCGGCCTCGCCCTGGACGGCATCGACCGGCCCCTTGTGAGCGACGTGCACGCGGCCTTCGTTCTTGGCCGCGCCGCCCGCGGCGCCTTTGCGGTCGTGGCCGTAGCCGGCGGGTTTGCGGTCGTCCTTGTCGTTCATCGCGAGAACCTTTCGCTCACCAACGTCCCAGCGGTTTTTCCAGTTCGTCGGGAAAATATTTTAGCACGCACAACAGCGGGTTGGGCGCCGCCTGGCCGAGGCCGCAGATCGAGGCGTCGCGCATGGCAGCCGAGAGGTCGTCGAGCAGCGCCTGATTCCACGGGCCCGCCTGCATCAGCTTGACGGCCTTCTCGGTGCCGGCCCGGCACGGCGTGCACTGGCCGCAGCTCTCGTCCTCGAAGAAGCGCATGAGGTTGAGCGCCACCGCTTTCATGTCGTCCTGGTCCGAGAGGATCACAACCGCGTGCGACCCGACGAAGCATCCGTATTTTTCGAGCGTGCCGAAGTCGAGCGGGATGTCGGCCATGGACGCCGGCAGGATGCCGCCCGAGGCGCCGCCGGGCAGGTAGCCTTTGAACGTGTGGCCCTCGGCCATGCCGCCGCAAAACTCGTCGATCAACTCGCGCGCGGTAATGCCGGCGGGCGCGAGCTTGACGCCGGGATTCTTCACCCGCCCGGACACCGAGAAGCTACGAAAACCCTTGCGGTCGTGGCGGCCCTGGGACGCGAACCACTCGGCGCCCTTCTCGACGATGTCGCGCACCCAGAAGAGCGTCTCGACGTTTTGTTCGAGCGTCGGCCGGCCGAACAGGCCGACCTGCGCCACGTAGGGCGGACGATGGCGCGGCAGTCCGCGCTTGCCCTCGATCGATTCGATCATCGCGGATTCTTCGCCGCAGATGTAGGCGCCGGCGCCGCGCCGCAGGTGCACGCGCGTGTGCGCGGAGAGCCCGGCGCGCTCGACCTTCGCCAGCTCCTCGGCGAGCAGCAGCCGCACCTCGGGATATTCGTCGCGGATGTACAAATAGGTGTCGGGTGCCTCGACCACCCAAGCGGCGATCAGCATGCCCTCGATGAAGCGGTGCGGATCGCGTTCCAGATAATAGCGGTCCTTGAAGGTCCCGGGCTCGCCCTCGTCGGCGTTGACGGCGAACAGGCGCGGCGCCGGTTCGGCGCGCACCAGCGACCACTTGCGCCCGGTGGGAAAGCCCGCGCCGCCGAGGCCGCGCAGGCCGGCATCGCTGACGATCTTGATGAGGTCATCGCGCGAGCGCGTGCCGCCGATGCAGGCCTTGAGCAATGCGTAACCGCCGCCGCGCATGTAGGCGTCGAACGAATTGGGGGTGGCGTAAGTATGAGGATGGGCGGGCGCGGCCGCCGCGGCGGCGACGCGCGCAGCGTCGGCGTTCGCGACCTGCATGTGACCGACCGCGCACACCGGCGCGCGATCGCAGGCACCCATGCAAGGCGCGCGCACGACGCGCACGTTGAGGCCGAGTCTCTGCGGCAGCTCAGTGAGCAACTGCTCGGCGCCGGCGAGCGCGCAGGAGAGCGAATCGCACACGCGCACGGTGACGGGCGGCGGCGGCGCCTCGCCTTCCTTCACCACGTCGAAATGCGCGTAGAAGGTCGCAACCTCGTAGACTTCGGTGAGCGCGAGCCGCATCTCCTGCGCGAGCGCGGCAAGATGCGCGGCGGAGAGGCAGCCGTAGCGGTCCTGGATCAGGTGCAGGTGCTCGATCAGCAGATCGCGCCGGCGCTCGCGCTCGCCCAGCAGCGCGCGCACCTCCTCGAGCGCCTGGGGCTCGACCTGGCGGCCCTTGGGCGTACGGCGCGGTCGGCGCCGTCGGCTGCCGAGGTTTTGGTTGGCCTCGTTAATGGCTCGCACTCCTTCATCCCTCCCCCCGCAGGGGGAGGGTGGTTCCGAGCGAAGCGAGGAACCGGGTGGGGGTCCAAACAGCCCCCACCCCGGCTCGCTGCGCTCGCCGACCCCTCCCCCGCTTCGCGGGGGAGGGATAATCACGCCGCCTTTTCCTTCATGTGCGGGAACATGGCGTCGAGGGCTTCCTGGTCCATCTCGGTCTTGAACTTGTGCTTATCCTTGAGCGCCACCGCGCGCTGGGCGGCCGGCCGCGCGCTGACCTCGTCGACCAGGCGCTTGAGGTTCGGGAACTTGTCCCACGCGCCTTCGCCGAGGATGTTCGGCATCAGGCGCGACCAGCCCCACAGGTTCATGTCGACGATCGTGTACGTGTCGCCCAGCATGTATTTGTTCTTGGCCAACCGCTTGTCGACGATGCCGAAATGCCGCTGTGCCTCGAAGGCGTAGCGGTTGACGGCGTAGGGGATTTTCTCCGGCGCGTAGTTGCGGAAGTGCACCGACTGGCCGGAGTAGGGGCCGACGCCGGAGGAGACGAAGAACATCCAGGAGAACAGCTCGCCACGGCCTTTGTCGGTCTTGGCGGGCAGGAACTTGCCGGTCTTCTCAGCGAGATAGAGCAGGCACGCGCTCGAATCGAACACAACGGCGTCGCCGTCGACGATCGCCGGCACTTTGGCGTTGGGATTGACGGCGAGGAAATCCGGCTTGTGCTGGTCGCCGCGCCGCGTGTCGACCGGGATCGGCTCATATTGCACACCGGCCTCCTCCAGGAACAGCGCGACCTTGGTCGGGTTCGGCGCGCCGCTGTAGTAGAACTTGATCATCTTCTTCCTCCTCTTCTCAGTTTGTAGCCCGCATGAGCGGAGCGAAATGCGGGATCCCGGATTTCGCCTCGCTCATCCGGGCTACGTTCTACGTTCCGTTAAAACAAACCCACGATCCGGCCGTCGGCGCCGACGTCGATGGCGTCCGCCGCCGGCACCCGCGGCAGGCCGGGCATCGTCAACAGCTCGCCGCAGATCACGACCACGAACTCGGCGCCCGCCGAGAGCCGCACTTCGCGCACCGGGATGATGTGGTCGCTCGGCGCGCCCTTGGCATCGGGATTGGTCGTGAAGCTGTACTGGGTCTTGGCCATGCAGATCGGGAACTTGCCGCAGCCCATCGCCTCGAAGTTGGCGAGCTGGTCGCGCACCGACTTCTCCATCGAGATGTCCTTGGCGCGGTAGATTTCCCTGCAGATCGTGCGGATCTTCTCGACCAGCGGCATGTCGTCGGGATAGAGCAGCTTGAGCTTGCTCTTGCCGCTCTCCGCCGCCCGCACCACCGCGCGCGCCACGTCGGCGGCGCCCCTGCCGCCCTCGGCCCAATGGTCGGCCATATAGGCCTCGACGCCGAGCTTCTTGCAGGTGTCCTCGACCACCTTGATTTCGGCGTCGGTGTCGGCGGAGAAGCGATTGATCGAGACCACCGGCACGACGCCGAATTTCTGCATGTTCTCGACGTGGCGCTGGAGGTTGCTCATGCCGGCTTCGAGCGCTTTCACGTTCTCGGTCTTGAGGTCTTCCTTCTTCACGCCGCCATGCATCTTGAGCGCCCGGATGGTGGCGACCAGCACCGCGCAGTCGGGCGCGATCCCGGTCTTGCGGCATTTGATGTCCATGAACTTCTCGCCGCCGAGGTCGGAGCCGAAGCCGGCTTCGGTGACGACGTAATCGGCGAGCTTGAGCGCGGTGGTGGTCGCCAGTACCGAGTTGCAGCCGTGCGCGATATTGGCGAAGGGGCCGCCGTGGATGAAGGCGGGCGTGCCCTCGAGCGTCTGCACCAGGTTGGGCGCCAGCGCCTCCTTGAGCAGCACGGTCATGGCGCCATGCCCCTTGAGGTCGGCGGCGCGCACCGGCTTGCGGTCGCGGGTATAGGCGACGACGATGTTGCCGAGGCGTTTTTTCAGATCTTCCACGTTGCGCGCGAGGCAGAAGATCGCCATCACCTCGGACGCGACGGTGATGTCGAAGCCGTCCTCGCGCGGGAAGCCGTTGGCGACACCGCCGAGCGAGTTGACGATCGAACGCAGCGCGCGGTCGTTCATGTCGAGCACGCGGCGCCAGGCGATGCGGCGCGCGTCGATGCCGAGCGAATTGCCCCAGTAGATATGATTGTCGAGCAAAGCCGCGAGCAGATTGTTCGCCGACGTGATGGCGTGGAAGTCGCCGGTGAAGTGAAGGTTGATGTCCTCCATCGGGACGACTTGGGCATAGCCGCCGCCGGCCGCGCCGCCCTTCATGCCGAACGACGGCCCGAGCGACGGCTCGCGGATGCACAGCATCGCCTTCTTGCCGATGTAGTTGAGCGCGTCGGTGAGCCCGACCGTCGTCGTGGTCTTGCCCTCGCCCGCCGGCGTCGGCGTGATGGCGCTCACCAGGATGAGCTTGCCGTTCGGCCGGTCCTGGATCGACTTGATGAAATCCATCGAGACCTTGGCCTTGTAGTGGCCGAAGGGCTCGAGGTTTTCCGGGGCGATGCCCAGCCGCTCGCGCGCGATGTCGAGGATCGGCCGCTTCTTGGCGGCTTGCGAGATTTCGATGTCGGTCTTCGGCTGCTGGTGTTGCGCGGCGAGGGCGGGAGCCTTCGCCGCCGCGGCGGTGGGCGGAGTCATGAAAACCTCATTCCGGGGTTGAGACTTGCACTAGCGGCAAACTCGTTCGCCGCGACTTTGGGTCCATCGGCCTGAACGCGCGTGATCTTGAAGCGGCCGTCGGCGCACACGACGGTGAAGCCGTCGCCCTCGACCGCGACGATCTCGCCCATCTTGCCGGCGATGCCTTTCGGGTCCTTCGCGGGCAGCGGCTTGGCGTCAAAAATCCGCACGGTCCTGCCGTCGAGCTTCGACCACGCGCCGGGCGCCGGGTTGCAGCCGCGGATCAGGCGATCGATGTCCTGCCACGGCCGGCCCCAGTCGATATGGGCGTTGTCCGGGCCGCAACGGCCCTCGTAGGTGGCCTTGCTGTCATCCTGTTTGATGCGCGGCGCCTTGCCGGCCTTGACCAGATCGACCGCCTCGAGCATCGCCTCGACGCCCATCGGGAACAGCCGGTCGAAATAGACCGAGCCGAGCGTGTCGGTCGGGCCGATGTGGGTCTTCTTCTGCAGCAACACGTCCCCGGTATCGAGGCCGTTGTCGGGCCAGAAGATCGACAGCCCGGTTTCGGTCTCGCCCTTGATGATCGGCCAGTTGATCGCGCTCGGGCCGCGAAAGGCCGGCAACAGCGAGGGGTGATACTGGATCGAGCCGTGGGTCGGGATGTTGAGAAAATCTTCCGGCACGAACAGGGTGACGAACGCCATCACCTGCAGATCGGGCTTGAGCGCGCGGAATTCCTCCCACACCTCGGGCTTGCGGTAGGACGCGGGCTGATAGACCGGCAGCTTGCCGGCGATCGCCGCCTCCTTGAGCGGATCGGCCTTCTGGCCCGGCTTCTCCGGCGCGACATACGCGGCGACGACGTCTTCGCCGCGCTTGATGAGCGCCTCCAGCACGGCCTTGCCGAACGCCTGCTGCCCGTGAACGACGATTCTCATGATTTCTCCGAATGATTCGTTCCGAAAGCGCGAATGGCGAATTGCGAGTAGCGAATAGTGACTGGTGAGTGGCGAATGGTGAGCAGGATCTACCATTCGCTATTCGCTATTCGCTACTCACTATTCGCTTCTTCTCACGCGGCTTGCGCCTGTCCTTTCTCCGGGGCGGTGATCGCGCCCGAAGCCTTGACGTCGTCAAGGTCGCGGCCGGAGTAGCCGAGCAGCCGGAGAATTTCCTCCGTGTGCTCGCCGAGCAGCGGCGAACGCTTCACCTCGGTGATCGAGTCGGACATTTTCAGCGGATTGCCGACGGTGAGATATGGGCCGCGGGTCGGATGATCGACCTCCACCACGGTGCCGGTGTTGCGCAGCGACGGCTCCTCGGCGATCTCTTTCATCGACAGGATCGGACCGACCGGAATGTCGACGGCGTTGCAGATGTCCATGACCTCGAACTTGGTCTTGGTCTTGGTCCATTCCTCGATCGTCGCGAAAATGTGCTTGAGCCGCGGCAGCCGCGCCGGCGGCGTCGCATAGTCCGGATCGGTCTTCCACTCCGGCTTGCCGATAATGTCGCAGATCGCACCCCACACCGGCGCCTGGGTGATGAAATAAATATAAGCGTCGGGATCGTTCTCCCAACCCTTGCACTTGAGGATCCAGCCCGGCTGCCCGCCGCCCGAATCGTTGCCGGCGCGCGGCACCGCGGCGCCGAACTGGACGCCTTCGCCGTACTGGCTGTATTCGGTGAGCGGCCCGTGCTTGAGCCGTTGCTGGTCGCGCAGCTTGACGCGGGCAAGGTTGAGCACGCCGTCCTGCATGGCGCAGAGCACCCTCTGGCCGCGGCCGGTGCGCTTGCGCTGGTAGAGCGCGCACGTGATGCCGAAGGCGAGGTGCAGGCCGGTGCCGGAATCGCCGATCTGGGCGCCGGTGACGAGCGGCGGCCCCTCGCGGAAGCCGGTGGTCGAGGCGGCGCCGCCGGCGCATTGCGCGACGTTCTCGTACACCTTGCATTCCTCGTAGGGTCCCGGGCCGAAGCCCTTGACCGAGGCGACGATCATGCGCGGGTTGGTCTTGTGGATGTAGTCCCAGGTCAACCCCATGCGGTCGAGGGCGCCGGGCGCGAAATTCTCCACCAGCACGTCGCAATATTTGATAAGCCGCTCGAGGATTTCCTTGCCCTTGGGGTGCTTCGAGTCGATCGTGATCGAGCGCTTGTTGCCGTTGAGCATGGTGAAGTAAAGGCTGTCGGCCCCTTTGACGTCGCGCAGCTGGCCGCGCGTGATGTCGCCGATGCCGGGACGCTCGACCTTGATCACGTCGGCTCCCATGTAGCCGAGGAGCTGCGTGCAGGTCGGCCCCGACTGCACGTGCGTAAAGTCGAGGATGCGCACGCCTTCGAGGGCCTTGCCGGCCTGCCCGTAGGGTTTGGCCGAGGGCCGCGGCAGCCCGTTCCCGTTCGCCGTCTTTGCCGCCGGCTTTTTGGCCGCGAGCTTCACGACCTTCCTGGCCGGTTTTTTTGCGGCCGCCTTGGACTTTGCCCTGGTCGATTTCTTCTTGGTCGCCATCGCTGTTTCCTCTCGTGTGGTCTCTCCCTCGTCGTCCCCGCGAAAGCGGGAACCCAGTAAACACCGGACGTTCGTGATTACTGAATGCCCGCTTCCGCGGGCATGACGAGCCTTCACATTCCTCTATTTCTTTCGCAGCGCGCTTTGCGGGTTGAGATTGCCGATACGGCCGCTTTCGCTGCCGGCGCCCGGATCGAGCACCGCATTGATGAGGGTCGGCTTGCCGGAATCCATCGCCGCGTTCACGGCGCGTTTGAGTTCGTCCGGGGACGTGGCATTGACGCCGACGCCGCCGAACGCATCGATCATCTTGTCGTAGCGCGAGCCCTTGACGAACACGGTCGTCGCCGGGTCGGAGCCCGCGGAATTGACATCGGTGCCGCGGTAGATGCCGTCATTATTGAAGATGACGACACAAATCGGCAGCTTGTAGCGGCAGATCGTCTCGATCTCCATGCCGGAGAAGCCAAAGGCGCTGTCGCCTTCCACCGCCAGTACCGGCTTGCCGGTCTCGATTGCGGCGCCGATCGCATAGCCCATGCCGACGCCCATGACTCCCCAGGTACCGACGTCGAGACGCTTTCGCGGTTGATATACGTCAATAATGCCGCGTGCGAGATCGAGGGTGTTGGCGCCTTCGTTGACCAAGATCGCATCGGGCCGCTCCTTGACGATCGTCCGCAGCACGCCGAGCGCACCGTGATAGTCCATCGGCGAGTTGTTGTTCATCAGCCGTGGCGCCATCTTGGAGACGTTCTCCTCGCGCTTTTTGGTGACCGCGCCGGTCCAATCGGACGGCGGCGCCGACCACTTGGCGCCCATACCGTCGAGCAGCGCCGACACGCAGGACCCGATGTCGCCGACCACCGGACCGGCGATTTCCACGTTGCTGTCCATCTCCTTAGGCTCGATGTCGATCTGAATGAACTTCTTCGGCGTCTCACCCCAGGTCTTGCCCTTGCCGTGTGAAAGGAGCCAATTGAGGCGCGCGCCGATCAGCATGACGACGTCGGAGTCCTTGAGCACCGTGGAGCGCGCCGCACCCGCGCACTGCGGGTGGGTGTCGGGCAACAGCCCCTTGGCCATGCTCATCGGGAGAAACGGCGCGCCGCTCTTTTCCACCAACGCGCGGATCGTCTCGTCCGCCTGGGCATAAGCCGCGCCCTTGCCGAGGATGATCAGCGGCCGCTTGGCGCTCTTGAGCACGTCGAGCGCGCGTTTGACCGCGGCCGGCGCGGGGATCTGAGCGGGTGCCGGATCGATCACCTTCACGAGCGACTTGGCGCCGGCCTCCGCGTCCATCACCTGGGCGAACAGCTTACCGGGCAGGTCGAGATAGACGCCGCCGGGACGGCCGGACACGGCGGCGCGGATCGCGCGCGCAAAGCCGATGCCGATGTCCTGCGCGTGCAGCACGCGGAACGCCGCCTTGCACAGGGGTTTGGCGATCGCGAGCTGATCCATCTCCTCGTAATCGCCCTGCTGCAGGTCGACGATCTCGCGCTCGGACGAGCCGCTGACCAGGATCATCGGGAAACAATTGGTGGTGGCGTGGGCGAGCGCGGTCAGGCCGTTGAGGAAGCCCGGTGCCGACACCGTGAGGCAGACCCCCGGCCTCTTCGTCAGGAAGCCGGCGATTGCGGCCGCATATCCGGCGTTCTGCTCGTGCCGAAACGAAATGACGCGGATGCCGGCGGCCTGGGCCATGCGGCCGAGATCCGTGATCGGGATCCCAGGCACGCCGTAGATCGTCTCGATGCCGTTGAGCTTGAGCGCCTCGATGACGAGGTGAAAGCCATCGGTGAGCTCGCGCTCGGTTTCGGCGGCCGGTCTTTCCTGCGTCGCTGCCTGTGCCATGGACGTTCCTCGCGTTTGTTTCGTTGTGTTCCGTTCAATCGAGATAATCGGCGTGCCGCGCGACATGGTCGGCAAGGCCGAGCGCGTGTTGCCGCACCAGCTCTTCGGCGCGTTCGGTTTCGCGCGCCTCGAGCGCATGGATGATGTTCATGTGGTCGCGGATCGAACGGTCGGCGCGATCGTCCTCGCCGATGGTCTTGCGGCGGATCATGCGCATGTGCGCGAACAGGTTCTCGGCGAGATGGATGAGCACCGAGTTGCGGCTCATGCCGATGATCGCCTGGTGAAACTGGATGTTGACCTCGGAATATTCGTCGAGGTGGGCATGCAACCGGCCGTCCTCGAAGGTGGTGAACATGGCGCGCAAGGTGGCGATATCGTCGTCGCTCGCCTGCAGCGTGATCAGCCGGGCGGCCATGCTTTCCAGCGCCGCCCAGGCGGTGATCATCTCGATCACCTCGCGCTTGGTCTTGCGCACCACGTAGATGCCGCGGCGCGGGATCGAGCGCACGAAGCCCTCGCGCTCGAGCTGCGCCATCGCCTCGCGCACCGGCGTGCGGCTGATGCCGAGGTCCTGGGCAAGCTGGCGCTCGTCGAGGCGCAGCTCGCCGGGCTCGTCGTAAACATTGATTGAGACGATGACATCGCGCAACGCCGTATAGGCGCGGTCGGCAAAGGTCGAGGTATCGTCGAGCGGCGCGACCGCGACCCGCGCGGTCGCCGCGCCCATCCGGCTGCGAGACGAACTCATGCAGGCCAATTCCGGGTGGCGGAGGCAGTTACCTTTAGCGGAAAGCGCTCTGTTATACAATATGCCAGTAGCGAAATTGTTCAATCGGACGTGAAAAGAGCACTCGCCGCGGCACGTGCGGCCCGGCGGCGGCCGACCAGTATCCCCGCGTTTTCAGCGGGTTAAGTCCAGGGCTGCTCGCCGCGGCCGATGCGGTCGCGCATCTCGGCCTGGAAATCGGGCGGGCCGAACGCGTACCACTCCTCGCTGATGCGATAGAGCAGCGGCCGGCCCTGGGCGGTGGCGAAATTCGTGAGCCATGCGAGGGCCTCGGGCTTAGGGCCGTTCGCAACCGGCACGGCCACGTCGACCACCAGCCCGCGCCAGGCGAAGCTCGCGGCGAGCAGGATCACGCCGGCACGGTCCGGCCGCATCCAGTCCGGCAAGGGGCTGCTCCCGGCGAGCCAGCCGCACACGAAGGCGCGGCACGGATCCTGCGGGCGCGTGTCGTAGATGGTGCAGTGATGCCCGGAGCTGAACGGGCACGGCTTCCCGGGATAGACCGCGTGCCCATGCACGGTGATCTTGAGCCAGCCGTCGCAGCACGCCGTGCACGTGTCGCACCGCCGCGCGGATATCCCGGCGCCGGTCATTCGACCGCGAAGGCGGCAGGCGCCTGGCCGCCGCGCCAAGCGTCCCACATGCGCGCATAGGCCGTCTCGAGATTGCGCGTATAGCCGGCGATATCGAACAGTGGCGCCGTGGCGCGGTTTTTTTCCAGCCGCTCGCGCAGCTCCCGCAGGCGCGCCGGGGTGCGGGCGAGATCGACGGCGAGCCGCTCGTAGGCTTCGAGCGAGGGCGCGATCAGCTCGGGCAGGCCGGCGGCCGCAACCGCGCTCGCAGCAACACGGCCGGCGAAGGTCGCGCCCGGGCAGGTAATGACCGGGAGGCCCGCCCACAGCGCGTCGCTCGCGGTAGTGTGGGCGTTGCACGGCAAGGTGTCGAGGAACAGGTCGGCGTGCCGGTGGCGCGCGAGATGCTCGGCGATGGGCGCGACGGGAGCAAACACCAGACGATCGGGATCGATGCCGCGCTGCTCCGCCTCGCGCCGCAGATTGCGCCGCGCGAGGTCGTTCGATTCCAGGAGCCACAGCACGGCGCCCGGCGCGCGCTTGAGCAGCCGTGCCCAGATGTCGAAGAAGGCCGGAGTAATTTTGTAGCTGTTGTTGAAACAACAGAACACGAAAGCGTCGGCGGGAAGCCCGCAGTCGCGGCGCGAGGGCGCGGCGGCAGCCAGGCGCGCGGCGTTCGGCTGATAACAGCCCGGCAACGTCACGAGCTTTTCGGCGAAGTATGTTTGCTCGCCGGGCGGGACGACGACGCCGTCGACAATGACGTAATCGATGAATTCCGCCCCCATGGTGCCGGGGTAGCCGAGATAATTGACCTGCACCGGCGCCGGCCGCGCCGCGAGCGTGGCGGTGCGCGCGTTGAGCGTGTGGCCCTTGAGGTCGATGAGAATGTCGACGGTGTCGGCGTGAATGCGCTGCGCCGCCTGCAAATGAGACAACGGGCGAATATCGATGAAACGATCGAACGCGCGCTCGAGGCGCTGCCGCATCGGGCCGGCGTCGTCCAGCCCGTAGGAATAGGCCAGGATTTCGAAGCGGGCGCGGTCGTGGCGTTCGAACAATTCCGCGGCGAGGTGCGCGGTCGCGTGCTGCTGAAAATCGGCGGACAGATAACCGAGCCGGATGCGCTCCTGCCGTGGCGCGTGGACGGGCAGCGCGGGCGGCGCCGCCCGTGCGAATGGCTCGACCCAGCGCCGCGCGCACATGAGCTGCTCGGCCGGACTCGCGTCGGTGGCGAGCAGAAAGAACGGCGGCACGCGCGCGCTCTGGCGCACCAGATCGCGGAGTTTTTGCTGACCGGCCGCGTAATCGGACCAGTCGCAGGCGCGCCAGCGCTGATAAACGAGCTGACTGAACGCCTCCGCATCGTCGGGCCGCAGCCGCAACGCCTGGCCGTAGGCCGCAATGGCGCCCTCCGGCTTGCCCAGCTCGCGCCACGCGTTGCCGAGATTATAGAAAGCCTGGGCATAGTCGGGCTTGAGCGCGAGCGCGCGCTGGAACGCGGTCACCGCCTCGGCCGGCTGCCCGCGCGCCAGCAGCGCGATGCCCAGGTTGTTGCAGGGTTCGGGCGCGTGCGGCCTGAGCTTGGCGGCGTGCTCGAATGCCGCCGCGGCTTCGTCCAGTCGCCCGAGCTCTTGGAGCGCGATGCCGGCGTTGGTCGCGGCTTCCAGATAGTCCGGCCGCAACGCGACGGCCTGGCCGTAAGCGTCGACCGCGTCGTCGAGCCGGCCCTGCTGCGCCAGGACCACGCCGCGATTGAAATGCACCGGCGCATAAGCGGGATCGAGCGTCGCGGCCTGCGTGAACGCCTCGAGCGCCGCGTCGAGCCGGCCCTGCTCCTGGAGCACGGCGCCGAGGTTGATACAAACAAAGGCGCTCGGGCTTTGGCGCAGGATGTCGCGATAGGCGGCTTCCGCTTCGTTCAACCGGCCCTGCCGCTGCAGGGCGACCGCGCGATTATAGGCGGCTTCGAGATCGTCCGGCCGCAGCTCGATCGCGCGCTCGTAAGCCGCCAGCGCGTCCGCAAACTTCCCCTGCTGCTGGAGAACGACGCCGATGTTGTTCAAGGCCTCGGGCAAGTCCGGTTTGAGCTTGAGCGCGTGGCGGTAGGCGGCGAGCGCCGCATCGAACTCGCCTTTGCGTTTGAACGCGTTGCCGAGGTGCAGATGGGCAAGCGCGTAATCGGGGCGCAGCGCAATCGCGCGCCGATGCGCGGCGATCGCCTCGTCAAGGCGGCCCTGCTGCTGCAACAGTGCGCCCAGATTGTTGTGACCCTCGGGGTATCTCGGCCGCGCGGCGACTACCTTGCGGAACAGAGCCTCGGCTTGCGCGAGGTCGCCCTCCTGGGCCGCGATGATCGCGAGGTTGCCGCAGGCCGCGATGCTGGCGCCGTCAAGGTCGAGCGCGCGGGCATAAAGGCGCTTGGCTTCGCCGAGCGCGCCGCGCCGGTGCGACTGCTCGGCCTGCTGCAGGATTTCGTCGAGCGTCGTTGCGGGGCTGCTTGGCGCGGGCGGGGTTGTCACGGCTCGCGCCATCGCAGGAACTGGACGTCGAAGGAGGTCGCGCCGTCGATCAGCTTGACGTAGAGGAACGGGCCGGCGAGGCGCACTTCGCCCCCCATCTTCGGGCCTCTGAAAAGCGTCGCATATTTTTCATAGCCGGGCGCATAGACCAGCGCGCCGCCGGTCGGCGGCGTGATCGTCAAGATGATCGTGACCTCGATCGCGCTTGCCGGAACAACGCGGCCGACGTCGACTTTGGCCGGCGGGATCTCGGCTTCCTCCGGGGCCTCAGGCTGAGGCGCGGTCTCGGCCTGCGCCAGCTGCAGATAAATCGCCGGCGGCGACATGTCCATCATCGCGCCCTCACTTTTCGGACTTGGGCAGCCATTCCAGGCCCGACCGCAATCGCGAGTCAAGACGGGAAGACTGTCGTGATTTTGCTCGTATTCAGCGCGCTCCACAGACGCGGCGCTCGTTGTGGCGCCCTCTCCCCTTGCGGGAGAGGGCCGCACCGGATGTGCAACAAACTCGGCCGGGTGAGGGGGTGCAGCTACCCCTCACCCACCTGAGTTTTGTTGAACGGCCAGAGCAGCCCTCTCCCGCAAGGGGAGAGGGCGCAATTACGATCGCCGCTACGACCGTCGCACTCGCGGCGGGAGCCATAAGGTCGCATCGTGGCGGGCGAACTCATCGGCCCGGGCCCGGTTGTCCTAGAGCATGATCCCGAAAAGTGGGTCCCGGTTTTCGGAAAGATCATGCTCCAGCATGAAGCTAAAGCGCGATGACGATTCGAAGAAAAGTCATCGCGCTTTAGGGCAAGGGTCAAAATCCAAAAATGGAAAAAATGCTCACGAAAGTTCCCGAGATCACGCTCGGTTTCTGGATCATCAAGATCGCCGCGACGACGCTGGGCGAAACCGGCGGCGATACGGTCACCATGACGCTCAACTGGGGTTATCTGGCGGGGACCGCGCTCTTCGCCGCGGCGCTCGTTGTTTTGGCCTGCCTGCAGATCGCGGCGAAGAAATTCAATCCGTTCCTCTACTGGGCCACCATCGTGGCCTCGACCACGTTCGGCACCGCCATGGCGGATTTTTCCGACCGCTCGCTCGGCATCGGCTACAGCGGCGGCTCGGCGATCCTGTTGGCGTGCCTGCTGGCGGTGCTCGGCGCCTGGTACTGGTCGCAGGGATCGATATCGGTCGAAACCGTCGACACGCCCAAGGTGGAAGCGTTCTACTGGGCGGCCATCACGTTTTCCCAGACGCTGGGCACGGCGCTCGGCGACTGGATGGCGGACACCACCGGCCTCGGCTATGAGGGCGGCGCGCTGGTGTTCGCGGCCGGGCTTGTCATCCTCGCGGGCCTCTATGTCCGGACCGGCGTGTCGCGGGTGTTCCTGTTCTGGGCGGCGTTCATTCTCACGCGGCCGCTGGGCGCGACCGTCGGCGATTTCCTCGACAAGCCGCACAGTCACGGCGGGCTGGCGTTGAGCCGTCCGCTCGCCTCGGCCGTGATCGCGGCGTTCATCCTCGCGTGCCTGCTGGTCCTGCCGCAGCGTGCCGGCCGGCACCCGGGCCATCCGCGCGAGCAAACAAACACGGCGTCATCCTGAGGAGACCGCTCGCGCAAGCGAGCGGTCGTCTCGAAGGATGGAGACAGGCTCCGTTCCTGCCTCCATCCTTCGAGACGCGCCCTTCGGGCGCTCCTCAGGATGACGCCGAGTTTGTTTCGCGGGTTTGCCGCGCTTGCGTGTCGAGGAAATCTTCCAGCGCGACGATGCAAGCGCGGTCGCGATAGATGCGCGTTTTGCTCGCCGCGATCCTGCTCCGCATGTCCGCGCGCCAGGTGGCGTCCCGGCCGAGCCGGACCGCGGTCGAAACATATTCCTCGATATTGCGCGCAATGGTGTCGGTGACGCCCATCATGTCCAGCATCGCCGCCGCGTGGCGGCCGCGCATGAGGCCGCCCGGCATGGTCACGATCGGAAGATCGTGCAGCAAACATTCGAGCACCGAGTTGCAGCCCGACCAGCCGATGCTGTCGAGCGCGACGTCGCAGCACCCGATCGCCGCCGCGTAACGCTCCGGATCGAGCCGCGGCAGGAAGACGCAATGATCGCCGGCGTCGAGGCCGTGCCCGGCGAAGGCCGCGCGCAGCCGGTCGCGCAACACGTTCGTGACGCGGTCGGCCCCGGGAAACTGGATGAAGGTGAACTGGCAATCGCCCACCGCGCGGGCGATGCGGGGATAAACGTCATCAAACTGCGGCAGGTATTTGTAGATCGCCTGGCTGCACCAGTAGACCGTCGCGCCCGCGCGCAAGCCGAGGTCGGCGCGGTCAACCGGGACCGGGCGGCGGTCGGGCGGCTCCCAGTAGACCGACAGATTCGGCAGCCGCACGAGGCGCTCGCTGTAATGCGCCTGCCCGTCGGGCGGCTCCATCAGGTCGCTGGTGAGAAAGAAGTCGATGGTGGGCAAGCCGCTGGTGTCGGGATGGCCCCAGGAACCGCATTGCACCGGCGCGAGCCGCTGCGCGGCCAATTGCGCGCACACCGGGTCCATGCCGACTTCCGGATAGACGAGCACGTGCGGCGCGTCGTCGAGGATGGCGCGGCGCCAAGCCTCGATCGGCAGCGGCCCCTGGACGAAACCCGCGCACAGGCCGGCGGCCGCGGTGGTGACGTCGTCGGATTCGCGGCCGGTGTGATAGCCGAACAGAGCGAACCTGCGCCGATCCAACTGGCCGAGCCACCCGCTGATCGGGATTTTCCAGTTCGAGTGCCGGCGAAAAAAGCCGCTGACGATGCCGACGCGCACCGGCTCGCTGGCCGCGGGCGGCGCCGGCAGGCTGGCGCTGCCGTAGCGCGCCGCCATGATCCGGCAGATCATCGCCCCGTAGACGGCCTGCAAGTCGCGATCGTTGCCGCCCTGATAGGCGAGGTAGAACGGCTGATGCGCGCCGACCACGTCGGCGAAGTCGCCCGGGCGCGCCGCCCGCTCGACCTCGTCGCCCAGCGCGCGCAGGCCTGCCTGGTAGGCGGCGCGCTGCCGCGCAATCTCGGCCTCGTCCTGATAGACGATCGGCAGGCGCGCCATGCAGGCGGCGAACCTGGCGGCGAAGAAATCCGGCTTGAGCGCGGCCGCCCGCTCGAAGCTCGCCGCCGCCTCGGCGATCCGGCTGCGCCCGCGCAGCGCCACGCCGCGGTTGTAGTGCGCCGGCGCGAAATCCGGCGCCAGCGCCAGCGCCTTGTCGTAATGGGCAAGCGCGGCCTCGAGCCGGCCAAGCTCCATGAGGGCGTTGGCGAGGTTGTTGTGCGCTCCCGCCACGTTCGGCACGAGACCGGCGACCCGCTCGTAGTGGCCGATCGCCTGCTCGGTCTTGCCCAGACGCCGCAGCGCGGCGGCGAGGTTGTTGTGGGCCTCCACGTAATCGGGGCGCAGCGCCGCCGCCCGTTCGAACGCCGCGGCCGCTTCGGCGAGCCGTCCGCGCGCACCGAGCACGACGCCGAGGTCGTTGTGCGCCTCGGGGAGGCCGGGCCGGAGCGCCACCGCATGGGCGAGGACGTCGGCCGCATCCGGCCGCCCGAGCTGATGCGCCACGACGCCGAGCCGGTGGAGCGCCGGGACATTATTCGGGTCGGCGGCGCAGACCCGCCGGTAGAGGCGCTCCGCCTCGGCGAGCCGCCCGGCCTGATGATGCGCGAGGGCCTGCGCGAAGACTTGATCGGGCGGCTGCGTAAAACCGGTACCCACTTTGCGGGCTGATGCTCTAAGTTGATATGCGACGTCGAGACGGGAGAGCTATCATGAGGTACGCCTTGCTATCCGCTGCATTGCTCACGCTGGTGGGGAGCAACCAGAGCTTCGCCTACTACTGCGAGGGCGGTCAACAACCGGTGCCGCCCGCCGTCGCCGCGCAAATGGCGCTGCCGCTGTGTGGCTTCGCCGCGACCAAGCGCTGGGGCCCGAACGGCTGCCAGTTGTGCGACGCCAGAGACATCTACCCGAATCCGTTCGTCGCGGAGGGCGCATACGTCGGCAAGCACGCCCGCCATGCACGCAGGAATAAATGGTGATGCGTCATTGCGAGGAGCGCGAAGCGCGACGAAGCAATCCAGGGGCCACGCACCTCGCCCTGGATTGCTTCGTCGCTTCGATTCTCGCAATGAGATATTCAAATAATTGAAGTTCCCGCCGGGGCCTCGCCGGCAGGAACTCCAATCTCGCGTCCATCACCCCGCGCTAGTGTCCCGATTTCCGAAGTTCGCCCGAGTTTGCCGCACGCTCCGTAGCGAACTTCGGAATCGAAGGACACTAGCAAATCTATAATTCTAGTGCCGCTTTGAACCCGAAGTTCGCAACCGAGCTTGCGGCAATGTTGTGCGAACTTCGAGTTCGCGGCACTAGATCAGAAGTCGAAGGTCATGCCGGTCGTGACCGCCTTGATGGCCGCCCCGCCAATCGTGTCGTTTTCGGCATCGCGGCTGCAAACCGCGTAGCCGTGGCCGCTCGGGCCGAGGCAGTAGTGCGAGCCGGGGCCATTCTGCAAGTAGGCGGCGACGAGGTACCAGCTGGCCCAGTTGTTGAATTTGTACTTGGTGCCAACCGCGTACATATCCGCCACTTCGCTGAACGCGTTCTGCTGATATTGGCCGATCTGCACGATCGGTCCGGGCGACACGCAGCCGACGCCGGCGTTCGGATTGTTGAGGCTCAGGCAGGTCGGAGCGCCGGGCGTGTTGCCACCATGCGCCCATGACGCGCTGACCGACCATTGGCTCCCGAGGTATTGAGTGGCGCTGAGGAAGATGTCGTCCTTCTGGCGCTCGTTGAAGGGCTCGAAAGCAGGCGGGACCTCGCGCCGGATCACCTCGTACATGGCATAGAGTTGCAGCGGGCCAAGCGGGCCGCTGAAACGATAACCGGCACCGATCTTGGCCGCCCATTCGTCCGCGACTCCGGTGAAGACCTGCGAACCATCGGGCAGGAAGATGGGCGCGGCCAACGTTGGGTTCTCAAGGCCGTCGTCGCCGTGGCGGTTGACCGCCTGATGGAACTCGTACGCCGCGATCGCCGTGAACGGTCCATTTTTGTAGATGCCCGCCGCACTGAAGGCGTTACCGAACGAGCCGTCGGTGCAGCCGTTGCCGCCGATGTTGCCGGGAACGGCGCCGCCGGTGCCCGGGAAGTTGCTGCCGCTGCCGCGCGTCGAGGCGCCGTTGCACTGAAAGTAGTCGCCGTAGGAGTAGTCGCTGTTGTCGGTCGCGTAGTTCTGGCCAGGCGAGAACAGCGCGCTGAACTGGAAGCCGTTCCAGATCGGCGATTCGTACCAGATGGAGTGGTTCATGCGCCAATCGAACTCGGCGCGGTTGTCGCCGCCGGTATTGCCGATGATCGAATTGTAGTCGCCGAGCGTGTTGGCGAACGGATCGAAGGCGGCCGTGGCTTTCTTATACGGCGTGTCGCTCTTGCCGGCCTTGATGGCGCCCCAGGGCCCTTCGAGACCGAGGTAGCTGTCGCGTGTGCCGAACGCGGCGCGCTCGGTCGGGGCCGATGCCACGTCGACCTGCTCCTCGAACTGCAAGACCACGGCGTAGCCGTCCCAACCGTACGGGGCCAAGTTGTGCCGGGCGCGGATGCCGAAATAGGAGCCATTGCTGGCGATGCCGAGCTTGGTTCCCTGGTCGAACACCGACGGATTGAACAGATCAAGAGACAGGTCCGCGTGGCCGTAGATGGTGACGGTGGTGTTGTCGACGACCGGCCCAAGCGGCCCGGCCTTGACCGGGAGTCCGCCCACGCTTACCGCGGGAGCGGGTGCCGGCGAGGTGGCGACCGAGCGGTGCAGCACCGGATTGCCCTTCGGCTTGGCGGCCGGATCGGCGGCGGGCGCGGCAGCGGCTTTCGGACGCGAGCCCTTAGCCTCGGCGCGCGGCGCGGCTTCGATGCTGTTGACGCGCTTGCGGAGGGCGGCGTTTTCCTCCTCCAGCTTCGCGTTGCTGTGTTCGAGCGCGTCGAGGCGCTTCAACACTTGATCGAGCGATTGGGCCAGAGCGGCGCGCGGCGTGCTCATGACGCCGGCGGCAGCGATGACGGCACCCGCCATATAGATCGCCGGAACGTGCCGCTTGTCTTTCGATCGGGTCCCCATGGTGTCCCCCCCAATGGCCGTATCGATGCGTTAACCATAACGTTGCTTGGGCGCGCGGCGATGTCGATGTATTTTTGGACATCCTGCGGTTTCCCATGATCATTTTTTGGTCGTCGTGGCAAAAATGTCACAAATTCAAATGGATCGACCTCACCGGGAAAAAATTGCCGCCCTGTCCTCGCTGCAAACAGCTAAACGGGGAGATGCCTCGGCTGTCTGATTCGGCCGATCGTCAGCCGTGGCACTCGCATGTTGTGCGCGCAAAATCGCGCACAGCGGCCGGGCATGACGGCGCGATTTAGCGCGTGGGCATCGGCTTCTCGCCGCGATAATCGTAGAAACCGCGTTGGGCCTTGCGGCCGAGCCAACCGGCCTCGACGTATTTCACCAGCAGGGGGCACGGCCGGTACTTGGAGTCGGCCAGCCCTTCGTGCAGCACCTGCATCACCGAGAGACAGGTGTCGAGGCCGATGAAGTCGGCAAGCTGCAATGGCCCCATCGGGTGATTGGCGCCGAGCCGCATGGCGGTGTCGATCGCCTCGACGTTCCCGACGCCCTCATAAAGCGTGTAGATCGCCTCATTGATCATCGGCAGCAGGATGCGGTTGACGATGAAGGCGGGAAAGTCCTCGGCGACCGCGATGGTCTTGCCGAGGTTGGCCACAAACGCCTTGGTGACCTCGAAGGTGGTGTCCGCCGTAGCTATCCCGCGAATGAGCTCGACGAGCTCCATCAGCGGCACCGGATTCATGAAATGAATGCCGATGAAGCGCTCGGGACGGTCGGTCGACGACGCCAGCCGCGTGATCGAAATCGACGAGGTGTTGGTGCCGATGATCGCCTCGGGCTTGAGGACCGGGCAGAGCTGGGAAAAAATCTTGGTCTTGACGTCTTCTTTTTCCGCGGCGGTTTCGATCACGAGGTCGCAATCGGCCATCGCGTCGATGGCCTCGGCGGGGATGATACGGTCGAGTGCCTTCTGCCGCTCGTCCTCGCTGATCAGGTTCTTGGAGACCTGACGCGCCATGTTGCCGTTGACGGTGGCAAGGCCGGACTTGATGCGGTCGAGCGACAGGTCGTTGAGCAGCACCGGAAACCCGGCGAGCGCGCACACATGGGCGATGCCGTTGCCCATCTGGCCGGCCCCGATCACGCCGACTTTGCGGATGTTGAGCTTCATTCCGTTGATCCGAATTGCCGGCGCCTTTTGCGACGATTGCGGCTGTTGCCGGCGCCCTTTTACGACGATTGCGGCCGCGATACCACCTCGCCGGACCGTCCCCGCGGGAGGGTTATTTGCCGAGCTTGCCGAGTTCTGCCTGGAGTTCCGGCAGCGCCTGGTAGAGGTCGGCGACGAGGCCGTAGTCGGCGACCTGGAAAATCGGCGCTTCTTCGTCCTTGTTGATCGCCACGATGACCTTGGAGTCCTTCATCCCGGCGAGATGCTGGATCGCCCCCGATATGCCGACCGCGATGTAGAGTTCGGGCGCCACCACCTTGCCGGTCTGGCCGACTTGCCAGTCGTTGGGCGCGTAGCCGGCATCGACCGCCGCGCGCGAGGCGCCGACCGCGGCGCCGAGCTTGTCGGCCACCGGCTCGATGTATTTGGTGAAGTTCTCCCGGCTTTGCATGGCGCGGCCGCCGGAGATCACGATCTTGGCGGCCGTCAACTCCGGCCGGTCGGTCTTCGACAGTTCCTCGCCCACGAAGGCGGAAAGGCCCGGATCGGGTGGCGGCGACACGTCTTCAATCGGCGCCGGCCCGCCTGCGCCCGCCGCCTGGAACGCGGTGGTGCGCACGGTGATCACCTTCTTGGCGTCGCGCGAGCGCACGGTCTGGATGGCGTTGCCGGCGTAGATCGGCCGCTCGAAGGTGTCGGGCGCGACCACCTTGGTGATGTCGGAAATCTGCATCACGTCGAGGAGCGCCGCGACCCGCGGCATGATGTTCTTGCCGAGCGTGGTCGCCGGCGCCACCACCGCGTCATAGGAGCCCGCAAGCGAGACGATGAGCGCCGCCACCGGCTCGGCCAGCCCGTGCTCGAAGCTCGGGTGTTCCGCGAGCAACACCTTGGCGACGCCGTCGATCTTGGCGGCCGCTTCGGCGACGACGCGGCAGCCGGCGCCGGCAACGAGGACGTGAACGTCGCCCCCGAGCGCCTTGGCGGCGGTGACCCCTCTCGCGGTCTGCTCGCGCAGGACCTTGTTGTCGTGCTCGGCCAGCAGAAGCGTCGCCACTAGAGTACCCCCGCTTCGTTCTTGAGCCGCTCGACGAGATCGGCGACCGACGCGACCTTCACGCCTGCCTTGCGGCCCGACGGCTCGGCGGTCTTGAGCACTTCGAGGCGCGGACTGACGTCGACGCCGTAGGTATCGGGCGTCTTCTCGTCGATCGGCTTCTTCTTCGCCTTCATGATGTTGGGCAGGCTCGCATAGCGCGGCTCGTTGAGCCGCAGGTCGGTGGTCACGATCGCCGGGGTCTTCAGCTTCACGGTCTGCAGCCCGCCGTCGATTTCGCGGGTCACCAGCAGGTCCGAACCCTCGATCACGAGCTTCGAGACGAAAGTGCCTTGCGACCAACCGAGCAGCGCCGCCAGCATCTGTCCGGTCTGGTTGCAGTCGTCGTCGATCGCCTGCTTGCCCATGATCACAAGCCCGGGCTGCTCCGCCTCGACCACGCCTTTGAGAATCTTGGCGACCGCGAGCGGCTCGGTCCCCGCCTCGGTTTTGACCAGGATGCCGCGGTCGGCCCCCATGGCGAGCGCGGTGCGGATCGTCTCGGCCGCCTGTGCCGGGCCGATCGAGGCGACCACGATCTCCGTCGCCTTGCCCTGCTCCTTGAGCCGGATCGCTTCCTCAACGGCAATCTCGTCGAAGGGATTCATCGACATTTTGACGTTGGCGAGTTCGACGCCGGAGCCGTCCGCCTTGACGCGGATTTTGACGTTGAAGTCCACCACTCGTTTGATCGGCACGAGAAGTTTCATGGGATGCGTCCGATGCCAGAGGTCAGATGCCAGATGTCAGATGTCAGAGCGCATGTCCAGTATCGAGCTCCGGTATCTGCCATCGGATATCCGGCATCCGACATCTGACCTCTGATCTCTGTCATCTGTTCTTTCCGGGTACCCACAGCACGTCGCGGGCGCCCTTGTCGTTGACGTAACGGGAAGCCACGAACAGGAAGTCCGAGAGCCGGTTGACGTACTTGAGGAGTGCCGTCGAGACGGTTTCGCCCGGACGCTGACTCAGTTCCACGATCATCCGTTCGGCGCGCCGGCACACGGTGCGCGCCACGTGCAGCGCCGCCGCCGCCGGCGTGCCGCCGGGCAGCACGAACGAACGCAGGGGACTCAAGTCCGCATTGAGCGCGTCGATCTCTTGCTCCAGGCGCGCGACCTGGGCATCGACGATTGCCAGGCGCTCCCCGCCCGGCCCCTTGCCCTTGTCAGGCGAGCACAGATCGGCGCCGAGGTCGAACAGATCGTTCTGAATGCGCGCGAGCATCGCGTCGACGCGTTCATCGCA
>Ga0153928_1000233_pt1 | contig 28720 bp, 23 predicted proteins | sample TSNJ012MetaG_FD_106656 | JGI IMG/M metagenome (GOLD analysis project Ga0153928, IMG submission 106656) | Attine ant fungus gardens microbial communities from New Jersey, USA - TSNJ012 MetaG | ecosystem: Host-associated > Fungi > Mycelium > Unclassified | place: USA: New Jersey, Wharton State...
CCAAATAAAACCTTAGGAAAGAAAAGCCCCAGCAAAGACGCTATCGCTGCTACCACCAGGGCACAGCCCAGGGTATTCCACACAATTTTCTTTGCCCGCTCCGGCTTTCTGGCACCCAGATTCTGCCCAATCATCGCCCCGGCCGCCGCATCAATACCGGCCATAAAGACATTGCTGAACTTCTGAATCTTATCCCCCACACTGTTGGTAGCCGATGCCACCAGGCCATAGCTGTTCACATTGGATTTCACCCAAAGCATGGAGAATTGCACCAGCATTACCCGCACCAGCTGGGGAATCCCCAGCTTAATAATGATCATAAGCACATCCTTTTCCATCCGAAAATAGGACGGCTTGAACTCAAAATCAAACTGCTCTTTATTCTTATACAAGTAGCCAAAAGCAGCCGCAAATGCCCCAAACTGTGAAAGCACAGTGGCAATTGCTGTTCCGGCCGCCTCCAGATGAAAAACGGCAACCAGCAGAACATCACAGACGATATTGACACATGCCGCTACAATAACAAACATCAGCGGCCTACGCGATTCGCCCATCCCTCTTAAAATACCGCAGACTGCATTATAACCAAAGATAAACGGCATTCCCATGGTTGTGATAATCATATAGTAAGTGGCCTGTTCCAGTGCTTCCGCAGGACAGTTTAAAAGACTCAAAATTTGTTTATGAAATGTAACGGTCAAGATAATACAACCAAAAGAAATCAAAAACATCAGGGTCAGCAATGTGCCGATGGTGGCCTTCACCTTTTTATCCTGTTTTGCTCCCACCAGCTGGGCAATATAAATCTGCCCGGCCGTGGAAAAAGCAGTGGCGATCGGTGTCATTACATCTGAGACCTCGCCCCCGGTTGCCACTCCGACCGTACCGACGCTTCCCACATACTGACCTACCACAATCAAATCAACCATTGAATAAAGCTGTTGGATCAAGTTGGTCAATACAATCGGAATTGCAAATACCAGCAGGGTTGGCAAAATAGTTCCGTTAATAAGATCAAGGCCAACCTTTTTTTTCTTTCCAGCTGCCGTTTCCATATCAATCACCTCTCGTTCTATCTTTCTGTCAAAAGCTTTCTTGTCTTCCACCTGCCGCTGATAAAATACAGGAAGCAGATCACGGCAGGAATGGAGCGGGCCATTGCATTTCCGTAGAAAAATCCGGTAATCCCCATATCCATACCATAGACAAAGAGAATGCTAAAACCAATCCGGCAGACAACACCGTCCATCATTCCGATCACGAAACTGAAGGAGGCAAAACCACAGCCGGTAATAACTGCCTGAAAAGTTCCCAGACACGCGGCCAGATAAAGGGTGATGACCATAATTTGCATATACACAACACCCATTTGAATAACCTCGGCATCATTGGTAAAGAAACCGTACAGAACTTCCGGTACCGTCAGGGCCAGGATCGATCCAACCGTAGCAAAGGTCAGCGTACATGCCAACGCTGTCCAGACCGTCTGTCTGACCCGGTCATATTTCCGGGCACCCAGGTTCTGGCCGATCATGGCCCCGGCTCCGGTATCCACCGCTGCAACAAATACCGTGCACAGCTTCTGCAGCTTATTGCCGATACTATTGGTTGCGGATGCCACCAGACCGTAGCTGTTAATATGAGAATTGCACCACAGCAGTGAGAAGCGGATGAAAATGGACTGGGCCATCTTGGGAATTCCTAACATCAGGATAATCCGCAGCGGTTCCTTCTTGATCTGAAAATAGGATAATCTTAATTCAAAATCAAACTGTTCTTTACGTCGATACATATAGATAAAAGCGGCCATGCAGGCACCGATCTGGGACATCACGGTAGCAATCGCCGTGCCAAAGACGCCCCATGGAATAACCGCCACCAGCAAAATATCCAGAAAGACATTTACCGTTGCGGCAATGCAGACAAAAAGCAATGGTTTTTGGGATTCCCCCAGCCCCCGGAGAACACCGCAGACAGCGTTATACCCAAACACAAAAGGAAAGCCGATCATCGTGGTCAGAAGATATACTACCGCCCGGTCATAAGCTTCCGCCGGGCAGTTTAAAATCCGCAGAATCGGCTGGTAACATAACCCGGTGATAACAATAAAAAATACGGATACCGTCAGCATCACGGTCAGGAGTGTTCCCACGGTTTCCTTGATCCGTTTTTCTTCTCCCGCACCGGCCAACTGGGCAATATAGACCTGCCCGGCACCGGCCAGGGCCGTGGCGACCGGCGTCAGCAAATCGGCTATTTCGCCGCCTACAGCTACTCCTACCGTACCGGCACTGCCGGCAAATTTACCGATTACCATCAGATCCACAATTGTATACATCTGCTGTACCAGATTGCTCATGATCAGCGGTACCGAAAACAGGATCAAGGTCCGAAACACGGAACCGTCTGTCAGATCTGTACCGACCCTTTTATTCTTTATTGCCACATCCATATAGGTACCTCCTGTTTCATCATTTCCGTCAAAAAGGCAAAAAAAGCTCTGCCCCAGCTACCCGTCACAGTTTCCAATTCCGGTGAGGAGCAGAGTCTTCTTCTACAAATCATTTAATTCCCGGGCCCGGCAGCAGGATACAAAATGCTCCGGCAGGAGTTCTTCCAGCTGCTGCGGCTGATAGCAATGATCACAAGTAAAGGGACAGCGGGAAGTAAACCGGCAGCCAGGCTTCGGATTGATGGGGGAAGTCAGTTCCCCCTGCAGCATGATCCGCTCCTGCTGATGATCAATATCCATTGTCGGAATTGCTGATAAAAGCGCTTTCGTGTAAGGATGGAGCGGGTTGTTAAAAAGCCCGCCTGTCGGTGCCGTCTCCACCAACTGCCCCAGATACATCACACAGATATCATTGGAAATGTGGCGGACTACCGACAAGTTATGGGTAATAAACAGATAGGTCAAGCCATACTTATCCTGCAGATCCATAAGCAGATTCAGAATCTGGGCCTGAATTGACACATCCAGGGCCGACACCGGCTCATCACATACGACAAACTTGGGGTTCAGCGCCAGCGCCCGGCCGATTCCCACCCGTTGACGCCTTCCGCCATCCAATTCATGGGGGTACGCCAGGCGGAGCCGCCGATCCACGCCGACCATATCCATCAGCCGTTCGGTTTCTTCTCCCAGTTCCTTCTTCGAAAAACGTCCGGATATCAACAACGGTTCACTGATGGTCTGTTCCACTGTCATTCTTGGATTCACCGAAGAATAAGGATCCTGGAAAATAATCTGCATATCTGCCCGCAGGTCGTACAGCTGCTTAGCATTGACATGGGTAACATCCTTACCCTCAAAAAATATGGTTCCGCCGGTGCTGTCCAGCAGGTGAATCAAGGTTCGCCCCAGGGTGGATTTCCCGCAGCCCGATTCGCCTACGACGCCCATAGTCTGCCCTGCCTTGATATGAAAGGACACATCATCAACCGCATGAAGAAGTCCTTTGGGTGTCTCAAAGTATTTTTTCAGATGTTTCACTTCAATCAGATTAGCCATGCTTCTCCTCCTTCCCGGAAGTGCCATTGCGGGTACATTTTAAGAAATGTCCTGCTTCGATCTCCCGGATCGGCACTGCCTGTTTTTTACATTCCTCGGCAGCATAAGGACAGCGGGGATGAAACCGGCACCCTTCTGGCAGGTGGGTGGGATCTGGCGGCAAGCCTTCAATATTGGCCAGGCGCCTGGTCCCCTGATCCATATTCGGGATGGCACCAAACAATCCGATGGTATAAGGATGAGACGGATTTTGAAAGATCTTTCGTTTACTGCCATACTCAATAATTTCACCGGCATAGACAATGGCCACATCGTCACTGACATTAGCCACTACCCCAAGATCGTGCGTAATCAAAATCATCGATGTATTCTGTTTTTTCCGCAAATCATTCATCATCTCCAGCACCTGTGCCTGAATCGTTACATCCAGCGCCGTCGTCGGTTCATCCGCCAGCAGCAGTTGGGGGCTGCAGGCCAGGGCAATGGCGATGATTACGCGCTGCTTCATTCCGCCGGAAAACTGATGGGGATATTCGTTATACCGCTCGCTGGTAATTCCAACCATCTCCAGCATGCTGACCGCCCGCTCTTTTGCTTCTTTCTTGGTAATGTTATGATGATTCTTAACCACCTCCGCAATCTGGTCACCTATCCGCATCACCGGATTCAGGGCCGTCATCGGGTCCTGGAAAACCATGGAAATTTTTTTGCCTCGCACCTTTCGCATCTCCGCCTCGCTGATCTGCAGAAGGTCTTCCCCGTTCAGGAGAATCTTGCCGCCCCGAATCCTGGCCGGCGGATCCGGCAGAATTCGCATGATGGTTTTGGCCATGGTCGTCTTGCCCGCACCGGTTTCGCCAACCAGCGCCAGCGTCTTGCCTCGCTCCAGCGTAAATGATACGCCATTCACTGCATGAACCGTCTCGTCCCCGGAGCTATACTCTACTGTCAGATCCTTTATTTCCAGAAATATGTTCTTGTCTTCGCTCATGATGGTTCCTCCTAATTCTTAAGCCTTGGATCCAGGGCATCCCGCAGACCGTCGCCCAGCATATTCAGGCAAAGGACGGTGATGGCAATAAAGAGCCCGGGAAATGTCAGCATGTAGGAATAATCACGAATATAACCTTTGGCCCCGGAAAGCATAGCCCCCCACTCCGGGGTCGGCGGTTGAACGCCAAGCCCGATATAGCTTAGCGATGCCGCTGTCAGTACGGTATTAGCAACGCCCATGGTCGCCTCCACAATCAATGGCGCCAGGCTGTTGGGCAGAACATATTTCATGATAATGCGAAACTTTCCGCAGCGGATGGACTCTGCCGCCTCCAGGTATTCCTGTTCCCTGACACGCATGATTGATGCCCGCAAAACCCGGGCAAAGCTGGGAATACGGCTGATGGAAAGAGCCAGAATGGTCTTGTCAAAGCCAGAACCCAAAGCTGCTGAAATGGCAATGGTCAGAATCAATCCCGGAATCGACTGAAAGATATCCAGGAAACGCATAATCAGATTATCCGCCCTGCCACCGAAATAGCCGGCAATTGTCCCGATCACGACCCCTACCACCAGGGCAAAACTCACGGAAATAATACCAATGGTCAGGGAATATCGGCCGCCATAAAGGATTCTGGTAAAAATATCCCGCCCCAGGTCATCGGTGCCGAACCAGTGGGCCGCCGACGGTCCTTGAAACGCATGCTTCATATCCAGGGTGGCATACCCATATGGAGAAAGTAACGGTGCAAAAATAGCAGAAAGAGCCAAAAGGGTAAAGATAAACAAACCGAACATGGCGGTCTTATTCTTGCGCAGGCGCTTGATCACGGCCGCATTAGCGCTTTCTTTTTTCATGTTCCCGCTCCCTTCTTTTTCCGGCTTCCACTGGTATATTGGGCTTTGATCCGGGGATCGACAAATGCATACACCACATCTACCAGAAGCATTACCAAACTGAATACCACCGCCAGAAAGATAACCGATCCGGTCACTACCGTGTAATCCCGGTTATTGACTGCCTGGACCATATAAGAGCCAATCCCGGGAATGGAAAATACATTTTCGATTACCACCGAACCGCCAAATATGTGGGCCAGGTGAGAACCGGCCACAGTAATAATCGGAATCAGGGCGTTGGGCAAGGCATGGCCATAGATTACTTTTCGCTCCGACAGGCCCTTGGCTCGTGCCGTCACTACATAATCCGAGCGGATAACCTCCAGCATACTTGACCGGGACTGCCTCGCCAGGCCGGCAATCCCGCCAAAGGCACTGGCAATGCATGGCAGAACATAATATTGTAAACCACCGATACCGGAAGCCGGAAGCCACCCCAGCCGCAATGAAAAGGTGATTACCAGTAAAAGGCCCAGCCAGAAGGAAGGCACCGACACGCCGATCAGGGCAATCACCATACAGATTCTGTCACCCAGACCGTTCTGATGGACTGCTGCCGTAATTCCCAGCGGAATCCCCACCAGCAGCATCAAGACGATGGAGATAAAGCCGACCAGTGCTGTCCGGGGCAGACGGCCCAATAATTCTTTGGTAATACTGTTATTGGTAATATAGGAATTGCCGAAATCAAAATGCAGAAATACCTGCTTCATATAGTTGCCCAGCTGAATGACGAAAGGCTGAGCCAATCCCAACTGCTCCCGTTTGGCCTGTAACTCCGCCTGGCTGGCCTCGGTGCCCAGAATAATAACAGCTGGGTCACCGGGCACAAAATGCATGATGAAAAAGATTACAACCGTTACACCGAGAATAACCGGAACCATCCATAACAATCGTTTTAATATATATTTCGTCATAGGAAAACCTCATTCGTTATTTATTCACTCCAGACATAGGTGCAGCCGGCCGGCATCAGCCATGGCAAACTACTCATTGAAATATCTGTGGTTACATCCCGACAGATCGTAAACGTCAGATTATTATAAATTCCATAAACATAGGCATTTTCTTTCATATACTGATGAAGGGCATCAACGGTCTCCGGGCCGTTGGTATCCGGATTTTCCGCCGCTGCGACCAACCGCTGCAGTTCATCATCCATTGCCATATTGGCACTTCCGGCAGCACAGCAGCCCTGATCCATCTTGCCACGCCACATTCCCATCAGCTGATCCGAAGTTCCGCAGTTATCCAGGAGAATATCCCACTGGGTCGGATCATTTTTGTAGGTGTTAAACAGGGTATCTTCATACGGCAGGATTTCCGATTTAATCCCGGCCTGAAGCAGATATGCCTGCAAAATCTGGGCAATCTTATTACGCATGGTACTGTTGTTGGTTACAATTCGCAGGGTTACTTCACCGTCGCCATAGCCGGCCTCTTTTAACAGGGCTTTGGCTTTTTCCGGATCATATTCATAATACGCTTCACTGCTCCATTTCTCATCGAAATCCGGCAGCAGGTTACTGCCAAAGGTCTTACAGGTCACCCCGAAGCCGTTGGAAGCGCCGTCTACCATTGCTTCACTGTCAAACGCATAGAGAACGGCCTGGCGAAGGGGCAGGTTATCATAAAACTTGCTGGCTTCATTGACATTTAAGAACATGGTCTGGGTCAGATTATTGACACTTGTAAATACATTAAAGCCTTCTGCCGATTCACCGCCGGCCATAAAACGCTGGGCCTCGGTCGCATCCAGGTTATAAACCATATCGATCGTACCGGTCTCAAGGGCAATTGCCAGCTGCGAAGCCTCTTTGATTACGTAGTACTCAAGCCGGTCTACATTGGCAATCTGATTGATATCTTTCACTGCCAGCTCCGGTTTTTGCCAGTAATTCTCGTTCCTTTCCAAAACCATTGAGGAACCGGAAATCCAATCCATTACTTTGTACGGACCGGTCATAACCGGCGAGGTTGCCATATGATCAGGACTTTCTTCATATGCCTTTTGGGAAACAATGAAGACGGTCTGCATGATTCTTTCAAACAGCGTCACTGCCGCTCTGTCCAAAACCAGCCTGACCGTATAATCACCGGTTTTTTCAATACTTACTATATACTTGGCCACCGACGTACTGCCGCTGGCTTTGCAGGTTTCATAGCTGAACACTACGTCATCAGCAGTGATATGGTTACCGGCCGAATCACAAACATAATCAAATATTTCAATATCATAAGTTACCGAATCTACCCGTTCCCAGTCTTTGGCAATCTCTGGCGCCAGTTCCCCGCCGACCCCCTGAATGATGGCAAGGGTCTGATATACCGTTGTCTTAATGGTGGCATTTTTTCCATTGCTGCTGCCGGTGGTATAGGGATCCATGGTGCCCGGATCCGCCTCGATCCCCACCCGGATTACCGTTTTTCCGTCTTTCACAAAGCCCGACCAGTCGTCCGCTTTCTTATTTTCCGCGGCGGCACCGGTAGTCATCTCGACGCTTTCCTTCACGGTTTCTGTCGATGTTTGCGGATTGCTGCCCCCACCGCTGCCCCCACTGCTGCATCCTGCAGCTGATACCACGGTCATTGCCATTGCCAGACAACTTGCTGCCAGTCTTCTTCTCTTCATAATAGTATACCTCTCCTTTGTTTTTATTGTGCAATGGTTTTCATGCTTTTCAAGTACATATTAACCCATATTCTTTTTGCCATCAATTCATTTTGTCGACCCCCACTGATTCCCAAATGGAATTGATTGAAAATAGCTTTACAAAAGCAAGAGGAATACACTATAATCAAAAAAATACGATAAAGAGGATCTTACAATATGGATACTATTTCGCTTAAATATTTTATGGAGATTGCTTCCGGCCAGACTTTTTGGGAAGTCTCGGAAAATCATAATATTTCCCAATCCTCAGTTTCCAAGGCGATTCTTCGTTTGGAAGATGAATTAGGGGTCAAACTGTTTAGCCGGGACAAACGGGTCGCCGCCCTGACCCCAGCCGGAACCGTATTTTTTGAATCGCTGCAAAAACTGGAGCCTGAATTTCATAAGACACTCCAGGAACTGGTTCAATTTACCCACAAAAAAGAGATTAAACTTGGCATTGTTCCCAATGTTGACTACATGGACCTGAATATGCGCATTCCCGGATCTGCTTTTTTTCAAAAGTATCCGGATGTTAATGTGCTGTTCAGTGGGGAAACCTCCGGGAACCAGGCCCGCTTAAAGCTGGACCAGGAACAGCTTGATTTTCTGATTGAACACCGTTTCAAGGACAGGGAGAAGCATTATGACCTTGATCTTGTCTGCCATGATACACTATATGCTATTTTTCCCAAAGACCACCCACTTGCCGGCCGGGAAAGTGTCAGCTTCCAGGAACTTATGGCGGAAAAAATCCTGATCCGTTCTATCATTATTCAGAATGTCATTCAGGAAATATGCGATTCCATAGGTGCTCCGCTGCCACCTAATATGGTAATATTTGACGTCCCGCCCCAGCAGATGCGCCGGGATCATCTGGTGAACCGGGTAGCCTTCGGACATGGAATTACCCTTTATTTTTTAAGTGACCTTTATATTTTCAGTTTAAAGCATGTCTCGGTCGTTCCGGTTACCGGCTGTCCTGAGTTTCCAATTGCTCTGCTCCGCAAAAAGGGCAGAAAAGTACCGGTCTATATGGACGCTTTTCGTGAATATCTCTGTAATGAAATCTTTGCTAATAAAGATTGGCTGATCAACAGATAACCTCAGGTCTTCCTGAAGTTGTCTGTTTCTTTTTGGGAATCAATGCTTTTACAAAACGGAATTGTTGATTTTAAAGCAATCTGCTAGAATTCAGGTAACATCATTTACTGCTGTTTTTTTGTAAATCCAGGAGACTGTATGAATATTGATTATCCGATTATTTATGAAATTGCTTACAATACCTATGCAATCAATGAATTTGGTATGGTTTCGTTCTTTGTCCTTGTTGGTAAGGAACGAGGTCTGGTGATTGACTGCGGCTGCGCTTCATTTAATGCCAAAGAGCTGATCGGGCATCTGTGTCCGGTTCCTTATGATGTGGTACTGACACACCACCATGGCGAACATTGTAATGGCATGGGGTTTTTTGATCATGTCTGGATTCACCCGTTGGAAATGGATTATCTTAAGAATCTGGACGAGCTTTTCGACCGGATGTACCATAACTCTGCCATTTGGGAAGGAGCTTCCCGGCGGGGACTGCGGATTCCCATGCCTGACGGTCGTGAGTGGAATTTCCCTTCCCGTGAACGTGGCGCAAAAGATTTTTATGATTTTAAGAATATTTCGTTTACTGAGTTTGACCGGCGCCCGGACCTTCTTTCTTTGGCGGATGGGCAGGTCTTTCTGTTAGACGGCAGCCGTAGTGTGGCCGTGATCCATCTTCCCGGCCATACGCCCGGACATTGCGCCTTTCTGGATTCCGGCAGCCGGATTCTCTTCAGTGGCGACGGCTGTTGTCCTAATCAGAGCATCAGGGAAACCAGTGTCACTACCGCATACCGCGGATTTCTCCGTCTAAATGAGTTTTGCCCGGAGTTTGACCGGATTTTCAGTTCGCATACCGCATCAGGTGCCGATACTGCCGGTCTTAGTCTTCCACTCTCCCTGCTGGCGGATTGTCTGACCGCCTGTCAGACTGTTCTTGACGGTACCGTTCAAGTCAAGGACACCAGCTATGCATCTCATGGTTTTGTCCGGCTTCGCTTTGACCCGAACCGGTTAATCGATAAAGATGAAACACCAATACATTTTTAGGAGGATCGTTTATGCTTACCAAGTTATTTCCAATGGTTCAGTTTAAAAAAAACACCTGGGAAATCGATGAATTCGACTGTGCCAGCATCTTTCTGCTGATTGGAACAGAAAAAGCCATGGTGATTGACTGCGGGATGGGAATCGGTGATCTCCGGGGAGCGATTGAGATGATCACGGACAAACCGCTGATTGTTGTCATTACCCATGGACATATTGACCACACTGCCAATGCCCGCCAATTTGATGAAATCTGGATTCATCCCAAGGACCAGGCCGCCCCGATTCCCCAGAGCCTGGAGCGCCGCCGCTTTGACACGGAGCGCATTGCCAGACGTCAAAAGAATTGTATTGGCGGTGCCTATACCATGTTCCATCTCTATCCTTATGATATTGATGTGGATTTAAGGGAACCGGCCCCGAATGAGAAGATGCCGGTGATCCATGACCTTTATGACGGACAGCAGTTTGATCTGGGCGGCGGCCGGATCGTAACCGCTTATGAATGTCCCGGCCACTCTGTCGGTGAAATGATATTCCTGGATGAACAGACCCGTTCTTTGTTCTGCGGCGACGCATTGAACTTCAACCTGGGAGTAAGTGCCGTTCCGGTGGAAACCACCCTGCATTATCTGGAAAAAATGAGCGATTTGGGCGACCGTTATGACGGTATTTACAATGGCCATCATGATTTCAGGGCTTTAGGTGCACCTTTGGACGGGGATTGTCTGCCGACGGTAATCGAAATACTAAAGGACGCATTAAATGGCCATATCGTCCCTTGTGAAACCCCAAGCTTCTGGGGCGGCGATATGCCCTTGTCCCACGCTCCGTTAAAATCTTATCAGGAGATTGCACCGGTCGCCCATAATGGTGCCGCACCGCCGCGAAACCGGATTACGTTGCGCAGAGGCCGTAATTTTGTTGGGATTGATCCGAATCATCTTTATGAGAGAAAAGATTAAAGTGTGAAATGAGTTGTTGTCCGATTGTAAATACGGGAATTATGAGCATCTCACCATCATAGTTTTGGAGGTTGTGTTTGATAAAAACATCAATTCCATAGGCGTGGTGGGTTCTGTTACTATCATTATATGAATCTCTTCAGGTTTTATATATTGTTTTACGGACAGCAGTTTGATCTGGGCGGCGGCCGGATCGTAACCGCTTATGAATGTCCCGGCCACGCTGTCGGTGAAATGATGTTTCTGGATGAACAGACCCGTTCACCGACGTATGGCCCTCTTGGCATTGAGGAAAGTTTCTAAATCGGCTTGACCATGCAAGGGAGCTGGAAGAAATTCTTGAAAATTGAATAGACTTTGCGCTCCTGATGTGGTACAATCTACATACTATTTCACCAATAACATAAGGGGGTATACATATGGCATTAACAAATGATGATTTACAAGCAATTGCTAGCCTGATTAAAGGAGAACTAGAGCCAATAAACGAACGTTTGAACGGTTTGGATAATAAACTTGATAAAGTCCAAACGACACTTAAAAAGCAGATAAATGATAACTCAAATCTAATTCTTGGCGAACTGGATAGGGTGGAGCAGCGAATCCATAACCGCTTTGAAAAAACAAATCAGGATATGCAATTAATGCGTGAGGATATCCACATAACCAGGTATAGTAATGAGACCGTTGAATTACTTCTTAAAAAAGATACCGAACTGGAAAAACGTATTGCGAATTTAGAACAAACCGCATAAAACACACTAAAAAGGCTTTACATCTTTTATTTTGTTACGTTTCTGAATCTCTACATTTATGTAAACCACTCCTCCGAAAAGTATTTTGACATTTAAATCCATCCTTTGGTATCCATTAATAATTTTAGATACCATCGTTTTTGCTGATTCTAACCAGATTTTGGAGACATGGCAGGGTGATGAGGCGGCGTCTCTTAATGCTTATCAACCTCCAAAAACGCATCCCGGTATTCTTTACACTGCATCCCGGTCGTATCACGAAATACTTTACTGAAATAATACGGACTGCCAAACCCAATCGCATCTGCGATCTCATAAATCTTCAAATTCGTAGTGGCTAAAAGTTTCTTTCCTTTCCCGATTCGATACTGGTTCAAATAGGCCACCAGATTGATTCCGGTCTCCTGCTTAAAAAGCATTGACAAATAGCTCTTGCTGATTTCGATATTATCGGCAATCTCCTCAAGGGTAAGATTGGTCGCATAAAACTCTTCCATATAAGCGATGGCTTTCCTTACACTGGCGCTGTAACCCGAGTCCGATGCATTCTTCCCTGATATGATACTGTCAAAGACATCATTTATGTAACTTTCGGTCTCGTCTACCGAAGTTAAATTATTCCAATTATCATAATCCAGCTTATTCCTTATATTCTCAATCCCCTCCAGGTTCAGTTTTTCAATATTGGACTTGGCAATGGAGAGAAAATCGATAAAGGTGTGATGGACACAGGAATAGGAATTCCGCTCTTTTAATTCTTTAAAAACATTTTTGATATACGTTTGCAGACTCTGTTGATCACGTTCTGCCAAATATCCGGAAATCTTCGAGTTGCTGACGTGATAAGCCGTTTCCTTTTTTACCGCTTCCTGAAATCTCTCATCATAAACGATAAAATCAGTCTCAACAAAGAAACATTGCTGGCGGGCCCACTCCGCCTGCGCAAGGATCTGGGGAATGCAGACCGGTTGGCTTTCTCTGCTGATCCCGCCCTTTAGCGTTACGGAAAAATAATACTTCAGTTTTCGCCCAATGGAATTGCTCTTTTCTTTATAATAATTTTCATCTATACTGTTTGCCGGAACAGAGTGTATCAAAGTAACATAATAATGCATTTGATAAACCGCCTCACAGTAAACTCCGCCTGGAAACTCATCTTCAAGCAGAGAGACCATCATTTTGCATAACATGTTGACACTCTGTTCATTCATCAGCCCGGTATTGCAAAAGTATTTTAGTACCACATAACGATCGCCCGGGAAGATGCCTTCCGGCGGTTCTTCCATCCGATCGCCGGAGATACAGGTGTTAATCGGAGCTTTCGACAAATAGTCTGCTAAATAAGCTTTTCTTGCCTGATTCCGGTCCTGTCTTTTTTCCTTCCCTGAATTCCGCTCCATTTTTACCGATTCGAGAGTTGCCAGCAGAGTATCGGCATTAATTTCTGATTTCAGCAGGTATTGTGATACGCCCAGCTTCATCGCCTGCTTGGCATACTGGAAACTCTCGTGATTGCTTAAAATGATAAATGATATATCCGGGTTGGTTTTTTTTGCTTCTGTGATAAACTAAATACCGTCCAGCAATGGCATCTTAATATCCACTAAAACAATATCCGGGCCTTGAGAGCGTACCATCTCCAATGCTTCTTTTCCGTTGGACGCTTCCCCGACGACATGATACCCATGCGCCGGCCAGTCAATGGTCGTTTTCAACCCTAAACGTACTAAGAATTCATCGTCTACAATCAATATATGGTACATTCTTCTTCCCCTCTCTTTATCTGCCGCACTTATTCAAACACCAGCGCCACCTTAAAGTCACCATACTTGCCGCCAGCATATGCAAAGGCTTTCTCCCATTCCTCGATCTTAAACTGGCTGGAGACAAGCCCCGCGGTCTTTAGATTACCGTTTTCAATATTTTCGATTACAAACGGATACGCATAGGGACTCAGATGTGCGCCCAGAATATCCAGTTCCTTCCGGTCACCAATAATCGACCAATCCACGCTGGTCGGCGCACTAAATACACTGAACTCAACAAAACGGCCCAGCTTGCGGATCATCCCCAGTCCCTGCACCACACTGGAAGGATGGCCGGTTGCCTCAATGTATACATCACATCCATAACCGTCGGTGATGGCTTCGACCTCCTTGATCACATCCACTTTGCCGGGATTCCAAACGATGTCAGCGCCAAATTCCCTGGCTTTGGCCAGACGTTCTTCGACCAGATCCAATACAATCAGTTTCTTCGGGTTTTTCATTCTGGCATAGGTCACCATTCCCAGTCCTAAGGTTCCCGCACCGGAGATGACCACCACATCCTCATTGGTGATACTGCCCCGGTCTACCGCATGCTTTGAGCAGCCGTACGGTTCGATCAGCAAAGCATCATGAAGCGCCATGTCTTCCGGCACTCTGCTGATGACAGCCGTTTTCGGAAACCGGACATATTCCGCCATACCGCCGTTATTCTCCGACTGGAAGCCAAAGATATTATGGGGCTGGCACATCCAGTAATGTCCGTCAGAGCAAAACCGGCATTTTCCGCACGGCACGATCTGATCGGCAATAATCCGGTCTCCCAGCTTATAATCTTCAACATTCTCACCCATCTCGACAATCCGGCCGAAGAATTCATGGCCCGGGATAAAGGGCGGCTTTACCCATGACGGCTGGACGTCATCGCCCCAGAACATCGCCGCTCCATGGCTGCACTTTAAATCACCCGCACAAATACCGCATGCTTCCGTTTTAATAATGATGTCATCCGGTCCGCACTCCGGGGTTGGGTATGCTTCCTCAAAAACATAGGTATCCTTATCATAGGCCACCAACGCTTTCATTGTACTGGGTTTCTGTCCTATATTTGCCATAATTTATTTCCACCTTTCCTGATTCTGATGATTGTGATTGTCATACTAAAAATTCATCCCATACCGTATCCAGCGCCTGACTGAGCTTGCGGTATTTTCGATATTTTTCCTGGTAAATACCGGTTACTTCCGGATTTGGATATACCCTCTTTGCAATGTGAACCATATGTTTGGCCGCTTCCTTATAATCTTCATACACCTCTGCCGCCACTGCTGCCGCCATTGCACATCCCAGTGCTCCCAGTTCCTTGACCGTAACCGTCTCCACCGGCAGATTCAGGATATCTGCGAACATCTGGACCCAGACCGCTGAATTAACCGCCCCGCCGGCCATCCTGATCGCTTTGGGCGGCTCTCTTGTCGCCAGCAGTTTATCAATATGAGTCTTGTGGGAATACACCACCCCTTCATAAACCGCCCGCAGCATATGGGCTTTTTGATGATACAAGGTCAGGCCGGCAAACGTTCCCTTGCCGAGAGGATGAGCATTCGATGCATACAAAAATGGCAAAAAATACACTTCGCATTCTTCCGGCCGCACTTCCTGAACCTGCCGGTTGATCACATCATAGATGCTCTCTCCAGCCGGCACGGTCTCATGTTCCATGCACCGACTGATAAACCACTCCAGATTTCCGGCACTGGTCGCACTGCATTCCTCAACAAGGTAGTAGCCCGGTATCGCATAAAGAGAATTCATCGCGATACTTCCATCCATTACCGGCTGCTTTGCAATATATTCATTAATGCTCCAGGTCCCCGCTATGGTGCACATATCCTCCGGTGTGCTGACATTCAGGGCGATCGCTGCCGCGTCGATATCAAACATCCCGCCCGCTGCCGGCGTTCCCGCCAAAAGCCCGGTAAGTGCGGCCGCTTCGGCAGTAATGCCGCCACATTTTTCATAAGAGTATTTTAGCGGTGCCAGTTTCTCAAATACTTCCCCGATTCCCAAATCCGCCAGCAATTCCTTGTCAAATCGCGCATTCCGGACATCCATAAGACCCGATCCGGAGATATCGGTAGCCTCACAATAGGCCTCTCCCGTAAGGCGGAAACGGATATAGTCTTTGACCGAAAACACCCACTGGATATTGTCATATACGTCCCGGTGATGATCCTTAAACCAGGCTAATAACGATACCTGCTGACAAGCCATCATATCCTGGCATGTCTGCGGCCGGATTTTGGCATGGGTGCCATCCGCTTTCCACTTCCGGGGATATTCCCATGCTCTCCCGTCGGTAGAAACGATGCCGTTCCATGCCGGCTTCCCGTCCTTCCCCCACGGATATAAACCTTTACCGTGGCCGCAAATGGCAATTCCAATCACTTCCCCGGCATCCACCCGGGTTTTATCCATAACCTCTTTTACACACGCACAGTTGCACTGCCAGAGATATTCCATATCCCTTTCCGTGTAGCCGGGCTGCGGTGTCAATATTGGGGTCTGTCTGGATGCCACCGCAATTTCCTTTCCCTGCATGTCAAACAGTGCTGCCTTTATGACCGTTCCACCGTTGTCTAAACCAATCGCATATTGCCCCATCGATCTCCTCCTACTGCTTGTCCGGAACCTGGATCCGCCCACCGGTCTCCGGATCAAATAAATGGGTTCTCTCTTCATGAAAGACCAGCTGTACCTGCTCGCCCGGCTCATAGTATACATCCTCTACCGTTGTCATACTCAGCAGCATCTCGCCGACCCGGACCGAGATTCTCCGCTCATCGCCCAGATTCTCATAGACAGCTACCGGAACCGGTGTGGATGATACCTCTTCCCGGGATATCAGCACATCGACCGGCCGCACGCCCAGGGTTACTTTCATGCCGTCTTCTACCACGCTGTTATAACGTTTTGGCACCTCCACCTGCAGCTGACTGCCGTCAAAAGTAAACATAAACCGCTTATCCTTCATGATAATCTCCGACCGGATCAAATTCATCGGCGGTTCACCGATAAAACCGGCAACAAACTCATTCGCCGGGTCATCATAGACTTCCAGAGGCGTACCAATCTGCTGTATTTCACCGTCTTTCATGATAATAATGCGGTCAGCCAGCGACATCGCTTCCATCTGATCATGGGTTACAATAATCGTAGTACACTTGATTTCATGATGCATCCGCTTGATTTCCTGGCGCAGCTGCTGCCGCATCTTTCCATCCAGATGACTGAGCGGCTCATCCAGCAGCAGCAGTCCCGGCCTTCTGACAATCGCCCTGGCAATATTGACCCGCTGCTTCTGGCCCCCCGACAATGCCGTCGGTTTCATCGTCAGCAGATCATCGATCTTCATCAGGGGCGCGACATAATCGATCGCTTTCTTGATTTCCTCTTCCGACCGTTTTCTGGCCCGCATATTAAAGGCCAGATTTTCATATACGGTCAGCGGCGGATACAGGGCATAATCCTCAAATGCCAGCCCGATGTTGCGATCCTTTGGCTGCAGATCATTAATCCGCGTATCACCTATATACATCTCACCGCCGGTAATGGTTTCCAGCCCGGCGATCATTCGCAGGGTGGTTGATTTTCCGCATCCGGAGGGGCCGAGGATACCGATAAACTCTCCGTCTTTGCAGGCATAAGAAACATCCTTTACCGCAAAATCATTGACGGCCGTCTTTTGAAACCATTTCCTTTTTTGATTGTCATACCGTTTGTAAACATTTTTAAGCATAAGTCTGGCCATAATATCTCTATCCCTCCCTTCTGCGTTTTGTATACCGCATCATGTTATTGCGGGTAATAAATCCCTGCGTCTCGCCGTTAAAATAAATGGCATTCTTCATGTTGAACCTGATGTAGACCTTCTGATCCAGATCTGCCGCCGTATCATTGGGACAAGTGACGGCCATCTTGATATCCTCCACTTTGACGGTCATGATGACCTTATTGCCAATCGGTTCATTTGCATATACCGTACCTTCGATCCAGTCCTCACCGGGCTTTTCAAAGGCAAATGAAATATCATTCCCGCGCATGCCGATATGGATATTATCAGTTAATGCTTCCAATAATGCCTTCTGCGTATCCTCCGCCGGATAAAGTGAGACATTCTGTCCCGGCATCCGAAAGAATACCTTGCCGCCATCGGTATGCCTTTCCACCTGCAGAATATTAATCTCCGGTTCGCCAAACAGACAAGCGACGAATTCATTTTCCGGCGTATAATACATTTCCTGCGCGGTGCCGATCTGAACGATCTCACCGTGATTCAAAACCGCGATCCGGTCGGCCAGCGACATCGCTTCCATATAGTCGTGCGTTACATAAATCGTGGTAGAGTTAATGGAGGTCTGCATCTCCTTTAACTCACCCCGCATGAAATGCCGGAGCTTTGCATCCAGATGGGCCAGCGGCTCATCCATCAGAAATACGTTGGGTTCCCGCACCAGGCATCTGCCCAGTGCCACTCTTTGCCGCTGTCCATTGGAAAGCTGACTGGGTTTGCGCTCCAGCAAATGATTGATTTTCATCATTTTGGTCACTTTATCAACCGCTTTCTCAATATAGTCTTCCTCTTTTTTATAAAGCTTACTTCGCATCGGTGAAGCAATATTATCATAAACCGAAAGATTGGGATACAATGCATAATTCTCAAATACCATCGATACATTTCTGTCTTTCGACTCAACGTGGTTCACAATCTCGCCATTGATTTTAACCAGCCCCTGCTCGGGAAACTCTGCTCCGGCAATCGTCTTTAACAAGGTTGTTTTACCCGCCCCGGCCGGTCCGAACAGGACAAAAAATTCATTATCCTTAACGGTCAGGTCAATATCCCGAAGTGCTGTCACATCACCGAATTTTTTTGTAATACCTGCCAGTTCTATTTGCGCCATTTCACTCCTCCTGCAATTATCCTTTTACCGCGCCAAAACTTAAACCGCGAACCAGATGCTTCTGAATAAACAATGCCACGATCACTTCCGGCAGCACGGCTATTGTAGAAGCTACCGCCACCTGGCCATAATGTACCGTGTCCGATGCGATGTAGCGCAGCGCCGTGATGGTTATCGTCTGAACCTTGGAACTGCTTAGGATCAGCGGGAAGGTAAAGCTGTTCCAGGCAAAAATAAATGCCAGCAATGCCGATGCCACCAGGCCCGGTTTGATCAGCGGTATCAGGGTTTTAAAGAACACTTCATACCAGGTATATCCATCCAGCTGGGCGGCCTGCTCCACTTCCACACTGATGTCTTCAAAATATCCTCTTACCACCCATATCAAAAGCGGCATCGTAATCAACTGATATACCCAGATCAGGCCGAAATAAGTATCATATATTCCAATCTTCTGGAAAATCAGGAAAATCGGCAGGATGACCATGATCTCCGGCGCAAATTTAAAAGAAAGAATTTGAAATGCCACATCTTCCTTTTTCTTAAAATTGTAGCGCGCCAGCGCATAGGCACACGGCACACCGGCGATTACGGTCACAATGACCGCGCCGCCTGCTACTAATAAGTTCTGAAAAAACGCCCGGAAGTAATCCGATCCCACCAGCACCGCCTGGAAATTTTCCAGGGTCGGTGTAAACCGGAATACGGTGTTGTACATCTGGGCATCCGATTTAAAAGCACAGATCACCATCCAGATCAAGGGAAACAATGCAAACATGGCAAATAATGTTAAACCCAGATTCCTTCCAACCGGCTCTAATATAGCTATCATTCCTTTTTGTTTCTGCTGATTCATTCCACACCTCTTACTTTCCTGCGGCCTGGTTGGCCAGATACCGCTGCCGTGTCACCAGAAATTTTGCCGTTTTATTTATCAAGAGCCAGAGTACCAGCAAGTACGGCAGGGCCGATGCCAGTTTTTGATAGGTAAAGCCATTGATATAGCCGGTGAGTGAAATATTCATCAAGGTATCACCCGGTCCCCCTTTGGTCAACGCATATATGATTCCGAACTCCTGCAACGCCGCCATTAACCGGAATAGCAGAGCGATGTACATAAACGGTTTCAGCATCGGAAAGGTCAGGGTCTTAAAGGTAAACCATGAACTCGCCCCATCTACCGCTGCCGCTTCGAACGGTGACTTGGGCAATGATTGAATTCCCGCCAATACCAGCAGGATAACAAAAGGTGTATTCACCCATGCGTCGATTACGATGGCTGTAAACATCGCCGTACTGTGGGATGCCGCCCACGGGAAGTTGTAGATTCCAAAAATATTTAAAAACTTTTCTAAGACTCCTACCGTATTCGAGGTCATCAGCTGCCAGATCAGAACCGCTACCGCCGGTGCAACCATGAGCGGAAAGGTGAACAGCACCTTTAAGATCCTGCTGTATTTTGTGTCTTTTTTTAACAGCAGGGCCACTCCGGTTCCAATCAGCATCTCTGCTGCGGTTGCGAAAATACCATATCTTAGGGTCACTGACAGGGCATGGTAAAACGCTTTACTGGTAAACATATTGATCCAGTTCCGCAGGCCGACGAAGCTCCATTTGGGCAGCCGGAAAGAGTAATTTGTAAAGGATAGAAAAATAGCCGTAACAAATGGGATCATGATACCAATCAGGATAATGAGTCCCGGAGCGATGATATAGTAAGGGCGTCTGCGTATATGCGCCGGAATCTCATTGTAATTTACCGCTTCATTTTCTTTGTTCTTTTTTTTACCAATCATTTAAAGGCCTCCTATATCCTCTACCGCCTTATCCATCTTCTTTTTCAGCTGATCCATCCCCTCCTGTGCCGAACTGTATTTGCCGGCAACGATATCCTGAAGGGTGGCCGCCCATTCGGTCGTGGTTTCAAAGAAATACGGCTGCGGTGTAAACAGGATGGTCGTATTCTCAATGGTCGCCTCATACGCTTCGATATATCCCGGCTGATCCTTCATTAAGGTCTGGAACTCTTCTGATTCCCATACCGAAGTACGTGCCGGATCCAGGCTGTTGCCTTCCACCGTTGCATATTTGGCAAAATCCTTGCCGGTAAAATACATGATATAGTACCATGCCGCACCCTTATTCTTGGAGGAAGCATTCATCGCTACCGACCAGGTCCAGTAATTGGATATCTGCGGATCGCCTTCTTTGGCTACCGGCAGCGGTGCAAACGCAATATTCCCCGCCTCTTCCGATGCTCCCTCCCAGTTCTGATGCACCGGGTTATTGTCTGCATCCATTACGATCGCCGCATTACCGGTTCCAAGATCAACACCGCAATCATACCAGGTATACTTTGCCCAGGAGGAACTGCCGCCCCGTTTGATCATATCGACAAAGAATTCCGTCATTTCCACCGCTTCCGGAGAATTTACTGCCGAAACCAGCTTACCACCTTCCAGCACAAAATCTTTTGCCCCAAAGGCTGCATACATACTCATATATGCAGGATGGATGGTTCCCCAGTCACGGGCCCCTCGCACTGCAACAGCATAGGAATTTTCACCATTCCATTTCTGCAGCTTATCACATACTTCTAAAAGTTCATCATATGTTCTTGGCACTTCCAAACCGTTCTCTGCAAACGCTCTGGTATTATAGGCCATGGTGTAGACTTCAAACGCCAGCGGGATCCCCATCTGCTGTCCGGTTCCTACCGCTTCGCCCGGAACACCCGACCATTTCAAAGCGTTAATCGCACTTTGTACAAAATCCGCAACATCATAATCCGGTGATATCATCGATGCATCATCTAAATATGTATTCAAATCTTCCACATAACCAGCTGATGAATAATCCCATAATTGATATGCTCCCGACATAAACAAATCGGGACTGCCCGAACCGCTGGCCAGAGCTGTCGATACCCGGTCAAAGTAGCTGCTCTCCGGCGTAATGGAATATTCCACATGGATTCCGGTCAACTCTTCAAATTCCTCCAGTTTAGTAACCATTGCTTCCGAAGCCGTATGCTGTACCATCTGAATCTCAATCGTCGTGCCTTCATATGCCTTCCAGTCAAATTCACCGGTGCTGCCGGTCTGCTGGTCGGACCCGCTGCCACTGCTGCTGCCGCTGCCGCTGCTGTTATTACTATTGCCGGAGCCTCCGCCACACGCCGCAAGCCCGGTTACCATGGCTGCTGATATAACAATTGCAAACGCTCTTTTTAAATTTTTTCCTTTCATAAATGGAACCCCTCCTTCATCCTTTCATTTTGTTCAATTATAGCGTTCCTTTTCCCATATCTAAATGAATAATTTTTCAAAATTTTACAAATTATTATGATTTAGATAAATGAAATGAAAAAAATTCAAAATATATTATGATATTCTCAAAATTATTCTCATTCTTTCACCACAGGCAGAATAATCTCTGCAATCGTTGCTATATTCGGACTGCTGTCAAAAATCAGTTCTGCATCATCACCAAAATGCAGTTTTATTCTTTCTCTGATGTTTGTGACGCCAATTTTACTGAATCTGGTACTTTTTTCGATTCCCTTATTAATTTCTTCCATGCTGCCGGCATCCATTCCCAACCCATTATCAATGACCCGAATATGAAGCTTCTCATCAAAAATAGTTGCTGCGATATGGATACGGTAATTACCTCGTTCTTCATTAAACCCATGAATGATCGAGTTTTCCACGAGCGGCTGTAAGATAAATCGCAATACCTTGCAATCGGCCGCCTCCTCATCGATAAAAGTGGTAAATTCGAAGATATCCGTATAGCGGTACTTCTGAATAATAATATAATTTCGTACGCTTTCAATCTCCTTACACAGCGTTGTTTCGCCTTCTACCTTACCGAGATTGTACTTAAGCAGATGAATGAGAGCCGTACTCATCTCGGCAATATTATCCACCCCCTGCATCACCGCCAGCCATTTTATGGAGTCTAAGGTATTGTAGAGAAAATGGGGATTAATCTGGGCCTGCAAAACCTGATACTCCAATTCACTTTTTCGTTTCTGGTCACGGCGCTCTTTATCAAAAAGCTCATTGATCGTCTGAATCATGCTATTGAATGCATTCCCCAGCCGGCCGATCTCATCCTGCCGTTTTACAACGGCCGTAGCCGTAAAGTCCCCTTCCATTACTTTCCCGCAAACCTGCATCAATTCTTTAATCGGCCTTGTAATCGAACGGGTTAACGAGAATGTATACCAGGTAGAGATGATTACGATGACCAGCAAGACCATCCGCAGATTCTTTATAATTTCCTGGAAGCTCACCGTAGCCGCGTCTTTCTGGACAAAGCGAATCAGATTCCAATCAGCCAGATTAATCTTCTCCGAAACAATGATCACATCTTTTTTATACAGCACGCCCTCAATTTGGTTACTCTTTTCCAGCAATTCCGGATACTTTTTCAAAACATCCGTATAGTCTGCCGATAACGGGTATCGGAACAGGACTTCCCCTTTGCTGTTTACAATCACTGCCTTATCTTTCAGACGGATAGAAGATACGGTAAATAATTTATGGATACTTTCATAAGACACATCCAATACGGCAATGCCATACATTTCTTTCGTATCACTGTCAAACATGGGGCGGATATAAGAAGTGCTGCTTAGGTATTCCTCTTCTTCCGTATAGAAGTCGGTCCAGATGCTTTTGCGCCCTCCGTCCTTTTGATATTTCTGCAAATATGACTCGAAAAAAGATTTTTGAGCCTGTTCATTTGTGGAACACCAAAAACCGTTAACCCCCAGAATATGTACCTGATTGATGCTATTGTTCATGTCCTTCATATTGTTTATATATATTTGGATTTCCTTTTGTTCCGCTTCGTTGACACCGTTGCGCAGAACATCCTGGACAGCGTTATTGCGGACCAGGGAATAGCCGTAATCATTCATCATGGAAATCAGCACATTAAACTGCTCCTTTGTACTATTGGTGATCTCCAGGTGATAATCAATTTCCATTTCTTCCATCTTTTTTCCATACACGTTCAAGATCATGGCGGTAAATACCAGAAGGGTTAAAAAGAATAAAAGAAAAATGCCTAAAAATATACGGGTCGATATTGTTTGCTGCCTTTTCATTGTTTTTACCGTTCCTTTCATTCATAAATGAAATCCATCATATGCTAATGGAGCGGCAATGCCGCTCCAACTTGATGAGGTTACCCAATATCCTGATTCAAATAATCTTTCATAAAAAAATAATCATTCAGCTTACATAACAGCGCCTCCGGATCAATCGGTTTTGCCAGATGGTCGTTCATGCCGGCCTCTTTGCATTTTTTCACGTCCTCACTTAAAGCGTTTGCCGTCATCGCGATAATGGGAATTGTTTTAGCCCTTCGCAGATCCATCTTCCTGATTTGCCTTGTAGCTTCAAGCCCATCCATTTCCGGCATTTGAATATCCATTAATATAATGTCATATTTATCCGGTTCCGCCTGGAACATCTCGATTGCCTGAATCCCGTTTTCAGCGAACATAATATTAACTTTTGTATGCTCCAGGAACGCAGCTACGATTTCTCTGTTGATATCGATATCCTCGGCAAGCAATATGGTATTGCCGCTGAAACCGGTCGCTGATAAATTCTTTGTCGCATAGTTATTCTTTATTCTGCCGAACGCCACTTCATTAATGACATCGAAAACACTGGACGGTGAAAACGGCTTTGCTAAATGCTTCAAAATGCCTGCCTCCCGGGCGTCCTGTTCGATGTCCGCCCAATCGCATATGGACACCATGATGATGGCAATACTCCCATTTGATATTTGTTTTATTTTTTTTGCCGTTTCTATTCCGTTGAGCCCCGGCATCATATAATCCATAAATACAATATCGTACGGGCAGTTTTCCGCAATCGCTTTTTCCACGGTTTTCAGCGCTTCCCATCCGTCATACGCATGATCACACGCAAGCGTAAGGCTGCTTAATATATGAGTCAGATACTCATTGGCCTCAATCGAATCATCAACCGCCAAAATCTTTAAGGATTTTATTTGATCATTGTTTGACTGCTCTGCCGGATTTCTGATGAGCTTTGCATTACCCGAACCTCTTGGCGCTTTCATCGTGAATGTAAAAGCGCTGCCTTTGTCAAATTCGCTCGTAACCCATATAGTGCCGCCCATCAATTCGACGATACGCTTGCTTATCGCAAGACCCAGACCGGTTCCGCCAAACTTACGGGAAATGCTGCCATCCCCCTGCTCAAAGACATGAAAAAGCTTTGCCTGCTGTTCTGCGGAAATTCCTATTCCGCTGTCTTTTACGCTGATTTCTATTACCGAAACATCCTCCTCTTGTTCCACTTCGTTTATAGTAACAGATATGCTTCCGTTTTCCGGGGTGAATTTTATCGCGTTGCCCACAAGGTTCGTGACGACCTGTGAAAGCCTTAATTCATCGCCAACAATATACGCCGGCGTGTTTTCGCCCATGCTTAGCGTCAATTGCAGATTCTTTTCTTCGGCTTTGACCAGCATCATATTGTAAATGTTCGTTAATGTTTGTTCCAGGCTGAATTCTTCTTGAGCTAATTCAAGCTTGTCCGCTTCTATTTTGGACATATCCAGAATGTCGTTAATAAGACCCAGCAGATGCTTTGAGGCATTGTCGATTTTAATAAGGCAATCGTTAATTCTGGCAATGTCGTCGCTGGTTTTGGCGATTTGTGTCATCCCGATAATGGCGTTCATGGGCGTACGGATCTCATGGCTCATTCTCGACAAAAACTCGCTTTTGGATCTGCTTGCGTCCTCCGCTGCTTTCAGCAGCTCCGCCGAATGATCGCTCATATCGCTCATGTTTGAAATCATGATGTTGAGCCGCTGCTCCATAAATCCAAACTCATCTGATTCCGTAACCTCTATCCTTTTTGAAAAATCTCCGGAAGCCGCCAGATCAGCAAAGTTATTTACTTTATTGATAATTCTGCGCAAATAACTGATGATCATCCAAATACCCAGCATCACAAGCAGCAAACCAACCACCGGAATAATCGTTGTGGCGAAGAACGAATTTAAGGCGGACGAATTGATTTCGCTTTCTTCCATCGTCACGGCCAACTTCCAATCTACGTTGTCCATCGTCCGATAATAGACTCTGTGCTGTTTTCCGTTTCTGTTAAGCGTCGTGATCCCGGACTTACTCTCCGCCAGCTCTTTGCCCAGCCGGGCCAGCGCCTCATCATCGTCCGTCTGCATCGTGTCGTCCACACTTTTTGCTTCATTATAAAATGCAATGTATTCACCGTTCGCACCGAGAATAAAGGCCTTTCCGGTTTCACCGACTGATATGCCATTTACAATGCTCCGAATATTTGCAAGGTTCATGTCGGCCGTTGCCATGCCGGTGAATTTCCCCTCCGTATCAAAAAAGGGTTTTGTTGCGGTAACCATGGTTATGGCGGCAACCGGATCATAATATACATTTGACCATGCCAGCTCCCCGTTGGCTTCCACTCCTTTTATATACCAATCTTCATTAAAATAATCAACAACATCTCCATAATCCTGGACATATATAATTTCACCGTTCTCCCCGGAATATACGAAGGGACCGAAATAGTAAACATCACTGTCAAATGCATAAGGTTCAAACCATATGCCGCCTCCCCAGGTGTTTTCATTCGTTAACGTACCTTCTGTCAAAAAGAGCTTTAATTCATCGTGATCAAAGGTGTCTATGCCCAGCCTCTTGCCATAGCTTGCGAAATTCAAGGCGACAGCAGCATTTTTATACAGTTCCAATTGTATTTCCAAATCGGCCGCCTGTAAGCTTTCATACATTTTTTCATTAAACGTATCGTTAATCCGGGTATTATTTACACGGTAACTGAATACGGCAAAAGAAATAGTCGTTATAATAACAGTAGGAATAACCAAAACAAATATCCTCTTCGCAATGCTATTTAGCTTCATACCATCTCCTGTTCACCTATTACATGTTTGTCTTTTATGAGTATTATAACAAATTATACTTTTTTAACAATATCATTAAGATAATTATTTCTTGGAAAACTCAAAAATCCAGATGTCGGACCAGCCGACACCCGGATTTCATTCAGGCTTAATCCGGATCATACCGGTTCATTGCCTGCTGCAATAATTTCATATGAACTTCTTCATCCAGAATAATCCGTTTGAGGACCGCTTTAACATAAGAGTCGTCAATCATGGCAATGTGCTGTTCATATTGCCGGATTGCTCTTTGTTCACCTTTCAGATTGTCAGCGAGTTTATCGTTTAAAGCATGGCTATACGTAACCGCTCTGCCGGTCCAGAATTGCCCCGGATATCCGGAGGTAAAGACCGGCTTACCGCCCAGAAGGACGATTATCTCCCCCAGCATATGAAGATGCATCATTTCTACCTTTGCAATACCCATAAAGGTCCTGGACATATCCGTATTTTGACTCTCCGTCAAATTATGGTACAGGTATTGCGTAATCGCTGTGAGTTCGCTGCCGCTGCCGGCATAGTCCTTCATCAGGATGTTCGCGTAGTGTGGATTTGATTCTTCTACGCCAACCTCCGGATAAGGCAACGGTGCCTGGAAAGGATTTGTTGACCTGCTGTTATTTGTGCTTTTCATATACATATCCTGCAATTACTGTTTGCTTATTTAATGTTATGCCGGCTATGCAATAAAAAGAATCTGCTCACTTTACTTACACCCAATTGGTGATATAATGATAGTAACGATATCAAAGCGGTTTCGGAGGGAGGAGATACCATTGCGGCTCAATCAACTTCAATATCTGGTCTTTATTAAGAAGCACGGAAGTTTTTCGAAAGCTGCGCAGGAGCTGTTTATTTCGCAGCCATCGATCAGTGTCGCAATCCGTGAGCTGGAGGAGGAGCTTGGATACCCGTTACTCATACGAAATAACAAGAAGCTGTGCTTTACGTCCGATGGTGAGAGCGTTTTGGAAAAGGCGGAAGCCATACTGGCTGAAGTGGAGAGCATCCGTCAGCTTGCGCCACAAAAGGACGCCGCCCTGAGCGGAAAGGTGCGCATTGGCGGAACCCCTCATTTCTGCAATTCCATTCTGCTGGATGTTATGCTCACATTGCGAAAGGAAAGCCCCGGCATTTCGCTGGATATCAGAGCTTATGACGACAGCCGTATCATTTTCCTTGTGGAATCGACGGAATTGGATTTGGGACTCGTACAAACCTGTAATATCGACGAAGCCGGGTTCTCGAAAAAAATGGCACGGGGTGCGATTATCTATCATCCGCTTTTTAAGGAGCGGCTATGCTTTGTTGTAGGTGAGAACGACCCTCTCGGCGAACGGAGCGAGGTTTCCCTTGATGAGTTATTGAAAAAGCCCTATGTTGCCTTCCAAAATTCTCATAATTATGAAGTTGGCAATTGGTTCCGCCAGCGTGGACGAGAGGACCTGCTGGTTTCCATCGGAGAAATATCCTCACTCCACCGCTATATATTTATTGAAAATGCAATAGGACTCATTACCAAAAGTGGGTTGCTCTACTCAAATGCGCTGCATCAGGATAAGCTAAAGCAGCTTCGCATGCCTGATGTGCGTCTGGAATGTCCCGTAGGCTGCATCCACAGAAACACCGCTATAAGCGCTGCTGAAAAGCAGGTGCTGGATGTACTGACCAGGCATTGTAAGGAGATTTGGAATTAAGAAGCGCCAAACGCAAACACCCCCGCCGCCGGCAGGGGTATTTGCGTTATTTACTTGTATTCGGTTATCCATTCCAGCCCCGGCCACGGGTCAGCGGGGGCGTTTTCTTGAGGCGAGCCGCAGGTGGAGCGCCCATTTTTGATGCAGGCGGTCAAAATATCTCGCAGCTCCCGCTCGACCTGGGGATATTGCGCACACAGATTGCTTCGCTCGCCCACATCGTCCTTCAAATTGTATAGCTGCACCGGCGGTAGTCCCCCGCTATTTGCGCAGGTGGGCTCACTTAGGCCACCGGAGCCTGCGCACATTTCCAGCTTCCAGTCCCCTTTGCGGATGGAAAAACAGCCCTCCACCGAGTGATGTACCGTGTACTCCCTGC
>Ga0153928_1000234_pt1 | contig 28625 bp, 21 predicted proteins | sample TSNJ012MetaG_FD_106656 | JGI IMG/M metagenome (GOLD analysis project Ga0153928, IMG submission 106656) | Attine ant fungus gardens microbial communities from New Jersey, USA - TSNJ012 MetaG | ecosystem: Host-associated > Fungi > Mycelium > Unclassified | place: USA: New Jersey, Wharton State...
ATTAAGATTGACGTTTGAAAAATCCCTATTAACACAAACAAAAGAACCGCCATAGACAGAGACGATGCGAAGACCATTTTTTCCATAGGTACAAGCAATTTTTTCGGTATACCAGATGACAAAATTCTTGGATAAGGTATAGGCAGTATTTGATCCCATTTCCTCGGACATGGAGTTGATCATATTTAACATTTGTTCCTTAAACACCTCTGGGGTATCAAGGCTTAGTTGATACAGTTGTTTTGGTATTTTGTCAGCAGGAATCATATATGCCGACATCGAGGAGACGTTTAAGATACACCCGCCCGCCGGCATTACTTTCGCAAATTCTTCGTTTATGTAAATGGTTCCCATTGCATTTACCGTAAATATTTTCTCACCATTAGCCATGTGTGGAGACATTCCGGCAGCGTGAATAACAGCAGGCCCCTTCTAATTAAAAAATGTAAAATTATTTCAAAGTCTTGACTACAAACCACCAGAATGTTATTCTAAATAAGTATGATAAATATTTGAATGGAGGTGAATGCTATGGAAGGCGGCGAACATCCGCGAAGTCAGAATACCGCGATACATAAAGGCGTAAGCGATATCCGTGGATGTCTGTTCTTTTCATAGATTCTACGGTTATCTATTTGCGCCCTTACGGGCGCTTTTATTTTTTGCTTTTTGTATCGCCCCGCAACAAAAAATTTTAAAGGAGGGCGTATACTATGCGTAAGGAAAATGTAAATGTAAATGGCAACAAAGCGGTAAGCATGGAGGTGGCGGCGCTTAAATACGCGAAACTGGAAAATCATGCTTTGCTTACCGAACTGAACACCACCGAACATGGTTTGAAATCCGCAGAGGCAGAACAGCTTTTAGAGTATTTCGGGAAAAATGAAATTGATTATGGCAAAACACAACCGTGGTTTGTCCGGCTTTTACTTTCGTTCGCTAATCCATTCAGTCTGGTGCTGCTTATAGTCGCCGCAGTTTCGTTTATTACCGAGGTTTTGCTGGCCTCTGACCAATCATGGGCTACTGTCATTATCATACTGGCACTTGTGGGAATATCGGGCATAATGCAATTTGTGCAGGAATCAAAATCAGACAAGGCCGCTGAAAAATTAAAGGCTATGGTATCGTCAAACGCCGCCGTGATACGCGATGGGGTAGAGCGCGAAATGCCGATGAGTGAACTACTGCCCGGTGATCTTGTAAAACTATCGGCCGGCGACATGATACCTGCTGATGTGAGAATCCTGTCGGCTAAAGATTTATTCGTGGGACAGGCAGCATTGACGGGAGAATCCGAACCCATCGAAAAGTTTCCGGCATTTAAAGAAACTTCTAATGCCCTGGATGCCTCAAATATATGCTATATGGGAACGAATATCGTCAGCGGCAGCGCTTTGGCCGTTGTGTTCGGCACGGGCAACAACACATATTTCGGCTCTATCGCTAAAGACTTGACCGGGCGTAAGGCGCAGACCAGCTTTGAGAAGGGCGTAGCCGACGTCAGCCGCCTGCTCCTGCGGCTAATGCTCATCATGGTTCCTATTATATTTTTGATTAACGGTTTCTCTAAAAATGATTGGATCGGCGCACTGCTTTTCGCCCTGTCTGTGGCTGTCGGCATCACGCCGGAGCTTTTGCCGATGATTATGTCAAGTACGCTGGCAAAGGGCGCCGTCGCCATGTCAAAGCGTAAAACAATTGTTAAAAACTTAAGTTCCATACAGAGCTTCGGCGCTATGGACGTACTTTGCACCGACAAGACGGGAACGATTACCGAGGATAAAATCGTTCTCGAAAAATATCTGGACATTCATGGGAATGAAGATTTGCGTGTATGGCGTCACGCGTACCTGAACAGCTATTTTCAAACGGGGCTTAAAAATCTGATTGATTTGGCAATTATCAACCGCGCCGAGAGGGATGGTTATGAAACGTGGGACGACAAATACAACAAGGTTGATGAGATACCGTTTGACTTCAACCGCCGCCGTATGTCCGTCGTGTTGGAGGACGGCGAAACCGGTAAGCGCCAGCTGATAACGAAAGGCGCGGTAGAAGAAATCCTCGGAATATGCTCTTATACGGAATATCAAGGCGAGGTTATTCCGCTCACCGATGATATAAGAACCGAAGTGCAGGGACTGACCGACGAGTTGAACGAACAGGGGCTTCGGGTCGTGGCTGTGGCGCAGAAGAACAACGTACGCGATACAAAAACCTTTGGCGTGGGTGACGAGCAGGAAATGGTGCTGATAGGCTTCGTTGGGTTCCTTGACCCTCCAAAAGAGTCAAGCCGGGAAGCCATTACCGCACTGCATGAACATGGTGTCAGGGTCATAGTTTTAACGGGCGATAATGAAAAGGTTGCGCGTACCGTCTGCAAGCAGGTAGGGTTGAACGCTTCGGAATATTTGTTGGGCAGCGACACAGAAAAGCTGACGGACGAAGAACTCGCGGAAAAGGTGAAAAAGATAAATTTGTTTGCGAAGCTGTCCCCGTCCCAAAAGGTGCGGGTCGTGCGGCTGCTGCAGGAGCAAGGCCATACCGTAGGTTATATGGGCGACGGCATTAACGACGCTCCGGCGCTGCATCAAGCGGACGTAGGCATTTCGGTAGATTCCGCCGTCGACATCGCCAAAGAGAGCGCGGATATTATTTTGCTTGAAAAAAACCTTATGGTTCTTGAGGAAGGCGTCGTGGAAGGCCGCCGGACATTCGGAAACATCATTAAATATATCAAGATGGCCTCCAGCGGCAACTTCGGAAATATGTTCAGCGTATTGGCGTCGAGCCTGTTCCTGCCTTTTTTGCCCATGCTGCCTATTCAGATACTGGCGCAAAACCTTCTCTACGATTTTTCGCAGATTACGATACCGTTTGACCGCATGGACGAGGAATATCTTAAGAAGCCTCAGAAATGGAACGCCAAAGGCGTGGAGCGGTTCATGTACTGGTTTGGGCCGGTATCGTCGTTTTTTGACATTCTAACGTTCGTGGTACTGTACTGGATATTCAAAGCCAATTCCGCTGAAACCCAGGGAATCTTTCAAACGGGATGGTTTATGGTCGGTCTTTTGACGCAGACGCTGATCGTTCACCTGATTCGCACGGCGAAGATACCGTTTGTTCAGAGCAAGGCTGCGAAGCCGGTTGTTCTTTCCACCCTGGCGGTCTGCCTCTTAGGAATCATTATTCCATATACGCCTTTGGGTGTGGGACTGGATATGGTATCAATGCCCGTATTATTCATCCCGTGGCTGTTTGGCATCATCCTTTTGTATGCCGTTGCGGTACAGCTAGTAAAAAAGGTGTATATCAAACGGTATGGCACTTGGATTTAATTCAAGACGATAGTAATTAAAGTAAACAGCCTGATTCATTACGGAATCAGGCTGTTTACTTTAATTATCCCCGCTTATTCTGGCATCCCTTACAGTAATAGGTCCCTCGCCCGCGGATTATTTCTTTTGTTATCGCTTTGCCGCATACGGAACAGTTTTTCTGCATATGTACCTGCAGCTGCACTTGAAATAGTCCGGATATTCCATTGGCATCAAAAGAGTGAATAGTTGTTCCTCCCTCGTCAATGGCTTTCTCCAGGATATTCTTCGATGCCTCAATCATTTCCCCTACCCGTTTTCTGCTGATCCGTTTCCCCGGTGTTTCCGGATGCATCTTCATCCGAAAACAAATTTCATTGGCATAGATATTGCCAATTCCAGTAATAATACGCTGATCTAATAGCAGCGTTTTAATTGGCAGACTGCTTTTATGTATTCTTTCATATATTTCTTTAAAATCTGCGTCCCATGGCTCCGGTCCGAGTTTGGCAAGCGGCAGATCCTGACGGTAGGTTTCACGGTCTGCCAGTTCCAGGCGGCCGAATTTACGGGTATCCTGATACCGCAGCTCAGTACCGTCACTAAAATGGAAGGTCAGGTGCTCATGCTTGTTCAGCGGCTTTGATGCATCCGTGATATGATACTTCCCTTCCATCCGCAGATGGGAAATAAACGCATCCTGTTCTAAAATAAAGATCAAATATTTCCCGACTCGATCGATATCCTGAATCGTTTGGCCCGTTAACGAGTTTACAAATACTTCTGTTTCCCCGGTCACGATTTTATCGTAGTGAACCGCTATTTTCTCGATCTTTTTTCCGATAACAAAATTCTTCAGTGTTCTGCGGACTGTTTCCACCTCTGGTAATTCCGGCATACTCTCTCACCCTCTTCTATTTTCTTCAATACGGAACTCTGCCAAGGTTTGTTTCTCCGGTTTCCTATTCACTCCGCAGTGCTTCAACCGGATCTTTCCGTGCGGCAGCAGACGCCGGGAACAAGCCGGAAACGAAGGCCAGTAACATACTGATACCAATAAGAATCAAGGCCGCATTCACCGGCAGCTGCGCAATATTTTCAATCCCCAGCTGATCATAGACAATGATATTGGCGATAATACTAATCAGATATGTAACCACGACTCCCAGCAATCCGGCGACAAACCCGATGATTAAGGTCTCCGCATTGAATACCCGCCGGACATCTTGTTTGCTGGCACCGATCGCCCGTAGAATACCGATTTCTTTTTTTCGCTCCAGTACCGATATATAAGTGATGACGCCTATCATAATCGAAGAAACAATTAAGGAGATTCCGACAAAGGCAATCAACGCGTAGCTGATGGTATCAACAATGTCCGTAACCGATGACATCATAGTGCCCACTAAATCGGTGTAGTTAATAACCTTCTCCTCGTTACCGGATTCTTCCATCTGGTCATTATACTCCTGCAAAAAGTCTTCTATTTTAGACTTCGCGCTAAAATTGTTCGGGTAGAAATTAATTTGCAATGGCTTATCCGTGGTAGCGTATCCCAGCTTCTTCAGATTGTTCTCATAAGTGCTGTCTTCCCGATTCATTATGGTGGTCATTAATTCCATAATCTCATCCTCCGACATATTCACCTGAAACGCAGCGGCAAAAGCATCCTGATCAATCCCGATTGCTGCTTGTAACTGTTCCGGCAATTGCTGCATGGCCGCTTCCATCTGACTCTGAATCTGGGTCTGCAGCTGTTGCCCCATCTGGCTCATCTGACTTTCCAGCGCGCCTTGAATCTGAGTCTGCAGCTGACTTACTAACTGCGTCTGCAGTACCGCTATCTGACTTTGCATTTGGCTCTGTATCTGACTCTGTATCTGACTCTGTACCGAAGACATTACCTGTTCCATGTACGTTTGCATCGCTGTTTGCAGATACTGTCCGATAACTTCATTAACCTGACTCTCAAGCTGGGAGAAATCGATCAGTTGGCCGATTTGTCCGGTAATCCATGCCTGAACCTCCGGTCTATTCAGATATTCCTGGAGATTTGCAGCAATTTGATTCGGATCCAGAACACCCTGGGCAATCTGATCGGCCAGAAAGTTCTGGAGCACCTGAACCATAATCGCGTTCAACGCATCCGCAGGGATATTAACCTGACCGGCCAGAGCAGCGGTTAACTCATTCAGGTTCATCTCCGGTAACTCGATATCCGCCACATCAATGGATAAATCGCCCCCGCCGGATAAATCCATACCCGATAAATCCATGCCTGATAAATCCATGCCCGATAAATCCATGCCCGATAAATCCATGCCCGATAAATCCATGCCCGATAAATCCATACCTGACATATCACCCAAATCTGAAAAATCAAGATTTATTTTTGATTCATCGATAATAAAGGCATCTTTAACTTTCTCTTCATCAATTTTAATTAGATCGGCAAAATTAAAGTCCGTTTGTGAATCTTCTTCCTTTTCTTCCGCAAAAGTCTTAGCCGTTAAAACATTTACCTCGGGATTTTCAATTTGCTGCCTGACAATATCTGCGGCAGCGGCTTCTTCCATTAAATACGGAATTAATTCCGGAGTATAGTTAATGCCCTGAGACAGCGAGGTCGCCGTGGCATCAGGATCAGGCTGAACCACTCCAACAATCTTTAAATCAATTCCTTCTGCGACGACTTTTTTCATATAGGCAGTATTGTCTGAACGATCAATCCAGACACCGTATTTATCATCGTATTGATAGCGCTTGGCGGCACTGACAACCTTAAGCTCAGCTGACATCAAGTCTTCATACGTCAGATCAAGTTCTTCATTTTTAAGCTTTACCTCTTCATCCGGATTGCTGAGCATAGAAGACAGCATATCTTTTAATTCGCTCCGGCTTCTGATACCCATTGCATAAAGCACATAATCAGAAATACTGCCATCCGACATTAACACCAGAACTGCTTCATCATAACTTTCCGGCCAGCGCCCAGCCTTAATCTCATACTGGTAATCGTACATCCCGCTGGCGCCAGGTAATTCGTGAAAGACATTCATCCCTGATGAGCTGCCGCCGCCAAGCATGGAAGACATCGCGCTGCCGGCGCCAATGCCATAACTGCTAAGTAAAGCATCAGGGCTTACCTGATCAACCCCCTCCCCGGTATCACTTAAGTAAATCTGCGGGGTGACATCGTATACGTACCGAATCGTCTTGACGTAAGAATTGATCCTTGCTTCATTCTGCTCAATATAGGCTTTTAAAGATTTCAAATCATTCTTATTCTGACTCTGAAAAAGACTCTCAACTAGCTTTCGCTCTTTGATCATCCCGGTCTTCTGATTCTCACTCTTTAGACTTTCCTCATCATCTGCCGCATCCGCTCCCCCTCCGCCGAAACTGGCAAGCAGGCTGCTAAAATTAATCCCAGACTCCTGAATGGTCAGCGGATAGATGCTCATCGTCTCTTCTTCGATATTCTTAATATAGGCATTAATGCCATTAGCTAGGGCTAGAATGGCAGCAATACCGATAATTCCAATTGAACTGGCCAAAGACACCATAAAGGTGCGCCCCTTCTTTGTCATTAGATTACTAAGTGACAGCGAAATAGCCGTAAAAAGTGACATACTAACCTTATGCGGCACGGCGCTGGGACGCTGTTCTTCTTTCTCGGGATCCAGCGGATTGGTATCGCCAACCAACTGTCCATCCTGCAGCCGAATAATGCGATTGGCATATTCATCGGCCAGCTCCGGATTATGCGTTACCATAATAACCAGCCGATCCTTGGCAATTTGACGCAAAAGCTCCATCACCTGTTGACTGGTTTTAGTATCCAGCGCTCCGGTGGGCTCATCGGCCAATAAAATCTCCGGATCATTAATCAACGCCCGGGCAATCGCCACCCGCTGCATTTGCCCGCCGCTCAACTGGTTCGGCAATTTTCTGACATGCTCACCCAGACCCACATCATTCAGAGCTTTAGTGGCCCGTTCTCTACGCTCTGCCGCGGAGACCCCGCTAAGGGTTAACGCCAATTCCACATTCGCTAAAACTGACTGATGCGTAATAAGGTTATAACTTTGAAAGACAAAGCCGATACGATTGTTACGATATGTATCCCAGTCGCCTGATTTGTATTTTTTTGTCGATATGCCATCGATTTCCAAATCCCCGGAATCGTAATGGTCAAGTCCGCCAATGATGTTTAACATCGTTGTTTTCCCTGACCCCGAAGGTCCTAAAATGGCCGCGAATTCATTGTTTCGAAATGATACCGAAATCCCGTCCAGAGCTGTTTGAACAAAATCAAAGGTTTTATATGATTTTCGTATTTTTGTTAATTTTAACATAAATTTTATACCCCCATACCACCATTCGACTAGTGTGCCGTTTTGCTAATTATGAGCCGGACATTACACTATAGCATTTCCAATATCGATTTGGTCGCATCTGCGAATTGGTTCGCACTGTTAATGAACTGCTCGACATTTTCACACCCCATTTGTTCAATCAGTCCCACAAGCATCTCATCTACTACCCCTTCTAACTTCCCCACAATCTCTACTCCGGCCGGTGTCAGCGTAATAATCAAGGAACGGCGGTTCCGCTGACTCACCTCACGCTTCAGATAGTCTTTCTGCTCCAGGGCACTTAGTATTTTCGAAACCGCGCCTTTGGAAATGCAGAGCCAATTTTGAATATCCTGGCTGGTGATATTATCGGTTGCATCGGCAGTATTTCCCTTAACCATTTTCATTAACGACACTTCTGCCGCGCTTACAGCGTACTGTTTCATCTGCATATTTATACTGGCATGAAACAGTGATATGACCTGCCTGACCTGAAAAAAGGTATGCGTGAACTGTTCTTTTAAATCAACTACTTCCCGGCTCATTGTGTCTCCTTTAATATTGTTTCCCGGTAAACTGTTTCATAGTAAACTTTTTTAATTGTAATAAACTTTTTCCATCTTGTCAATATGAAAAACTTACCTTTGTGAGCTTCCTTAAAATTAAACAGCAACAAAAACACGATAGACTTTTAATAACTTTTCCTACACAAATGTGTACCAGTGTGATAGAATACAAATGTAAACCGAATTCTGCCACTATTAAGAAATTTGAGTATGGTATCCGGAATCCGAAACCAGATCAGCTGCTAAAGATAGCAAATGTAGAAATAAAGATCCATCTGGTGGTAAAGAAAGGAACTTCTGGAATTAGTGTGAAGATATTCCCACAGTAGTTATAAATAGTGCATTTTTACGATGTAAAACACTTTTTACATACCCTTTTTCCAGCAATGTAAAAGCTCTTTGATAGCATTTTTCTCATGACTGCAATATGATGAGCTCAGGTCAAGAGAAAATTAAATTGAAAGGAGGCCGCCCCTTGGAACTTCATACCCAAATAAAGAAATACCGAACAAACATGAACTTGTCACAAGAAGAACTTGCCGAAAAAGTTTATGTCACCCGGCAAACTATTTCTAACTGGGAAAACAATAAAAATTACCCGGATATTCATAGTCTTCTTTTACTAAGTTCATTATTTAACATATCTCTTGATCAATTAATCAAAGGAGATATAAACATTATGAGAGAAGAAATTAATAAAACCGAACTACAAAAATTCAATTGTTATAGTTCTATATTTGGCATATTATTGGTGTTAGTTGTAATATCTGCTGTTCCGCTTGCTGTATTTCTAGGTTACTACGGTTTGATGATAACCAGCATCTTATTTGTAATAACAATGTATTTCGCTATTAAGATTGAGAAATATAAAAAAGACAATGATATTCAAACCTATAAAGAAATTGTATCTTTTACTGAAGGAAAACGTTTAGACGAAATTGAAAGAACTCAAGAATATGGGAAACGCCCTTATCAAAAAGCATTTCTCGCTTTTGCATGTGCCATCATTGCCTTTTTAGTTTGTATGCTATTCGTTTGGTTATTAAAATCATTTATCTTTTAAATAAAATATACCTTCTGATTCTGCAATATGATTCTATGAAACAGAGCCAAAAGGTACAAAGAAACCTCGGAGAAACCCGCATAAAAGGAGCATCCGAGGTTTTTTATCCATCACTCAAACTCAATCGTCGCCGGAGGTTTCCCGGTGCAATCATACAGCACCCGATTCACCCCTTTGACCTCATTCACAATCCGATTCGTGACTTTCCCCAATACTTCCCAGGGAATTTCAGCACTCTCTGCTGTCATAAAATCACTTGTATTCACAGCCCTTAGTACCACTGCATACTCATACGTCCGCATATCGCCCATAACGCCTACCGACTGCATATTCGTCAGGGCCGCAAAATACTGGCCCAGGTCCTTATCCACTCCGGAATTTGCCAGCTCTTCCCGATAAATCGCGTCTGCTTCCTGGACGATCCGCACCTTCTCTGCCGTCACTTCCCCAATAATCCGCACACCAAGGCCCGGTCCTGGGAATGGCTGCCGGAATACCAGATACCCGGGAATCCCTAATTCCAATCCGGCCTTTCGTACCTCATCTTTAAACAGCGACCGTAGCGGCTCAATAATCTCCTTAAAATCCACCACATCCGGCAAGCCTCCCACATTGTGGTGAGACTTGATTACCGAGGAATTTCCTAATCCGCTCTCAATTACATCCGGATAAATCGTGCCCTGTACCAGATAATCTACGGCCCCGATTTTCTTCGCTTCTTCTTCGAAGATCCGGATGAACTCTTCTCCGATCATCTTCCGCTTTGCCTCCGGTTCCTCCACACCAGCCAGCTTATCATAATACCGCTGCTGTGCATTCACTCGGACAAAATTCAGTTCATAAGGCCCGTTCGGTCCGAATACCGCTTCGACTTCGTCCCCCTCGTCCTTCCGCATCAGGCCATGATCCACGAATACGCAGGTCAGCTGCCTCCCTACTGCCTTGGATAGCAGCACCGCAGCCACCGACGAATCCACGCCGCCAGACAGAGCGCACAGCACACGTCCGCTGCCGATCTTCTCCCGCAGCGCACGGATCGTATTATCCACAAAGGCATCCATCTTCCAGTCTCCGGCACAGCCGCAGACATTGAGAACGAAATTCGCCAGCATTTGGCTGCCTTCCTGGGTGTGCAGCACTTCCGGGTGAAATTGGACTGCATAGAGCCCCTTCTCCGGATTTTCCATGGCCGCCACCGGACAGACCGGAGTAGTGGCCGTAATGGTAAAGCCCTCCGGTGTCCGGGCAATATAATCCGTATGACTCATCCAGCAGACCGCCTTCGGAGAAACACCTTGAAACAGCTGACTGGCGGAGTGGAGGTCCACCTCCGTCTTACCGTATTCGCTGACGGGCGCGGCAGCGACCGTACCGCCCAGCAGATGTGCCATCAGCTGGGAGCCGTAACAGATCCCGAGAATCGGTACACCCAGCGCAAAAATCTCCTTGGAACAGGATGGAGAATCCTCCTGATAAGCACTGTTAGGGCCTCCGGTAAAAATAATTCCTTTGGGATTCATTTCCCGGATCTTATCAAGACTTAATCTGTGGGGGTGTACTTCACAATATACGTTGTTTTCTCTTACGCGTCGGGCAATCAGCTGATTGTACTGTCCTCCAAAGTCCAGTACAATAATCAATTCTTTCTCCACGGTGTTCTCCATCTCTATAAAATCTTCGCTCCGCATTTTATGCAGAACTGTGCATCTTCGTCCATTTTTGTCCCACAAACCGGGCAAGTGGTCTCCTTCTTCAGCTTTGCAATCGTTTCCTTGTAATCTTCTACGGCTGCTCTTGCTTCACCCACATTTTCAAAGTAAGGAATGTATTCCTCCTTGACCTCGCCCTCATGGGTCTCATAGAAAATCTGGCCAATGGCGGCATAGGCATTCCGCAGGTTGCGCTCTTCATCGCTAAGCTTCTGCTTGAGCCGTACTACCTCGGCGGTGTCCTTTACCCGCTCAGTTACATCTTTTCCCAGATCCGCAATCCGCTGTCCTATTTGTTCCCAATCCATGTTAGTTCCTCCTTATGAAGAATTTCGTCCGCGCAAACGCGGACATTAATTTGATAACCTTGACACTTTTTATTAGTTTACAAAATACGCCACAAAATGTCAACGGGATAATGTTACTTATAAAATCCGCAAACCCCTTCTATGGTCGCATGCATATTTCCCAAAAGCGCATCCAGTACCGTCAGCGCGGCCATAGCCTCTACCACCACCACGGCCCGATACACCACAATCGGATCATGCCGGCCCTTCACCTGGATCTCTACATTTTCTCCACTCCGGTTTACCGTTTCCTGAATCTGCGCGATCGATGGCGTAGGCTTAAAAGCGGCCCTCAGCACGATCTCCGCTCCGTCACTCATACCGCCTGAGATGCCGCCTGCGTGATTGGTCTTCTTATACACCTTCCCGGCATCATCCATCCGGAAGGCATCGTTATTCTCCGATCCTGCGGCCCTCGCCGCAGCAAAACCATCTCCGATCTCCACACCCTTCACAGCGCCGATGCTCATCACAGCCTTCGCCAGATTAGCATCCAGCTTCTCGAAGACCGGCTCCCCCAGACCAGCCGGCACTCCCGTGATCACGCATTCCACGATTCCGCCGACCGAGTCCATTTCTGCCATTCTTTTACTCAAATATGCTTCTACCGCTGCCGTGTCCTGGACATCAATTCCGCCGATTTCCTTCGCATAGGCCTTGACCTCGATCCCCATTTCCTTCAGGATCTTCTCTGCCACGGCACCGGCTGCCACCCGGCCAATGGTCTCCCGCCCGGAGGAGCGGCCGCCGCCCCGGTAATCCCGGAAGCCATATTTCGCGTCAAAGGTATAGTCTGCATGTCCGGGCCGGTAAATCTCTGAGATCGTGGAATAATCCTTCGATCGCTGGTCCTGATTCCGTACAATCAGGGAAATGGGCGTGCCGGTGGTCTTTCCTTCAAAGGTTCCCGACAGGATTTCCACCAGATCCCCTTCCTTTCTCGCGGTCGTAAAGCGGTTCTGGCCCGGCTTTCTGCGATCCAGAAGCTGCTGAATATCTTCTTCCGTAAGAGGCAGCCCTGCCGGACAGCCGTCGATTACCACGCCGATGGCCTTGCCATGGGACTCTCCCCAGGTCGTAATTTGAAATATATGTCCATAAGTTGATCCTGCCATAATGGTTTCTCCCAATATCATGATTCACTTAGCTTGTCGAATAATAACTACTCAAAAAGTGTAACATATTTGGTAAGTCTTTACAACCCGGGGATTGTTTCGTATAATGTCGTTAAAGTGAGGAGCATGAATATGAAGAAATTTGTACAGGAATTCAAGGAATTTATTTCAAAAGGCAATGTAATCACCATGGCGGTCGGCATCATTATCGGCAGCGCTTTCACCGCCATCGTCAATTCTCTGGTTAATGACATTATTACGCCGTTAATCGGCGTGATCCTGGGTGGTATGGATTTCAGCGGCATGGTTCTAACCGTGGGTAAGGAAAGTCTGCTGATCGGCAGCTTTATCAATGCCATAATCTCATTCCTGCTGACTGCACTGGTACTCTTTATGATCGTTAAGACATTTAACCGGATACAGCGGGAAGAAGAAGTGGCGCCGAAAGAACCGGCGCCCACTCCGGAAGAGATACAATTGCTGCAGGAAATCCGCGATCTGCTGAAAGAGAAGCAGTCCTGATCCTATACTTCTCTCCGCATCATGAACCAGAACCGGCAGCCCTCACCGGGCTTGCTGTCCACTCCGTAGCCGGCCTCATGCATCTGAAGAATGTTCTTCACGATGGAGAGGCCGATTCCTGTTCCCACCTTCGTGCGGGTTTGGTTATTCGCCTTATAATACCGGTCCCAGATGTGGGCAAGCTCCTCTTCTTCTATGCCGTCTCCATAATCCTGCACCTCAAAGAGAACTCCTTCACCGGTATCCGTCAAACGCACATCGATCTGTTTTTCTTCTCCTGCATAATTTACGGCATTACCCAAAAGATTATAGAATACCTGCTCCATACGCATACGGTCAGCCGACACCATCAGCTCCGGCTGAATCTCTGCCCGGATCTGAAATGCCTCGTGCTCCGATAATACTTCAAACCGCTTAAGGATTGCCGTCAGGCACTCACTTAGATTAAGCGTTGTCCGGTCTAACATGACATTGCCCGACTGCAGTACCGACAGGGTCAGCATATCGTTTACCAGCTTCTCCAACCGTTCGGTTTCCTCCTGAATGACCTCCAGATGCCGTTCCCGTTTTACCGGATCGTCACCGGAGAACTCCCGGATCATCTCGGTATAGCCCTTGATCATGGTTAAGGGGGTCCGCAAGTCATGGGATACATTGGCAATCAGCTCCCGCCGTAGGTTTTCAACCTTAGATAATTCTCTGGCCGTGTGATTTAGCGTGGCGGCCAATTCCTCAATCTCCGTGTAATTGTCCGCCTCAAACTGCACGGAGTAATTACCCTCCGCCAGGGCTCCTGCCGACTTCGTAAGCTGTGTAATAGGACGGGAAAATTTACGGGCCAGGAAAAATGCAATACCGAAGCATAAGACCAGCGCAATCGCCGTTACGATGATTAGCTGGGTCGCTAATATATTTGTGGTAGAATCCAAAGGTTCCAGGGGCGTACTGATATAAATGACAGCCTCCGGAAGCTGCCGCCCGTAGATCAACGTCCGCCCGGTGAAATTGCTCTGGTTAATCGTGTAGCTGACCTCGCCCTCATCACTCTTTGCCAGCAGCTCCAGAAATTTATCGTATTCATCCGGCAGCTCTCTTTGACTGGAGCGTGACGGGGATGACTTATCACCGGCCTTGGCCAAACCGCTGCCGTGCTCGTCCGAGCTATAGATGAGTTCACCATCCAGATCCGTCACATAGACCAGGATCGAATTCTTATAGGCCAGATAATCGATGGTGCTCTCCAGCGCCTCTGTGTCAACCGCCTGAGAGATAATGCCGGCAGCCTTCTCAATCTTATGGACCTTCATGCCCTCGTAAAAATAACTCAAGAATACGATCTGCAGCAGCCAGATCAGCCCCAGTACCACTGCGGCCAGTAAAACAAAGTACAGCCAGAGCTTTACGCCCAGGCCTCTTCTGTTAAGCTTCAAATTTGTATCCCACCCCTCTGATTGTTACCACCATGTCCCTGTAAGCCCCCAGGCTGTTTCGCAACATCTTAATCTGTGTATCTACCGTGCGGTCTTCACCGGGAAATTCATAGCCCCAAACGGCATTTAATATCTGCTCTCTCGTCAGCACGATGTTCCGGTTTAAAGCCATATAATGAAGGAGGTCGTATTCCTTGGCTGTCAGAGAAATCTTCTCCCCATCCAGGTAGACGTCCCGCCCCGGCGGATCAATCCGGAGACCACCGAACTCCCATTGCTCATCCGGCTCCACCGACTGCCGGATACGGCTGCGGGACAGAATGGCATTTACCCGGGCCATCAACTCTTTCGGAGAAAAGGGCTTAACCACATAATCGTCTACCCCCACCTCAAAGCCAAAGAGCTTATCATATTCTTCTCCCCTGGCCGACAACATTAATATAGGGATATTCTTGATCTTTCGGATTTCCTTACAGGCGGAAAAGCCATCCATCCGGGGCATCATCACATCCATGACCAAGATATCAAAATCCTGTTCCCGGCACAGCTGCACCGCCTCCATGCCGTCAGAGGCCTCGGAGACCCGGTAGCCGGTGAATTCCGCATACTCCCGCACCAGCTCCCGGATTTGCTTTTCATCATCTACCACCAGAATATGAATCATCCAGAATCTCCTTTTCAATCACTTTTTCTCTTATTATACCAAATCCTGTCCCAATTGGCACCTGGTTTTTCCCCGAAGGAAGGATTCTCTGCCCAAAAAAGCGGTACTTATACGGGCCTTACTTTCCGGAATACCACGCGCTTCTGTACGACAAAGCTTATTAGGAACAGAAAGCAGTCTGCAATAATCTTAAGAATAACCACGTTTGCAAACCCCAGGGCAGCCATCCATTCCACCAGCAGCCAGCTGCAGAGCATCTGCGCCCCGCAGAGAGTAAAATACCGGGCCGCCTGCCGGCTATCCTGCTCCCGTCCCTTGAATACCAGCCGGTTATTCATCTGATAATTTATCACCGAAGACAGGATACGGGCCACCACGGTAGCAAAGAACAGAGAAGAAAATAATCCCCAAGAACCAAACAGAGAATTCAACAGGGCAAACAGGGCCAGATCCACTCCACTGGACAAAAGAGAGGATATCCAGAACCGAAACAGCTGTTGGTATACCTTCACCGAATCTGCCAGCGGACGGAAATGGGACAAACGGTTTTGCTCCAGATATACCGTCTGGATCGGCACTTCTTGTATCGGCATATTCATCTCGGCTGCCTCCATCAGCATCCCCATCTCATACTCATAACGGTCCCCCTCCAGCTCTATAAATCGCCGCATAGCATATGCGGGAATCGCCCGCAGTCCCGTCTGGGTATCCGTCACACGTTTTTTTGTGATTACCCGGAACAGGCCGCGGGTAATCCGGTTGCCAAACCAGCTTTTAAAGGGCACCTGCTCTTCGTCAAAATCCCGGCAGCCCAGAATCAGACTGGAAAGATTCTCACAGAAAGCTTCTCGTATCCTTCCGATGTCCTCCGCTAAGTGCCGGCCGTCGGCATCTACGGTAATACAGCCTGCAATATGAGGATCTATGTCCAGAATACGTCGCATACCCGTCTTCAATGCAAATCCTTTCCCCATGTTTTGCTTTAGAGGAAGTACGCTGCAGCCGGTGACCAGCCCGCATTTCTCAAATACCTCCCGGCACTCCCTGCCACTCCCATCATTTACGATCAGTAGAATGGGAAATCCCATCGCTGCCAGTTTGTACACTAGCTCTGTCAGTTTTTCATCCGGCTGATAAGCCGGTATTAAAATCGCAAGATTCACAATATACACCTTCCGTTTCTTTCAGATTTTACCCTTATAATACTCTTGCTTTGTGCAAGGAACATGGACGGAATGTGGGATTTTGGTGCAATTTGTAAAGGGGAGTGTTGCCTTGCTAAAGAAAAATTGATATAATAATCTGAACTTAATTTAGAAATGTGAGGTTAGTCTTATGAATCCCGACAAATTCAATCTGTTCTGTAACGCTATTGCCGACTTCCACGTGGATCACGTGATTATTCTGCAAAATGGCGCAGAAATTGCGCGCAGAGATTGGGTGCCTGAAGGACGGCAGAACCAATACTCCCTGAGCAAAAGCTTCACCGGCACTGCTGTCGCCTTCGCTTTGGATGAAGGAGTGGTGCACATGGAGGATAAGATCACGGATCTGCTGCCGGACAAGCAGCCAAACACAGTCAGCCCGGAGCTGGCGGCCCTCCGGTTTAAACATCTGATCACCATGACCGTGGGCCAGCAGAAGCCCCAGCTTATGGGTGACGCCCGCCGCGCCCTCACCGAAAAGGATTGGATAAAATACGTGCTGGCACAGCCCTTCGACCGGGAACCCGGCACTACTTTTCAATACAGCAATACCGGCCCTTATCTGGCCGGTATCATTCTGGAGAAGCTTACGGGCATGAGCCTGGTAGACTACCTGATGCCCCGGCTCTTTGATCCGCTGGAAATCCCCCGGCCGGAGTGGGAAGTAGATCCTGATGGTCACATTTTTGGTGCCGGCGGCATGTGGCTTAGCAGTACGGAAGTGTCCCGTTTCGGGCAGCTCTACCTGCAGAATGGAATCTGGAAAGGGAAACAGGTTCTCCCGAAGGGATGGGTTCAAAAAGTCGAACAGACCGTGATCCCCGTAGGAAAAGGTAAGCGTGACTATAGCTTGCTCTTCTGGCGCAGCCGCCACGACTCCTACAGCGCCGTGGGTAAATTTGGTCAATATTGTACTATTTTAAAAGAAAAAAACGCCGTGATCGTCATTAATTCTGACGACCGCGACGATAATAACTTCCTGGAATACGTCTGGACTTACTTGTATCCCACTTTATAATCGAACACCTGCCCCATCTCCTGAATCTCCATCACCTTATCCTGCCAGGCAGCTGCCTCCGGCCTGGCCTTATACTGGGGGATCACCTCGAAGTGCTCCCAGAAATGCATCGGAAATGCCTGCTTCACATCGATTGTCTCCAGAAAGTAATCCATTCCCAGGTACATATTTTCCTCTAGCCGGTCATCCAAGGTTAAGAAGGCCACATCCAGCTTCCGTCCCTTCAGGAGTCCTACCTCCTCCTTAAACCGCTTCGCCATACTCTCCAGGGAGGCTTTCCGAGCTCCCTTCCAGGCCCACCAGTTCAAATCACCGGCGTGATAGATGCACTTCCCCTCTGCCACAATACAGAAGGCCACCCCCAGATCCGTAGACCGCAGTGTATCCAGCGTGAACCGTACCGCTCCCAGGGTGAACTCATAATGGGCATTTTTTTTCACAAAATGCACCTGCCCCCGCTTAATCCCCCGCACTAATGGCCGGATATCCTGAGACAGCAGATACACTACATCCGGATGTTTTTCCGCCAGTTCCAGAATCCCCGGATTAAAATGATCCGGATGTTTATGACTGCACAATACCACCAGCTGTTTCCCCTCTGGAAAGCAGGGCAGCTGCCCATTATAATAGTCAAACAGAAATACCACTTGCGCAAGCTCTACCGCAAAACCCGTATGACCAATATAGGTGATCTTTATCTTGCGGATATCCATTTCTTCTCTCCCCAAAGCTACTTCCCCTGGCGGAATTGCACGATCATTCCGGCTATGGCCAGCACAGCTGCTACAATATAAACCACGATCTCGGTCGTTACGGAAAAAAGCGCCAGTCCATAGACGGATGCCGACATTCCTCCGCTGACACTCGTGCTGACCCGCATAACAGGACGCACAAAGTTAATCGCCAGCAAGCCAATTCCGATCCCGGCAATGACACATACGGCGATTGCCCACCAGTCCTTATCTCCTATGATCTGCTGCATGAAAATATAACCGCAGAGAGTCGCATAAAGGAATACTCCGACCAAATATATCCGGAAGGAGATGGCGCCAAGAATCACGCCAAGGCCAAGGGCCGCCACCACCAGAATCCATGTGGTTTCTGTAAAACACCCGGCAATCAAATATCCCGCCAGTGCACCGATAGCAAACCCTATAATACTGATCCAAAGCTTCAAAAGGCGATAGCCAAGAAAACAAGTCAGCAGTGAGAACACAACCACCAATACGGCAGCGGCCGTATGTATTCCCGGCGAAGTCTGTCCGATTGTCTGTAAGAATTTATCCATTCTTTCTTCTCCCTTCGCTTCCACTATACACCAGTTTGCCGCAAAAGTAAATTTCTATTTTCCGGTTCCGCCCCCTCCGTATGCATCTCCGTACTATATTCGGTAATGCCCTTACCCATATTGGGATGCTCTCTTGAATATACTGCGTCTACGGTAAAAATACTTACGAGTGCCACACACAGCGCCACCCGGACTTTAATCGGAATCCTCTTAAAGAATTCATCCAAGGCCGGCGCTAATACATAGATAATGCAGCAGCCTCCGGCGCCAAAGACCAGCAGACCCTCCGCACAGACTCTCCCCTGCAGATTCAGAAAGTAGCCGCTGTAATCCCACCATTTCGCATGCTTAAAGGTCTCCAGATACCAGCCGGTACTGTATTCCACAATTCCGCAGACCAGGATCGTCAGCAGGAAGGTCAGCCAGGGTTTTTCCCGGAATGGCTTCAGCACCACCAGTATCAGTACCCCGCCGGTACCATAAATTGGAAGCCAGGGGCCATGCAGAACCCCCCGGTTCACAAACCCATCGGTGGCCAGATGCGGGGAAACCTCCCAGAGCCATCCCACTACGGAGAAAGTAACAAATAACAGGATCAGCGTCCAGATGGAGTAATGTTTGCGGTATTCCACATGCACCCACTGTCGCTTCGCTTTCTCGGGAATCGTAAACAGCTCAGTAGGATAGGATTCCGCCGCAGTTCCATCCGGAAGAATCAGAGGCACGGTTAAATACACATCGTTCAGGTACTCACTATTTGGATACTCTTCCGTAATTGCCTGATCCCGCAGCACCTTGTAAAGCTCCGCATCCACTGCCGATACATAGCCATTGACGAAGAATATTTTCAGAATACCCAGGGTTGCGATGCCCAGTATTTCCCATCCTAGGAAGGACATATCCAGCACAAAGGTCTTCCACCTCTGTCCCCGCATCATCTTCTGAGACAGGACAAAGGCCTCCTTGCGCCCGATATTGGGATTCTCTGCCACAATATAGGGAATCATCCGGTAAGAATAGCTTACAATAACACCACCGATAATCGTCAGACTCCACAAGGCCGTATACAGACTCTTCACTAACATGATCCAGGCCACATGCCGGGTCCGCCGATGACGGAAGACGAACAGCAGCCGGTCTGCAGCCGTCTTAGGATAAGCCGAGGTTTCCAGGAAAAACCGCGCTGAACTTACCTTTAAGGTATTGGTCAGGAAAAAATAATACAGGAAGGAAATGAGGGCTCCCATCAAAACAATTCCTGCCGCCACAATCTGATTGCCGAAAGCGATCTGATTCACTGTATTAAGCAGGCCATACAGCAGGGATCCTGCCGCCGTAATATTATTAAAGACAAATGCAAGCACACCATGGGTCCCAAACTGCAGCGGCGTCTCTGCCGTAAACGACTCCCCCTTATGAAGCAGCTCGTCCAAAACCTGTGAATTGGGTTTTTGCTCCGGCTTCACCTGCGTCGTTATGCCTTCGCTCTCTTGCGCCAAAGAAGTTTCCGCATACTGGGTTAGTGTCAGCGACCCCTCATATTCTCCAAAAAACAAGGCCATGATAAAACAAACAGCAATTACTTTCCAATAGTTTTTCTTTAAAGCACCTTTCCCGCGGCGCTTTAATTCTGCTTTCGTCCACATTTAAATCGATAACCCTCCCGCTTATCTACAAAAGGCGCCGGCCGAAGCCAGCGCCGTTATGTTAATTTATTTTTTCTCCTTAATATAGCGGTCAATGGCAGCTGCCGCAGACTTACCGGCGCCCATAGCGAGAATAACCGTGGCCGCTCCTGTAACAACGTCGCCGCCGGCATATACACCTTCGCGGCTGGTCAGGCCATCGTCGCCATTGGTCACGATACAGCCGTGGCGGTTGGTCTCCAGGCCTACTGTCGTGTTACGGATCAGCGGATTCGGAGAAGTACCGATCGCCATAACCACACAATCTACATCCAGATGAAAGTCAGAGCCTTCTATGACGACGGGTCTGCGTCTGCCGGATGTATCCGGCTCACCCAGCTCCATCTGTACACAATTCATACCGTTTACAAATCCGTTTTCATTCCCATAGATCTCCGTAGGAGCCGTCAGAAGTTTAAAAATAATGCCCTCTTCTTTTGCATGCTCCACTTCCTCTGCTCTGGCCGGAAGCTCTTCTTCGGAACGGCGGTATACGATATACACGTCTTCTGCACCCAGGCGCTTTGCGCAACGGGCAGCATCCATGGCAACATTGCCGCCGCCTACTACGGCCACTTTCTTCGCCTGCATAATCGGTGTGGCGGAACCCTCTTTGTAAGCTTTCATTAAGTTTACACGGGTCAGGAACTCATTCGCAGAATACACACCCTTTAAGTTCTCCCCTGGAATATTCATAAAGCTGGGAAGTCCTGCTCCGGAACCAATAAACACGGCATCGAAACCTTCTTCCGCCATTAACTCATCCACAGCAATCGAGCGGCCGATTACCATGTTAGTCTCGACTTTCACCCCCATCTGCTTCAGAGTGTCCACTTCCGTCTGTACGATTGCCTTCGGCAGACGGAATTCAGGAATTCCATATACCAATACGCCGCCAGCCAGATGCAGCGCTTCGTAAATGGTTACATCGTATCCCTGTCTTGCCAGATCGCCGGCACAGGTCAGGCCGGCAGGGCCGGCGCCTACTACGGCTACCTTATGTCCGTTAGAAGCCGGCTTTGCCGGAGCCTCCGTACAGTTATCATTATGGTAATCCGCCGCAAAACGCTCCAGACGGCCGATTCCTACCGGTTCGCCTTTAATACCGCGGACACAGAATTGCTCACACTGACTCTCCTGTGGGCATACACGTCCACAAACAGCCGGAAGGGAGCTATCCCTGGCAATTACCTGATAAGCACCTTCAAAATCCTGCTCACTAATCTTAGTGATAAACTCCGGTATCTCGATGTTTACCGGACATCCCTTAATACAAGGTTTATTCTTACAGTTCAGGCAGCGTGCTGCTTCGTCCACCGCCTGCTCTGCCGTATAACCGAGAGCCACCTCCTGAAAGTTCTTATTTCTTACGTTCGCTTCCTGCTCCGGCATTTTATTCTTAACAAGAGACATGTTAGGCATGATTACTGAACCTCCTTCTTCAACAAGTTACAAACTTCTTCGTGCTGACGCCGCTCAAAGGGCTGATACATGATACTGCGGGACATTGCTTCTGCAAAATCCACCTGATGGCCGTCAAAATCCGGTCCGTCCACACAGGCAAATTTGGTCTCACCGCCCACCGTCAAACGGCAGCCGCCGCACATTCCAGTTCCGTCAATCATAATCGGGTTCATGGAAATCATGGTTTTTACATTGTATTTCTTAGTAAGCTGGCATACGAACTTCATCATAATCACCGGTCCGATTGCAATTACTTCATCGTATTGCTCACCACTCTGAATCAATTCCTCCAGAGCATTTGTAACAAGACCTTTGGCACCATAGCTGCCGTCATCGGTCATCATGACCATCTTATTGCTGACAGCCCGAAATTCGTCCTCAAGAATCACTAAGTCGTGTGTACGGAATCCCACTACGGTATGAACTTCACAGCCCTGCTCGTGGAGCTTCTTTGCAACCGGATATGCAATGGCACATCCTACGCCGCCGCCCACAACAGCCACCTTCTTCAGGCCTTCCGTATGGGAAGGAGTACCCAAAGGACCCACAAAATCCTGGAGACATTCGCCTTCCTTTAACTGGTTCAGTTTCTCCGTCGTAGCTCCAACAATTTGGTAAATAATTGTTACCGTTCCTTTCTCACGGTCAAAATCTGCAATCGTGAGGGGGATTCTTTCACCATCTTCGTCCACACGAAGGATGATAAACTGACCGGGCTCCGATTTCCTTGCGATATAGGGAGCTTCAATCTCCATCAGGGTCACTGTGGAATTCAGATCTTTCCTTTTCAAAATCTTGTACATAATCGCCATACCTTTCTGTGTTGTAATGATTCCGTTTTGTATTATAGCAAATCTGCTTCAATAAGTAAATCAAAAAATTAACAATTTCACTGTGCGAACTTATTTTTCTTAAGGTTTCTGTTTTTTTTATAGTATCTCCCAAAAAACAGTCAATACGTCCTTCTACCAGGACAATTTCCGCTAAACGCAATATGAGGCCGTGGGGAGCCCCCGCGGCCTCATACCATAATCGGCAGAAAAAAATGCTCTTTCCTATTTCGCTTTAAAGGTACCGCGTAAACTGCCGCTTTCCCAGTCATAGGCCTGAATCGTCCCCTGGGAATCCGCCACATAGACCGTGTCTCCGATGTAAGCGCCTCTGGACTGATTGCCGTCCGTTTCCGCCTGGATTCTCATCTGGAATCCCTTTTTAGCCTCGTAAGAATAGACGAAATAACCTTCTCCGCTCTCTCCAAAATCCCCCCAGGCCGGGAATCCAAACAGATTCTTCTCCGGATCAATCATCACGGCCTTGTAACTGGAATAGGCCTCAGATCCCCCTATTTCGGTCTTAATTACCTTATCAATTTCCTTCACATCCGTCGGATCGGAAATATCAAACATCGAAAGCTTCAGCCCTTTCGTCCGTCCGGTATCGGGGTCTGCATCCTGCCCAATTCCAAGCAGCAGATTCTCTCCATAAAAGTGCAGATATTCAGAAAATCCCGGAATCTTCAGTTCTCCGAGAATCCTCGGATCCGTAGGATCCGACAAGTCTACGGAGAAAAGGGGGTCCGTCTGTCGGAAGGTAACGAAGTAACCAGTATCTCCCATAAAACGGGCAGAATAAATCTGTTCCTCCTCTGCCAGCCCCTCCAGGCTGCCTACTATCTCCAAGTCGTGATCCAAGACATAGAGGCTGTTGGTTCTCTTCCATTCCCGGTAATTCTCTCCCAGGTACTTACCGGTACGGTCATCATAGACCGCTACCATGTCATACCCTTCTACCGTCGTCACCATCCGCAGGTAGCCATTGTGTTCATCCATAGCAAAATCATCGGTCAATGTCCCCTTTACATTACCTGCTTTATCCGGATAGATCTGGCCCTGGTTATAGGACAGACGGGTGATGTTGGTTGTATTAGACGTGTCATTCCACTGTGTCTCTGTCAGATAAATGGCTTCGGTAGTAACATAATAGTGCTGTGAGCCGGTAAGTACACCCAAACTCGAAGTAAATTTGCTGCTATCCTCCAGGTTTACGGAAGCTGTGACCAGATAGCCGTCTGCCTGGCCCTCTGCAGGAAGTACAATGCAGTTCGCCGCCAGGGATTCTCCTCCTACCTTAGGAATATAGGTCTCCGGATCCGTTTCTTCAATTCCGCCGCAGACCGTATACTGGACCATCAGGTACAGATATCCATCATAGATCCGGGAGTTTCCATATCCACCTTCCATATTCAGGGAATTAAGGAAACGCGGCCGGCCACGGTCCTGGATGTCATAAAAACTGGCCGTCGTATAATATCCTCCGGAACTCCAAAAGCCTGTGTTTACCCAATTCTGGGATATTACAATCAGGCGGTCTCCCTCTACATAGAACCCGACGGCTCCGTTCAGGTCGGTAATAACCGCCTCCTCCTTCATTTCACTGCCATTGACCCGCACAATCTGGATCTCCGATCCGGATCCATAGCCGCTGCCTCGCAGACAGTAGAGGTATTGCCCATCGGTTTTGATCCGGTCCTCCTCCGATACATCCGCCACCATGGTGTTTGTCTCCGAATGACCTGACGTACTTGTATCCCCTGCTGCCCCGGCAGCCTTTGTCATATCCGCCGAGTAGACCCGGCCATCCTCATAGACATATTCCTGCACTTCGAGCCTGTCAAAAACCTCCGCATAGTCCGAGGCAGTCTGAGGCGTATCCAGATCGATATCTGCCGGATCTCTGGTCTGCACAGATGGCACCGGTTCTGTGGATACAGTGCCTTTCACCGGGCTGTTGCAGCCCGTCATTGCCATCAGAATTACGAATAATAAATAAGCCCATCTTTTCTTCATAACATTTCCTCCGTTTCCTGTATCGGATACCCTGTATTTTGGTTTCTCTTACTCAATAAACACAGAAGAAGGAGGAAATGTTGCAGAACTTCTCTTTTTTATTTTATCATTCAGTATAGGCCCATATTTCCTGTTTACATCGGCGGTACCGGCGTAGGCCGGGACTTGTCGAAGACACTGTCCACGTCAAAGAACCTTGTCAGCTTATCCTTATGGTGCCACATCTCGTATCCGTCAAGGTTAATTCGGGCCTGGCGCAGGTAATCGGATCCCACCTGTACCCAAGGCTGATTTCCATCTACGTTGCAATAATAATCAAATCCAACTGATTTCAGGTAATCGAATTTCTCGTTATCATCGTAATTCTTCCAGCTGCCAATGTCGCTTCCGAAGGGGAAGATCAGAATGTCCGTATCGCCGCCCAGCAGCGGATTCACCTGATCCAGCCATTTCTGCATATCCACTTTCAGATTTTCCATTGTGGCCAGCTGCATATCCTTATGACCCCAGGTATGGCTTGCAAACTCCCAGCCAAGCTCTTTCATCCGGGCAGCTACAGCCGTTGCATTTGCCCGCTCCTCTTCCACGTTCAGAGTCTCATACGACTTCTTATAATTCTCATTGCCGGGATCGCCATATTTCGGCGCAGTCCGGTATCCAAGGATTCCGTCGTATCCGGTCAGCGCAATAATACCTCTGGCTCCCTTATAAGAGAAGTCCGGATGCTCCTTTATAAAATCCTCTAACAGCGGAACCACATCGTAAGAACCAACCTGCACACTGCCATCGGCCATGTTCATTTCGTTCGTAGGATATCCATTTTCATCAAGGATGATTTTGCTGGCAAAGCCATGACCGGTCATATACTCATAATAAGAAACATCATCAATGGAAAGCACAACCGGTGTCTTATCCGGAGGTAAGAGGATTTTTCCCTTCTGCATCTTGCCATCTATCATGGTACCCATATCATGGATTTTCACTAACACATATCCCTTGTCGTACATTTGCCGGGTAATGGCATTGTATTCATCAATCGTGGTCATTACCTTATTATAGTCATCGACCTTACCCTGGTCTGAAAGGTTAAAGGCTATCGACGGATCTACGATCAGAGAATGGTAAAACACATGACAAATCTGCGTAACATCGTATTCTACCAGGGTGGCCTTTGTAGCTTCAAAATCACTGATCGCCGCTGTCAGCTCGCTCTGAGTCTCATAACCGGAGACCGCCTTAATTAAGTCAATTGCACCAACGTAGTCATAAGAGGCCGCCAGAAGGTTCGCCTGTTCTAAAACGGAGGCAGCCGAAGCTTCCGTAGTCTCGGGCGGGGCTTCTGTCCCATCTCCTCCCGTACCGGATTCTCCGTTCTGCTCCTCACTGCCTTTAGTGGCAAAGTTCTGCGTCTCTTCGGTACCCCCAAATAATGCTTTCGCCGCAAACACGATTCCCACAGCAGCAATTACCAGTACTAATAATAATAGGATCCGGTTACGAATTGTACGTTGCCGACGCTTTCTACGGCGTTCTGACCGGCTTCCATAATCGCTCATTATATCCCTCCTTTATCGTTTGCAGTTAATTATTGACAATACCTTCCTATTTTAACATCCTAATATCTCTGATGCAAGGGGGAAATTTTACATTTCTCTTAAGGAAAGCCAACTAATAACATAAGTTTTGCAATTTCAGAAAAAGGAGATGACAAAAATCATTTTTAGCATACCAAAAACCGGCGCCAAATGTACTTTGGCGCCGGTTTTTGGTGTGTTAGTTTTGTGCTATTACAATCTGAAGATTTTCCAGAGATAATCTGCCCGGGAACTGTGCCGGCACTTCGGTTACCGGATTCCCTGTCAGCACCAGAACCGTACTGTATTCTTCCTCACTACCCGGAAGGCCTCCTCCGAAGTATAACCGCAGCGAATCATCCTTATGAAGATTCCCCTCCGGATCCTGAATCCATTCCCCATTCTCCTGGTAATAAAAGGATTGGTTATAAACGGATTCGCCCGCCCGGTTGGTTCTGGTATAATCCAACGGCATCAAGCTATTAATCGCATTGTAGGAAACATCAACCTTACGTGCCGACTGCAGATATTGAATTCCCTCCAGGCTCTGCACCTGCGGAATCTCTTCTGCCTCTTCCGCAGCTTCTGTCTCTGCCGTTTCTGCTCCCCCGGCCTCTGTCATCTCTGCCGGGAGGGCCTTTTCTGCTTCTGCCATATCCCGAGGTGCTTCCCCCTGTGCCGATACCGTAATATCTGCTGCCTTTACTAATTCCAGCAGATTATCATATCCAAGGCTCTCCAGGTTCAGCCGTACAATTTCAATTTCTATGTCCGAAATCCGCAGCTTTGCCAACCCCTCAGCCGGGGCAGGGAAGAATTCTGCCGCACTCTGCATTGCCGTGGGTTCTCCCTCACCATAAGTATTCCATAAGGATTCCGCCACTGCTCCGGCTAATACTTCATCCTGGAATATGCAGCGCAGATCCAATGTCAGCTGATCCAGGTCCTCCCAGATCCTCTTATTCTTCGCTTCCGAACTGGAATTCAGACCCGTATACGCCTCGCATTCCGGCGAATGCATAATCTGCTCTTCCAACAACCATGTACACTCACAGCTATTTAGCAAAATATGTGGTCTTCTTACATAACGGAAGCCGCTTTCCACTGCTTCGGTTACTACTACGTTATTCCTGCTGCTGGCACAGTGTGCCACCCAGATCTCTCCGCTTTCAGCGATCTCCACAATGACCCCCACGTGGTTGGTCCCGGAGCTCCCAGGTGTCTGTCTAAATACCAGATCGCCCGGCTGGCATTCATCCCAGCTGATTTCATCTGACCGTCCCCACTGGTCAGCCGTATTCTCACCAACCTGACGGGCTACACTGTTATCTTCATAAGCATTGCAGAATACCCATCCGATAAAGCCGCTGCAATCCAGTCCATAGGAGCGGGCAGTACCAGTCGACTTACTGCCTTCAATCGCTACTGTGGCGATCTGTCCCCAACGGCTGTCCCAGCCAAGCTGTCCGGACTTTCCTCCCCAGAAATAACCCACCTGGCCTACCAGAGAGTACGCTTTTAAGACTAATTTCTGGCGGATCGCCGACAAACCTTCGGGCATCGTGGCCCGGATACTGCTAAGGTCTACTGCCTTCTGACGTACAACCAGAACTGCCGCACTGGTCTCTTCTACTGTGGTTTCTTCCGGTGTGGTCTCTTCCGGCACAGAGGTCTCTTCTCCGCTGTCGCCTGTATTTTCTTCTCCGTTCACGGCTGTTGTATCTTCTCCCGAGGAAGATGCTGAAATCGTGGATGCAGGCTCTGTGGCAGAGGTACTGTCAGAGGCCGGTGTGCTCGTCTCAGAGCTGGTATCTGCTGACGTAGAATCGGAAGGAGTTGTGACTGTATCCGTCGTAGTGTCCTCCCCGGTGGCCGCTGTCGTGGTCTCGGCCCCTGTCAGGGTCTTCACCGGAGCCTCCGGTTTTAGCGTCACTTCATAGACCATGACCGTTTCTGAGGAAACTCCCTCTTCATTCGCAAATGTAGTGTGAGTCAGAGTCAGTGCTAGCAGTGCTGCCATTAATGCACTTATTCCCCGATAGCGCACCAGACGGCTGCGATTGCTATTGTCTTTTTTTGTTTTCATTCTTTTCTCCTAAAACTTACTGCTCCGCGTATTGTGTCGACTTGGCTGTATCCAAAACATACGTCCCCCAATATAAGCTATATTATAACAAGTCCGGTCTGATTCGTCAAATCATTACCTGTGAATTTTTTATGAACTTATATAAAAAAGACGCTATGCGATCCACAGCGTCTTTCTTATTCGATTTATTCCATCCGCCACATTACATTGCCTCTAACAACTTTTTCAACTCTGAAATCTCACCCTGCGGCAAACACTTACTCTCCTTTAAGCTCGCAAACAGAGCCTGTATGGATCCACTATACCAGAAATCAATAAATTCGATTGTCTGCTGTTTCTTGTAAGCATCCAAATCAATTTCC
>Ga0153928_1000235_pt1 | contig 28537 bp, 24 predicted proteins | sample TSNJ012MetaG_FD_106656 | JGI IMG/M metagenome (GOLD analysis project Ga0153928, IMG submission 106656) | Attine ant fungus gardens microbial communities from New Jersey, USA - TSNJ012 MetaG | ecosystem: Host-associated > Fungi > Mycelium > Unclassified | place: USA: New Jersey, Wharton State...
GGGTGAAGGAATGACAATAAAACAAAAATCAGGAGGAAAATTTATGAAAACAAAAAAAGTAATTGCCGGAATTTTAGGTCTTTCCTTGATGCTGACGGCATGTGGCGGTGGTTCTTCAACCACTTCAACCACTTCAACCACAGCGGCATCAAAAGCAGCGGATAGCGCAATTACCATTTGGGTACATGCCAATTCCTTTAAGACAAGGGCTGAAGATTATGCAGCGGCTACGGGAAATGAAGTAAATGTGGTACTTATTCCTTATGATGATTTTCAGACCAAGTTAAAACAGTCTATTACTGATCCGAAAACGACCCCTGACTTATTTATCATATCCAGGGACTTTGCCCGTGAATGGGTGGAAGCAAGCAGTGCAATCACGAATTTATCACAGGAATTTCCTGATGATATTGCCGATTATCAAGCCGGTACCTATGAATCACTTGTTACTATGGGTTCCAATGATGGCGGTATTTATGGGATAACTGCTGAATATGCCCCGGGAATGATGTTTTATAACCGAGAAGTGGCGGAAAAACTTCTGGGAACACAGGATGAGGAAGAAGTTGCTAAGGCAATCAGTTCAGAAGAAAAGATTTTGGAATTAAATGAATTGTTAAAGACGGAATATGGCGGAACCATTAAGCTGTTTGGTACTTTTTATAATGTTGCCAGCTTCTACTTTAATTCAAGGGTGGAGCCATGGGTTAAAGACGGTGTAATGACGGTTACCGATGAAATCGATCACTTTATGGATTGGTCTAAAACCGTGTATGAGAATGACATGATCTTGGCAGAAGGCGAGGATGATGCTTATTTCAACGGTTATGCACAGGGCAATTTCATGCTGGATCCCCTGCCGACATGGGGCTTTAACTCCAAAGTAAAGCCACAGGTGAAGGATTCGGGAACTGAGATCTGGGGTGCGACAACGCCATATATTCCTTACGTTCGCGGCGGTTCCTTTTTCTTTATTCCGCAAGCGTCATCGAATAAACAAGGTGCCTGGGAGGCAGTAAAATATATGGCGCTGGATGATGATAATTTATATGATTATTGTACTTCAACGTTGTCTTTGTCTTCCAGCAAAAGTGTAAATCAGAAATTGGCGGATAATGATTACAAAGAGCCGCTGCTGGGCGGTCAGGCAATCTTCAAATCCTATAATGCTGAAAGCGTAAATGTAGAGGCGAAATTTAAAGACAGTACCAATACAACCAAATATGATGGATTTATTGCTGAGTTTTTAAGGGATATAGCAAGGGATTATGCTACCGGCAAGGTGACAAAAGAAGAAGCCTATAAGGATTTTAAATTGAGACTGGAAAGTGCATATCCAGAAATAACAGTGGAATGGTAATAAAAAATGAAGGATGGTGTGGAAGAAACAATGACTTCAACAAAGTGGCTGGAAGACGTGATGGAAAAATTGGATAGAAAGCTGTTATCCGAATGCAATCGTATGGGCGACAAGATTCCGTACATTTCAGAAAATGGCGTCTATGCGGATGATATGCGGGATGTTAATTTGTCCTGGTGGACGAATTCTTTTTGGGCAGGCATGATGTGGCAGATGTATCATTCTACCGGGAGAGAGGAATACAAGGCAAGTGCAGTCACGACGGAGCTTAGTCTGGATCAGGCATTAGCAAATTTTGAGGGGTTACATCATGATGTGGGTTTCATGTGGCTGCATACGGCAGTGGCAAACTATCGGCTGACAGAAAATGAAAGATCAAGAAAACGTGCTCTTCATGCTGCCACGATACTGGCTGGACGTTTTAATCATAAAGGAAAATTCATACGTGCGTGGAATATGGATAAAACCGGCTGGGTCATTATCGATTCCATGATGAATATACATTTGCTTTATTGGGCTTCCAGAGAAACGGGAGACCCCAGATTTAAAGATATTGCTGATCTGCATGCGGAAACAATAGCCACGAAATTGGTACGGGAAGATGGTTCCTGTAATCATATCGCGGTATTGGATGCAGAAACAGGGGAGGTGATTGATTATCCGGCGGGACAGGGTTTTCAGTCAGGTTCCTCATGGTCCAGAGGTCAGGCGTGGGCATTGTATGGGTTTGTTTTAGCTTATAAAAATACGGAAAATGAAAAGTATTTGCAGATTGCCAAAAAGATTGCCCATTATTTTATTGCCAACATATCGGAAACGGATTATATTTCTCTGGTGGATTTCAGGGCACCAGAAAGCCCGGAACAATATGATACGACGGCTTCTGCCTGTGCAGCTTGTGGTTTGCTGGAATTATCCGGACTGGTACCGGAGTTTGAAAAGAAGTTATATGGGAATGCGGCAATTAAAATGATAGAATCATTAGAAGCGAAATACTGTGACTGGGATGTGGGAAGGGATGGCATATTACAGTACGGGACGGTAGAATACCATATGGAAAAATACACCCATGTGCCGATTATTTACGGGGACTATTTTCTTATAGAAGCAATACTTAGATTAAGGGGCAAAGATTTTTTAATATGGTGAACGAGTTTCATAAGCACAGCAGCAGAGATTGCTGCTGTGCTTATTTGAAGTGTTTTCACTTTATGTACAAAAAGAACAGGGATATACAATATGAAAGTAAATTGGCAAAAACCCTTTAAAATAAAAATAATCTGATATGATAGAGACAAAGGGGGGGAGTATGGACAGACGAAATCAGCATGAAAAGAGCGTAAGATATTCCTGGCTTATTTCATATATTACGATTCTGCTTATTCCGGTGTTCATTACCGGAAGCTTGTTTGTCGGCGTAGAGCGGATCGTAAACAGTAAAATATCCAGTATGAATGAGAGCATTCTGTATCAGACCAAAGGGATTCTGGATAATATGTTTGAAGCCATATATAAGGGAACTTTCCAGATTCAGATGTCCGGCGAAATCAATAATGTCCTGTCCGGCGGCAAGCAGCTTGATCCTGATGATTATTATCATATCTATGAGCTGAAGAAATTTATTACTCAGTATACGACACATAACGATTATGTGGACGATGTGATTGTGTATCTTGACGATTCAGGATATTGTGTCAGTTCAAAATCATCTTATGGACCGGAGCTTTTTGCAGAAATGCTTCACCAGTATCGCTTATCTACTCAGGAATGGGAGTATTTAAAGAGCCGGTCCGGCCCGGGATTTTATATTCTTGAGCGAGAAAAAGAGCAGACCGGAGTTGTGATATATGCTGCCTCTTTGCCAATGGGAACCGCTGCCACCAGGAAAGGAATGATTCTGGTTATTCCCAAAGATAAGTATTTCCGGCAAAGAATCAATCAGGATACAGGAAATATGAGCAAAGCAATTTATTTGCTGAATGATGGCTGCATCATGCCCATGGGTGATGTACCGGAATGGATGGATACCAGGCTGGTTGGGAGTTTTCAGGGAAAAAGGGGGAATTTATCCGGCAGCAGTGATAAAAAGATCCTTTCTTCAGCGATTAATTCTGATGTGACGGATATGGAATACATTGTTGTGGAGCGGTATGGTGAGGTTTATAAAGAACTGCGGATTATCCGGTTTTCTTTGCTTGGAAGTATTACTTTCAGCATGGCTTTGGGGATTTTTCTGGCAATGTATTTTACCAGGAAAAATTATGTTCCGATGAAAGAACTTATTACTTCAATTATGGGAAATTCAGAAGTACAGAAGGTCTCTGATGTCAACGAATATATCTTTCTCTCCAATGCAATTACAAAGGTAATCAACAATAAGCAGGAGATTGAACGGCAATTATCTTTGATCAAGCTTCTTCGCGGTCAGGATGTGCCGGCCATAAAAAAGAATTTTTTAGCTGCCGAAACGTATCTGGTGGTTGCCATTGCAATCGAAGACGCCATGGGCTTTTTTGGTGAGCAGGAACTGGTTCCGGACAGTCACAGGCTGCTGCCGTTTGTTGTTTCCAACTGCAGCCGTGATTTCTTTGAAGGGAGGGCAATCTGTTCCGACGTCGTGGAACTGGACCGGTATCTGGTACAGATTGTCTGTTTCCAGGAGAAATATGACACTTCCCTGAAAGAAACCGTATGGCAGGTTTTGGCGGATATCCACCAGTTTTTTAATGATACCATGAAAATAAAGCTTTCAATTGCCATGGGAGGATTCTGCCACAGCACAGACAGCCTGGCTGATTCTTATGAAAAGGCGAAGGAGGCACTTGAGTACCGGATCGTGATGGGAAACAATGTGCTGATTGATTCGTATCAACTGACCGGTTTTGCGTTGTCTTATAACTATTCGATTGAAATCGAAAAAGACATCATTAACAGCTTAAAGCATGGCAATTTTGAGCAGTCAAGAGATATGGTGTTCCAGGTTATTGATGAGAACTTAAACTCCGGTATGATCTCTGCCCAGCTTGCCAGATGTATGCTGTTTGATCTTGTTGGAACGGTTATTAAGGCCTTGTCGCTGACCAGGCTGGACAGCAATTTCCTGGGGCAGTTAAACCTGATTGAACGTCTGCTTCAATGTGAGACATTTGAACAGATGAAAGATGAGCTTTCGGACATTCTAAAGAAGGTCTGTGATTATATCAACAAGGATATGGATCATCCCAATCAAAAGCTATTTGAACGAATGACTGCTTATGTGGAGCACCATTATATGGAGCCGGATCTTAATGTGTCAATGCTGGCAGCCGAATTATTTGTCAGTAAAACATTTTTGGTTAAGCTTTTTAAAGAAAATACCGGTTTAACCCCGCTTGATTACATTAACCGGCTCAGGTGCGAGAGGGCGCTGATTATGATGGGAACGTCTGATAAGACAATTGAAGAAATTTCTTTTCGGGTCGGATATTCCAGTTCCCATACGTTTATTCGGATATTTAAAAAATTATATGGAAAGACACCTGGAGTTTATCGGACGATTCTGCTTCAGGAACAATTAGAAAAAAATAAGGAGTGAGGATAGGAATATGAAGGCTTTAGATTACACGATATATCAGAATGACAGTAATGGAAAAACAGTGATTGAATTGGTTTTGCCAGAAGATTATGTCAAGGTCAGATTTGAGTTTTACAGTGACAGAAATGAGAAAATCTCCAGCCTGACGGATGTGTCACCGATGGATCCGGATCAGCGGCCGGGAAGCGGGCGTTATCCCAAAGATATGAATATCTGGTTCCCGGTTGTTGATTTGGAACTGGAGCCGACGATGTATGCAAAGGCTGGTATTACCGGAGCAGAATATTGCCAGATCAACAGTTTTTTTAATCCGGAGCAAAGTCCGATAGAACATGGGGAAGCGGTATTTTCTCCGGCAGTTCTTTCCGACTGGGAGAACGGGCTTTTCGTCCCGGCCAAACATGCGGGAGTCCATTCTTTTGTCATTGTCAAGGAACTGTTTGCCGTTCCGACGATCAGCCGAACGGTATTCTGTGAATTCAGACCCTTTGAATCCCAGTGGGGAGGCCGGATCGAAGTGTTCTATCAGAATCAGAACGAAGAATGGAAACACGGTCAGACAATTCCGATGTCACGTGAAAAAGATTGCGATTTTTCGGCACTGGGTACCAGGGATCATGAAGAAGCTGTCAATCTGTGTATCGATTATTTGATTCAATCCTGTAATCGGGCACCGGCAAATCCATATCAGGGCGGATTGTTCTTGTTTTATGATTGTGATGCAGATACTTACCGGAACGGTCAATGGCCGTGGAGCTGGGGACCGGCTGTTAAATTTCTGCTGGAGTGTGCCAGACTGGCCGAAAGCGGGGATAGCAGGATCCGAATCAGAAGAAGCGCCGGAGAACTGAAAGAAATGGCAACTCAGATAGGTTTAACCACACTGAAATTTCAAATTAAGAATAAGGACCATATTGCCAATGGTTTTGGCACCACCAGATACACACCTCGTAATTTTTCTGATGTCGGGTATGAGGAACTTGTTAATACCGGGTCAGATACCGGTTTTTTATGTGGGTGGGCCTGGATTCCGCTATATGAAGCCACCGGCGACAGCAGATTTTTAAATGCCGCCAGAGAATACCTGGCAGCTCTGGACCCGATTCTGGAGGAGTTTGTGATACCGCCTCAGGAATGGCTGCCCCAGCGGGAGGCCTGGACAGATTTTACAATTGATGAATCCGGTTTTGGCACAGAGGGAATTGCGGCAGTATATCAGGTGACGAACCTGCCGGAGTATCAGGAACTATGTACCAGATATATGAATCAGCACCTTGCTGTTTTTGAAAGAGAGGATGGACTCTGGGACCGGCAGTATCGGTTTGACACCGGTAAGGTGGAGGAAACCATTGGCATGACCAGAGGACTGGGCTGGGCCATGGAAGGGCTGCTGGCCGCTCACCGGTGCGTACCGGAAGGGGGAAGATATCTGGAAAAGGCGAAAAAGATGGCGGATTATTTAATCAGCTGCCAGAGAGAAAACGGCTCATGGGGTTTTTTGTTCACGGATAAACAATCAGACCGGGATGCAGCTGATAAAGGGACGGCGCTCTGGTGTCTGCTCCTGTATATGCTCTACGAAGAAACCAAAGAAACATATTATCTGGAATCGGCACAACGAGCCTTAAACTGGTGTATGCAGCAGCAGTATGTTGGCAGCAATATTCATGCAAGAGGCGGAATTATCTCTGTCTCCGGCGAATCCGGAATTACATATCGACCTTATTACCGGATGTGCTGTCAGTATACCAGCGGCTTTTTCGGCCTGGCCTTATTAAAAGAAATTGCACAATGCCAGAAGGGAGATCACGGTAAATGATGAAACCTATGCAGGAGATAATGGCAGCAAATCCACTGGCTGACCGGAAGGATGCGGTGGAAGCCTTACTTTCGATGTGCCGGCCACTGATTCCATATTATTCTGCGAATAAAGCACTGTTATTTCTTGGCAGTACCGGTGCCCATTATGGTGAAAAATCAGCAGCCATGGAAAGCTGGGCCAGGATACTATGGGGACTGGCACCGCTTTTTGCCGGTGATAATACGGCTTTGCCAGCCGGTCTGCGGCAGGAAATTGAGCAGTTGCAGGCACTTTACCGACAGGGAATGCTTCATGGGACTGATCCCGGAGATCCGGAGTACTGGGGAGACATTATTGATTGTGAACAGAAAATGGTTGAGACAGCGGCGATTGCCCTGGCCCTTTTAATTGCTCCAACGGTATTTTGGGAACCGTTGTCGGAACAAGAGCGGGATCAGGTATATAGGTGGCTGGATGGTATCAACAATCATGAGGTGCACCCGAATAACTGGCGATATTTCCGGATTTTGACGAATCTGGCCTTTATGCGATTGGAGCTGCCTTACCGGGAAGTTCGTTTAGAAGAAGATTTTGCCTTGATTGAGAATTGCTATATGGGTGATGGCTGGTATTTTGACGGAAAGCCGGAGCAGATGGATTATTATATTCCTTTTGCCATGCATTATTATGGTCTGATCTGGTCGAAGCTGTCAGATTCTGTCCGGTTTGCTGATCCCCAGGTATTAAAACAACGGGCCCGTGAGTTTGCCGGGGATTTTATTCGATGGTTTTCTGATGACGGTACGGAAGTTCCTTTTGGGCGAAGCCTGACGTACCGGTTTGCCCACTGTGCCTTTTTTTCGGCCCTGGCTTTTGCCGAAGTGGAAGGGCTCCCCTGGGGCCAGACCCGGCGTATTGTCATGCAAAATTTGAGAAGCTGGTTTTCCCGGCCGATATTTGACAATGGTGGGATATTAACAATTGGCTATCGGTATCCCAACTTATTAATGAGTGAAAAGTATAATGCCCCCGGTTCACCGTATTGGGCTTTCAAAGCTTTTTTATTTCTTGCGTTACCGGAAGATCATCCTTTCTGGACCAGCAAAGAAGAGCCGATTCCAGTTTTAAAGCAGCCCCAAATATTAAAAAATCATATGCTGGCAGTCCATGATACTGGTAAATCCGGAACCCATGTGATGCTGTTTCCGGCTGGACAACACTGTGCCGAGCATGGAAACAGCAGTGCCAAGTATGAAAAATTTGTGTATTCCAATCGTTTTGGCTTTAGTATATCGAGGGGATATGGATTGGCGGCAGGTGCGTTTGACAATACGCTGGCCTGGTCAGAGGCATGGGAAGAGCACTACCGGATGCGGTATGGCTGTGAGGCATTTCAGACAGCAGACGGGATGATATGGATGAAATACCGTATGCTTCACAATGTTATGGGTGAGAGTACCATTGTGCCGCTCACAGATGGCTGGCATATCAGAATCCATATAATTACTGCAGACCGGGAAGTGAAACTGGCAGACGGTGGTTTTGCAATTTCCGCGCAGGCGGATTTTCAGTATCAGCCGGGGCGGGGAAACGGAATATACGGAGAAGCCGCCGGGTATCGGACTGAACATGGTGTGTTTGCCCTGTTTCCATGGGGAACCAGCGGGATAGCAGCTTTGGGAACAGGGCAAGTGGAATTGATCCCGGCCTTTCCCAATACAAATCTATTTTCTAACCTGACTTTGATTCCGACGGTGAAGAGAGTTGCCAAACCGGGGGAGAGCTGTTTTGTTACGCTGGTGTACGCGAGTATGGAACAAAAGCAGCCGGAAGAGATCCGTATATGCCCTCAAATAACCCGAAGTTCCCAGGGAATGGAAGTCTGCTATAAAAATGAAAGAAAAGCAATCAGAATTAACCATAGAAACGCAAATTGTACATTTACTTTTTCATAAATATCAGCGTAAAATGCGATTACCAAATAAAAATTACGAGAAGGGAAAAGGTAATGGTATGAAAGTAAAACAAGGGTTATCATTAGGGTTGGCAATGGCTTTATTGCTTAGCGGCTGTACCGGCACAAAGCAGCCGTCAGGAGAAAGCACCAGACAGACCGCCCAGTCCGGGCAGACTGCCCAGGATTCACAGGAGCCGGTCATGAATTTAAGGGTTTATAAGCAGCTCCATGTGAATTTGCAGCAATATGCCGCCGGAAATGAGAATTTACCGATGTTTCAGGAAATTGAAAAAAGAACCAACACAAAGATTACTTTTATGACTCCGCCAGTGGGACAGGAAAAAGAGCAATTCAATCTGATTGTAGCATCCGGAGATTATCCCGATATTTTTGTTGATATGTGGCTGAATTATACCGGTGGAGGGGCTAAGGCATTAAAAGATAAGGTAATTATCCCGCTGAATGACCTGATTGATCAGAATGCTCCGAATATTAAGGCAGCAATGGAACAATATCCGGAAGCTTTCCGCTATGTTGCCAATGAAGAAGGGCAGATTTACGGAATTCCGATGGTATTTACCGATAATATGCAGCTGGTCACCTGGGGGGTTAATTTGCGAAAAGACTGGCTGGATGATTTGGGCTTTTCGGTACCTTCCACAGTGGATGAGTACTATGAAGTATTAAAAGGATTCCGGGATGAGAAAGGAGCAGCTTCCCCCTTTACCATTACGTTAAAACATTTAAAGCAGAGTCATTTTTTGGCGGGTGCTTATGGTGTTTCCAATGAATTTTATCAGGAAAACGGTCAGGTTAAATATGGTCCGGCGCAACCGGAATACAAGGAATATTTAAAAACCTTAAATAAGTGGTACGAAGAAGGGCTGCTGGATAGAGATTTCGCGACGATTGATGATAATACCCGAGGGGCGAAAATGTTGAACGGGCAATCAGGAATGACATGGGCGCCAAGTAAGGGCGGTGTAGGTGCATGGAATCAGGGGCTGCAGGAAAAAGATCCGAATGCACAGATCATTGGTGCTCCTTATGCCGGCTTAGTCAAAGGGGAAGTAGTTGGTTTTGGTAAGATCAATCCGGAGGGAAGCTTAAGCTGTACAATCAGTTCGACGTGCAAAGACCCGGTTGGAGCGATCCGTTTTCTGGATTATATGTTAAGCGAAGAAGGACGGCGGCTGCTGAATTTCGGAATCGAAGGAGAAAGCTATGAAATGGTGGATGGAGAGCCGGTGATTATGGATACCATTCTTAAGGCAACGGATATGCCGGTGCTTAGCAAAATGAATCTTTATGCTACATCTGCGGAAGGAAACGCCGGTGTGGCGACGATCGTTGATCAGCGGTATTTGCTTCAGATTAATGAAGTTACTCCTAATGTAACAGAAGCATTGGAGACCTGGGCGACATCCAGCACATTTGAGCATGAGATTCCGGGAATTATCCCACTTTCGGAAGACAGTTCCAGATATGCCTCGATTATGAATGAAGTAGAGACCTATGCAGATGAGATGCTGTTGAAATTTATTATGGGGCAGGAATCCATTGACGATAAGTATGATGAATATATTGCGGCAATTGAGGCAAAAGGGATTGGTACGGTTACTGAAATTATGCAGAAGGCATATGATGCATTTCACAATAAATAAGGGGCATGGGGAATGAATGGTAAAAAGGTATTAAAACAAAAAACAAACAATGGACCAAACCGGCTGATTCGGGATATCCGTTTTAATCCGTCAGCTTACATTCTGGTGGCAGTTGTGCTGGCTTATTATATTACATTTCATTATCTGCCGATGTATGGGGTGATCATTGCTTTTAAAGATTTTTCACCGGGCCTGGGAATTATGGGTAGTGAATGGGTAGGACTGGAACATTTTAAACTGTTTTTCGGCAGTGATTATGCCTGGCGAGTCATCCGCAATACACTCCAGATCAGCTTTTATACGCTGATCTGGGGATTTCCGGCACCGATTATGCTGGCGCTTCTGATTAATGAAGTCAGGCATATAGGATTTAAAAAGATTGTCCAGACTTTCAGTTATCTGCCGCATTTCATCTCAACGGTTGTAATCTGCGGTATGCTGGTGGATTTCTGCTCCCGGGATGGCTTGTTTAGTATTATGTTTGGGATTCATGATAATTTGCTGACTCTTCCGCAACATTTTAAAACCATTTTCGTTGCTTCGGGAATCTGGGAGTCGATGGGCTGGAATACGATTATCTATCTGGCGGCCCTGACCGGAATTGATACAAGTCTTTATGAAGCCGCTAAAATAGACGGTGCGGGGAGGCTGCGTCAGACCCTTTCCGTAACCATTCCGGGGATCATGCCGACGATAGTAACTTTGTTTATTTTGCAGATTGGCCGGGTGATGAATGTGGGATTTGAGAAAATCATCCTTCTTTATAACCCGCTTACATATGAAACTGCGGATGTAATCTCTTCTTTTGTTTATCGGAAAGGATTGATAGAGTTTAACTATGGATACAGTACGGCAGTGGGTTTGTTTAATTCGGTGATTAATTTTTCGATGGTGATCTTCGCCAACAGACTCAGCCGCAAAGTAAATGAGACCAGTCTGTGGTGAAATAAAAAGGAGAGAAGGAAAGGTTATGAGACAAAGCAAAGGAGAACGAATATTCTCTGTATTTAATGCAGTTATTTTAACAGCAATAGTAATTGTCTGTTTTTATCCGATTTATTATGTGTTGATTTCATCGATCAGTGATTCCTCACAATTGGCGGCTTATTCCGGTTTTCGCTATAAGCCGGTGGGGTTTTCGCTGGAAGCTTACAAGCAGGTATTTAAGAATCCCTCTATTTTAAACAGTTACAAAAATACGATGGTATATGTAAGTGTCGGTACGGCAGTCAATATGCTGATGACCTGCATTGCATCTTATGTACTGACATTGAAAAAGCTGGTAATTAACCGTTTTTTAAACAAATTGATCATATTTACCATGTTTTTCAGCGGCGGAATGATTCCACTTTTTTTACTGGTGAAAAATATGGGGCTGCTGGACAGTATGTGGGCTCTTATTTTACCGGTTGCGATCAATACATTTAATATGCTGATTATGAAAACTTCTTTTGAGGGAATTCCGGAAAGCCTGATGGAGTCCGCAAGAGTGGATGGTGCTACGGATCTGCGGATTTTATTTCAGATTGTCCTGCCTTTATCCAAGCCAATACTGGCCACGATGGTATTATACTATGGGGTAGCCAACTGGAATTCCTGGTTTAATGCCATGGTCTATTTAAGAACCCGGGCACTGTATCCGGTTCAGCTGATCTTAAGAGAAATTCTGGTGACCAGCAATGCGCTGTCCTTATCCGGCGATGTATCCGGCGATATTATTGACATCAGCAAATCGGTTCAGTATGCAACGATTATTGTTGTTACATTACCGATTCTGCTCATATACCCGTTCCTACAGAAGTATTTTGTGAAAGGTATGACAGCAGGCGCGGTGAAAGGTTAGAAAAGATCGGACAGGGGAAAAATCAAATGAGCAGGAAGAACAGAGAAATAGTGAATGAAATAATAGCAAATCCCTATGTACTTGAAAGAAGAAATTATTCTTATTTCTTCTTTCAGATAGCCGGTGATGAATATGAGAATCTGGACTCGGTGGATATGGAAATAGCTGTGAACAGCGGACAGGCAGAACTTGTATTGAACGGATATTTGTCTGATCCTTTCCGTACAACGGTAAAAGCCGGACGACAGAAGGTGAATATTCCGGTATTCTGTCTGGAAAAAGGAGAAAATATCCTTGCGTACAAGGGCCAGATCGAGGTGGTGGCAATTGATCTGCATCGGAATGGAGAAAACGGTTCCTTTGGATCAATGCCGATTGTTGGCAGTACCGACAATTATGGCAGGGCATTGAAGTTTTTGCTTGATTCCCGGATTACAGCTCCGGTTACCTCCCAGTTTACAGGCTCTGCCTATTGTCTCTATGATTACACCAATGCCTGTTACCGGATGCCTTGCTGGTTGTGGAGTGATGCACCTGTGGTCAGCATCTTGCTGGACACGATTCAATCTGGCCGGTATCCGGAGTACCGGGAACGGATGGAGCAATTGGCGAAAGGAATCTGTGAGGTGTTTTTGAATACTCAGATTCTGGATGAACGGGAAGAAACATATGGAGCATATGTTTCCAGATACCGTTACTACTCTCGCCAGGATTACTCATTTCAATGTTTGCTGGGGCCAAATGATACCAGTTTCTCTATCAGGTGGGCAATTCTTCCAATGTATGGGTATACCGGTGACGAGCGGTATCTAAGATCAGCTAAGTCAGGCCTTAACTGGGTGGAAAACGTAATTAAGACAAAGGATTTTGTGCCTTCACACTATTATTTTGAAAATAAGAGATGGGAAGACAGAGCATTTGTAGATACCGGTTTCTGTGTGGAAGGGTTTCAGAAATATGATGAAATTATGGGAAGCAGCCGGTACGCAAAGCTGATTGATTTTACGATGAAGCGGTATATCAGCCAGTTTAAGCTGGATAATGGCTTTTTTGGACAGAATTATCTGCCGGGAACCGGCGTGGATTTCAACCTGTTTTCAAGGGGGCAGGCATGGGCACTGGAAGGACTTTTGGCTTGTGTCAGGGAAGGGATTGATAAGGAGGGATATCTGGCGGAGGCCATTGCTCTGGCAGATTTAATCGTGGCCAACCAAAATGCCGCCGGATCGTTTAGCTGGAGCATGGGGGATTATAAGCCCAGTGAACAGATCAAAGAAGGTACCGGGGATTGTGAAAAGGGAACTGCTGTGCTGGCCTGGTTACTGCTGGAATTATATTTGTTGTGTAAAAAGGAAAGCTTTCTGACAAGTGCCAGAAAGGCCATTGACTGGTGCAGTGAACATATCAAAACGGATGTGGCAGAAGGTTTTGGCGGGATTGCTTCAGCCAGTATCTGTTCAGGGATTACGGGTCTGCCTTTTTTAGAGGTGGCAACCGGATATGCCAATGCATTTTATCTGATGGCACTTAATCTCTTGACAACTTGCCAACCATAGTAGATAATACATATATGTAAAATATGTTTATGGAGGTGAGTCGATGAAAATATCGTCCAAAGGCAGGTATGCTTTGGCGGCAATGATTTTATTGGCGCAGAATACATCGGAAAACGAATACCTGACGGTTCTCGGCATTTCACAAAAACTGGATGTATCAAAGATTTATCTGGAGCAGGTGTTTGCTCTTTTGCGGCGCAGTGGATTAGTGAATTCCACCAAAGGTTCGCAGGGCGGCTATCAGTTAGCGAAGCCGGCGTCTGAGATTTCGGCGGCCGACATCCTTGTGGTGACGGAAACGTCAATTTTTGAAGAGCCGGAAAGTACGGCAAAGGACGCCGAACCAGGTATCGAACGGGCCTTGCGGGATACCTTGTTTCGCCCTGCTAATAAAGCATTCAGGGAAATCTTTGAGCAGATGCCCTTGTCGGATTTAGCGGAAGAATCGTTAAGGAACTCTGCTGATGACGGCTATATGTATTGCATCTGAAAGGAAATACAATTATTTTCAAAAGGCTCTTGACAAGGAGGTGTCGTTCGTATAGAATATAAAACATACTAATTCGATATGTAATATATGATATTAAAATAAGGAGGATTCCCATGGCTAACATTTATCAAAATCTCACGGACTTAATCGGACGCACACCACTTTTGCAGCTGAACAAATACGGTGCGGAAAAAGGCATTCCGGCAAACATCATCGCGAAACTCGAATACTTCAATCCGCTCGGCAGCGTGAAGGACAGAATTGCTTTCGCTATGATTACCGACGCTGAGGAAAAAGGACTTGTAAAGGAAGGTACGGTAATCATCGAACCAACCAGTGGAAATACGGGGATAGGTCTTGCGTTTGTTGCAGCGGCGAAGGGATATAAGCTTATCCTTACGATGCCGGAAACAATGAGCGTTGAACGCCGCGCACTGGTTGCGGCACTCGGTGCGGAGGTCATACTTACCCCAGGTTCCGCCGGGATGAAAGGCGCAATTGCAAAAGCCGAGGAACTGGCGGCGGAACTTCCGGACGCATTTATCCCTCAGCAGTTCGAAAATCCCGCCAATCCGAAAGTACACCGTGAAACTACCGCCCAGGAGATTCTCGCCGATACCGAAGGAGAGGTGGCGGCCTTCGTTGCTGGTGTAGGTACTGGCGGAACGATTTCAGGCATAGGTCAGGTTCTTAAAGAAAAAGTGCCGGGGGTTAAGATTTTTGCGGTGGAACCTGCCACTTCCCCTGTGCTTTCGGGCGGCGATCCCGGGGTGCACAAGATACAAGGTATTGGAGCGGGCTTTGTTCCGAGTGTGTTTGACAAGGGTGTTGTCGATGAAATCATTACCGTATCCAACGAAGACGCTTTTGAAGCATCACGCGCCGCCGCATCGGCCGAAGGGCTGCTCGTCGGTATATCATCAGGAGCTGCGCTGTTCGCCGCAACGCAGGTTGCCCTGCGTCCCGAATTTGCGGGCAAGAATGTGGTCGTACTTTTGCCGGATGCAGGCGAGCGGTATCTGTCCACTTCGTTGTTTACCAAAAACTAAGCGCAAAATAATCACGATAAGTTGTACTGCAGAATGCAAATAAACAGTTGACATTTTCGAAAAGAACGTGTAGAATAAATTTCAATTCACTAGTGAACCAAAACAAATAGTTTTAAAAGGCAAGGATAAGGAAAGTACATCGATGATCCGGTTTACAGAGAAACTCCCAAATGCTGAGAGGGAGTGACAGGTAGTTTGTGGAAAATGGCCTTGGAGCCGTGCACCGAGTTCCGCAAGGATTAGGCTGCAACGGGGTCGCCCGTTATAGCGATAGAGTATAACATGTCTGGCATGCGTACTTGACAAGGCTTTTGCGGTGACGTAGAGGTAAATTAAGGTGGTAACGCGGGATTTCCCGCCCTTATGGTAAAACATAAGGGCGGGTTTTTTGTTTTCAATCGGCTGTCGCGAGGTCGATTTCGCAGCCGCTTTAGTGGTGCGATAGCATCCTTCACAAGGACACGAGTTATCAAGAGGAGGTGTAAGATGATTGAAGTAAAAAATATTTCCAAGCTGTATAAAGCCGGAAAAGGAGAGGTTCATGCACTTCAAGATGTATCTATGGAAATTGGTGATGGAGAAATCGTTGGCATTGTTGGTGCCAGTGGGGCGGGTAAGAGTACGTTTATCCGTTGCATTAACCTGTTGGAGCGGCCGGACAGTGGTCAGGTAATCATTGCAGGGAAGGATTTAACCAGGCTTTCGGAGCGGGAAATTGAGCAGGAGAGGGAAAAAATCGGGATGATTTTTCAGCAGTTTAACCTTTTCAGCCAGCGGACTGTTTTTCAAAATGTAGCTTATCCCCTGGATCATAAAGGACTTTCCCGGAAGCAAATCAGGGAGCGGGTGGAAGAACTGCTGCAACTGGTTGGGATACCGGATAAAAGCCAGACATACCCGGCCCAGCTATCGGGCGGACAAAAACAAAGGGTAGCCATTGCCAGAGCCCTGGCGGCGGAGCCACAGATACTGCTTTGCGATGAGGCGACTTCCGCATTAGACCCAGAAACCACCAAGGCGATTTTAAAACTGTTAAAGGAAATCAATAAAAAATTGGGTATATCCCTGATCGTGGTCACCCATCAGAAGGAAGTGGTGAAAGAAATATGCAATCGGGTGATTGTGCTGGAACATGGCAGGGTGGTGGAAAATGCTTCGGCTTTGCAGTTATTTACGGCACCTGAATCCCCGGCGGCGAAGTCCTTTATCGGCGAAATTAATGAGCACGGGCATGTCCGGCAGATTCTCAGCGCGTTCCAGGAGAATGAGAATGAGCGGCTGGTGAAACTGATCTTTATTGGCAGGGAAGCAGGGGATGCATACATATCCCGGATATCCCGGGAATTTGGCATCCAGGCCGGTATTTTGTTTGGCAATATTGACATTATCCAGGAGGAAACGGTTGGTATTTTGATTGTGAAGCTGAAAGGACCGGCAGCACAGGTGGAGCAAGCAGTTGAGTACTTAAAAGAAAATCAGATAACGGTAGAGGAGGTTGGTTGATATGAGTTTCTATACATTGTTTCCTCATTTGCAAGAGCTTTTACCGGATTTGATGGAAGCTTTCTGGCAGACGATGATTATGGTCGGGGTATCCTTTTCTGTCTGTGGTGTGATCGGACTGCCGCTGGGTGTATTGTTGGTTGCGCTAAAAGAGCCGCAGTTATATAAACGGGAAGTCCTTTATCATGTGATTTCCACGGTCATAGACCTGTTCCGCTCTACCCCTACGCTTATTTTGATTACGGCTATAACGCCATTTACCAAGGTGGTGATGGGAACTAAAATTGGTGTCAAGGGGGCGATTGTCCCTTTGGTTATTGCTTCGGTTCCTTTTTTAGCAAGACAGGTGGAAGCAGCACTTTCCAAAGTGGACAGCGGAGTTATTGAGGCGGCTAAGAGTATGGGGGATAACCGGATGACCATCCTTGTCCGGGTGTTACTATCCGAATCCTTTGCGGGGATTATCAATGCGTTCACCATTACCTTTGTAAGCCTGATCAATTTTTCCGCAGTAGCGGGAGCTGTTGGTGGCGGTGGTCTGGGTGATTTTGCCCTGCGTTATGGATACCAGCAGTTTAAAACAGATATTATGACGATTACGGTCATTATCTTACTGGCACTGGTGACTATCGTTCAGATGTTTGGCCGGGCTATTGCTAAAAAAGTGGGTCATTAGAAAAGGAGGTTTTACTATGAAAAAACAATTAATATCTATTTTGCTGCTACTAACTATTGCTTTGACGGCTTGCTCCCAGAATGCAGGAGCCACAGCAACAAAAGAAAACAAGGTGCTTAAACTGGGCATCAATGGAGACGAAAACAAGATCTGGAAGAACATAAAGGAACAGTTGGCAAAAGAGGGAATCACTTTGGAGATCGTGTCATTTTCTGATTATATTGTACCAAATACCGCTTTGGCAGACGGGGAAATTGATGCCAATGCCTTCCAGACGGAGATTTTCTTTGATAATTACCGGGAGCAGTCCGGTGCGGATTTGTCCATCCTGGGGTACACCATCCTGGCCCCCATGGGGATCTATCCCGGAACTTCGAAAACACTGGCGGAAATACCGGAAAACAGCAGAATCGCTATTCCCAATGATCCTTCCAACGGTGGCCGGGCGCTGGTCTTACTGGATGCGGCTGGCATCATCGAAATTGACAAAACCAAAGGACTTCTGCCGACCGTAAAAGATGTCCTGGCAAATCCTAAACAGATTGAAATCGTGGAGATGGCACCGGCACAGATTCCGGCGGCGCTGGATGAACTCGCCGTGGCTTGTATTAATAACGGAGTAGCACGGGATTCCGGTCTTTCGCCCCTGGAGGATTCTATTTTTATTGAAGATACCAGCCTGGATTATGTAACGGCTTATTACAATATTATTGCGGTACAGACCGGTAATTTGGAAAAACCGGAACTGAAGCGTTTGCTGGAAATTTATCAGAGTGATGAAAATCGGGAGCTAATTAAGGAATTTTATAACGATTCTGCCATACCGGCATTTTAGGAGGTATTATAATGAGTGAGCAAGAAAAAATCATAATAGAAACAGTAGAATGTGAGAAAGCGGCATTTATTGAAGCCAGCCATCAAATCAGTAAAAACCCAGAATTGCAGAATCAGGAGTTTTTTGCCAGCCGGTTATTAACTGAGCTTCTTGAAAAGCGGGGCTTTTGGGTGAAGCGGGATATTGCCGGCCATAAAACCGGATTTATCGCGGAATTTGGCGGGGATAAGCCGGGGCCTGCCATTGCGTTTTTGGCCGAATATGATGCGTTACCAGACATTGGTCATGGCTGTGGGCATAATATCATCGGTGCTCTTTCGGCCCTGGCAGCCGTATCCCTGGCAGCAGTGATGGGGCAGACAGGAGGAACGGTTTTCGTTTATGGAACACCGGCAGAAGAGGGCGGGGACAATGGCAGCGCTAAGGCATCGTTTGTTGATCAGGGTTTTTTTGACGGGATTGATGCGGCTTTGCTGCTTCATCCTGGCTGCCGGAACGATCTGACCGGACCTTCTCTGGCGGTAAAGTGCTACGCTTTTTCCTTCTTTGGCAAGACGGCCCATGCGTCCGCCTGCCCGGAGGATGGGGTCAACGCTTTGGATGCTATGATTCTCTTTTACAATGGCATCAATGCACTCCGCCAGCAGTGTCCATCGGATGCCCGGATCCATGGTATTATCACGGACGGCGGAACAGCTCCCAATGTAATTCCCGATTTTACAAAAGCTAAATTTTATGTTAGAAGCAGCACAAAAGAAAGAGCTGATATTCTTTTGGAAAAGGTGGTTAAAATTGCTGAAGGCGCAGCACTTGCTACTGGTTGTACCTACAAGGCGGAAAAGTTTAACAATGATGTCGACGATACAGTGACAAACGATGCGTTTGATCGTTTATTCCAGCAAAATGCAGCTAAGGTTGGAATGGAATATACATTACCGGAGCAAAAGGCAAAAGGATCTTCGGATGTAGGCAATGTCAGCCACGCAGTGCCGGTAATCCAGCCAGGACTAAAGGTGTCAGAAACAGAGATACCGGGGCATACCGTCGAATTCCGCGATGCCTGTATTTCAACGCTGGCAGATGAGAGTCTGGCCTCCGGTGCGAAAGCATTGGCTTTGACGGCCTATACGCTGTTAGTGGATCCGCAAAAGCTGGAGGAAATGAAAGGCCTGCACAGAACTGGCAGAGACCAGAAGCTGGCGCTGGCCAATAAACATTGATTTGACGATTTCTTAAAGCTGTAGTATTATTTGAGTACTGCCAGTTGATAACTGCAGTAAACGAGAGATGCTAAGGAGCGGCCAATGGACTATATCAATCGATTGTTAACATATACACTTAATGACATAAGGAATGTGATGATGTTCCTGCCGGCAGGAATGATTACTTTTCTTGGTATCGGTCTATTCTGGCTGACAGTATTGCGACATAAGGCAGGATACAACAATTGGAAAAAGTTTTTAACAATACCTTTGACCATTTCTTATTTAGTTATTTTGTTATTTATCACTCTTTTATCCCGGGAAAGTGGAGGACGGGGAGATTTGATCCTTCAACCTTTTGTATCGCTGGGACATGGAGCCAGAAGGGATGCTTATGTCTTGGAAAATATCTTGTTATTTGTTCCGTTAGGTATGTTACTGCCTTTAGCAGGACATACCTGGAGACATTTTTTATCCTGTGCCGGAACTGGAATGCTGTTAAGCATTTTTGTTGAAACCAGTCAGTTTTTTTTGAAACTGGGGTATGCTCAAACGGATGATGTTTTAGCGAATACCTTGGGAACGATCATTGGTTTTTGGATTTATTTGTTCTTTCGGTCACTGAAGCGTCGGTGATGGCTGCGGCTCTGCGCACCATTGCAGTGAAAGGTGAATTTGATGCGTTCTAAAAGAAAGGGCACTAATACAGATTTAGAAAAATGGTATGTTATTGCCAGAGAGACGAAAATGCAAGAATAAGGAGAGGCGAAGAGATGAGACAGGAAGCTACAATAGAGGAGTGGGGAACCTTATATCAGATTGCTACAAAAGTCAAAGAGTTAAAACCGTGGGAAACTTTCTGTGATATGGATTTGTTTTGCATCCGGAAAGGAAAAGAGGAGGATGCTGCATTTATCAGTATTTTGGGAAACGGCGGCAGTTGTTATGGAATCGTTGTGTATGAGGGGTATGAGGGTCTGAATGATTTTTTAATGCTGGTAACGCAAGAGCGTATGAACTTATCAACAGAGTTTGCGATGTACAGCCAAAATAATCTGACCTGTTATTGGGGAGACCGTGACGAGTTGTCAGAAAAGCAGAGAAAGGTTATAAAGGAATTGGGTTATAAATTCAGAGGGAAGAACCAGTGGTTGTATTTTATATCTTATGCAGCCGGATATTTCCCCTGCAATTTTGACCGGGATGAAGTGCTGCAGATGACCGAATATATGACATATTTGGTGGAAGCGTTGGAGTACTATAATTTAAATGATATGGAAGTGGACTTTGCATCCGCAAATATGTTCTGCGGTTCAGTGAATCCTGAAACCGGTATCGTGTCATGGGGTTCAGAATCACTGCCATTTACTTCTTATAAATTTGGGGGACTTGTCATAACCAACGAGGCATTAATCGAAGAATTGAAAAATGTTTCTGGTAACAGGCTCATTCTGGAAGCAGACATTGCATATCTGGGAGCAGAAGTAGTTGATAAAAAGTATGCGCGCCCGACAAACCCAAGATTATGTCTGGTTGGGGAAGCGAAAAACGGGATAATTTTAACAGCAGATATGACAGAGCCGGAAGAAGATGCCAATATTTCATTGGCAGAAAGTATCGTTAAGTATATTCTCAATTATGGCGCCCCAAAAGAGATAAGGGTGAGCAATGACATCGTTGGGGCGGCGCTTGCGAGTATTTGCGAATTTGCCGGAATAAAGCTGAGGAGAGTGAAGAAGCTTCCTGCGCTGGATGATTTTGTTCATGGAATGCAAAGGTTCAGGTAAGAAATCTTCGTAGCCGTGACACGATTGAGTTTTTAGGGTTATGGGAAAGTCTGCACAATTCGGATTTTAAACCCGTCGAATTCGACGGGTTTAGAAACCAAGCCGGATGCAATTAAAGCAAATCTGTGGTTTCATCAAAATTCATAATGTGATCACAGACTAACAATTTTTACAATTAAATCCCTTTCTTATCACACCCAGGGCGAACCAGGTATTTTTTTGCACTTTAACAGTGAAATCAAGGATTTGTTATCTTGTAAAAATTTATATATACTAAAATTATCAAAAATGGGAAAGGGGACATAAAAACAATGAAAAATATTTTGTTGGCCTGCGGTGCCGGAGCCTCCAGCGGATTTATTGCGCAAAAGATGAGGAAGGCTGCCCAGAGCCGCGGGCTGGAGGTGGGAATCCGGGCCATCAGTGACACCGAAATTATGGAAAATATCGATGGTGTCGGGGTGCTGCTGATTGGTCCGCATTTAAAACACAAGCTTGCGGAGATTGAGTCGGAAGTGGCGGAATATCAGGTGAAAACAATGCTGATTGAGCGAAAGTATTACGCAACATTGGACGGCGAAGCAGTATTAAAGCAGGCGCTTGAATTGATGGACTGATAAGGGGGAAATTGTATGGAACGATTTATGAACTGGATGGGGGATGTTGTAGCACCAAAGATGGAAGCGTTAACCGGAAATGCCTGGCTGTCGGCATTACAGAAGGCAGTGATAAAGACCTTGCCGATGGTATTGGTTGGTTCTTTGATTACAATTTATAATGTACTGCGCAATTTCATCCCGGCTCTGCCGGTGCTGACCAGTCTGCGGGATTATACGTTTGGCTTAATTTCGTTATTTATGGTATTCCTGATTCCTTATTATGTGTTAGAATTGAAAAAGAATCATAAGATGAAGCTGATTGCCGGCTTTACCGGCATTTCGCTGTTTATGATTCTGGTGAAACCGGAGATTACGGATGCCGGATACATCTACAGGTTTTCGGCATTTGGTGCCGGCGGTATGTTTGTTGCGATTGTTGCCGGTTTGTTTACCGCTGTGATCATGAACATGTATAGTAAGTTTTCATTTTTTAAAAAAGATTCGGTGATTCCGGATTTTGTAAAAGAGTGGTTTGATTCCATGCTGCCGATTGCAACGGTGGTACTGATTGGCTGGCTGATTGTAATTCAGATGAATTTTGATTTGTATGCTTTTATCGTCGCCTTTTTTATGCCGTTAAATAATATTGCCCAGTCGCTGCCAGGTATGATTCTGTTGTATTTGCTGCCGACCATTCTCTATTCGATGGGAATCAGCGGATGGGTGTTCCAGCCGATCCTGAATCCGATTGCGCTGGTGGCGATTACAGCCAATGCAGAGGCGGTGGCAGCCGGTTTGAGCGCCAGCCAGCCGTTTACCAACGAAGCTGTTTATGCATGGCTCAGCCTGGGTGGCCGTGGTGCTACACTGCCGTTAGCGATTATGCTGCTGACAGCTAATTCCAGGCAGCTGAAGTCATTGGGAAAAGCATCGATCGTACCAAGTATCTTGAATATTAATGAGCCGGTGGTATTTGGCTGTATTGCCTGGAATCCGATTCTGATGATTCCGCTTTGGATTACGGCTGTGGTTTTGCCGGCAATTACGTACCTGGGGCAGGTAACCGGTCTGGTGGCAATCCCGGTGGAAGTATTTAATATGTGGTACTGTCCGGTATTCATCAGTTCCTGGCTGGTTAACCACAGTGTTTCCGGGCTGATTCTGACGGCGGTCAATCTGGCCGTGGCAGCGGCTATCTTTTATCCATTCTTTAAGATTTATGACAAGCAGCAGTTAAAACTGGAAAAGGAAGAAAGCGAAAGTTAAAAAGGAGTTTGTATGGCAGAGAATATAGCAAGCGGTGAAACAGAGCTGGAGGCGGTTGCGGCGGTAGCAATGCAGATGGTCATCCATGCCGGTGATGCCAGAAATCTGGTGATGGAGGCTTTGGATGCCGCCGGTGAAAGCGATTATGACCTGGTGACGGCAAAATTGGCGGAAGCGCAAGAGGAGCTGCGCCAGGCCCATATCTTCCAGACCGAGATCGTGCAGGCGGAGGCCGCCGGAAAAAAATATCAATATTCGCTCCTGTTTACCCATGCCCAGGATACGGTGATGACGATTTGCTCAGAACTGAATATGGCAAAGAAAATGATTGCCTTGTATAAAAAGACGGATGAGCGATTTGCAAAGCTGGAAAGCAGAATTGGGAGTGAATAGTCAATGAAAAAGGTACAGAAGGGATTCCCCCGGGATTTCCTGTGGGGCGGTGCGATTGCGGCCAACCAGGCGGACGGCGGCGGTTCGGAAGGCAATAAGGGAATGTCGATTGCTGATTTCCATCCTTACCGGAAGCTGGCGGCCCGGGATGATCGCCGGGAGGACAGTGCGATCCGGAATGATGACAGTGTGTTGGTGATTGATCCGGCATTGTATTATCCAAAACAACATGGAATTGATTTTTACCATAGGTTTGAAGACGATCTGGAACTGATGGAGCAGATGGGCCTTAAGGCCTTCCGCACTTCCTTTGACTGGAGCCGGATTTATCCAAATGGTGATGAAGAAACACCAAATGAAGCGGGATTGCAATATTATGACCGGTTAATTGCGGCAATCCGAAGGCGTGGAATGGAACCGTTCATGACCATTTCTCATTATGAAATGCCGGTGCATCTGGTGAAGCAGTATGGCGGCTGGCTGAATCGGAAGCTGGTGGATTTCTTTGCCAGGTTTTGTGAGACGCTTTTTGAACGGTACCATAATGAGGTTTCATATTGGATCGTTTTTAACCAGATCAACCTGTTAACCTTTAACTCGCTGGGGATTTTAGGCAACCGGGCCGGGAATTTTGAGCAGGCGCAGTATCAGGGGGTTCATCATCAGTTTTTGGCATCAGCAATGGCGAAGAAATTGGCGAAACGGTATCACGGGCAGATTCAGGTGGGGACGATGTTAAGTGATAAGATTGCCTATCCGGCAACCTGTAAACCTGAGGATATGTTATTTAACCTGATTAAAAACCAGATGCAGTATTTTTTTTCGGATGTGCAATTAAGGGGCGTTTATCCGGGATATGCAATCCGGTATTTTGCAGACCGGGGCATTCATCTGGAGTGTGGGGAGGGGGATGAGGAACTGCTGCGGGATAATACCATGGATTTCCTGTCCACCAGCTATTATTACACCAAGGTGAACGATTCCTCGAAGAATTCCTATGCGCCAATGGATAAGAGCGCCAATCCGTATCTGAAAAAATCAGAGTGGGGCTGGGAGATTGATCCGGTTGGACTGCGGATCAACTTAAACCAATATGCGGACCGGTATCCGGGGATATCCATTTATATTACGGAAAACGGATATGGTGCAGTGGATCAGCTGGAAGCGGATGGTGCCGTACATGATCCTTATCGGATTGATTATCTGCGGGAGCATGTGGTGCAGATGGAAGAAGCGATCCGGGACGGCGTTCCGTTAAAGGGATACCTGTTATGGACCCCGATTGATATTGTCAGCTGCTCTTCGGCAGAGATGAAGAAACGCTACGGACTGATTTATGTGGATCTTGATGATGAAGGGAAGGGCAGTGGTAAGCGGTATTGGAAAGACAGCTTTTACTGGTATCAGAAGGTCACCAGTTCCAATGGGGTAGACTTGGAATAAAATGGATCAGGCACCAGCTCACGAGGATGAGTGAGGAAACGAGGATGAGAGCAAAGCATGTAGCACTGATGGAAGCATTGATGGGGCAGACGGACTGGGTAACAGCCAGGCAATTGTCACTTCAGCTTCATATATCCGAACGCAGTGTGAAGAACTATATCACAGAAGTGAATTATTTCGAGCATGATCTAATCACTGCGTCCCGGAAAGGTTATGTGATTGACAAGGACCGGGCGCAGCTGCTGCTGGTTCATCAGTCGCGGTCTTTGCCGGAAAGTCCGGCCGAGCGGGTGAATTATATTATTACTGAGCTGTTGACCGGTGATTCACAGGGGGCTTCCAGTCTGGATTTATATGAACTTGCAGAACGGATTTTTATCAGTTATGAAACGCTGAAAAAGGATATGATAAAGGTACGAAGCAAGCTGAAGGAATATGGACTTTATATTAATGCGGCTAATTCAGTGGTGACACTGGAAGGGAAAGAGTTGGATAAGCGCAAGCTGCTAAGCCAGATCCTGTATGAGGAGTTCAACAAAAATGTATTAAGCCTGGATGTGGTGCAAAAGGCATTTCCGGATTATGACCTGGAGGTACTGCGGGATATTTTGCTGACGGAATGTAAGAAATATCATTACTTTATCCATGATTATGCATTGTTGAACCTGATTCTGGATGTGGTGATAACGATGGACCGGATTCGGAAGGACTGCACCTTCCTTGCTCATATTGGGAAAAAATACCGGTATGGTGTCCGGGAACGTGAGCTTTCGGAACAGATAGCCTGCCGGATTGAAGAAACTTACGGGATTTCCTTTACCGAATGGGAGATTCAGGAGCTTACTACGCTTTTGATCAGTCATCTGATGAAGGTGGATTTTGGGGTTTTGGACCGGGAGACCGTAAAGGGGCTGGTGGAACCGGAGTGCCTGATCTTAGTACATGAGATTATGATTTACTTAAACGAGAATTACTTTATCGATACAGAAGATGAAGCATTTGTGATTAAGTTTACGATTCATATCAGCAATTTGCTGCGCCGGCTGGAGAATCATTATACGACAAAAAATCCACTGACGGGGCATATTAAAAATTCCTGTCCATTGATCTTTGAATGTGCAGTAGGGGTGGCCAACCGCCTGCAGCAGATGACCGGATACAAAGTGGATGAGGATGAGATTGCTTATATTGCGCTGCATATTGGCGGAAATCTGGAGACTTATGAGAAGCAGAAGGACAAGTTAGGCTGTATTCTGCTTTTTATGCAATACTATGATATGTCGGATATCATGCTGGATAAGCTGCAAAATGAGTTCAAGGATGAACTGGTAATCAGAAATATGGTGACGGCACCATTTAAGGAAGAGATGCTTAAGAAGGAAGATATTATTATCTCTACGGTGGGAGTTGATTCGGCAAAGTGGCACCATATGGTTCAGGTAAATCCCTTTTTGACAGAGCGGGATATTCAGGCAATCTGGAAAAAAATCCGGGAAATTAAAGGGGAAAAGAAAAAACAACGGCTGAAAGAGTTGCTTTTGCAGATTACCACACCGGCGCTGTTTTGCCGGAACACCCAGATCCAAAGTCAGCGGGAGGCATTGGAACTGATGATTGGAACAATGGTGAAGCTGGGGTATGTAGAGCCGGAATATATCTCCGAGGTAGAGGAACGGGAGCAGCATTCATCCACGGCTTTTGGCCGGCTGGCGGTTCCCCATTCATTAAATCTCAATGCCCATAAAACGGGAATGTATATTTTGCTTAGTGATAAACCGGTGGCATGGGGAGAGTATATGGTGAATGTGATTCTGCTGTTTGCCATCAATCGGGAAGACCGGACTTTGTTTCATGAAGTATTTGATAATTTGATTGTCTTATTGCTGGAGTATGTTAATCTGGAACGGGTGCTGCAAAGCCCGGATTATGAGTCGTTTATTGAGGCAATTTTGTCCTGTCATTAGTTTCAAAGGAGAGGGTAACGGTCAATGAAAACATACAGACATTTAATCACCAATGACGAGGGACTGCATGCCAGAATTGCAGTTCTCCTGGTTCAGATCTGCCGCGATGTACAATGCCGGACAGAGGTATGGAATCGCGGGAACCATGCTAATGGGGCGGATGTATTTGCAGTGATGAAGCTTGGGGCAGGTAAGGGAGATGAACTGGAATTTCGGCTGGAAGGAGCGGCGGAAGAGGAGATTCTTTTGCAGGTGATGCGGTTTTGTGCGGAGAATTTATAGCCATACCCCGGCGCATTGGTGCATAATGCAGCAGTCGGCCGGCGGTTTTGAAAACGAAAAATCAAAACCGCCTTTTTTCGTTATGCGGGAAGCAGCCCGCGCCCACCTTCGTTGTTTTAGATAATAGGTTGATAATGATTAGCCCGGCTACGGATAAGCCAATTACAAGTAAAAAACCATAGGTTGCTTCAAAGGGCATTTGCAGCCCATCCTTCATATTCGAGTAAAGCCCACCTGCTGGGGTCAGAAATGGATATAAAATAAATATGTTACAGGTAAACCGGAATATTGTTGAATATACCAGCCCAATTACAAACAAAAGTAAAAATTCATTTGCAGCCATACCATACCCGACATGATAAAAGCAATAAATTACTGCGCTTAAAATAACTCCCGGTATAATACCGAAACATTCTTCCATTCTAAGCTGCACCCACCCACGATAAAAAATGTTTTCATAAAGTCCAACCGCCAACGACATTACTACCAAAGGCAATAACGTCTGAAAGGCCGGCAGCGTCAATGTACGCAATGTCAGGAAATACTGGACAACTGCGAATACGAAACACAACAAAATGCTGATCACAAGTTTGTCTTTTTTAATTCCTAAACCGGACAAGGGTCTTTTCTTGACAAAGGTACTCCAAACCACCGGAACCAATATACCAAATAGTACGATACAAATAAATCCGAATGTAATAAACTGAGCGGCCACTCTTTTCAGCGTAATTACTTGAAAAGACAAATACAATGTTGATGTCACTAAAACCCAGGATAGTAAAACAAACCACAATTCTCTTGCCGGCTTAAAGCGAAACCATCTTGTTTGTGTCATTTGGTATCCCTCCCATTCTTCATCCTTTGGGTGAGAAAGTAATTCCAATCGTTATCCCCTTCAATAATGTCGGCAAGCTCTTGGGTTGAATGAAGCTCCGCGTTTGTTAAATAAATCATATGCTTAATTGCGTGCAGGCCGGTCAATGGTTCCGTAATCTCTAATTCCGTTAGCTTTGATTGCAGCCCGTCTATTTTTCCGTTAAGTTTTATGACTTTCTCATTCAGGATTTCCAACGCCCGATCTTTGGCAATATGGCAGATTAAAATTGCAGCAATATTGAATTTGGCGTAATCCCACTCTAAATTTCCCAAGAAACCCTCAATCGCGATATGGAGCTGCTTCTGTCCGGCTTCGGTAATGGTATATACCGTTTTTTCCGGCATGTTGCCTTCTTTGATGTTTTTGCCAGCAATGTACCCTTTGTCTTGAAGGGTTTTGATTGTGGCATATATGGA
>Ga0153928_1000236_pt1 | contig 28492 bp, 19 predicted proteins | sample TSNJ012MetaG_FD_106656 | JGI IMG/M metagenome (GOLD analysis project Ga0153928, IMG submission 106656) | Attine ant fungus gardens microbial communities from New Jersey, USA - TSNJ012 MetaG | ecosystem: Host-associated > Fungi > Mycelium > Unclassified | place: USA: New Jersey, Wharton State...
GATCCAGCTGATACCTTCCACTAAACGTCCGGCTGCATCATAAACATATTGGCTATCTTGTGTTAATCCCTCGCTCAGTAACCAGATTTTACTGGTACACTTATAATTGTTAACACCTGACTTAAATCAATCCTCGTATTCTCCCTCTTCTACCGGGAAACCTAATGCTACTGCAAATATATCCATATCTTTAGGTTTTGCAACAAAATATAATTTAGGAGTTAAGCAATCGTATATTCCAATGACTTTACCACCTTGTGCCTGATAGAGTTGCAAAAAGTTTCCTTCAGCGATTTTTTGTGATATTCCTGCAATGTCATTCAGATGCAATTCCAATAAACCACCATCTTCCAACATCTCCTCCTTAAAATTCGGAAATTCCCACAATGATAATCCTAAATCCTCACTGCTGGCAGCTATATTCCATGCAAATTCTGCTGCTAAGAACCCGTCCAAAATTCCCCAGGTTTTCCATTCGGCCCCCCATCTTTTTTCTCGCTGATATACAAATGGACTATTAACTTCGGCAGCACAATAATATATGCCTTGATTTTCTTCTAAAAAGTTTATTTTTCCATCCTTTGTTGGTTTTATTTTTTGCAAAGGACGAAGATAATTGTAAGCATGATAAAACGAAGTAGGCATATATTGATAATACTCTTTCAACGAAATTGGGAGCATTCCTCCAATCTTTTCTTCACGCTTTTGAATAATTTCTGCCACTATACCTTTCTCACTTAGTCCAGCAAAGTCACACAAGTATTGAAGAATCGGCTCTATCGAAATAAGCTCACGCCACTCTGGTACTGAGAATACCCTTTCCTCTTTGATATTTGATCCAGATTGACTTCTCAGCCATACAAACTCTAAATTGGGGTTTTCTTCTATCAACTTATTTAAAGGCTCATCTGTCTTGGCACCAAATGCATTTCCATATTTAGAAATTGAAATTGGACAAATCAGATGTGAAGTTGCCAATATATCTGATTTTGTTTCTGAATCTTTAACTGAAAAATTATAATTATCAAAATTTGCAAAACAATTAAATGGTTTCCATAATTCTTTTAATTCTATCTGTGAAACCATACTGGAATCATCATTGAATCCAATCAAACTAGGCTGAGTATACACTTGTAAAAAACCTAAACATGATACAATCATCGCAGAAAGGAGCACCTCTTCTACGTTCAATCGCATACCTTGCTTTTTATTTTTAGGAAATGTAAAATATGAGCATACAGGCGGATCTTCTTGCAACATATAATCTTGGGCTAGTTCACCAGTTCTAGAATAATGGTATTTGGCAGCAAAACCATATGAAGCTGACTCATTAACTAAAAAAGATACACATGAATAAGTATGTGGTAACTCACGTTCAATTACACGTATCGATAAATGTTCCAATGGAACAAGAGATAACCACACTGAAAATATTGGATCATTTGGATTAAATATTTCATATAAATCACAAAGTGCTTCTGGCAGTTTAAACCCCAATTCACATTCCTTTTTTGTAATATCTTTCTTTGTTATTGTGCTCTCCATCAGGCTTCCAAATGCCTTAATTCTTTTTAATTCATCTATTATCACTATTAATCCTCCTTCGTCTGGAATTAATATTGAGTTGACACCCACTTTTGAAAATATACTATAGTTTTCACTTAATGTTAGCTACGCCTTTTCCATGCACCAAAAGCAGAAGATCGCCAATATGTCCACTGGTCTATTGCTCCTGAACCAACGCTTTCCATTGTTTGTGTAACTGCACTATAGGTAACACCTCCTTTTGTAGTGTATTGAGTTGGTTCAAATGTCCATGTATGACTATCAACTATTGCATTGTAAGTGGTGGTAATACCTCTTATTGCAGCATCTCGTATTGCAGGTCTACATTTAGGTGTACATGGGTCTGAAAAACCTGTCATTTGATAGTTAGTTACTGTCATATTACTTTTTATTGCTTCTTGATTAACTGCTCTAATAAACTTTTGCTCAGTATGAGTAGATAACCCATATGGATCTAGAACTGGATCATAATTTGTTCCACCACTGATATATAAGGTTGGGCCCATTACTATAACCTTATTCCCATTAGCATCAATACCTTCAGCCATACCAATCATAATATGATGATTGACGGATTCTCCTGTCGTCATATATGCCAAAGCATACAAATCTTCTGCTGAAACCGCACCTCCATTCTTAAAGTTATTAAATATACTATTCCTATAAGCTTCTGTTTCTGTCGCATCAAATGAATTGATCTTATTTTTAATTTCCTGTCTTTTTGCATTATCTAAACCATCCTTATAGCTACGGTATCCGCTTGGATCAATATAATAAACTGGGTTATTTTGACAATATGCATATAGATTTAATCCATCACCACGGTAAACATCTTCCTGTGTAAATCTTGCAATTACAGGATTATAGAACCTCGCACGAAGGTAGTATTGTTGTGTGATGGGATCAAGCTGTTGTCCGTAGTAGGTATATCGGTTAGAGAATTCTTCAGTTTTTTGAGAAATATTTCCCCAAGCATCATAGCTATATTGATTGAAAGGTTTTCCCACTTCATCTGTGATATGTGTCGTTGAGCCCATCTCATCAGAAACATAATGGTAGTACATCCGAACCGCATCTGTAATCCGTGCAATCAGTGATGTCGCACGAATCAGCCGTATTACCTCACCTTGTCCCGTTTCCAGCACCACATCTTTATCCTGATTAAAGATAAACTGTACCAGTTTACCGTTCTCTTCAATCTCGGCTCGCAGTCCCTCCGCATCATAACGATTGATCTGTACATTACCGTTAAAAGTCTCTGCCTTAGCAGTACGGTTAAAAGCATCATAAGTATACTCTGCACAACCATCCTTCAACAGATTGCCTGCACAATCATACTGGAAGGCCGTAGTCACACCCCCCTTTGTCAAAGACACCAAACGGTTACGTGGATCATACTGGTACAACTCCTCTATCCCTTTCGCAATTCGGCAAGTGCGGTTTCCTGACTTATCATAGTATAGCTCCTCACTGTACGACGGATATTCTACCTTTCTTATCTGATTCAAGGGGTCATATTGATACTGGGTCGTACCCTCTAATTGCCGTTTTTGTGTCCGGTTGCCGTTGCCATCATATGTGTAGTGGTTATCAACAAGCAGGTTGTTCCCAGACTGTACTTGCAATGCGGTCAGATTCTTGTCTATGTCATAACGAAATTGCTGACAGATCGAACCATGATTCCATGTCCTGATAGTACCATCGGGATTATACTCATACGATGCCAGCTCATTCCCATCATCCCGTACTCCGGTCAACAGATCCAGCGGATTGTAGATGTACTCTGTGACTTTCCCGGTTGCATCATTCTGCCTTACCTTATTGCCATTCTTGTCATATCCCATTGCCAGTAAAGTACGTCCACTAGCGCTTTTGCGGATCATCCGGTTCATTGCATCATATTCATAGGAATACCGCATACCACCTGAAATAGCGCTCTTAAGCAGTCCTTCCGGAGTATACTCATAAAAATCTCCCAGAGTACCCTCTTGCTCTCTTTTGTATAAAGGGGCATCATAAAGATTGTAGCCATACTCCACGGTCACACCGTTTCGGTCAGTCTTACGGACCATCCGTCCCTGCCCATCATAGTGGTATGTTTCTCTTTCACCAATAGCATCCACAATCGCAGCAATTTTACCCATACGGTTATACTCATACCGGGTAGTATTTCCTTCCCCATCCGTGGAACTGGTCATCGCCCCGGCAAAGTTGTAGGCATAATGTTCCGTGGACCCATCCGCCTTCATCACGCCGATGATTCGGCCCCATTGATCCAGCTGATACTGGGTGCGGTTCTGATTCCCGTCCACAATTCCGATGATATTCCCACAGGCATCATACTCATAGGTCTGTACCGCTCCACCCATGGTCTCCACCCGCCGCCTGGCACCGGTAAAATCATACTCATACTGCACACCGCTGCCCACACCGTCCAGCCGCTGCAGGAGCTGACCGTCTGCATCATAAGTATTGGTTTGCAGCACCATGCCATCCGGTCCTAATACGGTAGTGATGCGGCCCTGGAGATCATAAGTGTACTGGAACCCTAAGCCGGCATCAACTGCGGGGTTATATTGGTTGGGCCGGATAAGACGCCGGATCTTGCCATCCCGGTCATAGATGGTGCGCTGAATCCCACCGTCTTTCTCAATCCTGCGAATCTCCCGGTTCAGCAGGTCATACGCCAGGTATGTCTTACGCCCCTGATTATCTGTTACCTCCAGCAGGTTACCAGCCTTATCGTAGATGAATTCTGTACGGTTTTCAATTCCTCCTGCTTTGTCCCGGTGGGTTTCGGCAATCAGGCGATTGGTTGCATCATACTCCCGTATGACCTTACCACCAGCGGGCAAAGAAATCCCTGTCAGGTTACCATTCCCATCGTAGGTGTATCTGGTATAAGAAACACCTGTGCCGCACCCTTCTTCATCGGCAGTCTGGCTGACTTCCACTAAACGTCCTGCCGCATCATAAACAGATCTGATAACTTGTGTTAATCCCTCACTGAGCAACCGGGTTTCGCTGGTACACTGATTCAAGCTGTTATAAGTATACTTCATAGAAGCCCCCAAGTCATCACTGACTTGAATCAAGCGGTTCTGTTTGTCGTAAATGAATGAAATCGTGTGGCTGCTGCCCTCCACACTGTCTGCACTCTGAAAACTGAGGTATCGTTTTTCCGCTAACATATTACCATTATTATCATAACTATAGCAGGTTAGGCGATACTGTATTTCCTCATCCTCTTCCTGCCATACCGGCTCCCGCTTCTCCAGCAGCCAACCCGCTGCATTATAGCGGTATAGAATCCCTATCCTTGCTTTATCGCTGTCTCCTGCCAGATAACCTTTCGCTGAAACTTCTTTCACTACCCTGCCCAACAGGTCGTAAGTATAGCATTTCTCCACTGTTCCTTCCGGATTAGTTACTCGTATCAAATGATTAGCCAGATCATACATATAGCAGTATCCAACTCCATCATCGGTAGCCGGATCATACTGTTCCGGCTCAATGACCTTCACCAGGTTCCCTTCCGAATCATACTTTAACCGGCGGATACCACCGTCCGGATAAATAACCTTAATTCGGCGGTCGTCTGTGTCATACTCATACCGGATCCCTTGTCCGCTCTTAGTGTTCGGGTCATAGGTATTGGGATTAATCTCCATCGCCAAACGGCCGGCAGTATCATATGGCGTCGCATATACGTTTCCTGATGGGTCAGTACTGCAAACACGATGATCCATCGCATCATACTCATGCCGATAGCAAAGGTTTTCTCCTTTTTCAGGATCGTATTGGTTTGGAAGCACCTGGGCAATCAGATTACTTAAAAAATCATATCGATATCGCGTGGTATTCCCTAATGCATCCGTCTCCAGTGCACGGGCTCCCAGTGCCGTATACCCAAATCGGGCCGTTCCCATATCGCTCTGAATGGACATGCACTGCGCAAGCTCATTATAAGTATACCTGAAGCAGGCTCCTTCCGCTGTAGTGATATCCGATATTTTTCCACTTTTCTCCCAATAAGCATACTCCGTCTGATTCCCGTTTCCATCTGTCATAGTGGTCATTCGGCCAAATCTGTCATGTCGGCAGGTCTTAACCACGCTGCACCCGGCATCTATGATCTGCTCCTCCCGGATGCAGTTATTTCGCGCATCATATTGCGCATAGAATTCCTGCCCGCCATTATTCCGCCAATGCGTCTTATTGCCCGATAAATCATACTCGTACTCCCAGATCAGGCCGCCTGGCAGCTCACTGCGCAGCAGCTTCCCGTCTTGTCGGAACAACCTGCGTGTAATCCCATTGTTGCGGTTCCTTTCAAAAATCCGGTTTCCCCATTGGTCATATCCATATTCCTCAGCAGTACCGTCATCATATGCTATCTTTGTCAGCAGTTTGTCTTCATTATAATGATAGACGGTACGCCGTCCACTCTGCAGGTTGATATAAGTAGTCTGGCGGTTATCCTCATGATATAAAAATGCATGTTCTTCACCGTTGGCAATATCCTGCTTTGTGACCCGCCCTTTTTCATCATAATTATTAGCCAGGTATTCCACTCCATTTTGATCTTTAACCGCGACAATCAAGCCATGGGGATCATACTTGTAGTTCATCATACCGCCATCGGGGTAAGTAACTGCTGTCAGATATTCTCCCTCATAATCGTACCGTACACTTCTCCCTGCACAATCTGTGATCTTTGCTACCTTTCCGGCCGCATAAGTAAAGTCCAGATATTGTCCGCTGGCTACCGTCAGACGCTGCACCGTCGTACCACAATAAGTAATTTCCGTCCGATTACCATATCGATTGACAATCACCGTCAGGAAACCCTCCTGATTATAGCAGTAGGCCTTGCCGGTAGTATTTTCATTCACAAGATATCCATTTCCTGTTTCATGTAATTCATAGGTGTGGCTTTCCCCCCAGCAATTGACCCACCCAGCTTCGGTTCTCTTGAACTCTTCTACATAAAGATCCTCTTTCAGCATTGATGCATGATTGCCCTCTACGGTAAGACGCAGGCCAATGCTGCTTACCCAGCAAGTACCTAAAAGCTGCTTTTCATGCATCCTTGCAGATTCATGACGACGCATCAAGCGGAATTCTCCGTGGATATCGGACAGGACAAAGTCAGTCTGCGCTGTATAAAAGCTGCCGGTAATGGTATCCACCGGATCGCCTGCTTTAGACTTGCAGTCACCCTTAGTCCCTCTTTCATTTACATCATCAGCATCAAAATTGTTCCCCCGCGCTCCTATACGCTTGTCGACAACCCCGGCAACATAATTTTTCAGCGCTGTTGTTATTAGCATCTGGGCTGCCTGCTTTGCCAGGTTTGTTGCCCAGGCAGCTAATTTATCTTTACTCTCCTGCGTCCATCCATTTGCCATTCCCTCACTGATAATATCCCATCCGGTCGTCACCATCGAATAGCCAATCGCACCTAGTGCCACCACCCCAAATGCCACTTCAACTGCATTTGTTACCTTGCTGACGGTTTGTAATGCAGACGCTGCTTTGGTCGCGGCCTTTCCCAGTGTAGTTGCTGCATCCATAACTTTTGCTGCTTTTCCGATATCGCCAATTACACCACAGCAGGCAAGGCCTGCCCCAATCATATCACCTCGATTAACGGATATCACCGCATCTGCCACATCTGCCGCTATTGCAATGATTGGTCCGGCTGGCGGCGGGATCAGCCATGCCACGATACTTATAACGCCAAGTGCGCATTGAACCATGTCTAAAGCTTGATCTCTTTTGGTATAATTTTCTAATTCTATCCGCTCATAATTTCCCCGTTCCTGGCCATACATTTGATACTGCTGTGCAGACAAACCCATCGTACCGGCTTTGTTCATTTTAATGAAGGTATCACCGACACTAAGCTCCGCATATTCCGTTGCACAGATATTAATAATGCCCGATGTATCCTCATCTGAAACCTGATCTGTATCCTGATCCGCTTCTTCATCCGGGGTATTCTCAAATGCTGATGAAATTCTCCCCCCAGCATCCATTACACCAGAAACAATAATGTTTCTGAAAAATTCTCGTTTAATCATATTTACATAGATTTCACGAGCTGCCGCACTTTTCTCAGCATCAGTATATTGGGGTTTTACATCGCCACCGCCATTATTTGTATGCAGTAAACGACCAGCTTCAAATGCTTCATCTTTTTTATCCGTAAGTGCTTTTTCTGCTGCATCATCGCCATCCCATTCTTTCTGCCTGCTGGCAAGGTTTATCGTATGCTGCGGCGCTAATATGTAAAGTTCATTTTCGGAGTTGATAACAAGACCCTCATCCTGCCGGAAAGAGATATGGGTCTTTTTTTCATTATCCGGGTTGTTGTAGTCGCGCTGCAGGACAAATTCCAGCTTCTTCTCCGACGCTTTGATCATATGTTCCCAGGCAACCAGCGCGCGGTCCTTGGGATTTTCAAAGTCCGGCATCTCGCCACTCCACTTGCTGCCCAGACATACGATAGTACCATCGTTTTGATAATACGCAAACACTTGGTCACCTTCATTTGGCATACAATAGAAGTAGTTGCTGATGGCACTTTCATAGGGAATCCAGCGCGTCCCAGCCGCCGGCCCGTCGCTGCTGAACTGAACCAGTACATTGACACCTTCCACGGCCATAACCGTTCCCGTCAATACGGTGCTTTGCAGTACTGTCTGGTTTCCCGCAACCGGTACCGCACCGGCCGGGTCTGTCAAAGTCAGGTGGTTCACCAATAGATCGCCTTCACTGAGAATCCGGCTGCTGACCACCGCATAGTTGCGGTTATCGCCATTACCAAGACAACTGCCGGCCCCAATTGACAATTCTGATGAAACACCGGCTTCTTTGGCGGTCTGATATGCTGACACCTGGCTTCCCATATTGGCCTGCATGCTAAGGAAATCGGCAATGTTCTTATCTTCTGACTGCATCTGAAACGAATCATAGGAAAATTCTGAAAATGGTGCCAATCCAATACTGATATGGGGCGCTTTGCCATCCGGGTATACATACAGTCCCTGTTCATTCGATATCCGCCGGACGAATTCCCAAGCGGTCTCATTCTGACGCGAAAGCATTTGTGGCAGCGCAATATCCTGCGCCACGGTCACACTGATGCCACATGGTTCTAAGACCGTCTGTGCTACTTGTGCCAGCATTTTTCCTTCACTTTGGAAGGTACCGCTCTCCCGGCTCTGGTCTGCTTTGATAGAACAGGTCTTGGCCATAACCAGCAATTCCTGATATCCGGCAGTATGAGATAAGGATAGATATGTGCTGATTCCACTAAATATCAGCCCGCCGGTACTGTCACAGACCGTCACCATGCTTTCTTCGCACCGCAGTACATCGTCCTGTGTCACTGATTCCGGTACCACCGCCCGAAATGTCAGGTTTCCATGATCATTTACTTCTTCTGCCAGATCAAAAAAGGTAAGATGAATACATGGTATATCAAATATTATTTTTAATGCGCCGAGTACCTCATACTCTTTCTCCATTTTCCACCCCACTTATGATAATCCGTTAAGTATCGATACTACTACTGGTGTACCCGGATTACTCGCTGCTTCATCAATTATCGTTGTCGTTGTCGCGTTGATGTTACTGTTTGTATACCAACTGGGAGGAGTTCCATCAGGCATAAAAGCAAACGGCTTATCGGGATCAGGATCTGTCAGGCTGCCCGGCAGTGTCATGGTATACTCCATTCCGGTCGTCGGATCAATAATGGTGTATTTCGCCGCCGCCTCCTTGCGCTGCTGTTCCAGATAGCCACTCATGGTGGCCTGGTTCTTCTTGCTCTCCTCATCCAGGCTGGAATAGGTCAGAGTATCTTCAATCCTTTTATTATTTGATGCGATTGCCTGTCCGGCATCCCGCAGATTCACCTGCTCACCGGTGCTCGTATTGGTCAAATTCATGGTGCTGTTGCAATCACTGAGCAAAGGGGACTGGGTGTGCTTAAGATAAAGGATAAACTTTTCATTAATCGCCCCGGAGTTTTCGTAATCAACAGCAGGATCCATTCCAAAAGCAGGTGAATTCCCATAACGGAGCAGATCATTGAACAGTTTATTGGCTTCTTCAATATCACCGTTAGAAAAAATTAACGCCGCTTTATATGCCTCCTTGAGATAATCCGCCGTTTCCTGGTCGATCTTTCCCTCTGCCAGGGCCTGGTCAGCTGCGGCATCCACTTCAGCCTGTGCCTGTTCAATCGCTGCCTGTGCCTCTGCCTCAGCTTCTTCGACAGTTTGAGGGGTACTGCCTTCTTCTTCCTCCGGTTTTTGCCAGACAATTTTAATCACTCCGCCACGACGGCAGAACAGCATACTCCGCACCAATAAGACAGGCGCCCCATCAATCAGGTATTTCTTATCCGTGTCATACCACACTTTTTCAATCAGCGGCTTGCACTTACCGGTATTAACAAAAGATGTGATATTCTCCCAGACATGCTCAAGCCCCTTTGTCTTAATCACATCCCCGTTTTCATCCAGTTTCTTTGGGCTGCAATCCCCAAAATGAATGACATTGATATCCGGAAGCCAATCATTTGCGTTTAAAAGCGGCTGTTCTTCCGCGCCATAAAGGACCCCATGACCGCCTGCTGCTTCCGCTACATTAAGAGGGTGCTGCATCGACCCAAAACAACATTCTGCACTCACCAAACGGAATACAAATAGATCCTGTTCTTTGATCTCTGCTTGTTCCGTTGCCTGTATCTCCATTTCGTCTGCCATTTATCTCACCTCCACCGGCTGCAGGTCGATGCCATAGGGGCATCGTCTCAAGATACTCTCTGCCAATGGCAGGGATACGATTACACGATGTTCCAGAATTCCTGCCACTTTAAAATAGTGGGACTGAAGCGGAATCTCCGTCTTATCCAGGACAAGCTTCTTCAGCATGCCGTTGGGATACTTCTCTGCTGCCGGATGCAAGCAGGAAATCGCCGGAAGGTATGGAAACCAATAAAGGTAATTATCCTTACACTCTGGTTCTCCGGCAAAGAGCTGAATGATCTTGCCTTGAAACTGAGGGTCATATAAACCAAAGATATGCTTCAGCTGATCACTCAGCAGAAAGGCCGGGGCTTCCATCACATCGCTGATTTCCGGATGAGATTCACTGCTGAAATACGCCACCACGGCTCCGTCAAGGGCATCAAAATCCTCTTTTTTTATCGAGTTCCGATATTGAGAAGAAAGGCCAAGCACTTCCAGTGGATGCCTTAATTTATCACTAATACATAATCTAAAATATTGGTTTTCCATAGGTTCTACTCCTGGTTGTCTGACTCAAACACCGCAAAATCAGAACGTTCCGTATTACTTTCTGAAATGGTCACATAGGTAGATGTACATTGGGAAAGAATACCGTCTGCCAAAAAACAATTTGCAAAATCAACATGCTCAAGGGACGTCTTGATCATGCTCATGGGACGATACCAGCAATCCTGCGCACTTTCTGAAAGGCCATCAAATGAAGCCGTCACTTCATGAAACGCCACATTTGTTAATGTACTGGCCGAAAAACAGGTACCGGCCGTTGTACATTTTTTTATGAAAGTATCAAAAAATTTACAATTGATAAAATTACAGTCATTTAAATTCGTACCGGAAAATTCACAATTGCGGAATTCACAATCTAAAAAGCGGCAATGGCTCAAATCAAAACCGACAAATTGTTTATTCTCAAATACTTTATTTTGAAACGCCCGGAACGAATGCTTACGGCTTTGGTAATTAAATAGATCCACCTCCGGACGCTCCGCCAGCAGGGTTACCTTCCAATCCCAAAACTCGCCGAATTCAATCCGGAATTCGTCCCCTTTGACTAAACCTTTGTACATACTTGTTTGAGGTATATCATCAACCTCGTATTTTAACAGTGCACTTACCATGCTTAAAATCGGTCCGATACAATTCCAGGCTGCCTGCTTTGCCTGAAGCGGGCGGTAATAGCTCTGGCTTTCTCTGGTATCCGGCAGTTCCCGGAACCCCGCTGACAATTGATTCCAGGTCACAGAAAAGAATGGCCAATCCACGACCTTTGTGAGAACACTATGATCATACAGTCCCCCATCGGCTCCATAAGCATCAATACGGCAGGCCGGACTCCCATTCATCAGGGCCGTATTTAAAAATGACATTGACACACAAAATATCGGGCCAATTTTATTCTGCTTTTGCAGATCACACAGATGACTTAAAAAATCAGACAACGGCGCTATAAAATGATCCTGCCACAGTGTTGGCAGCTGTGAGCACAACTCTGTTAATGTCTCACTGAATACCTGACTGTACTCGCTCTGGTTAAATACTGTATTTTGCATCACTCTACCACCTTATTCAACTGCTACTGTGTTCCCCAGCAAAGTTATCTTTCCGTCTGATATGTCGATAAAAGCCCGGTCCGTTCCAAATGCGATTTTATCCTCTGCACTCATCATGATTGTTCCCGCTTGTACATATAACCCTGCGGCTGCATTGATGCTGATATTTTGTTTGCTAAAAATAGTAATTCCATCTTCCGTTGACAAATCGATGACAACCTCTCCTTCATCGCAGGCTATATTAATTGTCTTCTCTGTCAACACAATCTGTTTGCCATGAGCCATCCAACACTTGTTTTTGGGATTTTCCAGGGCAAACTTGGTAGCTGAACTGGCAGCAAATGCTTCACCTTCACTTCCTGAAGGGAAAAATACCCGTACAGTGTCACCTTCCTCCGGCATACAATACCAGCCGCTTTGGTCAGAAGAGGAATATGCAGTGGAATACTCAAACCAATGGTTTGAATCAAAGCCCCCATCAAACGCAAACTGTACCTGTACTTTATTGCCGGCCACTGCCATAACGGTACCGCTAAGCATCTTGCCGCTGCAGCCCTGATTGGACATCGCCGGTACCGAAAGTCCGCCTAATGACGGTGCTGTACTTGTTGTTGGTGTTTCATTACCAATTGGCAGCAGTCCATATTTCATATTCAGTATTCCGTCGGCCATCGAAGCTGCAACACTCTTAACCGTATAAAAGCTTTCACCAACCTGGGCGAAATTACCAATGAAAGTGTACTGACAGGACTCTACTCCCATGTCTGACGAATCTTCACTGACCTGCTGGCGGCTGCCACTGTCAGATAAGGCACTCTTGCCAAAGGAAAAGGTGGAAGAGGTGAGATTGATTGTCTGGTCTGATGGTGGCAGGCCCACATAAAGGTTTGGTACTTCCGCCTTGATATCTGACACAACCGGGGCACTTAATTGGGAAGCCATTCGCTGGCTAAAGGCCCAATTTGTTTCATTATATTGAACCACCAGGGTACCCGTCTTTTGATCGGTAACCGTCACCATCGAGGTTCCCTCTCCTGACATACAGTTTGCAATCAGATCTCCATAGGTCAGTGACGTATTTTGATAAGAGCACTGATGAGGGGTAATATCCAGCAGCTTACAAGTATCCAGAAGTGTAACAATAACCTGTGCATACTCTGCCAAATGCGAAACAGCTACATTCGCTACAATGCCGAAGAACAATCGCCGGGGTTGTCCCTGGGCTGTGGTAATCACTTCGGTCTGTCTGGTTTCATCGGTCCGCCGGGCAATATCAACTGCCGTTTGGGAATCCATTTGGCCGGTGATCACACATGTGCCAAAGTTGCCAGGTACATGATAAATCTCTATGTTCTGTATTTTTGTAAACGGAAAATATCCTACTGTCACATTCAGATAGGTAATCACTTCCATTTCATTCATGATCAAGCACCTCCTTTCTCTCACTTTCTGGTATCATTAATGTCTCAATCATTTCTTCCATAATGGGCTTGTACCGTTTGCCATATGCAGATGTACACATCAAATTACCAGCCAGCATTTTACCATCCATACAACATATAAACTGATTGTTATACGTTGGCTCCGTCATCGTCTGAGCCATAAATTCAATGGTATGAAGTAAGATATCATTGACCCGTTTTTTTTCTGTAGATATGACACGAACTCCCGGTCCGACCTTTTTCAATGTGGACAGCAAGTATGGATATATCTGTTGCAGTATTTGTTCATCCATTACAACATCCGTTATTGTAAATGCCAGGCCAAGGGGAAGATATGGCGTCTCATATACATACTGGGGCTTACTCTGCAACATAAACACCTGATCAATTATCTCCTGTGGCATTGGCTCAAAATCCACCGGAACCCGCATACTGATCTGCCCATCCAAAAGTAATCGTTCCTTAAACTCTACCGGTATCTTGTTAATATAAACCACCGGACCATGAATTGACTGCTTACACTCCTCTTCAATCGTATTCTCTGCGGTCTGTTCATTCTTGAACGCCTCCATCTTTTGCCGCATCCGCAGCAATTCTTCATCGCGATAACTCATATCGGCTCCTCCATCTCTTGATACTGCAATATACTGGATTTCCTCTCATCCCCTCCGCTACTTCGTCCCATCAAAGAAGTTCGTCACCCAGCCATCTGTCTCAAACCGGAAGAACTGATCCGCCCCCAATTGAAGCATCCCATTCTGCCGGAATACCGGTACTACTGTAAAACCCCATTTAACCTCATCGGCAAATACGAAGAATTTCAGTTCTTTCTCCACAATATCATCAATATCATCCTGGACAATATTCCCCTGATAGTTACCCACGATCTGCTCCGGTTCTGTTGGCGAAAAGGACTTGGGGTCAACAATACAGGTATAGGTATAACGGCGGCGGCCTTCAACATCATTTAAAAACAGGTTCAGCGTCAAATCCGCCATATTCCTGGAGATAAAGCCCTGATTTTTCTTTCGCTCCAGACCGTCAATCAATGTTGTTTCTACATTTGTATGGGTGTAGGCAGTAATAATATATGGATAAGCAGCACTTTCATTAGAAATATGAATATCCGCATATCCAAATTTCTTATCCTTCAGATATTTAACCGCACCATTCAGACAGATCAGCTTTAATTCATAAAGACTATTGATATCTTCCGTTTTTCTGGTGGATTCAATAATCTTCCCCGGAATAAACTCTTTGAGCGCATCACGGAATATATCAATCTTACAGGACTGTCCGGTCAGACGCATAATGGATATCTCCTGCAGTTCTCCGCTTTCATAAGATGCATTGATGAATTTCCTGATAATTCCATATATATCTGCCTTCAGCAGCAAATTAATGTTAATGACACTTAAGTACACGGTTGGAATATCTTTAAGTACCGTTAGCGAGCCCCCCTCTTTCACTGACAATTTCCAACGGTCCACCAGCAAGCAGGCGGTAGCGGCCTCCTGCATTGGTGTACTGGAAATTGCCAGACGCAATACATCGGCATTTGTATAAAATTCTTTCTTTACCCGCTCAGCCATTTCAAACAGGAAATAGAAATTATTCTTTACTGCATAATAATCACTCCGACTGCTATGTTCATAATCCCTGAAGCGGGTTGGTAATATCGTTTCTGCCCGTTCATATTCTGCATCCAGATGAGCATATACCCCATGGGTACTGCTGTCACTGTCCACTGCACGGAATACATCTGCCTGGAACGGAGCTATCAACTTCTTCAAACTTAGAAAATCCACATTTCCAAGCTGATGTGCCAATGAAATCTTAATCAGCTGCATAATCCGGTAAGTCAGATTGTTGCCGCCGAAATCAGTATCTCCGTTTTCATAAGCAGTTTTAATATCAATCTTGTAAGAGACTCTTTGATTGTCAATTCTGAACCGGCAGGAGGATAAGTCGGTAGTCCCGCCACCACAGTCAATAATCAGTGCACGATAACTTTGATTGTTCTGGTACTTTTCCTTAGTAATAAGTTCGGAAATGGAATTATACAATACTGCCACTCCCTCATCCAGAATATCACTCTCCAGTTCATAATTCTTAAAGACATCTTCAAATAATGCATGAAAAAGCGCTTTCTGCTTTACCGGGCAGGATATATGTAAGCTACGGATATCACATTTAAAACGCTGGCGGGCACAATCAATCACATATTCCAGATAGGCCCGGATCATTTCTTTCCGCTTGATAAAACTGCGATGGCCATTCCGGTCTACAATTTCCTCCTGTTTTTCCGGGTCACTGACCCACCGTTTCAAATCATAGAAAATACAGAATCCCTCATCGATATAACTAAGCTTAAACAATCGGTTTGCCTCATATCCAAAAGCAAACTTAATCTGGTCGCCATCAATACTGGTAATTCCCACCACGCTGGGAAGCACCGGGGTTTCCTGAAAGTTTTCTTCTATGTTCAGATGTTTTACATAATTAACCTGCCCCCGCTTCAAATAGCCAGCGATAGGATCCCCTTCCAGCTTTTCAAAATAATCATTCCCCAGATACATTCCGGCAGTTGTATTGGAGGTACCAAAATCAATTGCCAGCGGCATATTGGTTTTTAATAATGGACGTACTTCAAAATTAAGAACCTGCACCGAGTAAAAGTTCAGATGCTCCGGCAGCAACGGTAATTCCATCTGGTAATAACGATACAGCAGATCTGACTGTGCCCGGTCCATACAGTAAAGGGAATAGCTTCGTATATTGGACTCTTTGCATGGCAGCTCCTTTGATTTTGTAATATATAACTGTACAGAATCATTAGGAAACTCCCTGATATTAAAGATAGCGCAAATCTGATTGCCGCTAACCAACAATGCATTGGTATTAGCAATTTCCGGACGGTATCCAATGGTAAAATGGTCAAAATACTCCACCGCCAGTCCTTCATATGCAATCAGTTTTGCGCAGCCTCTGATAATATCATTCTGAAAATGCAGGCGGGCAGAAGCCAGCAGAGATTCCAGCCGTTCCATCCCTGCCTCGGATTGTTTCATAATAAAAAGATGGTCTTCTCTTCCCCGGAAACGTAATATCTGATAGATTAACTCGTCCTTATCCAATGGCCGCAGAACACCATTGATGATTTTTTGGTCACGGCAAATCTCCCGCAGCTGATGGGTCGTCATCAACTCCAATTCTTCCCTGCTGTAATATTGAAGCGCCTCTTTTTCATCAACCCCTCGGTTCAATGTATAGGACAATGACATATCAATTCCTTTCTTTTGTATCTCTTTAAAATATCTCCATCACATCCAGTTGCATGGTAGCATCCACTTCCAATACTCCAAAATGATGCTCCCAGAAAATTCGTATCTGATAATGAATGGGCAAAAATGTATTAGTAACAAATTGTACCCGATGTTCATATTGCTTTGTTTTCTTTCTTCCTAAATACAAAAGGAGCTGCTCTCGTTCTTCCTTTAACTGATATAGCATTGCATCCGGGCAAATTACCAGGACTGCCTTGCGAAACATATATAAGGAGGCCCCTGTTCTTAGCTGGCTAAGCAGCAACACCGATAGCTGGTTCTTAAGAGGTACTGGTAACGGGGCATAATCTCTGGCACACTCTTTTCCAAAGGCTCCCGATACGATCTCCTGACTTAGCCGGCGAACATAAAACTCTTGTTTTGTGATTCCCTGGTACAGATCTATTTCACAAAGAAGATGCATCGCCAGATCAAACAAATATTTCCGAAATTCCGGCATAATCTTCATCTCCGGATGTAATATCCCTTGAAAAATCGCGCTAAATCGGCACAATGCATTAATCTCTATGGTTTTATCCGTAATTTCTTTTTGATTCAAACTGGAAAATGACTGTTCATACCATGGACTGCAGCTTTCTGCCTGACAGAAAAACAAATCGCTTTTGTCAATGCCTTGCTCTTCTGCACCTAGTACAATATCCCAAATAAAATTCATAATACCTCCTACACCAGTTTCCCTATACAATAATAATCTGGAATAGATGCTTGCACCTGCGTTACCAAAAAGCTCATAATATCATAGTTCAGATAATTCTCCGCATCCTTCGCCTGAAAAAGCAGACACAGCTTTTTCCGGCGATTGGCAATACTTATTTCGCTGGTCAGAAAATCATCCATATCATAGGTCAATTCCCGGCCCGACTGCTCACATATCTCCATTCCTTTATAGGTAAGATAATTTTCAAAAGGAAAACCATTTACAATAGCAGCGATTCCTGCTTTTGTTCGCATCCGCTTATGAAACATCTGGGTAAGATCATCACTAAAGCTTTTTTTCTTTCGATTTGAAAGCAACGGATATCTATATTTTCCTTCTTTCACGCTTTTGCTAAATTTATATAGCTGCCATACATGGGGTATTGCTACCGGTGCAGTGATGATTAAATCTCCATGAACGCGGGATACATGTGTTACTTCTGTACTATTCTCGATTACCAGATAGGAACATTCATCCTGAAGACGGTGAGCGTATATCCGGTGTTCATAATTAATCTTATCTTCGCAGGGAACCGGATATGTGCTGCTTTTTTCCTCAATCAGCTCCAGATTCCACAGCGGAACCATATCATACTTAACTGCATCCGAAAACTCTTCAAATTCTACAACGACTTCCAAAATTTCTTGAACTGGTGTGATACTATCCAGCGAACAGACCGACACGACAAACAGTTTATGAAAATAAGCAACACAAACGGTATTCCAGGATACATCATTACAAATAAAACTCTGATACAAATCCATTAGCTTATCCTGGTAACCTGCACTCTGATCGACACGAAAGGTAGCCGGATATTCACCCCTGGGTGTCTTTACGGTTCCATGGTATCTTCTTTCAGGTGCCGCAAATAACTGAACAGTTGGATAATCCGCTTCTAAGTATATCGTATAAAGCGGATAATCCTTTCCAGCGCCCAAAGCATTCAGCATTTCCTGAACCGGCACTTTCTGCGATATGATATCTTCCGGAAATACTGGATGAAGGAACGGATCTGTGGCATCATAATGTTTTTGGTCTGTTAACCCCAAGGTCAGGAAAAAATCACTTTGAGCCTGTTCCAATTCATCAAATACCCGTTCCTCAAGGCGTCTCATCGTATCCTCACTTTTGCGGTCCAGTTCCAGCATCATATGCTCCGCTACTTCTTTGTAAAGTCTGCGTTCTTCCCAATCGGAAATCTCTAACATCCGCTTTTGAACATAGGCTTCCATATCAAAATTTTTTGAAAAAACGGACAATGCCATCATTTACCTCCTGTTTTACACTCCTGGGCCGATTACCGGCGATTTATCAGCCGCTGTTTCCTTTGCCGCAGCCACCTCCGCCGCCGCTTCTGCAGCGGCAGACTCAGCTGCCTTTTCTGCCTCAGTCATCTCCAAATCAAGGAAATTTATCTTTCTGCTGATTTCAGCCACTTTATCATCATCTTTTATCTGGGCATAGACATCCTGAGCAAGCAGGTAATATTTTTTTGCCTGAACATAATTGGATTCTGCATAACAAACTTCCGCCTGAAGGATATAGTCTTCGGCATTGGCGATTTTATCACTCTTCATATTCAGCTTTTGCTGCGTGCTTTCAACCTTTTTCTGCATTGCTTCTGCCTGCACAGAATCACCCAGGTCTTCATATTTCCGGAGTGCTGTCAGATAATACACAAGTGCATCCTCATAATTACCTTCAGCATAAGCCTTATCTCCGTTCGCCAGAACCCCGGCTGCTCCAGCCTGCTGCTCTGCTTTCTGCTGGGTTTCTTTTTCACTATTTTCCTTTAAAGTCTTTACATCACTATATAATTTCTCTAATGCCGACATTGCGGCCTCGCGGCCCTTGTCAAAATAGATCTGACTCGCAAGTGCTTTTGCTTCCAGATACTTTTCCTCTGCTTTATCATATTGCAGGGTCTTTGCCAGCGTATCGCCAAGCGCTATCATCTCATAGACAGACATATAGTTACTGGTCCGTTCTAACCGATCCGAAATGTATTCAGTTCCCACATTGTCAGCATAGCGCGCCTGGTTCAAAGCATTTCGGTACTGCGTCAAGGCATCTTCATATTGTGAATTATTCAAAAAATCATCTCCGGCAATAATGCTCTCAATCAGCCTCAGATAATTACTGGTTTCTTCTTTCATTTCCGAATTTTTTAACTTAATTGCCAGATCCTGGGCCTCCTTACATTTTTCTTTGGCCCGGATATAGTTATCCGCCTGAACATATTCCACCGCATTCAGAAAGCTTACATTCATATTATTGATATTATCGATCCGCTTATTATGACGTATCAACAAAACCACAGTAAGTGCAGCGATCATCAGCAATAAGGGAATTGCGACTGCTAATATCCTTTTAATATGGCGCTTTCTGTTTGGATTCTCAAAGATCTTATTAACGAACAAAACTACCAGCGTGTATTTTTCCAATATCACCGGTTGTTTTGAAAATAGTAAATCTTCAACCGTACGAACTGTTTCCTCTGGTTCATTGGAAGCATCGGCAAATACATCGGTCAATTCACCTTCATCCACGTTTTCCCAAATCCCTCGGGTATATAATGCAATTGCATCATTATTAGTCAGTTTGACCTTTTTTGAAATAAACGGCGAAAAACCTTTTTCCTGCCCCAGGTAGCAATACAGGTTATTTCTTTCCTGATGTTCTGCTAATTTGTCCTTTTCCAATCTTGCCTCAATTGCCATATCCATACTCAGCGACTGGTCAATAGAATGTTCTCTTAAGAAGCCGCCACGATACAAACTCAAACGGGTATTTCCTGCTTGTGCGTAACGCATCTTAACATAATTATGGACAATGATCGTAATGGATGCCTTTAACCTGCGTTTGCTCTTTGCAGTTGTTAAGGCCTTGTTGGCAATTGTCATATACCGCCGGAGAGCACTCTTTTTCATGGAAGGTGACTCTGTAAAAGCAGCAATTACACTGTCAACTGCCAGGCGGGCACTTTTGGCATCCACCTTGTCATCAATCCCATCAGCGATAACATAGCAAGCCAATTCATCCAATTCCACATAAGCAAAGGAGTCTGTATTCTGAAGCGCCTGGTCGGCTTCTGATGAAAATGCGGTAATAAATTCTGAATTCTGTTTTCTCATTTCCGTACTGTATCCTCCCTACACCCGGATCATTACTAAACTGGCATTATCTTTATTGTCACCATCCAGCAGATTGATTTTCTGCACTATCTCAAAGGCCATCTTGTTGCATTCACCTCTGGTTGCCAGAATATCTTCAATCTCCTTCCAGGAAAGAGGTTCAAATATTCCATCGCTCATTAATACCACTACATCCTCCTGCTTCAGGGTAACCGGTGTATCATAAAGCTCAATATCTCTGAATTCATCCTGACCAACATAATTGTAAAGCCGCCTATTCTCTAATAATGCAATGGCATCTTCTCTTGAGATCCGACCGGTCCGGTATCCATCCTCAGCTAACTGACCGATTGTGTGGCCTACCGACATCGGCACTAATTCACCTTCCCGATAAACACATACTTTCACGTTTCCGGCAACTGCATAATATAACTTATTTCCGATAAAAACAGCGGCACCGACACTTGCAGTTCCGTTTTGTCCATTATCCAGCCTTTTTAAAATTTCCCGGTTTGCACTGTTAAATGCTTTGCGAAAGAAATATGGTGGATTGTCAAATGCATTATAATCTTCAAATATACTTTTGAAAGTTTCTACGGCCGTCCGACTGGCAATTCTGCCGCCATAGGCCTTTCCCATTCCATCTGCCAGCACCGCCAGAATTCCCGTATGTGTCTTCATTGTGCCATAGCAATCCTCCTGGATTTCACGGCTCCCAATGGTCATACACGCCCCCATGTCGATTTTCTGTGGTTTCTGCGGTTTCTGTGGTTTCTGGAATGTACCTACACGAACAGCCATTAAAATAACGGCGGTAATCCATAAGACAACTATAATTAACTCAACAATTCCCATCGGAATATTGCTCCCTTCTGTTTATTCAGATTTTCCTCCCCACATAAAATGTTCACCGCAGAACGGAACAAACAGGAACTTGGAACGCCCTAATTCGATAAGGGCATACGGTTTTAGTGTAGCCGGCGCATATAAGGCATTGTCATCTAAATAGACAATTCCGTTGGATTCACCTGGCAGCAAAACGGTCTCTTTTTTCTTTGGATCAAATACGATGACGGCATGATTGCGTCGGGAAATCTCATTGTCACCCAATATTTGGATATCCATATCATCTGCTCTTCCTACAAAGTTCTTGCCTTGTACCACCTGATAATCTTTTCCCTGCCTGGGGCCTTCAATGCAGACAAGCCAACCGCAAACAGGTTTGGTAGTTTCCCGGAACAACTCTTCTTCAATATCAACTTCGCTCTGGCCGGTTTCTTTCTTTTCCTTTGTTGCTGTCTCAATGTTACAATAGGGGCAAATGGTACCATAACGTTTTTTGCTGAATGCATGTCCATTTTGGCAATGGATAATATTAGATTCTGGCATAATTTTCTCCTTCTCCTTTACTTTATGTATCATGATTATTAACGAAACAGCAGTTTTGTCATGGCAATATAGAGAATATCACCCATATCTAAAAGACAAGGTTTATCTGGTGCCAGCTGATACTTTCTTCCATCGGACTTGATCACACTGATTCCATTTTTTGAGCCAAGATCTTCGACATACCACCGGCCATCAGAGTAGTTCAACACCGCATGCTCCCGATCAATCATACTGGCAAAAGCTGCTTCACTCAGATTGACGTTTACCTGGTTTTCTCCGACATCGCGCCCAATCACTAAACTTGTTTTTCCATACATTTCCCAGGCCGCAATGACTTCGTCATTTTCATTCAATAATGTCAGTTCTGTGATGTTCTTTCCCGTCAGTTGATCAGTTTCCTCCAAAATTTCTGCCAACTCGGAATCATCTTCTGATCTTGATCCGAGCGCCAAAATAGATAATGCTACAATACCAGCTGCCACACAAGATATCCATCGCCAATATCCTGATAAATAAAAAAGCGATAAGACACATATAATCGCCCCGATAAGAAAAATCAAATAATCTACTGCCTTCTGTTTCTGCATGCGTTTCCTCGCTTTCTTACGCTTTTTTCAGCTCTGCATCAGTTCGTCCCTTTCTTTGCTTTTGTGATACCAAAGAGAGACGTATCCAGAGAACTGGACGCATCCCCCTTTTTATCACAGGCAAAGACGAGGAAAATTCCTGCTGCATCCTTGATCCTTATAGGCTGGAAACGATTATGCTGTATAACCACCTTCGATCGTAATTCCTGCCATTTTGTCTTTTTTCTGTTTGATAGAAAGCCGGAATGTACCGGTTCCATCGGTATTTCCAAAAGCTTCGGTCTGATTAACTACAAAAGCATTGGGGAAACAGTATTTCCGCTCAACAATGCCGGCAGAAACAATTTCTACAGTTACTTTACGATAGCAGGCAGCGTTCTCTGCCGGAACCATCGACCACAGATCCAATTGACGGGTGCTGTCAGCGGGATCACCATCTGCAGAAGCTAAAATCTTTCCGCTGATTTCCATGGTACTGCCAACATCTTTGCTGCGGGCATCTGAATCTAACGGAATATCGGTACGGTAAACCACCTTCCTGACGCATTCTTTTGCAATTTCAAATGATTCCTGACCCTCTACTGTTACTCTAAGAGACATAATCCGATTCTCCTTTCTTTTTAGTTGCTGTATCCGCCTTCAATAGCAACATTCGACGTCACATCTTTTTTCTGCTTCAGATGAATATAGAACTCGCCTACTCCGGTCTCATCATCCAATTCCTCACTATACTCCACTACAAATGCATTGGGCAGGGTATAGCTTCTTACGATTTGTCCGGCTGAAACCACATCCACCTGCACATTGCGATAGCAGGCTGCAGACTCACTGGCCACCTGGCTCCATCTGGCCAGATTCAAAGTGCTGTCCTCTGCTTCAGCACCCAATGAAAACAGCATTTTCCCCCATACCTTCATGGCAACACCATTATCGGTTGCACGGGCATTGGAGTCCTGCGGAATTTCGCTTGAGAACTGGACATTTTTGATACAACGTTCGCTTAGAGAGACGGGTTCTGCTCCATCAACTTTCAGTCTGAATCCCATAAATTCTTACCTCCGTTTTTTATTTATTTGAAGACAGTCTGTTGATCTGTACTTCCAGATTTTTAGCGCTGCCATTAAAGTAGATACTCAGTTCACAGAAACCGGTATTCTCATCGATATTGTAATCAATGTTATCTCCTTCAGCAATGACAGCATTTACACATTCTTTCTTTGCCAGCCAACGGCTCTTCTGACTCTTCGGATTGTTACTGAAGAATTCAATAATATTATCCTGCTTGAAGTCACCGGTTGCATGGCGCAGAATGCGTTCAATATATGTGGTTACCTGAGTCTTATAGGCCTGCTCATAAGACGATGTATCATTGTCATAAAGCAGATTGCGAGCTTTATAAACGGTTATTTTGGATACATTAAGGTCGTTGAGCATTGCATTCTCAGAAGCAAATATCCAACCAAAATTCCTGGAATTGATCTGATCCTTGATTGCATTTGTAAAGCCGGTAATCTCTTTTGGCATAGTGGTGCAGGTGATAAGGGAATTATTGGCTGTTTCCACATCATACCGGACACCCGTCAATTCTCTGTCAATCGGAACCCGTGGGAAGCGATCCTTTAAATACTCTGAACACTGGCATGCCGCACGGAAACCAGCCGCAATATAAGCAGCGCCGATATATACCCCCTCAATCCAAAGGCGCATAATATCTTCTTTCTCCTCTGAAAGCTGGGCACCATTCTCTTCTGTCAACACCATTCTCTTATCAAGTGCAACACCCGATTTATTTTTCGGAATTACAGTGAAGTTCGGAATACATGGGATGGCAAACTCACTATAAGTCTTTCCAGTCAACGGTTCACAGCGCTTGATAAACTTCTCAACACCCTCAGCCGCTACCGCGTTAAAGGTCGTTTCCTCCTTATTTTCAAATGAGAAGAAAGTCTCTACACGGTAGTTCTGGAATGTGTCCAAAAGAGTTGTCAAAGATTCCAGGCTGCTGGCTGTGCCTGTTGCCTTCTTAATATTTCCTTTAAAACGTTCTCTCGGCAGATTAGTACCCACTTGAGTATTCAGAGATAAGTTCGGGAAAATCGCATACCAGATGGTATTTGTAAAATTGTTTTTGCCATTAACTGTATTAAGGTATGTAGTCAATGCCGGCATACTGCTGCTCTTCGCCAACATCTCCGGAGTCACATTTACAACCAGGAGTTTGGGCTGCATTCCTTTGGTCTTCACTTTGTACTGATCAAAGAACATTTTTACGCCTAATAAAGTTTCAACTAAGGGTTTTACCACTTTAATGAATGCATCTTTGGAGTTTTTATAGAAGCCCAGGTAATGATTGTAATTTGCCACCTCCGTCTGCACATTGATTTCGGTTTGATTGGTTGATACCAACGGACAGAATGTACGTACGACTAAGGACTGTACATAGTCGGAAGGGTTATCATTCACCTCTCGGTAGTCTTCTTCTAATGCTACCATCAGTCCGGTATTAACATTATCATCAATTGCTGCCAATGCTGTAGATTCTGACTTAGGTGCTTCCAGGATTTTCAATTCGCCCTGTTCGCCCATAGACAACATACCAAGAGCAATCGGTGCTGCATTCTTCTTCTCGTCTCCGCTTCCCAAAAGCAGCCGGGTTTTGATATCTTCAATGGCTAGTGGAAGCATTGCCATTACGTTATTGTAATTACTGCCCGCATTCTCAAAAAGACCATTCAGTTTATCACCAATATCCAGTTTTCCCGGATCATTATCATCCATTTCTACATACTTGCTGTAATTGTAGCGAATTTCCTTACGAACCTGGCGAATGTCATCCATTACCTTCTTTGGTGAAATCATATCCAGAAGATTCTCAAAACCAAAATCGGAATTCAAAACCCCTTGTGTCTTCTTAGAGTCCATAAGAGTAAACAACATTTTCATAAAGTCATTTTGTCCGTTCAAAGGAATCTCTGTCAGCATGGATTCTGGTATGTTCTCCGGCTTTTTCAAAAGGTACTTCACGCTTTGAGAATTGGCATCAAAAAACGAATAGACTACCGGCGCGAATTTGTCTAAGAATTCATTAAAATTGCCACACTGAAGATGTAAGTTAATTTCATTAATCTTATCGTCATCTAAGCTTTCCATTCCCCTGACATCGCCAATCAAGGTAAGCAAATCAAGTTTCTCAGGATTAATTTCTTCTAACAAAAGTGTTCTGTTCGTTTGGGTTATTACACTCATTTCTATCACATCCTTTTCTTCATTGTATTGATCATTGCCAGCTTTCAGGATCTCATTTCACTGGGCTTCAGATCCTTGTAGTGAAGTGTCAGTTCACTCTTTTCATCTTCAAAAACAATATCCACCTTAGCATTTACCGGTAACTCAAAACACTCTCCTTTCATCAGGATTTCTCTGTTGCGCAGTATTGTGCAGTTTGAATGATTCATTAGCATTAATTTTCTCTCCGCACCTGGCTGAAATAGAATTTCATCAGAACCGGCGAAAGGTTCATGCACTCCACAACCATCCAGTATATTTTTTAAAGAAATCTCCCGACTGGAAGACAGGCGGAACAAATTATAGATCAGCGGCTCAATGTCATGTCCTGAACCTGTTCTGGTGATGAAAATACTCAATCGCCCGGTATAGGTATATGGATTCTCTTTTTCAACATTACCTGGTGGTAATAGCCACCAGACAATAGCCCCTAAGATAAATACGATTGCTGCCAGGACCCACCAGTATATCTGCCACCAGGGAAACACTTCGATGATAAGGGGATAAGTAATGGCCTCCCTCCCATCAGATACCAGAATTTCTAATGTATAATTACCGCTTTTCGAAGAATTGACCATAAGCTGGTCTTCTTCTAACAAGACGGATACTCCCTTATTCCCTGCAGTAACTATTGAATACTGCAGCTTATCGCCCTCGGCATCATGAAAAAAATCATCCAGATTCAGGACCGTGGGCTTACTGAGTGTTGTTGTCTTAACCGTCGGCATCGCTCCTGCCGGCGGGGTATTCAACAACGTCAGACTGGTCTGAAACTGATAGCTGCCAAGTTCGTCCGACAGTTGTCCTTCCAGGGTATAATTACCGGGCGCCATTGCTGGCAGTTCGCCCTGTAAATAACCATCTTTCACTTCCGCCGGATGTTGTTCCGACAGATTCTGGGTCCATTGGAACTTCTGGTAAAATGCCTCATCCTGAATCAGATTGCCATCCTTGTCTCTAAAATAAATTTGATACGGAATGTTATCCTTGCAGGCCACCACCGGCTCCAAATTTAATATGGGCTCCAGGTTCCGGTATCCGATGACATATACCTTCACCTGCAGCCCATCAGTGGTATCTGTATGGATGGTTAATTCCTTTATGGTTTTGTTGATTTCTTTTCCGTATATTTTTCCTACTGCATAATAGTTAGTGCCGGTCATCGGAATCTGAATGTCTCCGTACTGAATACTGGTCGTTCCGATCTTTTGGGGAGAGATTAAAAGAACGACAATTTCGCTTAAGTAAGATTCATTCAGAGTGCAGCTGATTTCCTGGTTTCCACTTGCATATCTTCCGGCGGATAACTGCTGGATCTTATATGCCAGGTTATTATTTAAGATGCCATAAAGCACCTCGATGAGAAGCTCGGGATTCTGGGCGGTATAGCTTTGCCCGCCGGTTCTCCCGGCGATATGTTCTAAAACTTCCCTGCTTCCGCCAAAGCTGCCAAACGCAACCGTATAAATGGGTATGGCGGCTTCTTCACATACGGATGCCGCATATTCCAGATCATTTACCGAATCCTCCAGGGTCCTGCCGGTAGCAGAACCGCCCAGGTCGGATTCTCCATCGGAGATCAGCACGAACATCCGGCGGCGGCCCGGCTCTTCACCGGACAACTCGCAGGCATATTTCAGCGCCAGGCCAATGTCTGTATTTCCTGAATATCTGGCTTCACCAAGGGCGCTCTTCAGCGCCGTCCGTTCCTCTGCCGTGGCAACAGGTACCGGCGCGCTGGAAGATACAATTCCGTCATTGTAAGCGACAAATCCAACCCGTACATTCTCACTGTGGACAGTATCGACAAAAGCCTTTACCATCTCCGGTGCGACTTTTTCCTTATCATTGGTATTCATCGAACCGCTGTGATCCATGATGAACATAATGTCCAGATTGTTTTTGACGATCTTGATTTCCGCTGCGTATGTAACAGATGCCATGCTTCCAAACAGCAGAACAAGCGTACATAGCAGGCAGCAGATGGTTTCTGTGGGGGGAATTTTTCTTGTGTGCATAAGTAATCCTACTGTTCCTGATGTCTTTTCGGCTTTTGGGGCTGATAAATTCCAAATTCAGATGCTCTTCCATCAGCGCGCTTTGCGGCATTCTCGGAAATTTTAGCCAGTAACTTTAACCACCTTTTGTTTTTCATTCTTTACTTACCTCCTTTTTTCTATGATCATAAAAATTGTTACCAATGAAAGGGCAGCAGAAAAATAACCAATGGAATGGATCTGCTTTATCAAAATCAAAATAACGGCCATTAGTACCCAGAAAATGTAAACTGCCTGGCTGCATCTCCGAAACTGCTTTCTTTCAGAGCTGCTTAATACTTTATTCTCATGCTCTATCGGTGCCCATTTATAAATACCAAATCCCAGCCCGGCAAAGGCAAACAGCAATGTGCCGGCCAATATTTGTATATTCATGTTAGAAAGCCATCTGCCGGCAAATAATTCCACTGTACATGTGAGGCCAAACAGCAGGAAGCATTTCGAATAGGTTTTTGCATGATAACCGCCGCAAAAAAAGCGCAAACTAACAAAAATGAAGTAAAACAACAACATGCTGACAGGGGCTGCCCCAAGTATTCCAACGCTGACTACAATTATGGCATTCACTATATTGGCAATTGTTATTTGAAATCCATATTCATACAGTTCTTTA
>Ga0153928_1000237_pt1 | contig 28272 bp, 25 predicted proteins | sample TSNJ012MetaG_FD_106656 | JGI IMG/M metagenome (GOLD analysis project Ga0153928, IMG submission 106656) | Attine ant fungus gardens microbial communities from New Jersey, USA - TSNJ012 MetaG | ecosystem: Host-associated > Fungi > Mycelium > Unclassified | place: USA: New Jersey, Wharton State...
AAATAGAGTGGGGACTCAGTAAGTCAAATCATGTGACAAGGTCAGGTGATCATAGAACATTCTGGAAAGGACATGTGATCACAGGACTCTAGGGTACAGCCACTGTAGTAGTAGTATAAGTAGGGCTGCAATCCAGCAAAGAACTCCATCGAGTTCTTCTTGAACATCCATCTAGGGTGATCACTAAGGACACTCACTGTCTATTGATAACACTAGTATATCAGTCCCATTTTCCAGAGTGGGCCACTCTTAGACTCTGGATATCTTGATGGGATCCATAGACACTTTGTTCTCCAAGATTATCAGGCCTAGATACTTGATTCTTATCTTCTGGAACTTGCACTTCTCTGGGTAGAGGAACAGCTTGTGCTCAGTGAGAATCTCTAATACTCTCCAGACAGCCTAAGCATGCTTCTCTACCATTCTGGTAAAGATGAGGATATCATCCAAGTACACGACCATGATCCCTTCCACAATTAAATCCCAGAAGATATTGTTCATCATGGTCTGAAAGGTAGCTAGACTGTTAGTTATCCCAAAGAACATTACTAGAGGCTCAAAGAGTCTACAGTTTGTCCAAAAGGTGGCCTTCCATTCATCTCCAGGTTTGATACACATGTTGAATTCCCAGTGGACATCTAGCTTGGTGAAATACTTAGCTCTACAGAGCTGGGAGACAAGCTTGGAGATGAGGGGGAGTAGATACCAATTTTTGACCATCATAGAGTTCAGGGCGCAATAGTCTTGTACCAACCAGAGGGAACTATCCTTCTTTTTGATAAAGAAGACCAAAGTAGCTATAGGTGACTTAGAAGAGCAGATACAACCAGTATACAGATTTTCTCTCAGAAATATATCTAGCTTGGTTTGCTCTACTGGAGACAAAGGATATACCTTTAATAACTTGGGTCCAGACCCTGGAATTAACTCAATAGTGTGGTCCCAATGGTAATGCTCCAGAAGGACATCGAAGCTGTCTTTGGTAAAGATGGTTTCAAACTCTTGGATGTACTCCAGTAGATTGGCAGTAGAGTTTTGGCTCTCTGTACTGTGTTGGGCTCCTTCTGCCAGGTGCTGGAAGTTGGTAGTAGTAGCTCAGAGGTCAGCAGCTGTGGGTTCTGGGAGTATTCATATTATGAACAAGCAGTCTCTAGGTTCCCAGTCTCTACCATCAGTGCTAGAGGAAGGGAACTCATCTATGTTATCTTCCAGGAGTAAGGGAGGAGGTCTGCCTTTGCACAAATTGGAGGTACAGAGCTCTACTTTCTTTTACTAGTTCTGTTCCTTGTATAGAGCATGACTACCTTTATAGTATGGAGGGCAGCATGTCATTTCAACCTTACTAGTCTCCCAGTTAATCTTTGGATTATGGTCCTTCAGCTAGTTGTACCCCAAGATCAGATCTTGCTTTCTGAGGCCTGAGATGGCAAGTAGCATCCTCTCTGAGTAGTTGCCATACCACAAGAGAATGTCCACCTGTCACAAAAAAGTGACTACTAAATAGTGACATAGAGGTATAACAAAATACCTGTTCAAAGAACTACATAAATAGCTGGACCCTCATTAGCAAGTAGTCTTGCTAATGTTGCCCTTTTGGTATAGTAGTAAACCATACAGTATGTGACTACTAGTCCATAGTACAACTGTGACACCACCACTTCAGAGATTTCACCCACTTCATTTGGAGAGCCATCTACATTGAAAACAGGGATAGGGCACAAGATTGTCCAGATGTTAAGTCCCTTGGAGCAGATGAAGCCTTGGTCTATAAAACTTCCTATGGCTCTGCTGTCTAGGAGAGCCTCCATAGAGTGGAGCTTACCTGTGTCTATGGTACTCAGTTCTACAGTGAGTTGCAGAGAGGTTCCATGTATATCCAATACACTAGTAGAGAGCTGGATAGACAGTCTTTTTTCCCACTTTGGTCTCTGAGGAGAAGGATTGTGTTTAGGGATAGAGGGAGGAAGTACATTTATAGGTTCACTGTTGTCTGTATTAGTCTCTATTTCGAGTACAGTGAATCTATTTACTAGTAGCCAGGGTACACTTGTCACTGGTCATATTCTACAAAATCCTTATCTTCTCTGACTTCTTGGACCTCCACTTCTTGTATATTGTGCATTGCCAAGAGGTCCTCCATGAGTTCCTCATGTTGTTCAGATGATAGCTGTCTTATGTCAAGGCAATGGGGATAGTCCTTGACTAGGTGATTTGCATCCCTGTACTGGTAGCATCCTTGCAGAGGTAGGGGTTTTGGCCTTCTGGCAGCATCTATGTCTATAAGGACACCCATAGAAGGAGAAAGGGACATTGGCTTCAGAATTGGAGGGGGAGTAACAACTGGAGAGTCCAGACCACTAAGAGGGGAGAGAGCCATGACAGAGGAGCTCTAACTGGAACAGAGGGGATGCTGTGCTAAGTCAACTGAAAGGCCTCATTGGTGAGATATACTTGATCAATCCTCTAGACAGCTCAATACCAAGCTTCTAGGTCCATGTCTAAGAGGCATCTGTAGGGCATAGTTATGATCTAATTCTGAATACTAATCCTCAGTCCTTGGTAGAATTTGACTATAAGGGTCAGTATAGTTTGTGTCAGAGACCAAAGACTGGAAATTGTCTAGGTAATTATCCACTGTCTGAGTTCCCTGGTGGTAGGAGGCCCCTTCCAGGATATTGACTGCATCTGCTTCCATATTCACCAAAAAGAACTATACCTTGAACTGAGCTTCAAAGTCAGCCCAGGTTTAGATTGAAAAGAATCTAGTGTCTGCTTCTTGGCAAAATAGATTCTCAGACCACTGTACCACATGACTGCTTTTGAAAAAGATGAGAGCCCACAGAGCTTTTTCCTCTTTGCAACTAAATTGTTCTAGGGCCAGGCATATGTATAGTATACAGGAGTTTAAGAACACTTGTCTAGTATTGCAGTCTCCATTGAAATCTGGAGAGAAGGAAAGCTTGAGGCAGGCTCAAGAGCAGGGGTTGGCCAGGGAGAGAGATACCAATACAAGAGGTAGTGGAGAGTTTGCCACCAGAGCCGGGGGTTGGAGAGAGGAGTTTGATACTAACTGTATGAGTTGTTGCAGCTAGGCAGTCAGAGCAGAGAGGGCATTGTTAATATTGTTCTCTAAGTTATTCTGTCTTTTGGTAACTTTATGCAGGTAATACTGCAGATAAGCCAGGGTATCAGCTACATCCTGGAGAGTGTCCACATACAACATCTGCATGGAGTGGGGGCACAGAGGGTTGGGTATAGGTAGTGGAGGGTGACCAGGTAAAGGCTATCTACTGCATTCTTCCAAGGCTCCATTCAGGAGATCCTATTCTGCTATAAGGGCAACCAGAGTGGAACTTCTAGGAGAATCCTCAGTCTATAATTATACTCTGGAGTATGTTACAACTTACCTTTCAGGAGAATCCTCAAAGAATAGGATGAGGCTCCTAGAAGGGTACTTTACACTATATATACAAGTCCTCTTAGCTATGGGACATTCTAAGGGTCAGGGTTAGAAATACAAGAGTAAGCAACTAATTAAATGTTAGGTAATTATCATTTAATTAGTTTAGGGTCATTCCAGTAGGCTACCACTAGTATATTAGGAGTGCAACTTAGTGTAGTCCTCTTATAGGAGGCTGTCTATGTTTGACCATTCCAACAAATGTAGTGACCTATTAGCAAACTGCTGCAGTTCCAAAGCAGCCTTTATGACCAGCTCTTCCAAGTCTCTGTCTCTATTACTATATCAGATATTGGAGAGCACTGTAGTGTAACCATTGGGTTGAGCTAACCCTAGGACTGAGTTGTCTTTTATTCAGGATAAACAAAGAGAACTCAACAGAGTTCCTCTTAGATTTGGGCTACTACTTATACTTTTTACACATGGTCTGTGCTACTAACCCTAACCTACTAATGATCTAATAGAATCTACTAGAATGTTCCTTGACATGTGACCTGTGTGATATAACTGATCTTGTGACTGGTTTGTCACAGGATGTGATGGATTGTGACAAATGTGATAGGTTATGTGATCCTGATCATGTGACTCCCCTGTTATCTAATTAAAAGAAAAGAAAAGTAAAAGATAAAGGATTAAAGAAATAAAAAGTTATTATGGCCAAGATAGCTCATAACAAGCACCTTCTGTTCAACCCCAGTGAGTTTAACTCCTTCAAGTGCTCAGATGGCAAAGAATTCTAGTCAGAAGAGCATGATGTCTTTGTTATTGCTAGCTCCAGTTCTATGGTTGGGCCTTCAGAACAGGGCATTAGGCTTTCCTATAGATTGTCTAGAGTAATGGTAGAGAGTGAAGTCAAAATGAGCAAGGTAAAGAGACCAGTGAGCTTGATGATAGTTAAGCTTCTTTGCTGTCATAAAGTACTCAAGATTCCTGTAGTCCATCCAAATTTCTACTGGTGATAGGGAAAATAAAATAACAAGGGTAAATATGACAGGTCAGAGAGACAGAATCTCCAAGCTGCTTTACAGTTGTGTACAAACAAGTAGGTATAGAGGAGATAAATCAGAAATGAGAGAGCTTACAAATAGTAATAAATAATAAAGAATCCAATAGAAACTAGAGAAGAATACTATTTTTAGTATTCTTTCAAGAAGACCTCAGTTGATTGTGGATCTCGAAGGTATACATTTGTCTTGCATTATAATACTACCCTTCTTGATCTAGTCTAGCAGCCTGGCTTACCATTTATATAGCAGTACTGCCTAGAACTCCTATGCCCTTATGTAAACTTTGTTTTAACTGGCTATACAGTTGGAAATCTACTCCAAAAACACATAGTGAGTAGTTAAACTCCTAGTTCAGCAAATGCCCAAGTCCTCCTCAAAGTGAGATATCCCCTTGAGAGATGTTTTGTATAGGTTTTTTTATAAAGAAAAGCAAGAAGAAAACTCAGTTGCTCAAAAATAGTAGTGGAGCTCTAGAATGACAGAAAAAGGGAAATAATAGGGGTAACTTGTTGTTAGGCCCCTCTACACTACTAAAGTATATATTAGGATTACAAATTGTTGAGTCAACAAATAAGAAAACAAAAGAAACATTCTAATAGCCCATTATGGTAGGGGGTAGAATGATGAGACAGGGTCTTCTCCCAATCATATGGCCAATGCTCCCTATCCCCCTAATCCTTCTATCTAGCCTTTTCTTATGTCTACCTGTTAAATCTAATCTTCTGGTATAGCTCAAGATACCTCAAAGTAAGTGTAAGTGACCCACTCTTGAGCCCAGTGTCTTTGTTGATTTCCTCAATTCCAGCTTCCTTGATCTTTCTATCCAATTCTTTAATACTCCTGACCTTCCTCCTTAATTCTGGGCATCCCCTCCCTCCTAGATATCCAAATGGCATTGCCTTCAAGAGGACTGTTCTGGTGTTTCTATTTATAGTGGCCATCAAAAGTGATCACTGAGATCTAATGGTAACTCTAAACTCTAACCTATTAAGTAAGATGGCCACTAAGTTATAACATCATTCTACTAGGGGAAACTAGTTTTTCTAAGGTTCTAGTTGTCCTTGAGAGTACTTCTAGAGGGGAGATCTAGGTTGTGTCTGATATAGAATGGCTGGACAGGCCCTATGAGGTTGGTATAGTAGTGGTTATAGTCACTATTCTGCTACTCAAGTGATGTACACAAGTCCAAGGCTGGGTGTCTAGTGGTTATATCTGGGAAGTCACATTTGCTTCTCAAGTTGTGTTATAGTATAGTTCTTGTAGCAAGTGTCATGTATTTTGTCTAAAAAGACTGCCTGGCTTGACAATATGATAGGCACTGGATTATGAGTACTTCTTCTTTCTGCCAGTCAACCTCTAGGTTGTGGTCTTTGAGCCAGGAGTAACCAAGTATATGATTCTGTCTTTCTAAGCTGGAGACTGCAAGGAGCATCTGTTCTGAGTGAGAATTGTACCAAAAGACAATGTCTATGACTTCCAAGATCTAGTCTGCCTTGTTGGGGAACCTATCTATATTAAATACTGGGATAGGGTAGAAAATACTCTGAGTGTTGATTCTCTTGGAATAGACAAAGTCCTTGTCAATGAAGCTACTAGTTGCTCTACAGTCTAGGAGAGCTTTGATGGAGTGGACTTTATTGGTATTAGTTATGAGAAGCTTAACAGATAAGATAAGGGACACTCCACAAGTGTCCAAGACACTAGTAGAGAGTTGCTTGGGCAGTTTCCTTTTTTATTTTGGTCTCTAGATGGAAGTTTTGGCACTAGGATTGGAGGAAAAGAGAGGTTGTTATGAGTCACCTTGACTATGACCAAGGAAGATCTATTTATAGAATGATGGACAAGAGAATTGAACTGGCAGCCTCTTGACTGGTTATAGAATACTATCAATATAAATGAGGGCAAATAGCATACTTGTATAAGTAGATAGCACAATTGATTGAGAACCCTATCAAGTTTTCTTTGTAACCCTCAAAGACTTAGCTACTGAGTCAACTTGACTTGAGTCACACAACAGAGGTACATCTGTAGGTTTATCTATGCTTGTATTACTTTCTTCTACAACAAGTATACTAAACATATTTAGGGGGAGTGACTGGGGTGTACTCTTTGCTAGCCACTTTATACAAAATCCTCCTCTACCAGAGGCTCTTCTTTCTTGGAAACAGAATCCCTCAATGCTAGTAGATCTTCTATTAGTTCCTTCCATTGCTCTGTTATCAACTGCCTCATGTCCAGGTGGTGGAGGCAGTCCCTGACCAAGTAGTTGGTGTTTTCATAGTAATAGCAGCCCTTTGGAGGCAGCTACTGGGTTTTTTGGGTAACATCTATGTCTATTGCCATTGATGGAGCTGGAGAGGCTGGAGAGGGCTTGGCAGGTAGAAGAGGAGCAGGTGTAAACAGGGAATGAACAACTGAGAGAGAAGAGTGAATAACCAACAGAGGTGGAGGACAAACAGGTATAGACTAGAGGAGTAGCTACCTTTGGTTCAACTGGAAGGCTTTATTGGCTAGCCAAGTTTGGTCAATCCTTTGGGCTGCCTTGTACCAAGCTTCCAGGTCTGTATCTCTGGGGCATCCTACAAGCATAGTGGTAATCTGGTTTTAGATTCCAAATTGCAGTCCTTTCTGGAATTTGATAACCAGGGTACAAGGGTCTATGTAGCTAGCATCAGAAACTAGAGCCTAGAAGGAGTCCAAATAGTTCTCTACCATTTGGTTATTTTGATAGTAGAAGAACCTCTCTAAGATGTTAGTAGTGTCTGCCTCTATATTGACTGAAAAGGACTGAGCCCAGAACTGCTGTTTGAAGGCTGACCAAGATAAGATAGGAAAAATGCCAGTATCTACTTCTGCATAGAAGAGGTTTTTGGACCACTTGGCTGTTTGTCTGCTTTTGAAGAAAATAAGCATCCAGAGAATCCTCTCCAGGTCCAAGTTGAACTGCTCTAGCACCAGACATATATAGAGGGAGCAAGAATTGAGAAATATTTGACTGAAACTCCAGTCTCTACTAAAATCTGGAGGTGAAGGGAGCTTGAGCCAAACCTGAGATCAAGCAATGGTAGTTGTGGGAGAGAGCATTGGTAGGAGAGAGACAGTGCTAGGGGGAAACATCAGCTACTGGAGTCAGGGATAAGTTTCTGACAAGCTGTGCGAGTTGCTAGAGTTATGTGGTTAGGGCAGCAAGAGTAGTATTAATGTTATTTTTGGTATTATTTTGTATTTCTGTGAGCTGCTGTAGGTGGTGCTGGAGGTAGCTCAGGGTATTGACTATACCCTGGAGGTTCTCCAATAGCACCAATATTTCAGGAGCAGAGTGCATGAAGAGTCAAGATGGGCAATAGAGGGCTGTCTATTGCAGCTGCTTGAGGCTCTATTGTGAGATCCTATTCTTCTATAAGGATGACTGGAATAGAGTGCTCTAGAAGAAACCTCAGAGAATAGGATGAAGCTCCTGGAGGAAAATCTACACTTTATATACCAGTTCCCTAGTTACAGACATCTTAGCTATCAGGGATAGGAGCTCAGGAGAAGGTAACTAATTGAACCTAGAGTAACAGTAAAAGGGTACAAAAGAGAATTGCTTACTGGGACAGACAATAAGGCATAGTACCAGCTTCCAATTGTATACTAAAGGTTCAAGGGGATGAAATGGAAATAGAGGATTAAAGAGAGGTATCAGAAATTATATATAGCTTTATATAAGTTTTAATATTATTTGGTATCAAACAAGTGTAAGATAACTCTAGATCTGTGTTGCATATCCTTCCTAAGGTGTTAACCTTTATATACTATAACAAAAGCTCTTCTGGAAAATACAGTTAGTTAATCCCCCCTGGACTCTCTATATTCAGTTGCTCTTTGTCTGTACCCCCAACACCAAACCTTACAGGTATAATGCAATCCAATTGTGCACCTAACTGAGCTTTCCTAGCTTACTGTCCTCTCTAAAGCCTATCTGAGTTGAATCTGCAATTTGGTTCTAGATTGAGTCTTGGTATATTCTGTATTCTGATCCTGATACTATACTAGTTCCAAAAGTTGTCACTCAAGATATACCATGTTCAAATGATTCCAGAGGCAGTGGAGATAGAGGCATATGCCAAGATGATTTCTTGTTGTCATCCTATTTGCTTCTGGAACTATATATTAAATGTTACAAATTATGGAGACTCAATGAAATAAGATGATGTATTCTTCTTCTAGAACCTTCCCATCAAAGATGATGTATACTTGAGATGTAGTTCTTCTAGAACTTTCTTCTTTCTTTCTAGTTTATCCATTTTCCTTCTCTCTAGACTTAGTTAGTGTTCTAACTACCTGTTGAGTATCTAGTAACTTTGGCTAAGGAACTGTACCCTTCTGAGTGGTGACCAATATATCTTGTCTGAAAATAGAGTGGTACTGATGAGATCAATGCTTATTTGTAAGTGTTGTTCCTGGTTCTAAGTCCACCCTTTTTGACTGGTCAAGGTAGAACAGAGATCCTATAACAATATCAAACTATGGTTATCTATAAGTAGCTCTAGATTGCTGTTTTATCAAAAATATCCTTATAACCTGATGCCAGTTCATCAATCTTGCCTCTCAAGTCTTAGTAGTAAGCTTTGTTTACCTTTGGTGTCACTCTAGATTAGTCATCAACTCTATTCTTATCTAAGAATATATGTATAATGGAGTCTAGAGTAAATTTCCTCCAAGAATCCATTGTTATAAGATGTATCAAATGCTACTTTCTGCACAAAATTCACTTACAGTGTAACAACAGTTATTTAATTAGTTGTCAGAGTTACTCTGGCTTGTTGTCACTGGTGTGTCAGGAGTGGACTTTGGTGCAGTCCTCTTACAAAATATAGACAAGTGACAAGTAGATGTTAATCTACAGACTGGGTTGCTATTATGTATCTACTCCATGTATATACTATAGCTGGAATAGGAGAGAGCCAGTCTGTACTACAATACTCCTACATAGCTAGGAGTAATTATTTAGGAGATAAATAATAAAGAAAAGAAAAGAATAATAATAAAATATAACCAAAAATTCAGTATATGACATTACATCATAATATACCAGTAGAGGGATATGGAGGACAGTGGAAAACAGTAGAGATGGTCACTCAAAACTTCTGGTAGCCAGGAGTAACCAAAGAGGTAAAACAATATGTAAAGAGATGCAATTCTTGCCAGAGGAACAAAAACTGTACAAAACAGCCAGTAGGCAAGTTAATGCCTAGTTTAATACCTGAAAAACCATGGACATATATATTGGTAGACTTCATCACTAAATTACTATTAGCACAGGAATATAAGTCAATCTTAGTGGTAGTAGATAGATTAACAAAAATGGTCTATTTTATTCCTACTATAGAGAGAACATTGGAAGAAGGGCTAGTTAGGTTGTTTAGGGACAATATGTGGAAGTTGCATAGATTACCTGAAAGTATCATCTCAGATAGAGGACCCCAGTTTGCAGCAGGATTAATAAAGGAGCTAAACAGGATATTGAGGATCAAAAGCAAGATGTCAATGGTATTCCAACCTTAGATGGATGGACAAACAGAAAGGGTTAATCAGGAGTTATAACAGTACTTAAGGATATTTATTGACCACAGACAAGAGCAGTGGCTAGACTGGTTAGAAATGGCAGAGTTTGCATACAATAACAAAGCACACTCAAGTACAAAGACATTACCCTTTAAAGCAAATTATGGGCAAGATCATAGGATGGGGTTTGAAGTAAGGAAGAAGGGGAAGTACAAGGGGATAGAGAAGTTTGTGATATTAGTCACAAACTTCATTTGGACTATAACTCCAGGAATACTTGACCAATTTTGACAATCTCAATGGCCACTAAGAGCTCTTGAAAAGACCTTTTAAACAATATGAAAAATATCTCAAGAGAATTAGTATTTACTGAGTTATCAGCAGATCAGTCAGTGATCACCAAGTTACCAAACACTAAATCACTGATATTTTGAGAACTGCTTGACATAATTGTTTGCTTCAATGACCATTATGAAGCTCTCTTCAATGCACTTCTTTTGGCTATAAATAGACCCCAAGGCAATAAGATACAAGGTCCTCAATGTTTGCACATGATACTGATCTATTACCTATAGATTATTATCTATCCTTGAATAGAACAAAGGACTGCCCTAATATGGTTATATTATCTCTATTTCAAGAACAATAGCACTCCTATATATAAAACAATAGGTAGTGATCATGTGGTAGGCTGTTCTGGTGTACAAACTACCACAATCATATATTTAAGAACTGTATGTCTAAGAATAAACCTCAGACTTGATAACATCTTTTGCTGCTTGTCTAACTTCACTTTTTTGATCCTTTTGATTATCAAATCATTAACTCACAAATCAGTAAGTGACCATTTGTGATAACTAAAATAAAGAAGATACAGAAAGAAGCAAAAGCAGCACTGGGAAAGGTATAGGAGAAAATGAAAAAGTATGCAGATAGGAAGAGAAGAGAAGTCAATAAATATAAAGTAGAAGACTTAGTAATGCTCAGCACTAAGGACCTGAAATATCAGATAATTGGAAGGAGGACAGAGAAGTTGATGGAGAGATTTGTAGGCTCTTATAAAGTAAAAAAAATTGTATTGACAAATGCAGTTGAATTGGAGTTACCTAATACAGTAAGAATACACCCAGTAGTAGATGCTAGTAGAATATATAGATATATAGGACAAGTAGAAGGACAAAAGAAGAAGCAACTAGCTCCAGTTATAATTGAAGAAGAAAAAAAATAGGAGGTTAAGAGAATACTAAATAAGCAGCAGTATAAGGGTGACCAAAGCAGAGTAACTCCAGGAGAAACCTCAGTCTATAAATATACTCCAAAGTATGTTACAACTTACCTCCAGGAGATTCCTCAGAGAATAGGATAAGGCCCCTAGAGAGTAATCTACACTATATATACAAGCTCTCCTAGTTATAGAATGTCTCAGCAGTTAGGGACAGGAATACAGGAGTGAACAACTAATTAAATGTGAGGTAATTGGAATTTAATTAGTTGCAGGGTCACTCTAGTGCACTACTACTAGTATATTAAGAGTGGACTTTGGTATAGTTCCCTTATAAGTGGGTTAGAGGAAAAGACAAGTATTTAGTATGGTGGAAAGGATTTACAGCAGAATTGGATACCTGGAAAGGGATAGAGAACCTGGAGAATGCAAAGAAGCAGTTGAAGAGTTTGAGAAGGAATACTGGTAAGATATAAAAGACATCAGAAGACAGGAAAGGAAAGAGAGAATGTTTAGGAGAGGAAAACTACCAGGAAGATTTATAGCAAGAAAGCTATTTGGTTGGTTGGATAAAAGATATGATGAGGAATATTGGGCAAGGTTAGAAAGGAATTGGAGACAATGGAAAGAAGGAAAAGTGAACAATAGAAACAATAAAAGAGAAGGAAGAAGAAATTGGACAGAAACATTTGGGACTTAAGGAATGGACAGAAGATAATGATGATGAGATGGGGAATATTTGTGACCTCTACTATGAGTTGTAAAAAAATCCTTGGGACAAGGAATCTTGAGAGGAGAGTGGTATTATGACATAGCCAAAACAACTAAGTTATTATTTATTTTTCTTTTATTTTCTTTTAATTAGGTAATCAGTGAACACGTGAGAGGAAATAACTCAGAAGAGATATGTAGAACTTTATAAACAGAAGTAAATACAGAATGTGTATAAGTAGTGTATAATAATCAAATGGGAACTCTATTATGTTCTTCTTGTCAACTTGGACTAGAAGTGGTTCTGTCATGTTCTGTGTTATGAGACAACTCCTAAAAAGAAAATTATTTCTTATGCATTCATCAACTTAATAGAAAATATCCAAGAATACAATGTAAGAAAAATATAAATAGCATGGAAAGGATTATGTAAGACATAGGTGGTTCTTAGTAAGGGTCATGTGATTGTAGGAAACAGGTGCACAGACCAACCAATATTTGTATAAGTACCTAGTGGAATCCAATAAGAAACTCTATCAAATTCTTTCTGAACAACCACCTCAGTTGAGTCTTAAGTCTTCATGACCTTGCACTAACACTCTGGTGACCTCCTGTGACACCATATACCCTGTTGAACACTTACCTCAGCAACTCTCTTCCTTGGACTTAGTCTTGGCTATGTATTATAACCAAGTATTAGTTAGTATGACTCATTCTCTGTGACTAGTCTTTACATATAAGTAGCTAGTTTAGCAAGCTTCTCTTTAGCTTTGTTATCCACTAAGCCTGCTCCTCTTCACCTCAGGACTGCTACCTTTCTTCTCTCTGAAATATTATCAATACATCCTAATTCTGAGTGGATTAGTATAGAGAGAGATACAATGAGAAGTTAGAGTCATACTGTAAGGGGACCCTACCAATGCTGCCCCTGAAACACCAGACTCATAGCCTGGAGTGACCCTGTGCTTAATTAAATATTACATAGTAATATTTAATTCCCCTTAGCTCAACTTGGAGACTCTTGACCCTAACTAACAGGACTATAGACTTAGAGATGCCTCAGCAGTAAGAGTATATATATTGTAGAAGTATACCCCAGAAGCCTTATCCTAATCTCTAAGAATTCTCCTAGAGGTGAGTTGTGACATATTTAGAACTTGTAATATTACTAAGGATTCTCCTGAAGCCCACTCCAGTCACTCTTACACATACTCATCCAACATCCTAGAGCCTGACTTTACAGGTTCTAAGGCATCTTAGTCTAAGTTTTTACATAGACAATAGACTTGAGATTGATTTTTTACTATAGTTTGAGAAAATATTACAGAGTGTACATAAAATTGAAGAAAGAAGTATAGCAGACTGACTTCAACATATACCTAACTGTTGAGAATTAGTAGAGGGTTTAAGCCAGGCCTGTTATAAGTCACCTCAACCATAACAATGTACTATAAATAAAACAGACATAGACTGGAGTTGAACCAGTGAAGGTTGGACACTTGTAGTTTAAACAAGTACAAATAGTACAAGTTGTATATATAGTGTAAAACAACTGATCAAGAACTCCATCAAGTTCTCTTCTAACCCTGAAGAACTACCTTAAGTTAAACTCTAGTTTAAGGTTCTTGAGTCAACTGCTAACAGGGCTGTAGGATTGGATGAAAACCTCATACTCTCTTTGATAGGAAGATAATGCTTAGTCAAAAATTTACCTAATCATTCCTATACCCTTCTCTTTTCACTCAATAAACTCTACCAAATTCAGAGAATATTCATTAAAATTCATAAAAAATTGGGAAAAATTGTAATTTACTTTTAACAATATTCAATAAGTACAGTGCAATGGGTGTGGATAAATCTGGAATAAAATTGGAACAAACAGTAAGCAAAGCAAGCTGTTAGTGTAAAGTCTTGATAACTTATGACCCCACTAGTAGATAATGGTTTAGAAAAAACTTAATGGAGTTCTTTGCTGTATTCAGGCTATTATATACAAGTATTACATGGTCTGTGTGCTGCTGTCTTGCAGTCATATGACCTTCTAGATTCTTCTATCTATTTATATCCTCTCCTATACTATTTATAGTTCAACCTGTTATAGTTCTTGAGGTTTGCAACTAAGTTAATGAATGTGTGGGAGAAAGAGCATAGCATACTGACTACAACACTACTCACCACTATTTATAGACTGTTGGAGGAAGGGAGCACAGCATACTGACTCCAATACAATATTAAATTCATCTAGAATTAGTAGAGGGTTTAAATTGGGTTGAAGGCCCAGATGAAAACCTTGTTCTTCTTATATTTGCCCAGTTCTTCCCATCCCTCAATCACCATATATTTACTGACATCATCTGTCTTACAGGGTTTAACTGCAAAGTTGTTGCATTCTTCAAGAGCTACCTTGCTGACAGACTTATCACATACAAGTGGAACAACTATGACAGGTGTGCTGTCGAGCTTGTGCTCGTTGATTTCCCCGAAAATCTTGTAATATGCTTGAAAAACTTTACCTAGTAGAGAGTGTTGAATATTACAACTACAAGAACCATGACTCCTTCCACGATACAGAGTCAATTGAGCTTTGTGCTATCCATATATGCACATTATGAGTCTCCAATCACTTCCTCCTGCCTCTTTCATTTTTTCCCCTCAACCAATCTTTCATATTTTGACCCATAAATTCGTACACCGCCTCCCAATTTTTACACATATGAACTGCTCCTGTTCTCTCAACCATAAAGTCCTTCTCTTCAAAATTTCCAGGATCTAACGACAGGTCCGGCGAACATAATGCTCCTTGCCGGAGGTAGTTGAGACAATGCTGTATGTGGTCGGGAGACGCAATCGGACTCTTGCTGAAAGCCAAATTGAGCACACGTAAGCAGTGCAATTCATGATACATCGTGACCATGAAGAGACGGTGATCCTCTCCTAGTCGAACATAGCCAAAGCCCTCGGAATTTAATGAGGACCATTCATCATCAGAAGCATTCCCAAGGAGGGGATAGTGGACTGTCTCTTTCATAAGAACTGGAATGGTCAACGATGCAGAACCTAGATCTGGAAGCGGCAGACTTTCTGGGAAGTCATGGCCTAAGTACGCTATAGATAAGATATTGGTGAAAAGGTTACAAATCCGAGGCATAATTCAATACAATACTCTCTGTCCAAAAGAGGATCTGACCCCCCTGTGGCTCCTAGTTGACTCGTCAGGTAGAGAATGTTGAGTAGAAATACAGAAATAAGTGCTACAGAGGTCGAGCACAAACGAGTAGACATGGCAGATAAGACTTAGTCACGATCTGTTCTAAGTGACGTCTTTGATTGAGTGCAAAACACCCACAAATTGAGATACAGCTATAAGAGCCATGCAAAGAAGTCTGGGGCACTATTAGCATGCGTTTCAAGGGCTTGACTTACATTATTCCTTTCGTGCCTACACTCGCTATTTCAAGTCCGTCCCAGGGCTTGATTCCTTTCCGATACCAAGGCGAAGTTTTTCAAACATATTACAAGATTTTCGGGGAAATCAACGAGCACAAGCTCGACAGCACACCTGTCATAGTCGCCCACGGGGGACCAGGCTTGACACATGATTATCTACTCCCGTTTGCAGACATTGCCATTAATGGGGCTTCACCAGTCATTCTGTATGATCAGATTGGAAATGGGAAATCGACCCATGTGGACAAGAAGCCCACTTCGTTCTGGTCGATTGATTTGTTCGTCAGCGAACTGGTCAACCTGATTGATTACTTTCAAATCCATTACTCCTTTAGTTTAGTGGGACACTCGTGGGGAGGAATACTAGCTTCAGAGTTCGCTGTGCAGAAACAGCCGGAAGGGCTGAAACGACTCGTTCTCACGGATAGCCTCGCATCATCAGAGCTCTGGGAAAAATCAAACATGCAATTGATGAAGGAGTTCCCAGAGGATGTTCAAGAGGGGCTTTTGGCGGGAATGTCAGATCCTCCCCGGTACGCAGCCGCTTTGAGCGTGTATTACGCTGTCCACGGGTGCCGCGTGGTGCCCCTTCCGGAGGAGCACGTTTACTCTTTGAATGCAGTGTTCGGCCCTCATGGCGATACCACTGTGGCTAGTACAAAGTAAGCTCGACTATTGGGTAGCCCGATAAGAAACTCATCATTTTTGAAAGTATCACGAAAAAGTGGACGATTGTAGATCGTCTCCACCTTATCAAGACCCCGACACTGGTGATAAATGGACGCTATGATGTTGCACAGGATTTCGTTATTCGGCCGTTCGTTGAGAACATCCCAACTTCTAAGTGGGTCAAGTTTCCCAACTCCAGTCACACCCCTTTTTGGGAGGAAAGGGCTAATTATTTTGAGGTTGTCGAGAAGTTCTTGCAGCTATAATTAGTATGTGTCTAGGCACGCAGATATTAGCAATGAGAAAAAAAATCCAGATCCAGTTTTCTGACACAGGCACCTCAGGTGTGATAAAGGATGGATGCAGGTTGGTTACCAGAGTCCAATGCCCAGAAAGGAATACTACATCGTACCAGCACATTTCACCTATGTCACTGCAGCCGCACTTCTTTTGTCTTTACTCCTCAACACCATCAGCATATTACCACACTTGAAAGGTGACTTGCCTTATGGTGTAGGAATATCTGGCTCATACCATGCTATAGGGAGCTCCAGAATAAGTGGAGAAATTCAGCAAGCTCTCAAACCACGATCTGCAGCATTGGAAGTCGTTGACTCCGACCGATATGGCATGGAGGATAGTAACGACTGGGCTTCCATCACCCCTCCGGGACACGGATTCGTGAAAATCGACAATGACTTCTACGCGTTATCGATATATCATCAGATGCACTGCTTGAATAGTTTCAGAAGGATGTTGAACAAAAGCCCTAACGCCTCGTACACAGAACATGATTCTATGCACGCACTCCATTGTTTGTCGTACCTGAGGCAGATGATTCTTTGCAGTGCGGACACTACGCTTGAACCGGCATTCCAAGCCATCAACACTGATGGGAGGCAGACAAGGGCAGCTTATGGGACAGGCGTGGCTCACGAGTGTCGTGATTGGGTAGAGGTTAGGGAATTTGCAGCGAGGAATCATGAACAGTGGAAAGACGAAGGAACCAATTTTGTCGCGACGGAGATCAGCACTGTGGAGTGATTAGTTCTGCACAATACTTTTTTGATGGTCCTAGATTTTTAGCGAAATGTGGAAGATGACTGTAGATATATAGGATCATCAGTGATGAGTAACCGGAGTGTCATTGGGGCGGTGCAGAGGAAGTGGAAGCCTGGGATTCTGGACCGCATATTCTGATTCCTAATTTCCCAAATAGTTCTTGTTTCATGAGCTGTTGCGTGATGAACTGTAGTGGGTCCTCATAACTCCTAGGCATCGTGTGATGACCGGGAGAAAACTAAAAGCTGTGGAAGATTGAGATTCGACACCCTCGTTGGCTATCATGGCATCACTAAGTTCTCAAGAATCACTGTAGGATGAACAGTCGGTCGACGCTGGCACACATCTTGGCGCGATTGCATATGGTGCGCATCCTCAGCCCAAGTTTTGATTCATCCTAATTTGGCCAGCCTACCAGGGTTGCACATCGCGTCCGTCTACAAATTTGTCAAGATGATTATGACTGCTTCGAAACGGAATGAAAGGACCAAATAAAAGTACGTGTGGCTTTTGTGTACCGGCGTGTTGTTTGCACTGGGAACTATTTCTTGTGTTGTCCATTTCAATGAGCTTGCCTGGATTGACATGCGCACCTACCCGGGTAGACCAGTCGCATTCTTACTCGAACGATCGAGTGAATCATCCAATGTTGGTGTTATTGCTACAGCAACCCTTGTTCAAACAATGGATGGCTTCCCATAGAGAATCTGGGAGTGTAACATAAACCTTATTCTATGGTCTAAGGAAAAATGCAACCAGTCCCTAGATGTGACATCACACTGTCACACACACATCTTGTTTTGTGCTGCAATGCAACATTGAGATGAATTCACCTCAAACCACTTTGTGTTGAGTTGAGAACAAGCAACACAATATGGGGGGGAACTTGTTGCAAATGTGCAATATACTTCATTAGGGCCTGTTCTGCAGCTTGGATAGGATAAGTGTTATTAGATAGGATAAGCATAGGACAAGAAAATAATAAACTTAATGGTGCATGCATATCAACTATCACAAAATCAATGGGACAAAACAAACCCCAAAAGCACAAGATTATCATAAACAGTCATGCTGTATTAGCATGTATTTGTGAGGACTTAGAGCTCAACCAAGATAGTTGTTCAGAAAGAACTCAATAGAGTTCCTTGTTGGATTCCCCTAGGTACTTATACAAATATTAGATAGTCTGTGTGCCTACCTCCTGCAATCACATGACCCTTACTAAGAACTATCTATATCTTACATAATCCTTCCCATACTATTTATATCTTTCCTGCATTGTATTCTTGAGTGTTTCCTATCAAATTGATAAACATATGAGAAATAGTTTCCTTCTTGGGAGTCATCTCATAATATACTGTACTTGCTATAGTTGCTGCTGCAAGTACTATTACTATTGCTATAGCAGGAGAAAACCAGCTGAGAAGACCCTTTCTTTCTGGTACCTTCACAGATAAGATGTGGTTAGATGACATGTTAAAAGGTGTATAACAGCTATCTCAAACTCATATATACTTCTAACTATATTGTATTAGGATGCAGCAAAAGATTTCATTAAATGTTTGGAATAGAAAAACATGTATTTCAAGCATTAGTCTAGGAACTTTGCAAGACATCTGGTCTACAAAATAGCTGATATGTTTTAGCTCAAGAGAAACTAGCAATATTTTTGAGAGCAGTTGTATCTGCAGGATCCAATAAAGAGCTTCAAGAAAGATTTCAGCATTGTGGAGATATAATTTTATGGTAAGTGCTATAGTTTTCTTTTCCAATTCTTTCTAATGTACAGTCAGCTATTTTAATGAAATTTTAGACATGTTTTGTGGGGCTTTCTATTGAAAATATGTCAAGCTACTTCTTAATAATATTTCTGAGTAGATTTTGAAAGATCTAAAGTACTACCTTTTTTTCAAAGACTGCATTGAAGCAATTGATAAATGCCATTTCAGTACTCATGTAAGTGCTGATGCAGTCAGTTGTTTCAGAAATCAAAAGGGGTTTATTTTACAGAATGTTCTGGTAGCATATACTTTTGCACTCCAATTTTGTTATATTCTCAGTAGATAGGAGGGTAGTGCCGGTGATGGATGTGTTTTTGAAGATACTTGAAAAAAGGATTTTTTAATACCAGAGGGTAAATTTTACTTGGTAGATACAGGATTTCCATCTTGTGATGTTTTGCTAGTTCCATATTGTGGTATTAGATATCATTTGAAAGAATAGGAACAGGTTTTACTCTGGTACTCTTATTTGTTAATTTATTATATATTTCTACTAAAGCATAGCCATTTTGGACCTCGTGATGCAAGAGAGCTATTTAATTTATGTCATGCCAAACTTCATAATGTTATTGAGCATATTTTTGGAGTTTCCAAGCATCACTTCAAGATACTCAATATAGCTCCAGAATATCCTTTTAAGACACAGTGCAAACTTCTACCAGTACTTTGTGCTCTTCATAACTTTATATGAATTCAAGATCCTTTAGATGATGCTTATGATTTGAACTATGTTTCTTATTCCCAGTTGTCTCAAAATAATATGGATAATCAGAGAGATAGACTAGATAAAAATTATGAGGAAAATGAGAAAGGGATATTAGGTAGAAGGATAACTGCAGCTGAGCAAGCTTGGGCAAATCTACAACATAATAGAATTGCAGAGAAAATGTGGCAAGACTACCAAAACTATTTACAATTGCAGTAATACTTTATTTAAAGTCTACTAAGTTGTAGTTTTAAAATTTCTATACAAGTTTCTATATCATCATTTATGTCAATAAGTAATTCAGCAAAATATACTTCCTAAGATATATAGAGACAAAGCTTTGCCTTTTTATTCTTTGAGAATTCCTCTATCTCTTTGATAAATGCTAAAGCCTTACTCTTAACATCTCTGTCTGAGTTTCCATTTGACTGTAAAGTAATAGTACTAGCCATATTATCAATAGCTTAGAACATCTCCAAAATAGAAGCAGATGTTGAGGCTTTACCAGCCCAATCATAATGGCTTTGCTTCTTAGACACAGGTCCATCAAGTACAGAAGTTTTGTGCTTCAGTCTCTAAAAATATATTTGAGCTAAAGTGAATTATATTAAATTAGTATTTACTTTCAGAGCTGTAATTGAGGTTTCAACATTAATATCAGCTTCATTATCACTCTCAGATGATATTTCTAAGTCATTGTTATAGCTATAGCCAGCTTGAAAGGTATTAGCCCCAGTATCAAGTGCTCTATTGAGCATTTCATCCATTTCAGCATAAATAGAAAAGGACTTTCCTTGATAAGGAGCAAAATGTGGCTTAAACTATGCACATATCAAAAACATTAGTTAATTTTCAAGAATTAAAAGAATTGCATACCTGAAGCAAAGTCTCCCATTGCTCATTACTTGCAAATACATACTGGTTTTTATCATTCCAACTCCATCTAGACTTCCTAGTCAAGTTTTTAAAGATATTGTACTTAGCCTTGAGCTAGCAACATAATGATCAATAATATAGAAGCAACTGTGAGTATAATACATACCTAATCCCAATGATCCCAGATACTACTTATGCTCTTTGGTGCTCTACCACTTTTCAATTCACCTCCTTCCAAGGCTTTTACTGCTTCTGTAATGGCTTTTCCTTTCCATCCACCATTATCTGTGTTATTGCCCTCTGCTTTTTGGTCCAAAAATATACCCATCAAAATCTTGTTATCAGTATCACTATATCTTGCATAAGGGTGAGGTGTTTTGACCTGACCAGGAGTTATGGCTGTCTATAATTCAAAGGTGGTCTTTTTGGATTGCTTTACTTAAGTAGTATTTGGGGAAACTAGTGTTATAGAATTCTTTGTTTTGTTTTTACTGCCCTTGGGTGTAGTAACTTAGCCTGAGGCAACTTAATTACCCTTCTGGTCTGAGTTGACAAGGAGAACTTGATGGAGTTCTCATTTGATTGTAGTATACTACTTATACACTTCTTGTGTTTACTTCTATTTATAAACTCCCATGCATCTCTTCTTAGTTGTTTCATCCTGTATGTCCACCAATTTCCTAATTAAAAGGAAAGAAAAAGAAAAAGAAAAAGAAAAAGAAAAAGAAAATAAATAATGACTTAGCCGTTTTTGGCTATGTCATGACATTGGGTCTACCACATTTTTTTGGCTGGTCCTGAATAGCAGTGGGCTTTGAAGCTGGAATAGAGGGGTGTTGATTCTTTTTGTTATCTGAGAGTTTGGCTATAGAAGAGGGATGAAAAAGAAAAAAAAAACTGACAACTTGGTCTAATGTACACAGTTAGACTATATTTAATTCTTATGTCAAAAAATGGTTTCCAAACACTTTTGTATTGGATAGCAATGTAAAAATGTCAAAAATTATTTTTATATCCTTGTCTTATCCTATATATTAAATTTGGCAGACAACTGCTTATCCTATCTAAGTTACAGAACAGACCCTTATTATCTAGACTATTTATTCTACACAAAATAATAAGAGACAAAACAATAAGAAACAATAAGAGACTAATTTTAGTATAGCATTCAATATTCCAACATCTTGAGAGTGAGCTATTGTTGCAAGCTATGCTATCATATATCATACAACTACTCAAGCATCTGACATGCAACAATAATACCCTAGACCTCATTGTCTCTACCTATTATGACAAGTTGCTTCCAAATCCTTGGGATGGCACTACATGGCAATAACTCTGGAGAAGCCAAGAAGACCGAGTATTTATTACTACTATAGGTCTTAATGTAGCTACTTTCTGCTATATTCTTGTAGGTGATAATGGCTTTGGTATTTAATGGAAGAATAGTACTATTTCTCACAATGATGTGTGCATTTATGGAGAGTCCTGACTTAATAGAAGATCTTTGGATAGTGTTGGTACTCTTGACTTAATCTTTCATTATATAGGATTTTCTATGCTTGAAGTAAGTCTATAGTAAATTTTTGCACTAATACCAGCTACTTTTTCATGGTAAGTCATGTAAAAACTATGAATCATCTGCTCAATTGATCATAATTTTCCAGATATCTCAAATTTGCACAAAATATATTTTTAAATACCTTGAAGAAACTTCTGGAAGCTTGTGTCACTTTTTCAAAGTTACCTGAAAAGTATCAACATTTAAAATCATTAATTAGAAGCTGATATTCTCTTTTTAATGGAGCATTTGCATCAATTAATGGATTGTCACTTCTTACTCAGACATCTGAGACTGAGAATGTGACATACTATGGGTGAAAAACAGACTATCAAATTAATAATATCAATAAGTATATGAAAACAGGTGGGAATTTGATGGAGTTTTTGATGAATTGCATAACTACTGAGTTTGAAAACTATTCCCACCATTCCCACCAAACTATGATCTTATTATAACATAGTCAAAACAGCTAAGTTATTATTTATTTTTCTTTTCTTTAATTAGGTAATTGGTGAATACATGAAAGAAAATGACCCAGAAGAGATGCATGGGACTTTGTAAACAGAAGTAAATACAAAATATATATAAGTAGTAAATGATAATCAAATAGGAACTCTATTGAGTTTGTTATGAGCTACTTTGGCTATAATAATTTTTATTTCTTTAATCCTTTATCTTTTACTTTTCTTTTCCTTTAATTAGATAATAGGGAGTCACATGATCAGGATCACATGACCTGTCACAATTGTCACAAGATCAGTTACATCATACAGGTTACATGTCAAGGAACATTCTAGTCAATTCTATTAGATCATTAGTAGATTAGGGTTAGTAGTACAGACCATGTATAAAAGGTATAAGTAGTAGCTCTAATCTAAGAAAAACTCTATCAAGTTCTCTTTGTTCACCCTAAATAAAGACAACTCAGTCCTAGGGTTAGCTCAATCCAATAGTCACACTACAGAGTTCTTCTTGTCAACTCAGACTAGGAGTAGGTTTAAGTCATCACAGCTAGAACCTTACAACTACCTCCTCTCCAACCACTTACTGGAATCCTTCACAACTACTTGACTGAAGATGATTATTCCTCAAAAGATTTTCATAATAATATACAGCAGTATAATGCAACTTTTGCTATGACTTCAGTAGAAGTCAAAATCAACAACTTGGTTACTAGATAGTCAGGCCCTACTGTTTCAAAATTCAGGGGAAGCTTTATTATCTCACTAGTGCTCTCTTCCCTCATGCAGATATATATGCACAAATCTAGATGCTGTTGATCAATGCCTAAGAGACTTACTTGAAGTAAGTGATCACTTGCACTTGATAGCTGTTGAATTGACATATTATATAGAATGATCATCCATTTGGTAGAATTACAGTAGTATTTGGAGGAGATTTTTGTTAAACTTTGCCTGTGATGCCTAAAGAAACATGTCAACAAGTGGTGGCAGTATCTCTTTGCAGAGGAAATCTATGGAGATTTATCAAGTTCTTACATCTCAGACATAATATGTGCTTGGACCACTCTGAAGCTAACAATCAACATGCTTAGTGGTTGTTGGAATTGGTGCTGGATCAACTATGGATGATAATGAGATAATACAAGTTTCTCAGTCTATGGTTTGTACTAATCTCAACACTCTTATCAATAGGATCTATCCAGGAATTGGTAACCCAAGAGTTCAAGATGACCAATACTTCTTGGATTGTATTATTCTCTGTCCTAGAAATGATGAGGTGTATAATATTAATGAAGCTATTCTTCAACAGTTTAACCTAGTACCAAATACAAAGGTTCATATGCTGAGAAGTGCAGACTCTATGTCTGAAAAAGATAGAATACACCATGCCTATCCTATAGAGTTTCTCCAGCAACTCAATACTGGTAGATTACCTCCTGCTTTACTTTGTCTCAAAATTGGCTGTTTAGTTATTTTGCTAAGAAATTTGAATCCAAGAGAAGGACTTTGCAATGGGACAAGAATAGTGGTGTTGAATATAAGAAGAAAAGTACTCTAGTATAGGATCTTCAGCAAGAACAGGAGATTTCAAGAAAAGGTTGTGTTGATTCCAAGAATTAGGTTGTTATCCAATACAGAGTTGTTGTCTATACCACTTAAGAGACTTCAATTTCCAGTCAAGCTGGCCTTTGCCATGACTATCAACAAGTCTCAGGAACAGTCAGTAGAGCATGTTGGGATTAATCTTCAGATATCAGTATTCTTTTATGGACAACTTTATATGGCCTTTTTAAGATATACTTCACCATTTAACATTTCAGTACTTCTTCCAGAGCAAGACCAAGAGAGCAGAAGAATACTTAATGTAGTATGTAAAGAGGTTTTTAATAGTATTAGATTATAGATTGTATATGTATGAATAATGGACTTGAGATTTATTTCTACTATAATGTCAAAAGTAAGTGAGTAAAGTCAGTCAAAATAGTTAAGTCAGTAAGTTGTTGAAAAATATTACAGAGTACACAGAAAGTTGAAGAAGGAAGCATAGTAGACTGACTTTAACATATACTTCACTAATTAGAATTAGTAAAGGGATCAAGCCAGACTGTAGGCCTGGATGAAAACCTTGTATTGCAAGATAGTGCTTGGTAATTGCTTAGTCAAATTTTGCTAATCATAACTAAGTTTTACCTAATACCTCTCTTTTTACTGAAAAATTCAAATAAATTCAAATAAAATTAGAAAGAAGATTGAAATAAATTGGAACAGACAGTGAGCAAAGTAATGTCAGGATGTAGCTATAATAACTTAGTCCCACTCCTAGTCTAAGTTAACAAAGAGAACTCAATAGAGTTTCTATTCAATTACTATACATTACTTATACATATTCTAGTATTTGTTGCTATTTATAAGATCCTACATGTTCCTTTTCATTTAAAACTCCTATATATCTAATCTTTAGAAACTAAAAGAAAATAAAAATAAAATAAATAAATATTGACTTAGCCATTTTTCCAAGTTATAACATCACTCTCTCTCAAGGTTTATTGTCCTGAGAATTATTCACAACTCATTGTATAGGTCAAATATTGCCTATTTTATTATTACCTTTTTCTGTCTATTCCTATATTTCTGGTTTTTCTTTTTTTTTCCTTATTTTCTTTCTTGATTATCTCTATTGTTCCTTGGCCTCTGACTCATCCTCTCTTCCATCTCCTCCAATTTCTTTCCAATCTTGCCCAATATTCCTTATCATATCTCTTATCCAACTATTCAAATAATCTTCTTGCTGCAAATCTACTAGGTAATTCTCCTCTAGCAAATATACTCTTATTTTCTTCTCTTTCTTGCCTCTAGATGTCTTCCTTTCAGGCTTAGACATTATAATCATATTACACTACAAAACAATAAAGTACCCCTTAGTCTCAAATAAACATCTGGATAATAAAAGCTAAAGTTGTTTACCCTGATACTTCTATATCTCTTTGATATTCACTTTCAAATTCTTCAACTGCTTTTTTTGCATTTTCTAGATTCTTTCTTTCCTCCTAAATGTCTAATATCTCATTGCTTCTCTCTTTAGTACTACTATCATTGATGATAGAACCCATAAGAGAAATTGCAAATACATCTGTGTTGATTCAAAGCTTTTTATTCCACAACTTCTCTAACCAATCCTCAACCTTACCAGATAGCTCCTTGTCAGCCAGAGGCCAAGCTAAGGTACATACTAATGCTGACCAAGCAAGGTCTCTCTTCTAGACTATGTCAACTGCATCTAGTAGATCCTAGTCCTCTCTAGTATCACAAATGGCTACTTACTGATTTGTGATTGATTGATTTGATTATCAAAGAGTTCAAAAAAGTGAAGTTAGACAAGCAGGTAAGATGTTGTTAAGTCTAAGGTTTATTCTCAGATATATAGTTCTTAAATACATAATTGTGATAGTCTGTACACCAAGACAGACTACTACATGATCACTACCTATTGTTCTATATATAGGAGTGCTATTGTTCTTGAAATAGAGATAACCTAACTATCTTAGGGCAGTCCTTTGTTCTATTCAAGGACAAATGATAATCTATGGGTAAAGATCAGTATTATGTGCAAACATTGAGGACCTTGTATCTCCATGGGATCTTATTGCCTTGGGATCTATCTATGGCTGAAAGAAGTATATTGAAGAGAGCTTCATAATGAACATTGAAGCAAATAATTACATTAAGTGGTTCCTGAGATATTGGCAATTTAGTGTCTGGTAACTTGGTAATCACTAATTGATCTGCTAATAACTTGGTGAATACTGATTGCTTTGAGACATTCTTGGTACCATTTGAAAGGTCTTCTTAAGGGATTTTGGTAGTCATTAAGACTGTTAAAATCAGTCAAGTATTCCTAGAGTTATGGTCTGAATGAAGTTTGTGACATTATACCTTCTCTTGGTTCTGTCACACTCCATGACCCCAGTCACCAGTGTACATTCATATAAGCCCCATAGAACTGGTGACCCCATCATTTTGATTGAAGTACTTGAGACTGGATACTAGTAGTTATTCTCTAGTTTGTTCTACAACTTAGCTATCCAAAAACTCTAGTCCTTATTCTCTGAGTCATCTTCTCTAAGGTAGTGAGTTGGTTAGGAGAGTACTGACAGCTAGCTTCCTCTTTGGAATTCCTAGGTCAATTTAGGCTTGACAGTAGAACAAACTTTATACTAGCCCTCAACATTCACCCCCATCCATAACCACTACCTTGAGCTATTTCCATGTCCCAGGAACCCTTCCCAAATCCAGCAGGGGATGTCTGTCTGGAATGTTACACTTGTAGAGAAAATTCACAAATACCTACTCCCCAAGAACCAGTTTTGACATCTACAGACAGTCCATTTATGGTTACTCAAGTATACAACCAACATTTTGTAAGACAAGAAGCTCTTGAAGATATAGCAGAAGAGTGACCTACTGAAAGCCCTACAGATCTATTAGAAAGATTGTTTCCACTATTTGAGACACACCAGGACCCCCTTCCAAAAATCAAGCAGACATATCAAATTTGGAGTTACAGGTAGCACTATTGATACTTGCTAGACAAAATAAGCCTTGTCTGTACAGGAAACAAAAGGGCATTCATGAGCCTGACCTCTTCAACAGGGGCAATATTGATGAATTGCAAGTGTTTGTATTCCAGTGTCAGATTTACTTCCAGGCCAGCTCTGGTGAATTTACTGAGGACTTAGAACAAATATTTTTTGCCATATCTTACCTCAGAGGAGTGGCTCTAGACTACTTTGAGCCCTTCATTAATGAGGCAGATCTCTATCAAATCTATGACTTTCTGAAAAGTTGGCCTGCTTTCATTCAAAAATTATCAAACATCTTTAGGTCATACTTGCCTGAAGACAATAATAAAGATGCAATAGTCTCCTTAGTCTTCCTTTCAGATGGCAAAGTAGTAACTTACTTTATTCAATTTGCTAAGTTCCAGAATTGTATTTGCTGGGATGACAAATCCTTATGCAAGGTAGTAAAGAATGCTATACTACCCTGCATCTGCAGTGAATTGCATTTCTGCAAGGAGGACATGTCAATGTTCAAAGGGTTAAAACAAGCAGTACTTAAGATTGATAACAACTATTGGAAGAGAATTCAGGACAACAAAAACAGACAATGCTTACTGTGTACCTTTCAACCATCTTCTACCAAAACCTCCTGTAACACTCTTCTTGAAGATCAATTGTCCAAGGAGAGACCAAGGGTCCCTTCCTTAACTGTTTTGAACCAAACCAGTAAACAGAGCACTCTATCACTTCCAAGTATTCTGGGTCCTGATGGCTGATTGATAGCAGCAGAACAATAGAGGAGACTAACATTGGGGTTGTGCATGCATTTTGGCCAGAGTGGCCATCTCACAGGGGCTTGCCCTAAGCAAGGCATATGGAACCCAACTGTTACAAATTTCATTTGGACCATAACTCCAGAAACACTCAACCAATTTTGACAATCTAAATGGCCACCAAAAGCCTTTAAGAAGACCTTTCAAACAATACCAAAAATGTCTCAAGATAATCAGTATTCACTGAGTTATCAATAGATCAGTTGGTGATCACCAAGTCACCAAACACTAAATTGCTGATATCTCAGGAACTGCTTAACATAATCATTTGCTTCAATGTTCATCATGAAGCTCTCTTCAATGCACTTCTTTCAGCCATAGATAGATCCCATGGAGATACAAGGTCCTCAATGTTTGTATATAA
>Ga0153928_1000238_pt1 | contig 28263 bp, 29 predicted proteins | sample TSNJ012MetaG_FD_106656 | JGI IMG/M metagenome (GOLD analysis project Ga0153928, IMG submission 106656) | Attine ant fungus gardens microbial communities from New Jersey, USA - TSNJ012 MetaG | ecosystem: Host-associated > Fungi > Mycelium > Unclassified | place: USA: New Jersey, Wharton State...
GGCCATCGGTAGACTCGTGATCGTCGCAGTTCGCTGTGACATGGGGGGTGCTCCGTTGTGCGCTTGGCAGCCACAGTTGGAGTACCCCCTTCCTCTCCTGACACAGAAGTCCTTACGTCACCGGCGCCCATTGCGCTCTTGACTTTTGTATCGCTATGCCTAGTATAGTTATGTATAGAGGGAGGACGCAATGCCGATTGCCAAGGTCTACGTCCCCGCCGGGAGCCTCACGCCGGATCAGCGGCGCGAGATCGTCGAGGGCATTCACGCCGTCATCAACAGCGTCGAAAAACGGCCGGCGGACGCGCCCACCTACGTGCTGATCAACGAGGTGCCAACCGGCGACTGGGGTGTAGGCGGCTCCGTTTACGCGCCCCCGACCTAGGTCGATCCGTCCCGGGCTCGTCGATAGTCATCGCAAGGAGGTCGCGTCATGACGAATGGAGCGAACGAAGATGCGGTGCCGCGTACGCATGCCGCGCGGCGCGAGCACCACTGCGGGTTGACCCGCAGGAACGTCCTCAAGAGCACGACTGTTGCGGCGGGCGCAATGGCGGGCATGTCGTCTGCTCTCGCGGCCATGCCGGCGCCAGCGAGCTTTGGGGCGCCCCTGGTGGAGCTCCACGTGCCGGCCGGCATTCTGACGCCCGAGCAGAAAGGCGCGATGATCAAGGGCATAACTGACGTAGTCCTTGCCGCCACCAAACTGCCGGCCGATCAGTCGAGAAAGCTTTGGGTCCAGATTTTCGAAACGGCCGAAAGCGGCTGGGGTCTCGGCGGCCAGATCTACGTCCGACGCAAATAAACGTGTTGATTGAACATGCCCTCTCCGCGCCCGATCACGACGATATGGCGCCGCGCGGGTTGACCCGTGCGGCCGGCAGGCCTAGTGATTCGAGGCATGGAAGGCGAAATGCTCAAGGGCCATCTCGATCTGATCGTGCTGGCCGCACTGTCGACGGGCCCGGCGCATGGCTATGCGGTTATCGAGGCAATTCGTCGCCGTAGCGGCCAAGCGTTCGACCTGCCCGAGGGCACGATCTATCCGGCGCTGCATCGGCTCGAGCAGGCGGGCCTCCTGTCCAGTCGCTGGGTCACTGCCGAGTCCGGACGGCGGCGGCGGGTCTATACGTTGACCCAGCGCGGACAGCGGGCTCTGTCGGAGCAAAGCAACGTCTGGCGGCAATTTTCCGCGGCAATCGGCAGCCTCCTGGCCGGAGCTGGGTCGCGGAGGAAACCCGCATGATCGCCGACTATCTCGACGAACTCTCCACCGCGCTCAGCTTCGACCGCGTGCTCTCCCGCTGCGTCCGGGAGGAGGTTGAGGATCATTTGCGTGAGGCGGTCGCGGCCGATCCGGGCGCCGACCGGCGCGAGGCGGAAGCGCGGGCGATCGCGCGATTCGGTGATCCGTTCCTCATCGCGGCTCATTTCGTCGGCGTCTCGCTGAGACGCCGGACTCGCTGGGTCGGTGCCGCGGTTATGGTCGCGCTCGCCGGCATCTTTATCATGATGAAAGCTCGGCATGCCTGGTACGCGCTGGTCGAGTGGCCGCTGGGCGACGACATGCGCGCGCTCGCGAGCGCGGTCGGCCGCGTTGATGCGTACGCGTTCTGGATCTCAGTCGTCATCGGCCTCGGCGGCTTTGCTTATATAAGCGCATTTCCTACCACGCTTAATTCACAATACCGTACGCGGGTACGCTGGTTCTGTCTCATGTGCGCGGCAGCGATGGCGGCGCTCGCCATATCGATTGTCAGCGACGGCGTGCTGACCTCGCTGCGGATGATCGGAACCGATTTCTCGGGCGCAGCCTTGATCCCGATCGCCTCGATGGCGGTCGAGATTACCTGCGCGGCGGCGCTGACGCTGCAGATTCGCGCGATTTCGCGGCTGCTGGCGGCGCTCACGCCGCCAGCAGCATGATCCCAAAAAAGCCTGCCCCGCACTTGGATAGCGGGGTGGATACCGTTCGCCGCGCGCCCCCGCTGCGATTCAGCCCCGCCGCTCCGTGGGGTGGACGTGCCGGTCGATGGCCTTGACGGCATCGCATGCGCTGAGCACGGCGCCTTCCTGCCAGCCGCTCCAGAACGTGACCTGATCGCCGGCGATGTGCAGGCGCCCCTGCGGCGTGCTGAGGATCTCGGCCGGGAGCTGGAAGGCCTTGTCGCTTTCGTTGGCCCAGCCCATGCGCTCGAACTCCATATTGTTCCAGCCGATCGCGACCCCGTACTCGACCGCCTGCGCGTAGCCCTCGTGTAGCCGCGCCCCCTGCTCGCGCGCGATCCGCAGCCGCTCGTCGACGGATTTGTTGTTGAACTTGATCGCGGTGTCGCCGCGCATATAGGCGCCGGTCAGGATGCCCTTGCGGCTGAGATACCCGTCCGAGGGGTACCAAATCTGGTCGATGGTGTCGGTGGTCCAGGAGATGCCGCCGTAGATCTGGTCCTTGGTTTCCCAGAAGCGGTCGGCCTGCCAGCCGACCTTGCCGGCCGCCATGACCGGCAGGTCGCGCGCCGCCTGCATGACCGGCTCCGGGAGGTTGGTTGGAAGCTCCCGGAAGATCGGCATCGGGATGGTGGAGACGCAATAGTCCGCTGCGAGCACGCGGGGGCCGCCCTCCTCATAGGCGACCGTCACCTTGTCGTCGCCGACCTCGATGCCGGTGACCTTGGCGCCGAAATGGACGAGCCCCTCGATGGTTCCGGCTCCGCGGACGAGCGGCTGGCGCGCAAAGCTCTTCACGAACTGATCCATGCCGCCCACCGGTTCGAGCAGCGAGGTCTGCCAGTCGTACGCGCGGTCGCGGAAGATCCAGTTGTCCCACACGCCGGAGCGCAGGATCTCCTCGAGCCTTAACGGGCTCAGCGGCTTGCCCGGCTGGGTCGCGCGACCGGGCGGGACCTCGTAGCCGGCCCGCCCCTGCTGGTTCTGATAAACATAGGTCGGCGGATCGCCGTCGATTTTGGTGAGGTCGCCGAACTGCGCCAGCATGGCATGCAGTTTGCCGATATCGTCCTTGGTGAGCGGCAGGTCGAGCCCCGGCTTGTCGGTGCATTTGACAAGCAGCTCGGCCACGTGGCCCTGCAGGTCGTAGAGCGAGCGGCGCACCTGGTCGGTGCGGTTGGTGCCGCCGCGATCCGAATGCATCAGATTGGCGCGGCTCGCGAAAATATACGGCTGCAGCTTGACGTCGAACCGGCGGCAATAATCGATGACGCGCACGTGATGGTGCGGAATGCGGCCGGGCCCGGCGTTGAGGTAGAGGCCGTCGTCGAAGCGGCACACCTGCGCCTCATGGCCGAGCTCGCGAAAAGTGTCGCCGCGCCTCAAGGTGAGGCTGCGCCCGCCGATGCGGCGGCTCGCCTCCAGGACGACGCAGTCGTAGCCGGCGCGATCGAGCTCGTAGGCGGCGCACAGCCCGGCGACGCCGGCGCCGAGGATCGCCACCAACTTGCCCTTGCCGGAGTCGGCGGGCAGCGCGAGCGCGGCGCCGAGCGCCGGCGGCGGCCGCAGGAAGTCCAGCACCGCCAAGGTCTCATAGACCGCGCCGGCTCCGCCGAGCCGCGCCATCGAGCCGAGCAGCATCCGCCGTGTGACCGCCATCGCCATGCTCCCCCTTTGGTGTGACGGCGCAGGCTAGAGCAACCTTGGGGCGTGCGGCAATATTGGTTGAAGAGCGATCTAGGCTTGTCCGCCCCCGGTCGTTTCGCGTACCCTCACCGTTTACACGTCCGGACTGGTGTCAAAGACAGCGCCGTGCCAGGCCATCAACTCGTCCACGCGTGTTTTGTCGGCGTCCAACGGGTCACTCGACATGACGGTGAAATCCGCGGGTGGAACGCGGTCGAAAATTGCATAGCAAACTTCGCCGTTATTGAAGCGCGACCGATAAGCCAAGCCATCCAATTTTGGGAACTCAGTATGTAATGCCAGCGCCAGGGCGCGAGACGGTGAATAGTCCGCAGATGCACTCACGGAAGCATCGACGCCGTGGAATTGGAGGCCCTCATCCAGGATCTTCGCCAACGTCAAGCTTCGCGCGAGGCGCAACCGCGTCCACATGCGCTCCTCCAGGAACGCGCGGCGCAAGAGCCGTCCTGTCGGGAGGCGTAGAACGGATTCGACGAACGCGCCTTCCAGACGTTCGGCTGCATAAAGGACACGATACTCGCCCGAAGGAGCATCGAAGCGGTTCCGGGGGTGGAACACCCGCGCGCGGCCCGAAAAAGACGGGGGAACGAGCCCGGTGGTGGATGCGGATCACAAAGTCCCGGGCAGGAAGTTCAATCGCAAGCAGGCCCGCCGGAAAGCGACCGGTCGGCCCAAACGCGATTGGCATTTTAACCCTCATCCAATCCGAGGTATGCGCGGGCCGCGTTCACAACGGCTTCAACTCGGGCCTGTGAGAGCGCCTGAATGGGCGGTTCACCTAAATTGGCATCGGGCTCGATGAGGAATTGGAGGGCCGACCAGCCGCCGGCCTTGGTTTCATCAAACAGGTTGAGAACCTGTCCCAATCCTGCCATCAGAACCGTTTTGTCTTCCCCGCGCACGAATTGAACGCGCGGCAGCACAAGTTTTGCTCCCATCATTATTCCGAGGGCGGACCCGGCTTTGATTCTTTTGTGCAGAGCCTGTCGCGTCGTTCCAAGGAGCCTTGCGCCTTCTGTCAATGACATGCCGCCGCCCGCTTTTTTCAGGAGGGCCGCGCTAATCTCGGCAAAATCCTGCTCGCCCGGCTGACCCGCCTCGACCTCGCCATACAGCTCAGCAGACAATTTGAATTGGTCCGTCATAAGGTCCAAATGTTTAGCCAATTGGGCAAACGCTCGCGGGCGATCGTACCGACATAGACGCAATAACTCGCTCCGTGCCGGCGTCAGCTCCGCCAGGAGGACAAAAGCCTCCAGCGCCAGATGCTCCGCGCGCGGGGTGGGCTGCCACCGATGCAGCAGCGCTTTTTTCACCTCTTGCGCTCGGGATAGACACGCACTGACGATGTGGTCGTACCAGGTCGAGCTTCGTCCACGAAGCGGTCGGTGATGCGTCGGCGCAGGTTTGAAATCGGGAACGGCCGCTTCAACAAATGCGGCGCTGAGTAGAAGCGCGGCGCAGTGGATTCGCTCGTTGAATGTTGCAATGAGGTGAACCGCAGGCGGGGGTCGTGACGGTACCCTCGTCAACAGGGACGTTTCGCCGGCGCCCCATTCGAAAGGATCGGCTTCGCGAAATGCGGCACCGCGCGGGCCAGCATTTTCTGCGGTCTCAAACTGCGCAAGGGGAACGGCGACCCTCCAGGGCCGTGCGGGAGCGCCCGCTGCATGGGGCGTGAGGACCAAGTCCGAGAGATAGTCGGAAAGGCTTACGCCGTTTTCCCGCGCTCGGGCCTCGGCGAGCGCGCGGGCGACGGGGTGGAGGAGCGGGCTTTCGTGGGATGCCTCGGCCATGACCAACTCCCGCGGGGTTGATAGTATAGGGTTGATATAAAGGATAATGTCTCGATTATCAACCCCCTGCGCGTCAATTGGCTGCTCGGCGGAAGAAGTATGTCGAATCAATATGTTAAATGATCAGGACCGAGAACCATTTGGCTGAAAGCCCGCCTTGTCTGCCTCCGTATGCACCTTGGACGTCTCGCGTACCTCGGCTTCGATCGCGTCGAGCAGCGCCTGCGCAAATTCGCGCGGCAGGTCGCGGGCGATGAACACCAGGCGGCTGCGGCGGTCGTCCGAGGGCCAGCGCTCGAGGAAGCCGGGCGCATGGAACATGTGCTGCACGCCGTGAATGACCGCCGGCCGATCCGGGCTTTCCGCGAGGGCGACGATGCCCTTGAGGCGCAGGAGGTCGGCGCCGCAATGCTCCGCCAGCACCTCGAGGAACAGCGTGAGGGCGACCGCCGGGATCGGCTCGTCGCGGATCAGCGCGAAACATTCGATCCGAGCGTCGTGATGCGCGTGTGCGCTGTGCCGGTCCGGCTCGTTCCCTTTCCCTAACCCTGCCCCGCAAGCGGGGGAGGGAAGGGAGGGGGCGGACGGGTCCCAGATGCGTGCGTCGAACAGCCGGGCCGGATCGACGTCGCCGAACAAGACCGGGAGCACCGGCGCGGAAGGATTGAGCGCCGTGAGGCGATCCAACACGACGGCCGGATGCTCCGGCACGAGATCGGTCTTGGTCAGCACCAGCCGGTCGGCGACCGCCACTTGTTTGACCGACTCCGGCTGCCGCTCCAGCGTGTCGGCGCCGTGCACCGCATCGACCGTGGTGACCACGCCGGCAAGCGTGAGGCGCTCGGCCAGCGCATCGTCGCCCATCACCGCGTGCAGGATCGGCGCCGGGTCGGCAAGCCCGCTCGTCTCGATCACTACGCGCTCGAACGGCGTCACCGTACCTTCGTCGCGCCGGCGCAGGATGTCCGAGAGCGTGAGCACGAGGTCGCCGCGGATCGAGCAGCACAGGCACCCGGTCTGCAGCGTCACGAAACTCTCATCGCTCGTCTCGATCAGGTCGTGGTCGAGGCCGACCTCGCCGAACTCGTTGATGATCACGGCGGTGCGGGCAAATGCCGGGCTCTTGAGCAGCTTTGCGAGCAGCGTGGTCTTGCCGCTGCCGAGAAAGCCTGTGAGCACGCACACGGGGATCATGAGGATGTCAGCCGTGCCGGCGCGATGCGCAGCCGGTTTCCCTGATGCTCCGGATCGACCACCCGGCGCACCAGGCGCAACAGCCCGGCGATCGAGGTGACGCCGCGCTCGCGGCCGCCGAGCGTCACGGTCCAGCGGAACGGCGGCGCGCCGCGCGCGAACAGCAGACGCTCGTCACCCGCCGCGAGCGTGATGCGCTCGCCCTCGCGCTCGACCCGCCCGGCGATGTGCCAGGCGCCGAGGCTTGCCGCGAGCAGCCGATGAACGAGCCCGACCGTGTCCGCTGCGTCGGAAGAAACCTGCGTCATGCTAATGTCCCGATTCCGAAGTTCGCCCTATTTTGCCGCACGCTCGGAAGCGAACTTCGGAATCGAGGACACTAGCAACTCTATGATTCTAGTGCCGCTTTGAACCCGAAGTTCGCAATCGGACTCGCGGCAATTGTAGGGCGAACTTCGGGTTCGCGGCACTAGCCTCGCTTGAAGCATGTCCCGTTTCTCCGGAAACCGGTGCGTCGCTCCGGGATATTATAATCACTTCGAGCCCGCCAGGAGCGACCTTTGACCGCGTGATCATCCCCGTGAGATACGTCGGCCGCTGAGCCGGCGGCCGCGTCTTGGGTATCCTACATGTGGGGACTGGCAGTCTTCATCTTGTGCCTGGCAAGCGCCGTGGCCGCGCTTTCCGTTCCCTCTCTGCGCCGCACGATTCTCGTCGCCCCGCTTTATCGCCTGCTTCGGCGCGCGCTGCCGGGCGTCCCGCGGACCGTGCAGCAGGCGTTGGAAGGCGGCACGGTCGGCTTCGACGCTGAACTTTTTCGCGGGACTCCCGACTGGGAGAAGCTCCGTTCAATTCCCCCGGCCACGCTCACCCAGGACGAACTCTCGTTCCTCAATGGCCCGACCGAAGCGCTGTGCGCGCTCATCGACGATTGGCATATCCGCCACGACCGCAGAGAGATTCCCGAGGACGTCTGGCGCTTCGTGAAGGCGAACGGTTTCCTCGGCCTGCGTATCTCCAAGCAATATGGCGGGCTGGGTTTTTCGGCGCCGGCTCTCTCGCTCATTCTCGGCAAGATCGCTTCGCGCTCCCCCGACGTATTCGGCCTGCTGATGATCCCGAATACGCTGGGGCTCGCGGAGTTGATCGAAACCCGGGGGACGGACGCGCAGAAGCGGCACTATCTGCCCCGGCTTGCGAGCGGCAAGGACGTTCCCTGCCTGGCGTTGACCGGCCCCGAGTCGGGTTCGGATGCCGCCGCCATGCGCGACATCGGGATCGTTGCGCGCGGCAGCTATCGGGGCGTCGACACGCTCGGTATCCGCGCGTCCTGGGACAAGCGGTACATCACGTTGGCGCCCGACGCGACGCTGATCGGCGTTGCCTTTCGCTTGTTCGATCCGGAGCACCTGCTGGGAAGCTCCGAGGATCTGGGCATCACCTTGGCGATCGTTCCGGCCGACCATCCGGGCGTCGAGATCGGGCGCCGTCATTTGCCGGCCGGCGCGGCGTTTCCGAACGGCCCGACGCGCGGCAAGGATGTTTTCATTCCGCTCGCCGGGGTTATCGGCGGCGAGGCCATGGTCGGCCAGGCGTGGTCGATGATCATGGAATGTTTGTCTGCGAGCCGAGTGATTGCGATGCCGTCGTGCGCGGCGGCGGGCGCCAAGGCGGCATTACGCGTGTCGACCGCCTACGGCCGAATCCGGCGGCAATTCGGATTCCCCATCGGGCAGATGGAAGGCCTTGAAGAGCCGCTCGCGCGGATGATCGAGCACGCCTATGTCAGCGAAGCAGGTCGCGCGGTCACGGTCGCAATGGTAAGTCGCGGCGAAAAGCCCACGGTCATCGCCGCGCTGTTGAAATACCAGCTCACCGAGCGCCTGCGCGAGTCGGTCAGCGATGCCATGGACCTGCACGGAGGCCGTTCGGTCTTTGACGGCCCGGGCAACTATTTGCAATCGATGTATCAGATGGTGCCGGCCGCGATCGCGGTGGAAGGCGCCAATATCGTCACCCGCGCGGTCATCGTGTTTGCGTTGGGCGTGCTGCAGTCTCATCCTTACTTTGCGCGGGAATTTGCCGCCTGCCGGAGCGAGGACGAGGGGCGCGGTCTTTCCGTCTTCGAGAAGGCTTTTCTCGCCCACGTTTCTTTCTTCCTCTCGAACCTCGCGGCAGCTTTCTTTCACAACCTCACCGCAGGACGATTTTGCGCGGCGCCGCGTGACAGCTTGGATACCGCGGCGTGGTATCGTCAACTGGCGCGCGCGACCCGCAGCTTCGCGTTCGTCGCCGACCTCACGGTGGTGGCCTTGGCCGGAAGGCTGAGGACCAGGCAAAAGCTGACCGGACGCATGGCCGACGCACTCTCCGAATTGTTCCTGCTGGCTTGCGTCCTCAAGCGCTACGAAGACGACGGCAGGATTGACGACGATCGTCATTTCGTCGCGTTTGCCGCGCAAAACGGGCTCTACCGTTTCCAAGAGGCCATGCGACGCGCGATCGACAACTTCCCGTCGGCGTGGGCGCGAATTGTCATGAAGCTCGTCGTCTTTCCGCTTGGCGCGCGCCGGCGGCCCGCCTCGGATCGCCGCGGCCATCGGATCGTCAGGCTCGCGTTGGAACCCGGCGCCGCGCGCGACCGTTTGACCAGGCACATTTACATATCCAAGGACATGCGCGATCCGACCGGTTTGCTCGAGGTGACGCTGGAGAAAGCGATCAAGGCGGAGGATGTCATCAAGAAAGTCGAGCGCGCAGCGAGAAGGGGGGAAGTCCGCCGCTATCACGGCATCGACTGGATCGGCGATGCCGTGAGCAGGAACGTCATCACCGCGCCGGAAGGCGACCTGCTGCGCGAATTCGACGCGCTCGCCGCGCGCGTCATTGCCGTGGACGATTTCGATCCCGACGAGGTACGGCCGAACTACATGACGGCGGGGCACAACCTCAAGGCCGCCCGAAGCGCCGCCGAAGAATGAATCATACCACGGGCCATCGACTTCATCGTCATGCCCGACACATGCCCGGCCTTGTGCCGGGCATCCACGTCTTGAAACACAGACAAACTCGAAGACGTAGATGGCCAGGACAAGCCCGGCCATGACGAGGTGGAGAGTCAGCGCAAGGGCCGTCAGAATTAGTTTCCCGGTCGGTGGACCGGCGGCACGATGCGATTGATGAGCGCAATCAGATCCGCCTGCCGCGTGACCCCGATCTTGGAAAAAATGTGCGCCAAGTGGGTCTTTGCCGTGTTTGCGGAAATGTCGAGCATTTCGGCCGCTTCGCCGACGGTGGCGCCGCTTGCCACACACGCGAGCATCCGCGCCTCCGCCGGCGTGAGCCCGTAATTGGCGGCGATGGCGCCTAATTCCTGGGGCGGGGCATCCACCGGCTGCGTGATGAAGACGGCGGCCGCCGCCTGCGGTGCAAGCCGTGTCCGCAGTTCGCCGCGTGCGAGCGGCAGCACATGCGCGACCGCCGCCCCTTCGCTGCGCAACGCAACGCCGATGCCGTTTGCTCCTATGGTGGCTTCGTCGGCGCGCGCCAGCTCGATTGCATTTGCAATCTCGGCGCCGGCTTGCGCGTCGCGCACGGCGAGCGCGCCGTTGACCGCCGCGATGGGTTCCCGCTTCGACATCATGTCGCGCGCCGCGCGATTGGCATGCAGGATGTGCGATCCATCGCCGACGACGAGGATGCCGGCGTTGAAACTGTCGAGGGTGGCGGCAAGCGTGGCGATCTCGATGCTCTTCACGTCCAAGAGGTCGCTGATCGCCACCGCGCGGCGAATGTGCGGCACCAGCAGCCGCATGACGTTGCGCTCGTCATCGGACAGTTTGCCGGTGCTTTCATGACGGTTGGCGCCGAATACGGCGAGGCGTCCGGCCGCGCGCAGAACGACGGTCTGCATCGCCTCCGATATGCCTTCGGGTCGGGTCAAGTCGGCGTAAGCCGACTCGGCATACGCCCCCGAAACGACAGAGGACAGAACGAGAGGTTCGCCGTCGGCGCAAAGCGCTTTACTGAAGGCTCGCGCGTAAAATCCCGGCAAACTGTCGGAGTAGCTGAGGAAACGCCGCTCCCACTTCGATGTCAGTCCCCAGGTGTAAGCAAGCCTGAGTTGAGGGCGGCGCAAATCGACCAGCACCAGCAGGCCGCTCAGGCAACCGATCGTTTCGCAGATTTCGGCGATGGTGCGTGGCCAGCGGTCCGGCTCGATGGCGCAGTCATAGATCATGCCGATGAGATCGGACAATCGTCTAGCCGCAAGCATAAAACCCTCGTCCGGCGGTTGCGGCAATACGCACCCCGGCAGCGCCCCGTGTCGGAATGACACCAACTCGCACAGGCCAAGTCAACGCGCCGCCTGACGATAATCTTCCCGTCTCACCCGTCCGTATGACGACGGCGGTCCCTCGGCGCCGTTAGCGTCGCGCTTGCCTGCCTTTTAGGCCGGCGAATCGACGGAGGAGAATCGTGCGCAAAGTCATTATGAAGCGTATCCCAGCGTCGGCATTGGCACTTAGCCTGGTGCTGATCGCAACCCCGCACCACGCGGGTGCCGAGGCATCCGTGTTCTTAGGTAACGCCTTCGGCCAATGCGCCCGCGACAATGACCTCGTCGTCAAGATCGCCGCCTGCAAGGCGGCGGCGAAGATGACGCCGTATCCGTGGATTCTGCGCTGGGTTTACCTCGAGTTGGCGCGCGCCCAGAGGGACCATGGTGAACGCAATGACGCCATCGTCAGCTACGCGCGCTCGCTCGCCGCGCGAGACGACAAGGCGGTGCGGGAAGAAATGGAGGCTCTCGGGCCTCTCACCCAGTGATCGTGAAACTCGACCGCCATGTTCGGCGTGCGCGGTCGCGAGTGTGAAGTGCCAATTGTCTTTAGCGAAGTTTCTGCAAACACACAGGAGCGAACTCATGAAAGCCCGTTATACGGTCGCCCTCTCGTTGCTCGCGGGCGCCGCACTCGGCGCCGTCTCGGTCGGCGGACTCTATGCGCAGGGAAAGGCCCCCGGCGCCTACGTGGTCATCGACATCAGCGAAATGAAAGACCCCGCGCTGTTCAAGACGCTGCTCCCGAAGGCCGGTCCGTCGATGGCTCCCTACGGCGCCCATAACGTGATCCGCACCGAGAAGATCGAAGCGCTCGACGGGACCCCGCCCAAGCGCTTCATCGTCATCGCCTTCGACAATGCGGAGAAGGCAAAAGCGTGGGATGCCTCCGCGGCGACGAAGGAAATCACCGCAATCCGCCAGAAGTCGACGACGTCACGCGCGTTCATCGTCGATGGTGACGCTGGCAATTAACTGCGTGCAACCATGCGACCGCGCCGAAGCGCGATTGCGAATCTCACGCCAGGAAACCGCAAACTCAGCCCGGTCTATGGCCGCGCTTCACCGCGTCCCACCAAGGGCAAACGCCGCTCATGCGCTCGTAATTGCCGTCGATCACCTGCAAAGGCGCGTGGCTCGGCTCCGGAGCCGGCATCGGCGGAGGCGACGCCGCGTCGGGCGTCGGCGGTGCGTCACCCAACGATTCGAACAGGCCTTGATGCCCCCAAAAGCTGCCGGCGGATTTCAGCTCGGCCGGCTGCCAGTCGGGGCCGACTTCCCGGCCGCCCCATCCATGCTCGATCAGGAAGTTCGAAGGCGTTCGCATATAGAATGACGTCATGAGATCGTTCCCGTGCCGGCCGAACTTCACCGCAACACGGTCTTCCTGCTGGGCGAGATCGTAACTTTGGCCGACATCGTCGAGCGAGTAAAATTCCATCATCAAGTGGTGCATGCGGCTGTCCGGCCCTTGGGCAATAGCGAGACTATGATGGCGCGTGTTGACGTGCATGAAGTACAGTGACACTGGCGGGCCCATGAAGTCAGTGATCTGAAAGCCCAGCAGGTCACGATAAAACCGAAGGGCTGCGTCGATGTCGGGCACCATCAGCACGGCATGCCCCAAGCCCTGCGTCCCGGTACGGAAGCCCGCTATATGCCGTGCTGGGCGGAATGGTTCATCAGCGATCTGACCGCCGTGGAAGGCTTCCACACGGTTGCCGGCCGGATCACGGAACGAAATCACCTCCGCGACGCAACGTTGGTTCGCCACGGCAGAGCTTTCACGTCGCACCGCGACGCCGGCCTTCTCCAGCCGTGACGCCAGTGCATCGAGCGCGGTCGCATCCGCGACCTCCCAACCGAAAAACCGCTCGCCATCGGTCAAGCCGCCGTCGAAGATCAGGCGCTGCTTGCGATCGTCCATGCGGAAGGCACGCATGGCGCCGCCGCGATCAACCGCCTCAAGCCCAAGCTGGCCGACCGCAAGACTCGTCCACTCATCGAGCTTTGAAGTGCCAACCCAGAAATAGCCCATTGCCTGAACGGTCATGGCAGGCTCTCCTCTTCCAGTTGACGAGTTTCCGGCTCAATTGCCGTTGGGTCACACGAGCCGCTGCGCAATAATTACGCCGGGGAGCCGTTCTGACAAGCCTGCGTCGTTACCCCCCGCCTAACGCCCATTACCCCCGCCTGACGCCGGAAGTTCAACCCTAGCCGCCGTCACAGCATTGGGCCGGCGATGATCTCGCTCGGGACTTTGCGCTTCAAATATTGCCCGCTGCCGGGCGCGCCGAAATATTTGCCGCCGTCCACCATCACTTTTCCGCGCAGGATCGTCACCACCGGCCAGGCGAAAATGTCGTGGCCCTCCCAGGGCGAATAATCGGACTCGTGCAGGTCCTCCTTGCGGATCTTGCCGCGCCGCGCCGGATCGAGGATCGCGATGTCGGCGTCGCTGCCCGGCGCAATCGCGCCCTTGCGCGGATAAAGCCCCATGATTTTCGCCGCATTGGTCGCGATCAGATCGACGTAGCGCGGCAGGCTGTAGCCGCGGCGCGTCACCATCTCGGTGTACATCACGGCGAGCCGCGGCTCGACGCCGGAATTTCCGCCGGTGGTGTCGTCGATGCGGCGGCCGGCGGTCTTCATCGCCAATGAGCAGCACAGCTCGTCGGTGGCGACGCAGTTGATCGCGCCCGACACCGTGCCGTCCCACAGCGCCTTCTGGTCCTCTTTCGACTTGAGCGACGGATAGGTGTGATAGATCTGCCCGTTCGGCCGCCGGTAATCCTCCGCCGTATGGAGCATGTACTGATGCAGGCTCTCGCCGTAGACCGGCAGGCCCTTGGCGCGCGCCTCGGCGATCGCGGCGACGCCGGTCGCGGCGGAGACGTGCATCATGTAGATCGCGGTGCCGGGCACGCTTTCGGCGAGGCGGATCACGCGGCGGAAGCTCAAATCCTCCGAGAGCTGATTGTGCACCTCGGCGAGATTCTCGAACCCGACCCGCTGCTCGGCGATCAGCTTGGCGTACATGTGCATGACGAGGTCGTTGTCCTCGGCATGGATGACGCCGAGACCGCCGTGCCCGGCCAGCACCTTGAAGATTTCCCAGATGTCGCCGAAGTCGACCATGCGGCCCTGCCGGCTCGGCAGGATGTTGGTGGTGAATATCTTCACGGTCGGGTAGCCCGCCTGGATCGCCTCGGCGAGTTCGCCCATGTGGTGTGCCGGCGGATCGGCCGAGGCCATCAGGTGATAGGCCCAGTCGCACGAGCTTGTGCCGACGAAGTCCTTGTCGCGCGACTCGATCGCCGCGCGCACGCCGTCCGCGCGCCAGTAGGCGAAATCGATCAAAGTCGTGGTGCCGCCCCACAGCGCCGCCTGCCCGACGTGCTCCGGCCCCTTGGTGGTGAGCGTCGTGCCGTCCGGGAGAATCCACGGATGATGCATGTGGACGTGCGGATCGATGCCGCCCGGGATCACGATCTTGCCGGCCGCATCGATGACCCGCGTCGCGTCCGCGTCGAGCGCGCCCGGCGCCGCCACCGCCGCGATGGTCTCGCCTTTGACCGCCACGTCGCAACGCGCAACGCCTTGCGGCGTCACCACGTCGCCGCCGCGAATGATGAGATCGAGCATCGCGTCATCCTTCTCCACGGGCCGATACTAGGATGTGCGATCACAAAGCGCCACACCTGGACCGATCCTGGATTCAAGGGTCGCTCAGGCGCGCCTGGGCGCGTCCAGCCGCGACTCAAGGCGTCTATCGAGCGTTCTGCACATACAGCGTCGACAAGCCTATCGAGCAGACGCGCTGCGGACGGGAAGGAGCCGCGGGTTCGGCTCATGTCGCAAAGCTTATCTTGCGCGACGTACCGAGAATGGCTCTGTCAAGCCGTATCCGCTATCATCGGTGATCGTTGAGTCGCGTTGACGGAAGTGGAGAGGCGCGATGATCGATCATCCAGAAAAGACCGCTCGACTGCTGGCCGCACTCAAGGCAGCACTGCCATTCGAAGTCGAATTGGTACCATCGCTCCTCAATTACCTGCGAGCGCAACGTATTGCGGTCGCAGATCAAGCCCGTCACGTCGTCTCGGAAGTGTCGTACGCCGGCGACGAAGGTGGAATTGTCTGTCACATCGTTCCACCGGGAAAGCGAGAGGCGCTTGTCGTGTCGCTCACTCAAGTCCGGACGCCGCACTCAATGCCGTTCGCTACCGCCGTCGCCGATTATCACAACCATCGGGTCAAGAAATTAAAGAAGCAAGGCCAGAGGTAGTAAAAATGGCGCACGCGATTATGCGAGGAAAGAATGGGCGGCGATACGAAGTAGATTTTGGCGACTCGCCGGTACGCGTTGAAGTATGTGGTACTGAGGAGACCATCGAGATTTTTGTGGAGGCAGATTTTGAAACGCACTCAGAAGAACGGCGACGTTTTGCGATAATCAGCATCCCCCTCCATCTGTTCAGCGAGGCTACGGGTCGGATGGCGCGACGCGGCTAACACCGCTCAACGGGAAGATTGGATTGAGGCAAGCACTGCCCGAAGTGAATGCGAATCCGGAGCCTTTTCCGGTTCATTTGATACAGAACGAGCGCCCCACATCAGCCTCGCGCGAGCACGTCCTCCCGTTCCGCCACCACGTCCTTGACCGCGCCGACGAAGCCGTCGAGGTCGGCGTCGCCGACCATGAGCGAGAGCGCAATGAAGCCGCGCCGGGCCATGTAGTAACCGCGTTCCATCAGGTCGAGGAACATGAGCTCCTTGACCGCTTCGTTCGCTCCGGCGAGATCGTCGACGCAGCGGATCGGTCCCGTCACCGGGTGCAGCGCCATCAGCGACGAGCGCCCGGTCATCTGCAGCGCCACGCCCGCGTCGGCGAAGACCGCGTTCAGCCTCGCGCGCAGCGCTTCGCCGCGCGCGTGCAGGGCCTCGGCCGCCGCCGGCGTGAACACCTTGGCCATGCCGGCAACGCCGGCCGCCATGGAGAGCACGTTGTTGTTGAACGTGCCCGCATGCGGCATTGCGCCGGCCGCGGTCGGGTCGTAGATCCGCATAAGCTCGCGCCGCCCGCCGAACGCGCCGAACGACATGCCCCCGCCGATGTATTTGCCGAGCGTCGTCATGTCCGGTGTGATGCCGTCGCGCTTCTGCGCGCCGCCCGAGGAAAACCGCGAGGTCATCACCTCATCGAAGATCAGCACCGTTCCGGCCGCGCTCGCCTCTTCGCGCAGCATGGCGAGAAATCCGCGCTCGGCCGGGATGCAGCCGCCCGATCCCATCATCGGCTCGACCAGGATGGCGGCGAGGTCGGCGGCCTCGCGACGGATCGTCGCCCGCGTGCCGTCGACGTCGTTATAGCGCGCGAGCACGAACGGAAAGGGCGCGTTGATGGGAATGCCGCCGCCGCCGAAATAGAGCAGGCCGCCATGGTAGCCGCCCTTGAACACCATGATCTTCGCGCGCCCGGTCGCGTGCCGTGCGGTCGAAAGCGCCATCAGGTTCGCCTCGGTGCCGGAATTGGTGAAGCGCACCAGCTCGATCGCGGGAAAGCGGGCGCACAGGATGGCGGCCAGCTCCGCCTCCATCCGGTTGTGGGCGCCGTGATTGATGCCGTTGTCGAGCGCCGCGTCGATCGCCGCGCGGATCACCGGATGCGAGTGGCCGTAGAGCCCCGCCGTATACTCGCCCAGCAGGTTCAAATAGCGATGGCCGTCGAGGTCGGTGATAAAGGCCCCTTCGCCCTTTGCGGCGCAGATCGGGAAGGGCGCGTAGAACAGCACCGTGCGCGTGTTTCCGCCCGGCATGACCGTGCGCGCCGCCTCGTGCTGCGCCTTCGATTTCGGCCGCCGCGCCACATAGGTCTCGCGCGCTTCGAGGACGGCGTCATCGAGCGTTCGGTTGCGCCGTGCGGCGCTTGTCAGGCTCATCGCTCGGCTCATCGCAGAGGGTTAAGCGAGGCTGCCACTTGCGGCACGCATGCGTCAACGCTTGCCGCAGGATACGGATCGCCGCGGCCGCCGTTGGGAGGCTGCTGCGGCCCGCGTCAAGATGGGCTATCGTTGCGCCAACCAAATCGTTGCGAGAGGAGGCGAATGTGACCCAGGGCAGTTTCGGGCGACGCGATGTTCTCGGCCTGATGGCGGCCGCGGGAGCGACCAGCTTTTCGCCCGCGTTGCGGCCGGGCGACGCGCATGCCGCGGCCGCGCCCGCCTATGACCCCGGTGCCCGCTTCGACCTTGCCGTGAGCGAGGTCGAGCTGCGCCGCAACAGCGCCGGCCGGATGCTGATGGCGCGGATTTACCAGCCCAAGGGAACGGGGCCGTTCCCGACCGTGCTCGATTTGCACGGCGGCGCGTGGAACAACAAAAACCGCTTCGCCGAAGAGCCGATGGATCGCGCGCTCGCCGCGAGCGGCCTGCTGGTCGTCGCCGTCGACCTGACGCTGGCGCCCGAGGCGCCATATCCGGCCTGCGTGCAGGATGCCAACTACGCCGTGCGCTGGCTCAAGGCGAATGCCGCAACCTGGAACGGCGACGCCGCGAAGGTCGGCATCTACGGCTCATCGAGCGGCGGCCACGTGGCGGAGCTCGTGGGGATGCGGCCGCACGATCCGCGCTACGCGTCGATCCCGCTGGCCGCCGCGCCGAACGTCGACGCCGCCGTCGCCTATGTGGCAACGCGCTCGCCCATCAGCAACACCTTTGCGCGCTATCAGAACGCGGAGAACCGTCACAACGAGAACATGATGAAGTTCAACAAGACGTTCTTCAATCCGTGGGAGACGATCCACGAAGCCAATCCGCAGGAGATTCTCTCGCGCGAGGAAAAGGCCACCCTGGTGCCGCTCCTCATCATGCAGGGCGCGCTCGACGACAACGTGCTGCCGGAGGCGCAGGAAAAATTCGCCGCGGCTTACCGCGCGGCGGGCGGCGACTGCGAGTATCACCTGTTCGAAAACAGCGTTCACGAATGGGTGGCGCAGCCGGGCCCGCAGACCGACAAGGCGCGCGACACGGTCAAGCAATTCATCGCGCGCCAGCTCAAGGCTTGATGCGCGAAACAAACTCCGCGTTATCCTGAGATAAACTCCGCGCCATCCTTCGAGACGGCCGCGCACGAGAGTGCGCGGCCTCCTCAGGATGACGCTGAGTTTGTTTGAGCGGCTCACCGCACGTGGGTGGCGATGAGCGACCCGAGGGTGCGATAGCCGATTTCGTTGAGGTGATCCCAGTCGCGCGGCCCGTGAACGAGGTTGGCGGAGGCGGCCGCGCGCAGCGCCGGAGTCGCGTCGGTGAACGGAATGCCCTGGGCTGCCGCGATGTCGCGGGCGAGATCGCGCATCAAGTCGTGGTTGCGGCCGACGAGCGCGGTCGGCGCCGTGCGCACGACGTTTGAGCCGATGCAATAGGCGACGCTGTCGCCTTCGAGACGATAGATCGACAGCGCGGCGGGAACATAGACAAGCTCGACCGGCACTCCCGGGAAGCGTCGGCGCAACCACGTGAGCGAATGGGCAAGCACGTCCATCCCGGCGCGGATCGGCCGCTCGTCCTCGTCGAGCAGGGCCGGACCCTGCAGCGCCGGCGCCTCGACGGTGCGCTCGCCGACGGCGAGGCGATTGGCACGCGGCGCCTCGGTGCCGCAATTGTCGACCGGCAGGCCGAGCACATGGTAGCGGAACGCGAACGACGCCATGGTGAACATGAAGTCGGCGAGCTGCCAATGACAGTGCCATGGGGAGGAGGCGGCGTATTCCTCCGCCAGGTAGCCGTCGACCGCCGCGCCGTCCATGCTGTGGTAACGGCCCTCCACCTTGGTGAGGAAATAGGCGTTGTCCTCTATGTCGTTGCCTTCGTAGAAATAAACAAACATTTGCCGCGGAACTTCGAAGGCGGGAAACACCGAACAATGGTACGAGGGGAACACGCGCGCCGGGCGTAACACGATGCCTTCCGCGCTGCCGGCGCCGCCTTTGCCGAAACTCACCACGTCCCGTCCGGTGGCCTGGCGAATGACGTCGGCGGTGTGATGCGGCTTGGTCCGATCGCCCCCGACGTCCAGCAGCCAGTCGCCCAGCCCCTCGGCATAGGAATCGCCCAGCAGCGCGACGTAGTCGTGCGGCAGGTAACCGGCCTTCGAGGTCTGCGCCAGCACGTCGACGGTGTCGGGCAGGTGCGGGCGGACGTCGACCGGCAGATACGGAAGCGCGACGCGAAACATCGCGTATTCCATCGCGACGTAGCACAAGAGCGTCGAAGCGAGCACCAGCAGCGCGTTGCTCACTCCCGCTCGAATACGACCTGCCCTCATGCCATCCTGTCGGCCGCCGCTGCCATTGAGCGACGGCTGGTCCCGTCGATGTGCGCGGAGAAAACCACCGAAAAATCGAAAAATCAAACTAGTGTCCCGATTCCGAAGTTCGCCCGCGCATGCCGCACGCTCCGTAGCGAACTTCGGAATCGAAGGACACTAGCAACTCTATGATTCTAGTGCCGTTTTGAACCCGAAGTTCGCAATCGGATTCGCGGCCATTGTGATGCGAACTTCGGGTTCGCGGCACTAGGTGACGGCGCGGGCGCGATCCGATTTCACTTGACGCGAAAACCCGGCTAATCATCCCCGATGAGCCACGAAACCATCCTGCTCGTGCACGGGCACGGAGCGCACCCCGTGCTGCTCGAACCGCTGCGGCGCGCGCTCGAGCGGCAGGGATTTCGCGCGCTCAACTGGCGCTATGGCAGCCTGCGCGGATCGATCGAGGCGCATGCGGCGCGGCTTGCCACCGCCGCAAAGGAGCTCGACGAAGACCCCGCCGTCGCCCGGCTCCATTTCGTCGGCCACAGCATGGGAGCGATCGTCGTGCGGCGCGCGCTCGCGATGGCGCGGCCGCGCAAGCTCGGCCGCGTCGTGCTGCTGGCGCCGCCCAATCGCGGTGCCCGCCTGGCGGACGCCGCGCTGCGGCTCTTCGGCGCGGGCCCGATTGCGGCACGCGAACTTTGCTCGCGTCCCGACAGCTACGTGAACCGGCTTGCGCCGGCGGCGGATCTCGATTGCGGGATCATCGCGGCGTCATGGGATCACGTCGTTTCGCTCGGCTCGACCTACCTGCCGGAGCAGCGCGATCACCTGGTCCTGCGCAGCCTGCACACGCTCCCGCTGCATCGCCGCACCCCGGTGCAAGTGGGACATTTCCTGCGCACCGGCCGTTTCTTGCACGGCGGCGCGGGTGCGCACGGTTGATGGAGCGCGGATTGGCCGGCAAGACCCCGGAGCAGCTCCTTGGCGCGAATGCCCGCTGGTCGCACGGGCACATCGCGGCCGATGCCGACTACTTCCGGCGGTTGGTGGCGCTGCAAGCGCCCGAGTTCCTGTGGATCGGGTGTTCCGACAGTCGCGTGCCGGCCAATGTCATCACCGGGCTTGAGCCCGGCGAAGTATTTGTGCATCGGAACGTGGCAAATCTGGTCTATCCGGCCGATCTCAACTGTATGACCGTGCTTGAGTTCGCGGTCGAGACCCTGCGGGTCAAGCACATCATCGTGTGCGGCCACTACGGATGCGGCGGGGTCCGCGCGGTTCTCGACGGCAGCCAGCGGGGCTTGGCCGCTCATTGGTTGGCGCCGGTGCACGAACTCTACCGCGCGCACCACGAGGAACTCGCCGGCCTCGCGGACGACGAAGCCCGCCTCGACCGGGTATGCGAGTTGAACGTCATCGCGCAGGTGAAATCGGTGTGCGACTCTCCGATCGTGAAAAAGGCATGGCAGCAAGGCAACCTGCCCACGGTTCACGGCTGGATCTATCGCCTGACCGATGGACGTTTGGCCGATCTGAAATGTTCCCCATGCGACCAAGGCCACGGCTCTCACGAATGCCCATGACCAATCTCAACCGCCGGCGGCCGGTGGCCGCATGACGCAGACTTCCTCCCCGGTGCGCACCGTCTTTGCGACTCCGCCCGCCGCCGGCGAGTGGCTGGAAGTCGCCGAAGGCGTGTTCTGGGCTCGCGTTGCGCTTCCGTTCCGGCTCAACCACGTCAACGTCTATCTGATCGACGACGGCAGTTCATGGAACATCGTGGATACCGGAATTGCAAATAAACACGCCGAGGAAACCTGGAACCATCTGCTCGACGGCCGCATGGCCGGCAGGCCCGTCGGCAAAATCCTGATAACCCACCACCACCCGGACCACGTCGGGCTTTCCAGTTGGCTCGCCGACAAGCTCGGCGCCGAAGTGGTGATGTCGGGAACGGAGTATCTGCTGGGCCTGACCTATTGGCTCGACAGCGATGCCATGAAGGCCGATCACTACCGCAATTTCTACCGGGCGCGCGGGCTGGAAGCGGAGATTGCCGAAGCGATCCTGGACCGCTCGGCGCGCTACCAATCGCTGACCGGCCCTTTGCCGTTCTCATTTCAACGGGTGCTGCACGGCGACGCGTTGCGGCTCGGCGCGCGAGCCTTCGACGTGATCACCGGCGGCGGCCATGCGCCCGAACAAGTGATGCTCTATTCCCGCGCCGAGCGCATTCTGTTCGCGGCCGATCAGATCATGCAGGGAATTACGCCGAACGTCAGCGTCTCGCCCCGCAATCCGACCGGCGACGTGCTCGGGCTGTTCCTCGCTTCACTCGAACAAATGGCCGCGGCGTTCGACGACGACGTGCTCGTTCTTCCCGGGCACAATTTGCCGTTCCGCGGGCTGCGTGCGCGCGTGGGCGAAATAAGCCGGCACCACGACGAGCGCCTGGCCGCCATCGTCAACGCGTGCGCGCAGGCACCTCGCTCCGCCGCCGACCTGCTCGAGATTCTCTTCCGCCAGCCGTTGGACCGGGGCGTCATGGCCCTGGCGTTCGGCGAATCGTGTGCGCACGTCAACCGGCTGCTCAAGGAAGGCAGGCTGGCGGCATCGCTCGAAGCGGACGGCGTGGAGCGCTATACTGCATAACGCAAGCCAATCTTAGCGCCGCGAAAATCGAAGTTCGCACAAGTTGAGGAGCTTTCCCGATGCCGATCATCGATTCCCAAGTCCATGCCTATGAGGCAAACACGCCGAAACGACCCTGGCACAACGTGCCGAACTGGCCCGCTCACGTTACGGGCGACGAGATGGTCGCGGCGATGGACAAGGTCGGCGTCGACGGCGCGATCTTCATTTCCGCCTTTTCCATGTACCGCTACGACGCGAGCTACGCGGTGGAGGTGCAAAAGGCCCACCCCGGCCGGTTCGGCATCGTCAAGCCGGTCGACCCGGACGATCCGGCGGTGGCCGACGTGATCGCCGACTGGAAGAAGACGCCGGGCACGGTCGGCATCCGCATCATGCTGACCAAGGAACCCGGACGCGAGCGCGACCCGACCGATCCCGGCCTCGACCGTATCCTCAAGGCGGCCGTGCGCTACGACTTTCCCGTCAACGTCCTATTCTGGGGCAACCTGGACGCGGGTACGGCAATGATCGACCGCCATCCCGACACGCGCTTCATCATCGACCATCTGGCCATCCTGCAGCCGCGCGTGCCGCCGGCGCCGCCGCAGCCGTGGGCCGATCTGCCGAAGGTGCTGGAACTCGCCAAACGCCCGAACGCCGTCATCAAGGTCAGCGGCGCTTGCACGCTGTCTCAGCAACCATATCCTTTCCCCGACATCTGGGATCCGCTCGCGCGCGTGTTCGACGCCTGGGGCTTCGAGCGCTGCCTGTGGGGCACGGACTGGACGCGCGCGTTCGCGGTCGTCAACTACGAGCAGGCGGTCGAGCCGTTCTTCAAGACCGACCGTCTGAGCGAAAGCGAGCGGGCCATGCTGATGGGCGGGGCCTGCGCCAAGGCTTACCGCTGGTCGCCGAAGAAGGGTTAGGTTCGAAGCGAGACCGGCCCGATGAGCATGGAGATCATTCCGGCCGGCGCCGTGGTGGGCGCGGAAATCCGCGGCGTCGATCTTTCCCAGCCGCTCAGCGACAATGCGTTCGCGGAAATCGAGCACGCCTACAACGAACACGGCGTGATCTTTTTCCGCGGGCAGCGGATCGCGCCCGAGCAGCAGGTCGCGTTCACCCGCCGCTTTGGCGAGATCGAGTTCAACATCTTCGGCGAGCGCTGGAGCGTGCCGGGCTCACCGGAAATCGTGGTCTTGTCCAACATCACGGTTGATGGGAAGCCGACCGGCGTGCGCCGCGCCGGCGAGAACTGGCACAGCGACATGTGCTACACGGCCCGCCCGCCGCGCGGTACGATGCTTTATGCTCATGAGATTCCGACCCTGCACGGCCTCCCGCTCGGCGACACGGAGTTCGCCAGCGCGGCGGCGGCATGGGATGCGCTGCCGGCGGCGATGCAGCGTCTCCTCGAGGGAAAGCGCGCGACGTTCGATTTCCGCGCACGCAAGCGCGCATTCCCGCCGACCCACGAAGAGATCGAGCGCAACCCGCCGGTCACGCATCCGATCGTGCGAACGCATCCGCATACCGGGCGCAAGTGCCTTTATGTGATGCGCGACGACTGCACCGCGATCGAAGGCCTGGACGACGAGGAAGCGCAGGCTTTGATCTGCGCGCTCGCGGATCATATCGCCAAGCCGGCGTTCATCTACCGCCACCAATGGCAAGTGGGCGACTTGTTGCTGTGGGATAACTGCACGGTGCAGCACCGCGCCATCCAGGATTACGACCAGCCGCAACGCCGCCTCATGCACCGCACCACCATGGGCGGTGCGGTCCCGGCGTGAGGGCGCCGCTCGATGCCCGGTACAGAACTCAACGTGATGATATCGGGCGGATTCTCGCTCGCGTATCGCGAACTCCTGCCGGAGTTCGAGCGAACCACCGGCATCGCGGTTGCAACGGCGTCCGCCTCCTCGCAGGGGAAGGGGCCGAATACCATGAAGGCCCAGTTGGAGCGCGGAGCGCGCCCCGACGTCGTCATCCTCTCGCGGGAGGGACTGAGCGAGCTGGTCGCGATGGGGCGGATGGCGGGCGGCACCGACGTGGACTTGGCGCGCGTGCCGATCGGCGCGGCGGTGCGTTCGGGCGAACCGAAGCCGGACGTCGAGACGGTCGATGCCTTCACGCGCACCCTGCTCGATGCGCGCGCGATCGCGGTGCCCGCCAGCACCAGCGGAATTTTTTTGCTCGACGACGTGTTTCCCCGTCTCGGGATCGCCGACAAGCTCGCGGTCAAGGTCGGCGCGCGCGGCACCGACGTCACCGCGATGGCGGCCGCCGGCGAGGCCGATATTGCCCTCGCGCCGGTCAGCGAGCTTGTCAACGTCGCCGGCATCGACCTTGTCGGCCGCATTCCGGCCGAGGTGCAGCTCTTGCAGGTGTTCGCGGCGGCGATCGTCGCCGGGTCGGCGCGCGTCGACGACGCGAGGCGGCTGATCGCGTTCCTGGCGTCGCATGAGGCCGCGGCCGCGATCGAGCGCTCCGGCATGGAGCCGCTCGGCAAGCGCTAAACGACGTAGGGCGGCATCAATTCCCGAGCGCGGTGCGCGCGGCGGCTTCGAACATCGACGCCGAGACGCCGTGACCGGCGCGCGCGCTGTAGCCCACCTGCGGCGTGAAGTCGGACGAGACGGCGGTGTGAATCCCGACGAGCCACGCCTTGTCGCCGTCGAGCAGCAGGATCGGCGAGCCGGATTCGCCCGGCATCGAGTCGCAGGTGTGGAGGATGAGGCCTGTCGCCGGCGCGTCGGTCTGCGCCGTGCATCCCTTGTGGGCCGAGAGAACGAACGCGCGGTCGCCGCCGTAGCCGGCGAGCGCGATTTCGCCCGGCGAGCCCTCGTCGGGCAAGCGGGCGTGCGGCATGGCCCGGATCGGAACCGGGGCCGGCGGCAGCGGCTCTGCGAGCGTGACAATCGCCCAATCGTTCTTGACCATGCCGAGGCCGATCTGGTCCCAGCGCGGGCGTTCTTCGACGCGGAAGCGGAAATCCGGCGAGGTCACCACCGCCGTGGCGATCGCGTGCGCGGCGAACTTGTCGCGGTCCTGCGCGGCGACGAAATGGATCGCCTGCGGCCTCACGAATGCATCGATCTTGCCGTCGAACAGACAATGCGCCGCCGTGATTACCTGGCGCGGGCCGATCAGCGTGCCGGTGCAGAAGCTTCGCTTGAGGCCCATGACGACGTTGACGCGGCCGATCGACGACCACGGCCAACGGTCCGGCACCACCGGGACGCGATGGTCGTGCGCACTGAGCACGCCGGAATGATAGCCGGTCGGCGGCGTCTGCTGCGCGAGCGCCGTCCATCCCACCATCAGGACGACCAGTGACGATCCCAGGGCCAGCCGCTTGGCGTGCACCGCTTAAGGACCCTCGTCTTCGATGCCGCGAAACGTTCTGGCGGGAAATGGCTTTCCCATGTGCGTTCGTACCGCTTCTTCGTCGACGTTCAGCCCGAGGCCGGGGCCGTCCGGCAGCGCGATATATCCGTCGACCGGCTGGAGGACGTTGGAGCACAGGCGGCGGCCGAGTTCCTCGAAGGGGAGGAAGTATTCCGTGATGATGAAATTCGGCATGGCGGCGCACGCGTGGACGGTCGCGGAGAGCGCCAAGGTCGTCGAATTGTAGTTATGCGGCGACACCGCGATCGTCTCGGATTCGGCCGCCGCGGCGATATACATCAATTCAAGAATGCCGCCGCAATTCGAGACGTCGGGGTTGATGATGTCGACGGCACGCGCGCGAAAGATCGGGCGGAAGGCGGCGCGGGTCAACAGCGCCTCGCCGGTGACGACCGGAATGCGACTCGCGCGGCGAACGTCGGCCAGCGCCTCGACGTTCTCAGCTTGGCAGGGTTCTTCGAGCCAGTAAGGGTGGAACTCCGCGAGCGCATCGGCGAGGTCGATCGCGTGCATCGGCGCGAGCCGCCGGTGGACGTCGATGAGAACATCGACCTCCGGGCCGACGGCTTTGCGCACCGCGCCCATGACCCTGGCGGCGCGGCCGATGTGATCTTTCGGCACGAAGGTGCGCCACGGTGGCGGCAGCGGATCGAGTTTCATCGCGGTGAAACCGCGCTTGAGCACCGCTTCCGCCGCGCGCGCATAGTCCTCGGGCGATTGCAGCTTGTAGCTCCAGCCGTTGGCGTAAACGCGCACGCGCGAACGGCAGGGGCCGCCGAGAAGATTATAGATAGGTTGCTGCGTGACCTTGCCGGCGATGTCCCACAACGCCTGCTCGATGCCCGAGACCGCGCAATAGAACTCGAGCGAACCGCGCCGTTGCGCATAATCGTCGAAGGCAATCTGCAGGAGGTGCCGGATGTGAAACGGGTCGCGGCCGATCAGATAGCGGCCCAGTTCCTCCACCTGCGCGGCGATGGCACGGTCGCGATCGTACTGGCTGTAGCTCTCACCCCATCCCACCACGCCCGCATCGGTTTCGACCCGCACGAACACGAAATTCTTGCGCCAGCCGGAGTGAACCGGAAGGCACTCGACGCGCGCGATTTTCATGACAGTTCCTCAGACCTCTAGGTTCCCCTCCCCCCTCGCTTTCGCGCGGTGGGGAGGGGTTAGGGGTGGGGGCTGTCGAGGACAGAGGACAGATGACAGAGGACGGAAAGCGCGCAAGCGGGAGCTCAGGAATCCGTCCTCTGTCGTCCGTCTTCTGTCATCTGCTTCCCCCCACCCGGCTCCGCCCGCTTTCGCGGGCGTCGCCACCCTCCCCACCGCTCGCTTCGCTCGCGGGGGGAGGGAAATCACGACCGTTTCAGTCCCGCGGCCGCGATGATCGGCGCCCAGCGGGCGATCTCGTCCTTGACCACGGTCGCGAGCGCCTGCGGCCCGCGCCTTGACTTGATGGGAACGTCGCCGCCCACCTTGGAGAACCGCTTCTGTACGTCAGGGTCATCCAACGCCTTGTCGAGCGCGTCGCTGAGCTTATCGAGAATCGGTTGTGGCGTGCCCTTCGGCGCAAACAATCCAAACCACGGCTGCTCCGTGAATTCCGGGAGCCCGGCTTCCTTGGTGGTCGGGACATCCGGCAGGACGGCATTGCGTTCTTCGGCGGCGATCGCATAGGCCTTGAGCGCACCGGCGCGAACGTGGGGACTGACGTCCGTGATGCCGGTGACGGCGTAGTCGATCTGGCCGGCCAGCAGCGCGGTCGCGACCGGCGCGCCGCCGTTGAAGGGCACCAAGGTCGGCTTCACGCCGATGAGGGAGTTGAACAGCAGGCCGAAGCTGAACAGGATGGCGCCGACGCCGCCATGTCCCATGTTCATCTTGTCCGGGTTGGCTTTGGCGTAAGCGACGAACTCCTTGAGGTTGGCCGCCGGAAAATCCTTTCGCGCCGCAACGATAAGCGGGCTCTCCATCGCCAGCCCGATCGGCTCGAAATCGACGTCCGGTTTGTAGGCGAGATTGGGATAGAACCAGACCGCGATCGCGTGCGTGCCGATGTGGCCCATTTCGATGGTGTAGCCATCGGGGGCGGCGCGCATCGTTCGGATCGACGCCGTGGTGCCGCCGGCGCCGGGATAATTCTCGATGACGAACTGCTGCCCGAGCGTGCGCGACATGTGCTCGCCGACCACGCGCGCGGCAAAATCGGTGCCGCCGCCGGGAGCAAACGGCACAATGATCGAGACCGGCCGCGTCGGGTAGGATTGCGCCCACGCGAGGCGCGTGATTGCCGGCAGCACACTGGCGCCCGCGGCGAGATGCAGGAATTTTCGGCGAGGAAGTCGCATGGCGTTCCCCTCTGAATTGCGAATAGCGAATAGTCAGTAGCGAATAGTGAGTAGGCTACCTCAGCCGGGCGGTCGGGCGGAAGGGGAGGGATACCCATGACTTGACGAACAGCCTTTCATAGGTGATCGGAACCGCCTGCTGCCCGCCGCACGAGCCTCCCATGCCCCTCGATCCCATCGTCACCTCGGTGATCCAGCACCGGCTCCACGCCATCGTCGAGGAGATGGGGGAGGCGATGCTGCGCACCGCCTACTCGCAGATCCTCAATTCCAGCCGCGACTTCTCGTGCGCGATCTGCGACCTCGACGGGCGCCTGATCGCGCAAGCCGAGCATGTGCCGATCCACGTCGGCGCGCTGCCCTATGCCGCGCGTGCGGTCAGCGAGTTCTTCCAGGGCGACATCCAGCCCGGCGACATGTTCCTGCTCAACGACCCCTATTACGGCGGCAATCATCTCCCCGACGTCACCGTGTTCGTGCCGGTGTTCGAGGGCGACGCCCCACGCTTCTGGTCGATCAACCGCTCGCACCAGAGCGACATCGGCGGCGCCACCCACGGCGCCTACAA
>Ga0153928_1000239_pt1 | contig 28234 bp, 24 predicted proteins | sample TSNJ012MetaG_FD_106656 | JGI IMG/M metagenome (GOLD analysis project Ga0153928, IMG submission 106656) | Attine ant fungus gardens microbial communities from New Jersey, USA - TSNJ012 MetaG | ecosystem: Host-associated > Fungi > Mycelium > Unclassified | place: USA: New Jersey, Wharton State...
ATTTCTAATTATCAAGGATATTACAGAAATAAAAGTTAGGTAATACATTTTAGCTGATAAAACCAAGGGAATTAGCCATCCGCAGGCTGTGAAGGCACGTAACTTGTAAACTCACGCTAGCATCTAATAAACCTAATCCCTTCATTTTTTAGTTTTTGCTCTCTTTTCAAAACAGTCATAACCTTTTTATTGTTGCAATGATATTATAAACTTCCCAGTTAAAAATGTCCATTAAACAATCGCTTTTTACTGCAAATTATCACAATATACATAAAATAAGATGTCCACTTCACTATAATCTGCCAAAATTTCATACTCCAGATTAAAATCTGATGTAAGGATAACAATTAGCATAGGCATTAGACTACACATGACAGGCATCTTCGGATGAATTACATTCCGTGAATTTTCATGACATTGTGACAGTTAATGTGTCAATCGTAATTATAGGATTTTTGCTGTCAATATACGATGGCAATATGTTATTTAATTCCATGTTAATGATAAGTTCCGTGCCACTTCCAACAGATTTTTAAATTCAACTCTTAAAACATCCAAGTCTGTCTTTGCTCCCCAGCTTATTCTAAGAGCGCCTTCCATCCGTTCTACTGATAAACCCATTGCAGTTAAAACATAGCTTAGAACATATTCCTTCGAGGTACACGCAGACCCATTTGAAATTCCACAATATTGTTTTGACGCCAACATCAATGCTTCAGAGGAAACTCCCTCTAAACTAATATTAATTGTGCTTGGCATACAATATTCTTGGCTACCATTTATTTTATACCTTAATTCAGATTTTCTCAAAAGCTCTAGAATAATTTTTTTTGCATTCTCACAGTGCATCATATCATATACATACTCTTCTAAGGCAATATCACACGCCTTCCCAAATCCAACAGCTAATGCTACGGGTGTTGTACCCGGTCTTAGTCCTTGCTCCTGATGCCCTCCATACATAGTAGGCGAAATTGGGGGAAGCTTGTACCTTTTTCTTTTCAATATCAAAGCGCCTATTCCCTGTGGACCAGACATTTTATGTGCACTGATTGACATCATATCATACTTGAGACCTCTGATTTCCTCGACGAGCTTTCCGCAACTCTGAGTAGCGTCTATATGAAAAAAAGTATTAGTGCCTGACAATGCCTCGCCTATTTTGTCTACAGGCTGAATAATTCCTGTCTCATTATTTACGTGCATTACACTTACAAGTAATGTATCTTCACGTATCATCTTTAGAATTTCCTCATCATTAATTCTTCCAGAATCATCAGGATTAATTATTTCAACTTCAAAACCAAAGTTTTCCAAACTTTTAGCCGTTTCTAAAACTGCCTTATGTTCTATTCCCGACACAATGATATGTTTTCTATTATTTTGGAAACCATATTCTTTCATTCCATGTATTGCCAGATTATCGCTTTCTGTTGCTCCACTTGTAAATAGCACTTCATCCTTTTTAACACCAATTAAATTCGCAACGCTTGCTCTTGCGTCATCCACGGCTTTTCTAGCATTATCTCCAAAATCATGCGTTCGGCTATCAGCATTGCCAAAAAGAAATTTATATGTATCCACCATAGAATCTACAACTCGCATATCAATAGGTGCCGATGCATTATAGTCAAGATATATTCCCAAACCTTATACCTCCACTCCTATCTTTAATAATTCATTTATGTTTTTTATAAAATTTGTACCGGATAAATAAGATATGCCTCTTTCAAGGTGCAATTTAAAATAGTTAGTCACAGTGCTGTCATTGAGTGGTAAACCCTTCCCACGACACCATTCAACGATTAATGCTTCATATATTTCACTGTACTCGCCTGAAAATGTATGCCAGGACATCTCAACGTTACTGTCTGAATTAATTGAAATATTAGTTGGCATTGTACCCTCATGAAGTGAATAGCAAAATGCCCATCGACAAAGAATATTCCAATTTCGTATTCCAGTTTTTCCTTTTAATCTAGCCAGCCTATCCTTTGCTTGACTTGAAAGTTTTATCTGTTTTATTATCACTGTGTATCCTCCATAAAGTAACCTCGATGGATTGTAGTCCGTCTGGTCGCATCATCATACATAAGTGTAAACTCATCACTAATATTCTCTTTTAAAATTTCATAATAATTCCTGTCAATCTCTGAATCTGTGGACAATATAATTATTTGCTCACTAGCATATGGAAAATAATTTGTCATTAATGACATTCTATGTGCCGAATCCAAACGCGAGAGGGGAGTATCTATAATTACAGGTAGCTTTTTTCGTGAACACATAGCCAGGGACCACAAGAGAGCAATCACCATAAGTTGTTTTTCGCCTGCCGAAAGAGACTCTTTCGGAACTTCCTGCGAATCCTTATTCAAATATGTAAGATCAAGCGTTTTTGCGTCCATCACTATATGGTCAATAAGATTTTTCTTGTTTGCCAGTTTTTTATAGCATTTCGTCATAGTATCTGCAACCGTCTCAGCCTTTCTCGCTTGCAAGCGAATCTTATATGCATCTAAAATATTAATAACCATATGTGTGTATTTCAGCACACGCTCACTGTCATCATGCAGTTCCATTTCCGAAATCATTGACTCTACAAAGCGGTTAAATTCAGAATTCGCACTAATTGCCTCACCGTTAAACGTGCTTCGTTTCTTTAATCGGGATTCTAATTCTACTTCTGTATCAATCTTTTGCTGCTCAAGTGTTCTAATTCTCTTATAGGTTCTAGCCAAAGCTTTCTCATCAATATCTACGGAAAGATAACTTTCAATCTCATCTAGTTTACTCTGAACATCATCAAGCGTTTCAATTTGCTTTTCAGTATCCTTTACCGTCATATCAAGTTGATTTTCTACTAGTGTCTTCAGTAAATATAACGATGTATCGGACATTCCAAATATGGGTTTTTCATCGCCCCTATCACTTTGGCATACCACATAATCTAAAAAGCTCTGAACTGCCTCGGATGAATCAGTCTGTTCTTTAGCATATGTTTTAAAGGTTGCCTGAAGTTTCTGTACTGTCAACTGTGAAATTTTGTTTTCATGCTCCTGCTCCACCTGTTTCTGGATATTTACAAGCATGGGTTTAACAAGATTCAATGGTAGTTCTGAGGCGGCACGCTCTAACAAGTTTTCCTTGCTATGCTCTTTCTGTGTCTCCAGCCTATTTCTTTTTGTGAAGAGCTCTTGCCGTTGAGCAATAATATCACCACCTTTAGTTGTGTATTCATCATGTGCGGCTTCAATTTTCTTTTCAAGATTTACTAATTGAATCTCAAGTTCTGCGATCTGTGCATCGGTATCTGCTAGAATTGCAGCCGTGTGGTCTTTTTTTTGCTTTAATTTTTCGAACTTTTTTATATCAAATTTATCTCCGTTTCCATTCCCACTTTTTGACATTATTTTTCTAATATCATTTTCTAGCATATCTAAAACAGAAATTCCTAGCAGCGTCTTTATTGACTCTTTCATCTGTGTATTTGTTTTTTCATCTGCCAATTCAGCAATTTTTTCACCATCAAAGAAAAAGAAATTTGACAATCCACTTGGCAATACATTTTCAATAAACATAGACCAATTATCTGCTAGAAAAGCATTTTCTTCTCCATCCCTATAAACCTTAATTTTCTCATATGTACGCTGCCCTGTAGCAGACCACTCACGATGAACTAGGTAATTCTCTGTATCTCGTGAGTCAAGCTGGAACTCTAAGTCTACATATGAGTATAATGTTCCGTCTGTTTTATTTACAAAGGCTCTTAGATACTGTCCATAAGATTTAAACTTACTTTCTATATAGGCAAACGAATTAGAGCCGTATAAGGCTAATAGTACAGCATCCAAAATGGTTGTTTTCCCTCTTCCATTAAGTCCACCTATTAAAACCACTGGCTTTTCCCCGCTAAACTCAAATGTATTTGTGTTGGCATACACTCCAAAATTGTGTAATACCATACGTTTAATAATCATGTCTCTTCTTCCTCGTTTTCCCCATATTCTTCCTTGCTATCATAATGTTCAAGGAATTTCTCGTTGTATTTTCCACCCAAAACTTTTTTCCTATTAATATCTTTAGAATAATATTCTGTTGCATCCTCTTCATTCTCATAGAAATTGTGTTTAATACAGGCCTCTAGTGAATTGAGGATTCCTTTCCTTTGGTTTAGGCTATTAGATTGATTTTCTGTATCAATCAAACTATACATCATTTCAAAAGACAATTCTTCGTTTGGATACAAATCTTTACACACATCTCGGAGAATGTCCCATTCCTCCTTCCTAAATCCCTCTGAACCAATCCAATCAGGATCTGAGAATGGTTTTCCAAGTATAGACTCGTAAATTTGCGGTAATGAATCATCAAATTCATGCTTGTTGTATACCCATATTCTGCGAATTTTTCTAAGCTCCGGTAAAGTAATCAGCTCCAAATTCTCAAATTCTTCCGGTCCATTCTTATACATTTCAACCTGTATTTCAAGTAAACGGCGTAACCAATTCTCTCTTATTTCTTTCTTATATGGACCATGATGAAGCCTACCATAACTTCCTTGTAGGAATCCCCCCATTTTTCGGAAACTTCTTCTCTCGCGGTCGTGTTCTTCATCTCCAAATTCATTTCTAAATTCAAGAAGCGGAGTCATCCATGCTTTTTCACTGTCATTGGCAATCATTGCTTCCATTGATTTATCCTTTTCCACCATAGTACATACCCAGCAACCAAATCTGCTTTTTCCGCAACTCGGAAGGTCTTTTTCTACCATCATAGGACATTCTCCATCCGCTGTTGCTCCCCGGTACAATGTTAAAAGTTCTTTATTGGAATATCCCCAGGGATTTTTATATTGCATCAAAAAGACCCAAACATCATTATCATTCCATTCTGATAATGGTGAAAAAACCAGTTCATTTGCCATTGTTGGATTTGGGCTCAAGAGTTCCCTCACACGTAATTTTTCGTAATGAGCCATCGTCTTTGCTCTATTTGTACTTTCCGCTTTTCTTGTTCCAAGTACAAGAATTATTTCTCCATGCTCCGCAATTTTGTTTTTAATAAAATTATTTACCGGCTGTATCTTCAGACGATCTGTACACCATCTCAATTTTTTTCTGGGGAAAGGATAGCCCCTGCCTATTAAATTAACCCAGAATGTATTGTCGTCTGACGGTGTTAATCTGTGAGTTACAAAAGGAAGCTCATTCTGAGTTGCTATATCATCCATTAATCTCAAAGAATCCGCTGCCCATTTAGACATTACCGGTGATTCTACCATTGTATCTGTATTGATAATATGTACTGTTTTCTTTCTATCTTTTTCTGGCAATTGTTCTAAAGCAAACCAAACCAACTGTAACGTTGCTGTACTATCTTTTCCACCCGAATATCCAATAACCCATGGGATATCATCAGCCATATATAAATTTCGAATGGTTTCCATCAAGCCATCCACTGTGTCTTTCGTAATCGTAACCTCCTGCTTATTCGTTTCGCAAGTTACGCAACCTTTGTTTGACATCTTCATCCTCCAAAATAATTATTCATCCACTTCTGCTCTCGCTGATTTTCCTCCGCAGATAATTCTATCCCTATTAGCTGTTTGGTTTTCGAGCAGGTTAGCGAGATGGCCTCTTCGCTGTTCATTACTTTTCCATTTCCACGAATAGCTCTTCTCGACCAATTTTCACTTGAACGCAGCCAATCTACATGTCGTAGTTTAACTAAATATTTTTTCATATCCTTCTCTGGATGGTCATAAAAATACCGCCCTAACTTACCTAAAGCGTTAAGCGTAATGGACAATGTGATAATATAATTCTCACGCAAATCTTTTTTGGTCAAGGTACGATTCATCACTTCCTGCCACTCCACAATATTATTTGCAACAGTTGTCCAATAATCCTTCAAAAACTGTAATTCTCTATCCCCGCAGTTGTCGCTATGTATTATCCTAAGATTAGCCTTATAGATATTATTGAGCGTAAATAAGCTAGAAGAATTTTTTCCCAGAATATCACGTTCCCTATCCGTATAGCGTTTAAAAAACGGTATTAAATCTATAACTTGTTTTGTTACAACTGCTACAGCATCTCTAGAATCATATAGTGTTGCCAGCGAATTAGATGTTTTTACCGCATGCTTATTCAAGTCAGTAAACATCTGTTGGCTTCGTTCCAACCCATTGTCTTTAAAAAACACTATCGAAATTGTCTCATCTCCCAATGATGAATCCTCATCAATTGCGGCTTCGATTGCGGCCTTTCGATGTTGCCCATCATTAATTAGGAAAGTAGAATTCATATCTATTTGTAGTATTCCTGTATCCCTTTCATTCGCAGAAATAAACTCAAACGATCCATCAATTGAGGCCGATAGTGCAGAAAATACATACGTATTTCTGTTTTCAAGTATATATCTCTTGATTTCCGGTATTCGAGCTTCATTTATTTTTCTTTGAGCTCTATACACCGGTGTAACAACATCATCCTCCACAGGAAATAGTTTGGATAAGAGTTTTAATGGAACCATCGATATGTAATACTCTCTATCTGCCTGTACTCCCTTCACAGCCGGAAAGCTATAATAAAAGTTCATAAGTCACCTCAAAAACAAAGTATTATATACTAAAGTATATACTTTAGTATATAATACTTTTTGAAATTTAGCAACTTTTTTCATGACATCTTATTCTCCAAGTAAGATGTCATCTGGCAATTCGTCAATTTCAAAATTACGTCCTTCGACTGTCGAAGTTAGAAAATTCTTAATATTATCCATTGTCACAATATCAGAGTCTCCTATCAATTCGACTAGTCTTGTAATGCCAAAATTAGCAAATTGTGTTAGGAATGCTATTTTATTAAAATCATTTTTATCTCCAAAAGCTATCTCCAACCGTTCATCCTCTGTCATACTCTCAGTAGCTGTCGATAATATAGCCGCCTGAAAGAAAAAATCCAGTTTACCATTGTCATTATTTCTAAGAACGTTTCTTGGAACACTCTTAGAATCCTCCCCCTCCTCTATTGGTTTTTCAATTCTCTTATCATACATAATGCCAATGGATATACTTAACATATAAATACTATAGTGTGTTCTAGTTGAAAAAATGGATGAAAGACCTTCAATAGCCTTATTCCATGCTGTGCCTCGAAGCAATATATCAGTTGTTAATTCCATTTATATCCCTCCTCTACTCTAGCTACATTTTTCTCTTCATTACTCATAATAGTCCAAATATGACCGATACTTTTATTTTCAAAAACATCTTGTAAATCATCCTTAGAAAACAGAATTACCTGCGGCGCAAACTCTGGAATCATATTGATTACATTCTGCCTCTGATCGGGGTCTAATTTTGAGAATGGACCGTCTAAAACCAATGGATATTCTTTGCTTGCGAGGTTCTGTTCACTTCTTAACATTTTTAATATACCACCTATGTATGCAAAGGATACTACCGCAAACTGACCTTCGGACTTTGATTCATCATTAAAACTATCTGTTACTCTTACAGAAAACTCACTACTTACCGTCACACGACGTTTGCTTGTTAACATCTGATTTAGCAAATCTTGTATATTCTCTTCTAGACGCTTGCTGTATTCAACAGATTCTTTTTCAAGTCTAGATGAGAAATGTTCTAGCACAAGCTGCATAATCGAAATCTTTTTAAGTGCTTTTTCATTTTCGGAAGTCTCGCGAGTTACCTTATCAAACTCCTCCATTTGCTTTCTCAGATAACGAGTATAGTCCTTCTTTTGACTTTCTAAATCGCTAATCAGAACATCGAGTTCTTCTACTTTATCTTCCGCTTTCTGGCGAGCAACAATTAAGCCCTCAATATCACGACTCTTCTTTTCTGCCTCATCAAGAGCTCGTATATTTTGGTCACAGCTTGCAGCAGATTCACTATTTGTTAGAACTGACCGTATGTATGCTTCAATCTTCTCCCTATCATAACCATTTTTCCAAGATTTGGCAGTCTTAGAAAAATCACTGTACATACTTGTATATGATTTAGGTGGCATCATTTTTAGATATTCACTTATATGTTGCTTTTCAGCCTCACATAATTCATTGCCACAAATACATGTTCTTGTCTCAAGTGCCAACAGATAATGAATAAGCCTTTTATTTATTCCATCTGGCAGATGGCTTTTTTCAACACGTAAATGTATTTTCTGTTTTGCGTCATGCACTGCCTTCGCAATCAGAAGCTGCGGAAACATATCCATGACAGCATCTCCGAATTCACTCTGGGACATTTTTGTATTCTGTATAAATACATCTCTTTGGTACTTTAACGCACGTCTCTGATTTTCATAATCTGCTTTAGATTTTGTGTTACCAATCTCTTCAGAAGCATTATTAATAAATTCCTTTTTTTCTTTCTTCTCATTCTGTGCACTTTGAAGTTTGTTTTTTATACTCTCTATTCTGTTCTGTGCATTCTCTATATTTGTCTTAATAGAGGATATTTGACTTCCACTTGCTACAGAGCTCTTCCCCAAGTAAAGACTTCCTAGCACTGTAGTCTTCAGCTCCGTCTTGCCTATATGACCTACCGCCGCCTCAAGTACATCTAAGTCAAACATAGAATATAATGCTTTTCGTAATTTTACCGCTGAATCCCTTCCTTTTACACGCAAGTCAGCAATCATACTTTCTCCGTCAAAGAAAAAATATTCTGACAATCCTGAGGGGAGTAGTTTCTCTATAATATCCCTCGGACGTTCCATACGCTTCCAGTTATTGTCACCATCCATTTTGTTTAACGAAATATCTTCACCTATTTTTTCCGAGTCATCTAGACCTTTTTTGTATATATATGTGCTAGTTAACGAGTAAAAACAACAATCGTGTTCAAAATCAATCCTTCCCATAACTTGAAAAACATCACCAAATGACTGTTCACTTTCAAATTCCAAGTTATATAGACGATCGGTAGTTGTTTTATTAAAGCGCACTTGACCATAAAATATCCACTGAAACAACTGATGCAATGTAGTTTTTCCATCACCATTTTTACCATAAATAATAGTGACTTTTCCATCTGTAGAACATCGGATCTCACCATGCTCTTTAAAATTACGAAAATTATCAAATTCTATTTTACTGATCTTCATTGTTCATTTCCCTTTCTAATTCATCAAGAATTGATTTCACGACGCTTGTTTTTACCTGATTATCATTAACAAATTTCGCTGCTTGAACCTGACGTTCTTTCTTCTCAATGAATTCTATCATCCTTTGCACTACAGCATTCTCACTCATCGACCATATCCTCCATATCTTCGTAATCATAAACATTAACATCATCCATACTAAGCCCATATCCAAATAACTGTTCTTCTAACTTTGGCAAAAGTTCATCCCAATTAATTGATAATCTTGCATATTCCAATAAACGCCGGAATTCTATTTTAGCCCAAGCCGTCAAGTCGTGAGATGGAAGTACAACTACATCGTATATGTTTGCATGCTCTTTATCCTCATATGTTCTGAGTATGCGGCCTCGCCTTTGCACGAACTCCCTATAATCATCATTACTTGCTAAAATTAATGCGCTCTTTATTGATGGAATATTTATGCCTTCATCTAGACACCTTATAGCAGCCAGTGCCGAAATCTCTCCTTTATTAAATGCATCCACTAATTGCATACGGTCATTCATATTTTCCTGTGCAGTAAACTGACTTGACTTAAACCCATGACTAGTAAGGACTCTCTTCACAGACTGTATGTGTCGGATTTCTTCCCCAGCGTTATTATCGAAAGTACGTCCATCACCACAATAAACAACAAAATGATCACGCTCTTTAACCTCATTTATGATTTCATCTATTCTGGACTGCTTTTCTTCAGACATAGCAATAACCCTCAGCCGATTCCGTAGCGACTTTACTAAAAGGTCTGGATTAATGCAACGATTCTTTTTAAAGCATGACAATATCTTATGAGTATGATATTGAAACCGCTGTTCTTCATCTTCTGTTGCAAACACATAAATTGGATAATAGTAATATGGAACCAAATACCCTCTTTCAAGTGCCTCTTCTATCGGCAAGTTGAAAACACACCCTCCAAAAAACTCCATTAATTTTTTTCCCTTTTGAGCAGATGTTCCACTAAAAGGTGTCGCACTAAGACCTAACATATATTGAAAAACGTTTTTCAATGCATTGGATCGGTTTGTAAACCTGTGTGCCTCATCTACAATTAGTAGTTTTTCTTCCGATGATTTTCTAATGGCCATCATAAATTGCTCTGATTGGAATGAGGCAATTGTTGATATTATAATCACTTGACTATTCGACTTATATTGCTTACGGATAATTTCCACAGCTATCTGTTGATATCTTTTTGGGTTTTCTGAGGATACCAATATTAATTTAGCACTTGGAAATGCCTTTTCAACATCTTCTGCCCACTGCTTTACAAGATGCTTATATGGAGCACAAACAACTATCATTGCAGAATGATTTTTCAAAAACTCTTTTGCAGAATAGATGGCTGTCCATGTTTTTCCCGTACCAGTTGCCATCACGTAAAAACCATGATAGTCATTTTCTTTCCAAGCATTAATCGCTTTTTCCTGATAATCTCGCAACACAATTGGAGTTTTTGCATCTGCTGTTCCAATACTGTTTTTGCTGTTAATAACCTGTAATAGATTAAATTTTGCACTTTCTTTATATTCATACACCTTTACAAATGGATTTGTCCCATTCCAAAGAGCTGCAAATTCTTCCTGTTCATCTCTAACACTCTCATAATCTTCCGGCCGCCACCCTTTCACAATACGAATTTTTTCATAATTATTTTTATATCCATTTATACTTGAGTTTGACGAACCATAAAAGACAATCGTATTTCCGTTAAAATCTTCAAGAATTCCTAATTTATCGTGGTAGTCCCCCACCATTTCAGTAACTGCAATTTTTATATCAAGAGTTCCTCTCGCTATAAGGTCTATTAGTAATCGCAGCTTATTATCATCAAACTGCTCCATTTCTCTGATAAACTCTCTATCAAAACATTCTTTTATGATACGTTCTCTTTTCTCATAACCAATGCTAATTGCTTCAATATCCTGCTCACTAAGCTTCGGGCTTGCAATAAGCTGAATAGTTCCTTTATTTCGAGCTAATGACACAACCCCATCAATAATCGGTTCAAAAACACCAGAGGAGAAAAAACCTACGCTTCTTTTATATACTTTTGTACACTTCAAAGCAGGTACCAGAAAGGAACTTGCTATATTTTCTGTACCGCAACTTATATAGCTTCTTTTTATCGTCATGTCTCTAAAGTTCATAATTCTCTAAATCTCCAATTTCTTCTTCAATGTATCCTGCAATTAAATGATCGATATCTTCCAAATCGTCTGCCTCAACAATAACTCCTGCCGTATCCATTTCAGAAAGTTCCTGCACATTCAAATATCCTTTCAGTGCAACTACTGGTTTTGACATTCGAAATTGATTTGATGTTGTTCCAACCTCTAATTTTTCAGACCACTTATTTATCACGCTATAAATGAGCCATTCAGTCCACTGTGCAGATATCTTCGGAAAAGAATTTATACTCGCTAGTTGCGATATTACTGTTATCTCTGTAATTTCATTTAAAATTATTTTTTCGATAGCAAGTGCACAGACTCTATCTATACCGAGACTATCTATAGAGGCCAGAATATCATTATTTTTCAGCAAGTGAGTATCATTATATGAATTCACAAATTCTAAAATACTTGGAATCTGGAAATAATTCTCCTTGCTAAATTCTTTTATCTCTTCTATTGTTATCTCGTCGGCACTTACAATCAATTCTCTTAATCGTTCTGCTGGATGAGCAATGTTAACACCATTAAGAGCAATATATGGTCTTAAAAATTGATATTCTTCCCGAAATAAATATTCTAAAACGCTAAAAAGGCTGAACTGGGACAGTACAAACAGTCGTTTTAGTATAGTTGGCTCATCACTATCAATATAATCAAAAAAATCTCTGCAATTGCAATACCCTTCGCTTGTAAGAAAGCTCCGTAAAGCTGATTCAAGATATTTCTTGTCCGATTCGAAAAGATTGAGTTTGCTACCATACATATATTCCCCAAAGAAATTCACAATACTCGGATCACTCACTGAAAAATTAATTACGACCTCTGTAATACCAGGATAAGCATCTTTAATTTGTTTCTTGCTAATCGGATAATCAAAGTTCTTGATATATTTGACAATATCCATATATACAGATGTCACTGATTCATCTTTTGAAATATAATCTCTGCTAAAAATAAATTTATCTCCATACAATTCATGCATTACACCTTGGAGATAATACTTGTTGTCAATTCCAGCTACAATTAATTCATCTTCAAAAACACTAAATAGTGTATTGGTTAAAAAGATTATATTTTCACTCTCCTCAATATATCTACATATTCTTGCCGCCAATGCCTTTGGTATATAATTTTCTCTTTTGGGTCTGTAAATACCTTTCCCGGACAATACACATACATCGGCAATCCGTGCAGTTAAAGCTCGATTATTGAGGGGCAAATTAACATTTCCAAACTCATCAATAACATATTCGCGAAACTGAGCCAATTCATCATCATCATATGCCTTAATACCATTTTCATAATATTTATTCAGGACCACAGAATACATCGCTGCCAATGACAGCCGAACTCTGTGATATGTATCCGCAGTTAATTTATATCCTTCATGAATTGCCTTTTCAAGTACTTCCATTGAGAGCCCCCTTTCCTGGCCTTCTTCTAAAATACCCTGAATCTTTTTCTTACCAATAACATCTGGTAATTCATCAACATATGCCTGAATCCTTGCTGACAAGCCTTCATCGTCTATGACAAATACATCTAGCTGTGAATCATACATATATGGCAGACCATCGGTGGTGCGAAGCAGATATAAAAGCTCTGTCGTATATTCCCCCAGATAGTCTTGCAGTTCAACTGGTGTTAATACATTATCGCCATTTCTAATTGCTGTAATTTTAGACAAAATGCGAGTTCTTCCATACCAGTAACCAAATAGTCTCTTGGCTTTCACCTCTATTTGTCGAATACGTTCGCGAGTTAAGCCGAGAGCATTTCCTGTTATCTCCAATGTATTGTTTCTTGCCCTCATCTCTACAACCGTCTTCATATTTGATTTCAAGAATACCTGATTAAATAGCTGCTGTATGTCTTGTCCAATATCAAAAGAGCACCATTTTAAAAACCGAAGAACTGTCTTTTGTTTTTCGCTTATAGCCATACGAGAATTAGGTATCTCACCAAGGTACGCTTTTTCTGATTGATAGAATTGCTGTAAATTATTGCGAATATCTTCGTTATCTGAATATGCGTTTATATAACCAATTGCATATGTCCCCATGCGTTCTGCCGGAATATCTTTGATAACGTTCAGCAGTTCTTTTCTATATTGCATATACTTATCCTGTTCAGTTGTATACGCATATAGCGTCTCAATAATGGGTGTGACTTTATCAGGAACATTAATACAATCAATCACAAACTCTTCTATCAAACCGAATGCCTCTTTTAGCAATTCCATGTTGATATATTCATCATCAGTAAGAATTATATTATCTAAAAACGTAAAATCCCCTGTAGCCACAGCCAACTTATTTTCATAGAATAGTTTTGTATATCTAGGGTGTATTGGTTTTTTCTTAATAACACGACTGGGTAGTACTTTTTCCAATCCTGAGAAGTAGTCGTTTACCTCTCTTACACATTTTGCCCCAATACCTTTTATAACCAAAAACTCTGATACCCTCATATCAAGTAACTCGGCAACAGTTTTTATATTCTCGTTTTTTAAACAATTATAAGTTCTTACTGAAAATAAGGCATCTGTAATGTTTTTCTCCACATATATGGCCGAATTAATTCCATATTTTTCAGAGAAGGTCTGTGACGAATTCGTGATGACCATAGTATATTTTGTATTTGTACCACATAAATCAACCAAATATGCATTGATTTCTTTGGCACATTTCGTACTTCTCATATATGTGAAATAAAAGTCTTTTTTACGTAGCAAATCTGCGACAGTTTGGATATTCTCCTCTATCAACCGATTTGCTGTTTGAGCAGAAAATGGTATATTTGCAATTTTTATTGTCTCATATAAATCTGGCTCTAAATTATAGCGTTCTGAATATGTCATACCTTTCAACGGCTCTTCCGGATCAACATCGTCAGTTAAATTAGCTTCAGCAACCTCACTTTCTCCATTCTTATTCTCATCTACAATATATTTGTTTTTTATATCCGATACTATCTCATAAAATTCAGCGGATTTATCCAGCGAAAAGTCATACGCTCTTTTATCCATATCAGAGTAAGCAGCCAGCCCTTGTTCTCCACCACTAGCAATATACTCTATATTTTGAAGCTTCATTTTAATGCCGGTCAGGTTGCGAAACTTGTCATCAACATCATAACCTAATTGTTTTGCTCTATTGCCTAAGAACGAAGATAACTCCAGTATTGCATTTTCATTCTCAGTTTTATTATGCAGTTTAGTATAGTAAAATAAATCTATCAGTAATACTGCTTCTTCAAATTCCCATTTCATTTCTACCTCCATGCAATGATTGCCTAAGCACTTGCAAAACACCACATCCTGCATAAACTCAGGATATTATGTTATAAAACAGAACAACTCCTCACTGATCATGGTAAAATCAAAGTACAAACCAAGATTTTAATCTCATATCTTAGAAAGGAGTTACTCTTATTCTGATATCATATAAACAGCTTTCTTTGGAAGATATTCTTCAAGATTGTCGAAATACATTATGGATAAATGTTTATTGCCCTTTATTTGCTATATTAACACATATCCCCTTATTTTTCTACGTTTTTTTCTTCTTCTTGAGTTTCTGTATATTGAGTTTCCATAGTTTTATCTATCTAAATTAAAAATTAATATCATTATGCAAAATCATAAGCCATTGTAAAAATGCCCATATAAAAAACTCCATCTATATAAAAATTAATAAGAATGCTTACTTTCATTTGTGTTTCTTTTCCCAAAATAGTACTGTGCTAATCAGTCATGTGTAAAATAACTGTGTATAATTCTCATTACCTATTAAACAACAAAATATTGTTCTTCCGCAATTATTCGTAAAATCGTAAGATGATTTTTATTAATCCCTGATATTCCGATGTCTCCTATTCAAAAATAATATATGAACAAGGGGAAACTGTCCCCTATTACTGTATCAACCGGTTGTAAACCTATCCGCTCTGAGGAATCCTTATATGGTTGTCACAAGGGGAAGAGTCCTAAAACTACCCAGGGTGAAAACTCTTAAAATAATCGAGGAAGAGCTTAATAAATTCAAATCCGGTGTCAGCATTAATATTAACGAATAAAAGAGCCGGTCGCCCTGATCATCATTACGCAATAGGGTGGCTTGCTCTCTTTGTTGGATGTCAGCCTGCTGCAAAACAAAAGGTAGATTTGTTCGCTTGATTAGTAGACAGCTCTATGGGTAAACTGTATGCATAACAGGTGCAATGCCTATTAGCAAAATTCAATATGACGAGGCAAGTTTACTGTATTGTTGCATCAATTTTTTGCCAGGAAGGAGTGCGTGGGATATGGGATTATTTTTAAACAGTATCTCGCCGTATAAAAAATACAAATCCATCGTAACAGACACATACTTTGTTGATAAAACAGCTTTGATTGATGAGATGATTCCATCATTGGGAAAAGAAAAAAGATTTTTTTGTATCACAAGGCCGCGTCGATTTGGCAAGACAGTCATGGCCAACATGATTGGTGCGTTTTTCGGCAGAACGGAAGATGACAGCAAAATATTTGACAACCTGGCGATTGCAAAATCGGGGTCTTACCATAAGCATTTAAACAAACACGATGTGCTTTATATTGATTTTAGTGAAGTGCCCAGAGACTGCAGCACTTATCAGCAATATATTGCACGCATTCAGGATGGGTTAATTCATGATTTGATGGAAGCATATCCCAAGCTGGCTACCGATCCGAGCAAAGCAGTTTGGGACATCCTTTCGGAAATCTTTGAGAAAACGGAGCAGACGTTCATTTTTGTTATAGACGAATGGGATGCTGTTTTCCATATGCCGTTTATTACCGGCAAAGACCGGGAAGCGTACCTGCTATTCCTAAAGTCATTATTAAAGAGTAAGGGTTATGCAGATCTGGCATATATGACCGGTATTCTCCCCATTGCAAAATATTCAGATGGTTCTGAATTGAATATGTTTGCGGAGTACAACATGGCAACAAAAGTAAAGTTTAGCGAGTATTTCGGCTTTCTGGATCATGAAGTTGATGGGCTTTTTGAAACCTATCAGAAGACGACAGAAAGACCGGGGATTTCAAGGGACTCCCTAAGAGTATGGTATGACGGCTATCATACCGCCGCTGGTGACAGACTGTACAACCCCCGCTCCATTGTTTATGCACTGTTTGATAACCAGCTTGCAAATTACTGGACAAGTTCAGGAACTTATGATTCCATCTTTGGGTATATCAAGGACAACGTGGCTGATGTTCAGGACGACCTGACCATGATGTTTTCGGGCGAAGCAATTTCCGCAGAAATTCTGGAATATGCGGCAACGTCAATAAATCTGGATACCAAAGATGAGATTTATTCTGCAATGGTTGTCTACGGGCTGCTGACTTATGAAGACGGGCATGTATCCATCCCGAACAAAGAGCTGATGGACAGCTTCGCAGCAATGATGAAGAAGGAAAAGTCGCTTGGTTATATTTATCGGCTTGCCAATGCATCTGCGAAAATGCTGAAAGCCACTCAGTCTGGTGACACCGTTACGATGGCAGAAATTCTAAAGTATGCCCATGATACGGAATCTCCAATCTTTAAATATAACAGTGATATTGAATTGTCTGCGGTGGTCAATCTGGTTTATCTGGCAACACGGGATAGGTACCGTGTGGAAAGGGAGGATAAGGCGGGGAAAGGATATGTGGATTTCATCTTTTATCCTGAACACCGTGGTGCAGACTGCATCATTCTCGAATTGAAGGTCGGTCATTCACCAGAGGAGGCAATCCAACAAATCAAAGATAAGAATTACTCCCTCCGCTTTAAGGGTAAGCTTGAAGAAAAACCGAAATACACAGGCCGCATTTTGGCTGTCGGAATCAGTTATGACAAAAAATCAAAAGAGTATTCTTGTAAAATAGAAGTACTGGAATAACTAAGATACCTCTCATGGCACGCTAAATCCACTGTGGATAACAGCAGCTTGTGGGCGGTATTTTTTACAGTCCTTAATTTCTGATAAGTAGTCTTCTACTTCGGTGTATAATTACTTGCGCCGGAAGGCTGCATTGCCACCTCAATTTCTACGTGTATCTTTTTTGATGGATGATTTGACAACTGTCTCCACATGTGTTTGAGCAATCCGTAAAGATTCCAATACATCCTTTTCAAAAAACCTGTATTACGTGATACTACCAATCCCCAATTCATCAACCGCACCTGGAAGTATGTCCCAAAATCATCTGTTGCATTAGTTCTGCCGCCTAAATGCTGTTTGATTGAAGAAATAGCTATCGACATATGCTTTATCATCCGGTCTGTCGTTATCACCGTCACAATATATCGGGGAATTTTCACTTATAGTTACTTTCTCTTCTTCCGAAATCCGTCCCCCCAGCTGCTGGATCAGGTTCCATACGCCGCCATGGCTGACTGTCTGGCCACAGGTGCTGCGGATCATTTCTGCTGTCACACGATAGGGTGCCTCTGAAACCGTATTTAAAATGAGGTTCCGATTTGCCGGAACCCCTACTAACATATTTGAATTTGCTTTTTCTTTTACTTGAGTGCCAACATGCTATTAATTCAAAAATCATATTCTAAGTCATCCGTTAATAGCAAGGCTATCCTTGCTCCTATTTTCATTGCAAGGGAAAATTGAATTTCCTCTTTGGCAGAGACATAATCAGCTATCACTGGGTAAATTTCTTCTGCTTCCTTTTCCCCTATTATATCGTTTAATTCTTTATCTAATTGCATATCTGCTTTTTGACCTCTTTCAGTAAAGCTATCTGTATTTATAACTTTCGTGTTGCCTCCTTCTTTCACATAGTATCCGATGGATTGTAAATTTAAACGCTCTGAAATCTCAGCACTTAAATCATTACCCCATTCTTTATGAACTCCACTTATAAGCATTTCTCCTGTTTCATAGTGTGCTTTCTCTAATATTTGAATTGTATTTTCAAGGTAATCCATGTCTTTTTTATCCAAAAGTAACAATGCCTTTGATACCTCCTTGTATAATGTCTGACAGACCTGATATATATATCTACATCCCTCATCTTTTCTCATTGTTTTTTCAGTCCTTTCATTTATTTTTAACCATTTGCTTATATCTATAAGCAATTATAACTCTTAACTTTGATAAAATCAAGAGAATAACAGCTTATGCATATAAGCAAATTGGAGTGTTCTAAAAATGAAATTGCTAAACAATGAATTATTCGGGAAAAACATACAACAAATCCGCCTTTCACGTAATTTAACCCAAGAACAAACAGTGGCACAACTGCAAATTCTTGGTTCTCCTTTAAGTCGCAGCACTTATTCTTTAATTGAAATAGGTAGAGGGAATATCTTCGTTAGTGATTTAGTTGCTCTACAACGAATATTCCATGTCGACTATTCAGAATTCTTTAAGAATATTCCTACTACCAGATAAAACCTATGATTAAATGGATAAGAAGTAACCACTATTTGGAGAGATTGCAGGATTAGTAGTACCTTTATTCTCTCCAACGTTTTTTCCTTCCATTTTTCTAAAATGGATTCTCTATATCATCACAAATTATGAATCCTTCTTTTCTCAAATAAACAATATCTTGTAAATGCTCTCTTTCCTTCTCATGTCCCTTATGCAACTCCTTCCGGCTAAATAGATAATCTTCCATTATCTTTTTTTGCTGCTTTTTCAATACCGTTTCTTTGATGATATTTTTTAGAAAATCTGCCCGGCATCATAAATCCATGCTATGTACGGACTATTCAACGCAAACATCACCTTAGCTTCTCTGAAGAATCTTCGTTCTCCCTCGATTTGCTCTTCTGTGGAAATAAAAATAGGTTCGTAAATCTTTACGGCAAAATCCATATCAAGGCACTCATTATAATAGCGGTATACTGTACCAAAATGTTCCTCAAACAACCGTGTTCAATGATTTTCTCCTTCATCATAAATGATTCATTCATTCCCAAAGTTCTTTACTAATAACCCCCTATGAATATAGCCATCTTTTATATCTTCTTTTTCTGGCAGCGGACGTGTATCAACCATGTTATACTTTGCATATAGCCTTTTTTGAATATTAGAAAAAAGGATAGGTAAACCAATGCAAGAATAAAAACGGGCAGTGTTTTGCACCTGAAAATGTACGTGGGGTTCAGACGTATTACCAGAGTTGCCGCACTTGGCAATAACATCACCTCTTTTTACCGCCTGTCCTTTTTGTACTATTATACTCTCAGGCATAAGATGACAAATGGCGCTATATTCATTTGAAGAATGTTTTATAATAATTCGATTGCCGGCAATGTCAGGCGTATCTGGATCAGTCTGCCCATCGCTCATTATGCGGCAATCAGGGAAGTTATTTTTTATTGAAACAACTACGCCGTCCGCAGGGGCAAGTATGTCTTTCCCATAACAATAATAGCTGCGCAAATCCTTTTTATCTCCATGATAGCTCTCACCTTCTTCATCCACAATAACAAAATCATAAGCGAAACGTTGTGGTAAAACTTCCCACGAGTGAGATGTGTTTTTTGTAACACCGCCATTTACTGCATACCATTCACCATCAAACGGCAATGCATACTCTACTTTGGGTACATAACTATTAATATCTTTCTTTCTGTATTTTACTGTTGCATACTTTAAGCCAAATAATTGTAATACAGCCTGACCTAGAAGATGTATATTCATATGGTTTTTCTCCCCAATACTGGTTTCCTATTCTGCTGAATAAAATTCCGATTTTTTAAGCATGCTTTATTGTAACAAATTTAAACATAAAAATATAGCATCAAATGTTTATACTCAAATATTTAACGCTATATTGAAATAGTCCGACATTCCAATTCGTTAAGAGTGCGACGATAAATCGGAATCCAATATGTCAATAGACAACTTCACAGTAGTAATCCACATTAAAAATTTAGGACTGATTATGGGAGGAGGAGCCTGTATCTGTCATGAATTTTTCCTTGTGCAAATCAAAAAACTCATAATACGCACGCATATTTTCCAGTTCTGTCCATCGCTTAACGTCGACCGGATCCGCATCCAGATCATATATCTTAACACCTTTCATCGCCAGCATAAAAGGCGAATGCGTGGAAATAATAAACTGATTTCCAAAAAACCTGGCACCATCTTCAATAAATCGTGCCAGTTCCCGCTGACGCCCCGGTGAAAGACTGTTCTCTGGTTCGTCCAGAATATACAATCCATTCTCTTTAATATTCTCCGCAAAGTAATGAAATGCGCTCTCACCATTCGAATATTCTCTTACATTATCCATAAGCCGAGCTCTCACAAACTTCGACTGCGTTTTGCTTTTTGTGGCATTCACTTTTTTCAGTTGTTCATAATCTGCAAAAGAACGCATCTGAAAACTGGAATATTTCGTTTCCAGATAATCTTCAAACATCTCTTCTCTCTTCGTATCAATGCCATCGTTTAAGTTCCGGATGTTCAGCATATAATCAAACACATCATCACTCGTTATGATTCTGCTGTTTTTGGGGATTTCCCGGGCATATTTTACTTCACAGAAATCAAGATAATTTGAATAGAAGCTAGATTTATTAAAGTTCGAATCTCTCTTTAAATTCAGCTTTTCTGCAATCACATTCAAAGCGGTTGACTTCCCTGAACCATTTCCACCATATAAAATAGTAACCGGTTCAAAATCAATCCGCTCAAGCCTGTTTCTGGATAAAATTTTAAATGGATAAAAAGAATCGTAACAAGTTCTTTTTATAGCAGCAATAAAAGAACTCTCTGATTCATCATCTGGAAATATGACTGTGTTCAAATACAACATAATAAATCCTGCTTTCTTCTCCGGCTTCACGAGTTTTCTAAAGTCTCTTTCACACATAATCAGGAACATCAACTATTCAATTTTTTGATGATGCGATTGACATAGGACTTTGTGGTTTTCAGAGTGGATACCTGTTTTTTATACAAAGGTTATCTTTAACGGGTATTTCAATCCATCACTATTATAACCTCCAATGATAATTTTTTCAATGACACTCTCAAAAACAACTATCAAATTCCTCCAAAAAATAATCCGGAGTGTTCTTCACTCCGGAATGTTAAACATATTGTTATTTACTTTGGTGGTAAATTGTTAACGCATCCTCTATAAACTGTTCCGCTTTCTCAACCAATTCACGTTCTGCCGTATTCCTCCAATTTCACCATATCACATTACATTGCGTAACGAAATGACTTTTCATTAAACTCTTTCTTCCCGGTATCCTTTTTTTCTATAAGTAACTATAAACAAAATCAACAACACCGCAATATTCACACCTATAACTATTAGCGCTTGAATAAAATTCGCGGAAAAATCGTTTACGATCACGTTGATCTGCTGCGTATATAAAATACTCGCATATTTTTCAACTGTTTCACTAAAGCTGGCGACCATAGGGGTAAAACCGATTATCACTGCAATTGGCATACTCAGCGAGGTAGCTGCCTGTTGGTTCTTCGACAGCATGCCGATTACCGCGCCAAGTATGATCGAGGCTGCCGAGCCTGTTATCATAACGGTCAGAAATTTTAGGGTTTCTGTTCCTGTAAAATCACCTATTAAAGCAAACACTACCGATGTGACTGCTCCGGCAAGCAGGAAAAACCCGCCTGTGCCAATCAGGTATTGGTGCGGCTTAACGCCCGCTATTATGAGGAAACGCAGGCTTTTCCGTTCTATATCCTCTGCGATAACCGCAGCAGATGAGGTTACAAGTCCCATTCCTGCGAATATAGCTGCCATCATTGTAACGAACATATTGTCCGGTATATCATCATTTGATTTCGCTATCAGTTGCGTCATTATGAAAGCCACAGCGGGAAATACAATAAACATAACCAGTACCGCCGGGTTTCTGAACATATCCTTTGCCTGTTTGGTAAAAATGGCTTTTATGCTTCTCATTCCAATTCCACCCCCGTAAGTTTAATAAAGACCGTTTCCAAGTCCGGCACGGTTTTGACAGCATTATGCTTTTCGCAAATCTCCGCCGGAATGCCCTGTTCAACGATTTTACCTTTGTGCAAAAGGGCGACATGATTACAAAGTTTTATGGCTTCTTCCATATTGTGGGTGGTTAAAAACACGGTAGTTCCGTTATCGCACAGCCCCTGTATCAATTTGTGTATGCCTCGCGCTGTCGCAGGGTCAAGCCCACTTGTCGGTTCGTCAAGGAACAATACTTTCGGTTCATGCAAAATTGCCCTTGCCAGCGCCAACCGCTGCCGCATGCCTTTGGACAGCACATTGACAGCCTTTTTTGCAGCATCCTCAAGCCCTACATTCTTTAGCGCATCTAAAGATTTTTTGCGGGGGATGCCATAAATATCCGCAAATATATTTAGATTTTCCAAACAGTTTAACCGTACATATAGCCCGTCCGTATCAAGCATAAGACCTGTTTCGAACATAGTCGCCCCTGTATTGTGGCTGCCGCCGTCTGCGTCCAGCTGATTTGTGAGTATGTTGATTATAGTCGTCTTGCCCGCGCCGGACGGTCCAAGCAGACCGAATATTTCTTTATCCTTTACATCAAGTGTCACGTCGGACAGCACGGTCTGACCACCGAAGCGCTTGACGATGTTGTTCATTTGAATCATGGCTGTACCCCCTCAAACGGATCATAGCCCAACTTTGTAAAGTAGTATCCCAAAGCCGGTTCGGTAAAAACATTGGCAAGCTCTAGCTTTTGTTTCCATTCATTATCCAAACCGTCCAAGTTTTCAGCAAATTCAGTAAGCTTAGACAGCAGAGTCATATCCCCGCCTGTAAATTCCATAATCATATCCCAATATGCTTTAGCAAAGTCCTGACCTTTCTCGCTTTCGGGCGATATACCGTCATTTTGAAGGCGTATCGCCTCGTTCTGCATGAGGGTAAACTTACCCATATATTCAGAGGCGCTTTCCATGTCGAAGCGGCTCCGAATATGATCCAGGGTCTTATCGTCGAAATATTTAATGAGCCAATAAAACTCATTTTTCATTTGCAGGTTTACGATAATGTCGGCATATTTCTTGAAATCCACCGATTGCATTTGAAGCACTTCCTCTTTTAATACTTCTATCGCTTGTAATGATTCTGATAATACTGTTATCTTTTCACGTATGGTTGCGGCGTGTTCTGTAAGCATGGCCGCCACATCAATGGGGGTATCTAGAAAAATCAGCCGGTTTTTAATATCATCAAGAGAAAACCCTAAATACTTCATAGACTGAATTTGGTGCAGCTTGATTATATCCTTGTAGGTATAAAGCCTGCGTCCGCCCCCGCTTTCGGCAGTCGGTGAGAGAATCCCCTCTTTGTCGTAGTATTGCAGGGTGCGGACGGTGGTGTTCATTTTTTTTGCAACTTCACCCACTGTCATATACCCTTGCGGTATCGCTCTGTGTTTATCCATATTCGTAACCTCCTGCTGACATTATAATTCATTATGCTACGTCACATACAAGACCTGTATTAAAAAACAGTTAAAATTCTCACCAGGAAAGTGTGTGTGGGAAGCGGTTTTTCGATTGGTGTCAGGAAGGTGATGCTTCTCTGCAGAACCCTAAGACAGTTAAGTATGGTTAAAAATAAAAGACCGGTAATCACTCCAGTCCCTTGAAAAAATCAGTAAAATCTGCATTGAAAATCACTTTTAGTGCTACCAGTTCTGAAACACGAATATTCATACGATTCGTTTCGATTTTCGCATATGTGCTTTTGGAAATATTTAAATCCATAAGGTGCATACGGGCAACCACCTCATCCTGTGTCAAGCCCGATTGACGCCGGAGTTGTTGTATATTCTGACCGATATCCATGTCAGGTCTTAGTTTCTGCATGATATTATTTCCTTTCGAAAAATTCGTAATAAAGAATCTTTATATTGATTCTAAGATTTATTTGTTTTATAATGTTTCGTAATAGCGAAATATTAATTTGAGTCATTTTTGAAAAGTATAAATTGCTTTTACATCAGTCATTATGTAATGAATTCGTTTGGAAAATACGTTTTTAGGGAAAGGTTGGTTAATGGATGAAAAAATAAAAAGTATTATATATATTGTAAAAGGTAATATTACTAATAAGATTTTTAACATTGGAAGGTGGTAAAACATGTTTGATTATTTAAAATAGACATGTTGTATCACAGGAAACTACTATTGGTATTTTAAATAGCATATAGAGACAGGCTTACTAAAATATCTGTTATTTAAGAGGAAAAATATTTTACAGGAGAAAAAAGATGGGAAAACAGCAGATATATGATATCGAAAAAAAAGAATTGACTGGTCTGATTTCTGAAATGACCTTGGAAAATTTATGTGTTATGCTTGATAATATACAGACACATATAGATTTACTAAGATGCTTAGATAGTGCAGAATACAAAGCTTCAGACAGCGAACAGGAGACAGATAAGATATTACCTGAAAGTATACAGGAAACAGAACCTTCTTTTCAAGAAGGGTGGGCAGAAGACAGAAAATATTATATAGGTAAATTTTGCAGGCATTTACGTGGTGGGATGATCGGTACGGAAAAAGGTGTCTATGTCCCCGAAAGTGTAGTCAGGAAGCTTGAACTAGAATACTTAGATTGGGTTAAGGCTACTGTAATTTATACGGGCCATGGTCATAGCAAAAACCGTTATGAGTATGCCCTGTTGGAAAAGCATAAAGATTATGATATTGAGAGTATAGCAGAGATTGATAAAAGGAAAATAATTAATTATGGGATTGTGAAGTATGAAGAAAGCATAAAAAGATATTATATCAATAGCAAGGATGAAAACACGGATCTTCTCTATAAAATCTCTTTACTGGATAGTGAAATTAAGAAATTTAAAATTGAGAAGGGGGATATTATTGAATATGCTTATTGGTACGATGATATATCGGATGGGAGAATTGTATGGAAACATCAGCAGGATTCAGATGAATCTTTAGAAAAAGTAATACATAAAGCTGAAAATACCAATAGTATAATAAAGAAGCCGCAAACTAATACTGCGACTAGAGTTATTAAACCCACATTTCAAGGATATACGATCTGTATGGTCGGGGGTGGGAATAGGAACTTACATAGAGGTATCAAAGAAGAAGTGGAACGCAGAAAAGGAACTTTCATTTTTTGTTCCGGTGATGAACCCAAAAACACTTTAGAGGGTAAACTAAAAAAAGCTGATTTTGTCGTGGTATTCACGGAAAGTATCAGCCATGATAGCATGTACTTTACCAAAGCAGTGTGTAAAAAACACCGTATAGCCGTGTCTTATACAAAAAACCTGGGTAATGCCCAATTTGTAACAAGGATAAACTTACTTATTAAAAAAATAAAAAAGGATGCTGGTATAAGTGAAAACCATCTGGTTATGGCATGACAGATTCTTTCAGATTATGTTACATGTCTTTGCTGACAAATTTATTGCAGGGTGCGGCTTTCCCTCCTTTTCGTTTTAGAGTTCCTGTGCAGAACCATCCATTACGCTACGTCACATGCAAAACCTGTATTAATAAGCAGTTAAAATTCTCACCGCAGGCTACTGCTCTCTTATCAAAATATTCATAATTATCAATTTGAAAAGAGTCATAATTGTATGTGGTGCAGCAAAAAACCGGAGGTTTCTATAGAAACGCCCGGTTTTTTACGATATGCAAGTAAATTCTGAATCAAACATGTGCCTCTTTCTAAATAAACAATATTATCGCACATCCCGAAATAATTATCCGATAAACAACACCGATATGAAATCCGCCCAAAAGTGAATAATCATAGGAGGTAAAACAGACTTGTTTTTTCTAAACAAATATCCGAATATAAGTCCCATCACCAAGACATAAATCGCCTGTGTAAGCATTGCCGTAACTGCAAATGTTCCATCTAAATACCAATGAATGAAGTAAGATGGAAAGTGTAATGCGACAAAATATATAGACGATAACAAGTTTGCCTTTCTTTCACTCATGAAAGCTGAAAAAGCATTCATACCAAAGCCCCGATAAACTATCTCTTCCGCAAAACCAACCATCAAAAACATCAAAAACACTTGTGAAATACGAACATCCTGGTTAACCCAAAAACCACCGTGATTTACAAACATTCCCACTATTATATAAACCGTAATAGCAGATAAGGCTATGATTACAGATTTCCAATGCCATTTATGTGAAAATAGTTTCTTGAAATTTGCCGGTATGTCATCAGCACACTTTATAATTAAAACAATAAAAGGAATACTCCATATTCCACGGCTTACTAAGCCATATAAATATTGGCTCCAATTGTTATACATATTTCCAAACAGCAATGAAGAGTATCCCCATGCATCCGTTACCACTGCCCACAAGATAACAGAGCAGAGTAATGATATGTGTACTTTTTTTATGTTCAGTTTCATTGTTATAATCTCCTTAGAATATTTACTCACACATATTCTGCCAAAATTATATCAATAAAAAATGGAATGAGCAACATAATTTTATAATTAGTAATTATCTGAAAGCCAAGCAATTTCTCTGCCGGCAACAGCGTGGGATGCCCACTACATACTTTCTTTCAGTATTTCCACAATCTCATCCTGTGACAGTACCTTATAACCACCTTCCATAATGAAGGAACCTTTTGCGATGCCGTCTATCATATCTTCGGTCACACCCAAATCGCCGATATTCATTACAAGACCGATGTCCTTCATCCATGCTTCCATGCAGCACAAACCTTTGGCCGCGATCTGCTCATCGGTTTTTCCTTCCGCACCTACATCCCACACATTAACAGCATATCTTTTAAATTTCGCAAGACCATAAGGCATAATGTGGCGGTAGTAAGCCATGGAAATTGCCGAAAGCGTCATGCCGTGGGTGGCGTCGGTATACGCACCAATGGATTGGCCGATCATGTGTACCATCCAGTCGGTGGATTTGCCTTTTGTAACGAGAGTATTGAGCGCCCAGGTTGCAGTCCACATGATATTGCTGCGTGCTTCGTAGTCGGTGGGATTCTCCACAGCGATTTTGGAGGAATGGACTAACGAGCGCAGCAAGCCCTCGCTGATGTAATCGGAGGTATTGTCATCCTCGCCGGAGAAATACTGCTCCAAAATATGCGACATAATATCGTAAAAACCGGCGGCCATCTGGTACTGCGAAAGGGTGTAAGTAAGCACCGGATTCAGGATTGAGAACTTTGGAAATACGTTGTCGCCGAATACATGACCAATCTTCAGCTTGCTTTCAGGATTGGTAATGACCGCACCGCCGTTCATTTCCGAGCCGGTGCCGACCATCGTCAGAACACAGCCGACAGGAATGATTTTATTATCCACGTCCTCCATGCGCAGATAGTATTTCTCCCATGGGTCTTCCCCGCAATAGACTGAAACAGAAACCGCTTTTGCATAGTCGCAGACCGAACCGCCGCCAACGGCAAGGATGAGGTCAACCTGGCCATTTTTAGCACGCTCACAGCCTTCATACAGCTTTTCCACCGTGGGATTCGGCATAACGCCTGCGTCCTCAAAAATGACTTTTCCGTTTGCCTTCAGGATTTCCACGACTTTGTCATAGACACCGTTTTTCTTGATAGAACCGCCGCCGTAGACCAACAGTACGTTTGCGCCGTATTTAGGCAGTTCTTCATTCAGATAATTGAGTGAGTCCTCACCGAAATACAGTTTAGTTGGGTTTGAATAGCTGAAATTTCCTAACATTTTCCTTCCTCCTTGGATTCTATGATTCTTTCCAGCTCTGAAAGGTAAATATTTTTCGCACAAAAGAATATTGTAGGTATGCACCCTTTATTGAAAAGTGTATAATAAAAGAAAAAACTTTTTCGCAAAGGGGAAAAAAATGACACGTGCAGAA
>Ga0153928_1000240_pt1 | contig 28216 bp, 27 predicted proteins | sample TSNJ012MetaG_FD_106656 | JGI IMG/M metagenome (GOLD analysis project Ga0153928, IMG submission 106656) | Attine ant fungus gardens microbial communities from New Jersey, USA - TSNJ012 MetaG | ecosystem: Host-associated > Fungi > Mycelium > Unclassified | place: USA: New Jersey, Wharton State...
TAACCGGATTTGTTAATTGAATTTCAAGACAATTCATTTTTGCTCCAGTAAAAATCGGAAATTTACCTGGTCTTATTAAGGTACGCCTTTTTCGGGTCGAGTTTTCTTTTCTTTCACACTAAAACCTCCTAAATTTAATTGAAGCTAACTATTTCCAACATATCACATTCAGGGCATCCTGTCAAACCCCGCCGGGAACTCTTATAAAGTCTCTTATAAAGTCTTTGCAATTCCCCGCTATTTTGTTTACAATGTATGCAAAAAGAGATCAGCAAAGGAGCAATAATTCATATGATTACTTTCACGGATATTCAAAAAAATGAAGCCATCCGTACGTATATTGCAAAGGCAGACGAGTCTTTGATCGCCCTGGGCTTTACGGAACACAGCTTTGCCCATGTGACCCGGGTGGCGGACACCGCCCGGTATATTTTGGAGACCATAGGCTTTAGCAAGCGGGAGCAGGAGCTTGCGCAGATTGCCGGATTTCTCCATGATATCGGTAATTTGGTAAACCGGATCGACCATGCGCAAAGCGGTGCGGTAATGGCTTTTCGTATCCTGGAAAATCTGGGAATGGACCCCGGGGAGATCGCTGCAATTGTGACGGCAATCGGGAATCACGATGAGGGCACGGCCCAGGCAGTCAATCCGATCGCGGCGGCATTGATTCTGGGGGATAAGACAGATGTCCGCCGGAGTCGTGTGAGAAACCGGGATAAGACCACCTTTGATATACACGATAGGGTGAATTACTCTGTGCAGGAATCCAAGATCCGTATCAATGAGAGTAAAGATACCCTTACGCTGCAGTTAAGCATCGATACGGATTATGGGTCCATTATGGATTATTTCGAGATTTTTCTGGGCCGTATGCTGCTTTGCCGTAAGGCAGCAGAAACCCTCGGGCTGCGTTTTCGCCTGATTATCAATGGGCAGCAGGTAGTCTGAAATCCATAAAATATCTTGAAGTTCAGCGGATATATCTGTTATACTGTACGCGGACCAAAAAGGAAAAAGATTGCACTTTCTGGAAGAGGCTACTATAATGGAAAGCAGTGGGGATACTTCAGGCCTTCGCGAACCTGAAAAAGGATGGGAAGTGCAATGATACAAATGGATAATCTGCTTAATATGCAGGCAATGATGCTGCTGTTGGCTTTGGCAGGGATACTTTTTAATAAGAAGAAAATTATTACGCCGGAAGGGCGCCGATGTCTGACAGATATTTCGATTAACCTTCTGATCCCGTGCAGTACGCTGACGGCTTTTTTCAATGCAGAGCACGAGATGCTTGGACAGATGACACAGATTATGCTGGTATCGTTGGTGATTCAGATCGGCGTATATCTGTTAAGCAAAGTATTGTTCCGGAAGATGCCGGGGCCGAAGCGCAGTGTCATGCGTTACGGCACCATGGTGTCTAATGCAGGAGTTCTGGGGAATCCAATGGTAGAAGGCTTGTATGGTCAGGCCGGGATGCTACTGGCCTCCGTGTTTCTGGTACCGGTGCGCCTGTTCCTTTGGACGGTGGGCCTGGCCTGCTTTGCTCCCGTGGATAAAAAGCAGGTCGTGCGGACGGTATTGACGCATCCCTGCATTACTTCGGTATTCTTGGGAATTGCCTATCTGCTTTTCCCGATTCCGCTGCCGGTGTTTCTGACGAAGACCATCGCTGCCTGCGGCAGTGCGATGACACCGGTTACGATGCTGCTGATCGGAGCGATCCTGGCGGATGTGGATCTTCGGACCTTGATTTCCCGGGAAACGCTGTACATTACCTTTATCCGATTGATTGCCATTCCGCTGGTGGTGTTTTTGGGCGTGACGGCAACGGGGCTGCCGCCGTTGACTGCCAGTGTGTCTGTAATTCTGGTGAGTATGCCGGTGGCTACGACTACGGTGATTCTGGCGGCCCGTTACGATGGTGATTATGAATTTGCTACCAAGGCGGTGGTATTGACGACGGTGTTGTCGCTGGTAACCGTCCCGGTCTGGAGTTTGCTGCTAGGATATTTATAAGCATAGAAAGGAGATTCAATTATGCCGAAAATTACAGAAATTATGGCGAAGCGGATGAGTTTTTCTTTTGAAGTGTTCCCGCCGAAGCCGGACCGGCCATTAGATCCTGTGCTTGATACTCTGGATGAGCTGTACAAGTTCCAGCCGGATTTTATCAGCTGCACCTACGGAGCAGGCGGCAGTAATGTGGGACGGAATATGGAGATTTGCAGTGCGATCCAGGATAAAGGGAAGACGATCACCGTTGCCCATTTTACCTGTGTGGGGCATACCAGGCAGGATGTAAAGGAGCAGCTGCTTTGCTATCGGGAGATCGGCATTGACCATTTTCTGGCACTGCGGGGCGACCTGCCGGTCGGCTGGGAAGGCACCAGAGGGGATTTTGCCTATGCCAATGAGCTGATCAGCTATATCCGGGATCAGTTCGGGGATCAGTTTACCATTGCCATGGCAGGGGCGCCGGAGAAGCACATTAGTGCGAACAGCCTTATGGAGGATGTCGCCCACCTGCGGATTAAGCAGGATGCGGGCGCAGACTATTTAATGACACAGCTTTGCTTTGATGTAGAAGGTTTTAGGCGGTGGATGGATATGGTGCGGCGGGCAGGAGTCCGGATTCCCATTGATGTAGGAATTATGCCGGTGCTGAATAAGGAGTCCATTATCCGGATGGCGCTGTCCTTGAATGGCTGTTCCATTCCCAGGCAGCTGGCGGAGATTATCAGCCGGTATTATAACGATCCGGAGGGCTTTAAACAGGCAGGAATCGAATACACGGTGCGGCAGATGGAACAGTACATGTGTGAAGGCGTGGACGGACTTCATATTTACTCGTTAAATAAGCATGAAGACGTAGCCACGATCGTAAATATGTCCGGGATCCGTACCAACGGACAAAACAGAGATTAGGCTAAGAAGAAATACTTCCTGCGGGAAGTGCCGTGTGAAGCTTCTTTCCGCTTCGCTGGTGTCAAGGGCAAAATTTGGAAAGGAAATGAAATGAATTACGAAGAAGCATTGAAATATATTCACGGAGTTGTCTGGCGGGGAAGCCGCCTGGGTCTGGAGCGGACTTATGAACTTCTGGAACGACTGGGTAATCCACAAAAGCAGCTGAAATTCGTCCATGTGGCAGGTACCAATGGCAAAGGCTCTACCGCTGCCATGATTGCTACTGTGCTGCAGAATGCCGGCTGCCGTGTGGGACTTTACACATCTCCCTACATCTATTGCTTTAATGAACGGATGCAGGTAAACGGAGAAAGGATTTCCGACGACGAGCTGGCAGAGCTGACTGCCTGGATCCGCCCGGAGGCGGATGCCATGGAAGATCCGCCTACGGAATTTGAATTGATTACGGTTCTGGCCTTTGAATTCTTTCGGCGTCACCATTGCGATATCGTGGTATTAGAGGTTGGAATGGGGGGCGAGCTGGATTCCACGAATGTGATTGATACGCCGGAAGCAGCAGTAATTACGTCGATCAGCCTGGATCATACCAGGGAACTGGGAGAAACCATTTCGGCGATTGCTTCGACGAAGGCCGGGATTATGAAGCCCCATGGGGATGTGGTGGTTTACGGACAGAATGCAGAGGCCGACACAGTCATTGCAGTAGAAGCCATTAAGAAGGACTGTCATCTATACCTCCCAAAATACGATACATTAAAGCCGCTTTCACAGGATTTGACGGGACAGACTTTCTCCTATGGGCGTTATCGGAATCTGCGGATCCCGCTGCTGGGAACCTATCAGCTAAACAATGCGGCACTGGCCATTACGACCCTGGAACTGCTGCAGAAGAAAGGCTGGCATATTTCAGAGAAAAATATCCGGAACGGCCTTGCCGAAACCAAATGGCCGGGCCGGTTTGAATTGTTAATGAAGAAACCGGCAGTGCTGGTGGATGGTTCACATAATCCGCAGGGCATCCGGGCGACGGCAGAGAGTTTACGGCAGTATTTTCCTCAGGGAGGCATTGTTTTTCTGGTGGGTGTACTGGCGGATAAGGATGTCAATAACATGGTAGACCAGATCCTGCCTTTGGCAAGGGAAATTATCACGACGGAACCGGCGAATCCACGGGCGCTGCCCTCTGGAGAGCTGGCTGCGATTATCCGCAGGCTTACCACCCTGCCGGTAGTGGACGGAGGTGGGATCCGGGAGAGCTGTCTGCTGGCAGCGAAGCTGGCCGGACCGGACGGTGTCATCTGTGCGCTGGGATCTTTGTATATGGTAAAGGATATTACGAAGGCCATGAAAGAGTGCTTTGTATAATACGGGATTCAAAAAGGAGAAAATTAATGGGCTACAAATCGGACATTGAAATTGCACAGGGAACAGAAATGCTGCCGGTTGCTGAGATCGCGCAGACAGCGGGGATCGGAGAAAGGTATCTGGAAAGCTATGGACGGTATAAGGCAAAGGTGGATTACCGCCTCCTGAAGGAAAGCAATGTGCCGGATGGAAAGCTCATCCTGGTAACGGCTATTAATCCTACGCCTGCCGGAGAAGGTAAGACGACCACTACGGTTGGACTGGCGGATGGAATGCGCCGAATCGGCAAAAAGGTTATGGTAGCACTCCGTGAACCTTCCCTCGGACCGGTATTCGGCATCAAAGGCGGCGCCGCCGGCGGCGGCTATGCTCAGGTGATTCCGATGGAGGATATCAATCTGCATTTTACCGGTGATATGCATGCCATCGGAGCAGCAAATAACCTGCTGGCGGCAATGTTAGACAACCATATTTATCAGGGAAACTCCTTGCGTATAGATCCCCGCCGGATTACCTGGAAGCGCTGTGTGGATATGAATGACCGTCAGCTGCGTTTTATTACCGATGGATTGGGCGGTCGGATAAACGGAACACCTCGTGAGGATGGTTATGATATTACGGTGGCCAGTGAGATTATGGCAGTGCTGTGTCTGGCTTCGGATCTTGTGGATCTGAAGGAACGGCTGGCGCGGATTATTGTGGGCTATACGTATGATGAGAAACCGGTAACAGCCGGTGACCTGAAAGCTCAGGGGGCCATGACGGCCCTGTTAAAGGATGCGCTGAAGCCCAACCTGGTACAGACGCTGGAGCATACGCCGGCGATTGTACATGGAGGTCCCTTTGCGAATATTGCCCATGGCTGTAACTCTGTGATTGCTACGAAGCTGGGGCTGAAATTAGGAGACTACTGTGTTACCGAAGCAGGCTTCGGGGCGGACCTGGGGGCGGAGAAATTCCTGGATATCAAATGCCGGATGGCAGGCCTGAAGCCTGCTGCCGTCGTACTGGTAGCAACCGTCCGGGCTCTAAAGAGCCACGGCGGCGCGGACAAGGCAGACCTGAATCAGGAGAACCTGCCGGCACTGGAGGCAGGTCTTCCTAATCTGCTGCAGCATGTGGACAATATTAAGAACGTATATAAGCTGCCGTGCGTGGTGGCAATCAATGCATTTCCTACGGATACCCAGGCAGAGCTGGCACTGGTAGCGGCGAAATGCCGTGAACTGGGCGTCCATGCGGCACTGTCGGAAGTATGGGCCAAAGGCGGCGAGGGCGGGGAAGCCTTGGCCAGAGAGGTAGTACGGCTGACAGAAGACCCGAATGGATTCACCTTTAGCTATGAGTTGGATCTGGGGATCGAAGAAAAGCTGGAAGCCATTGTGAAGAAAATCTATCATGGAGACGGTATACAGCTGACTGCGAATGCCAAGAAACAAGCGGCACAGTTAACGGCACTTGGCTTTGACCGGCTGCCGATTTGTATCGCGAAGACCCAATACAGTTTCTCAGATGACGCGTCGCTGAAGGGAGCACCCAGAGGCTTTACGGTAACCGTAAGGAATCTGAAGGTAGCGGCAGGCGCCGGTTTTATCGTGGCCCTGACCGGTGATATTATGACCATGCCCGGCTTACCGAAAGTGCCGGCTGCCGAGAAGATCGACGTAGACGAAAGCGGACGGATCAGTGGTCTGTTCTAATAGAAGGATTTGCGGATAAGGAGGACTCTCATGGAATTTACGAAGGAAAGCTGTGAAACATTTATTGAGGTGCTTGCCTCTAAGGCGCCCGTGCCGGGCGGCGGCGGGGCTTCTTCCCTGGTGGGCGCAATCGGTATGGCATTAGGCAATATGGTCGGCAGCCTGACGCTGGGTAAGAAGAAGTATGCCGATGTGCAGGAAGATATAATCGCGCTGAAGGAAAAGGCCGATGCTCTGCAAGGGGATTTCCTGGTACTGGTGCAGAGGGATGCAGAGCTGTTTGAGCCGCTTTCAAGAGCTTATGGCATGCCGAAAGAGACGGAAGCGGAGCGGGCCGAGAAGGCTCGTGTAATGGAAGCCGCCTTAAGGGATGCCTGCAGTGTTCCCATGGAAATCATGGAGAAATGTTGTGAAGCCATCGCGTTGCATCAGGAATTTGCGCAGAAAGGAACGGTGATTGCGATCAGTGACGTAGGCGTAGGCGTGACCTGTTGCCGGGCCGCCTTACAGGGAGCAAGTCTGAATGTCTTTATTAATACGAAATCCATGACCGATCGGGAATATGCAGAAGCCATAAATGCCAAGGCAGAGAATATGCTGGAGCAGTATGTACCTTTAGCAGATGCAATTTTCGAGGGTGTGTGGGTACGCTTTGCGTAGGCATGGAAGGAGACGATTACATGGCAAAACCATTATTGGGCAAAGAGGTAACGGATGCCCTGAATGAAACGATAACGAAGGATGCTGCTTCACTGACCGCAAAAGGAATTAAACCAGCCTTAGGCATTATCCGTGTGGGCGAGAGGGAGGATGATCTTTCTTATGAGCGGGGGGCTATGAAGCGCTGTGAAGCACTGGGGTTGGCAGTAAGGCGGTATTTGCTGCCCGAAGATGTGACCCAGAAGGTTCTTATCAATACAATCCGGGAGGCAAATCAGGATCTCCTTATCCACGGAATCCTGATGTTCCGTCCCCTGCCGGAGCATTTGGATGAGGAAGCAGCCTGCCAGGCTCTGCGTCCGGAGAAGGATGTGGACGGAATTACCAATGGCTCCATGGCCGGTGTATTTACCGGAGGGAATTTGGGCTTCCCGCCCTGTACGGCTCAGGCCTGCATGGAGATTCTGAAGCACTATGGCATCGACTGCCAGGGGAAGAAAGCGGTGGTGATTGGCCGCAGTCTGGTAGTGGGTAAGCCGGCGGCTTTGATGCTGCTGCAGCGAAATGCCACCGTGACGATCTGCCATACGAAGACCCAGGATATGCCGGCGGTTTGCCGGGAGGCGGAGATTCTGCTGGTGGCGGCAGGCAAGGCCGGAATGGTGGATGCTCCCTATTTTGCGCCGGGACAGATCGTAATTGATGTGGGCATCCACGTCAATGAAGAAGGAAGACTCTGCGGGGACGTACGGTTCGAGGATGCGGATCCGGTCGTGGAAGCACTGACGCCGGTTCCCGGAGGCGTGGGTATGGTGACGACCTCTGTCTTAGCAGGGCATGTGGTAGAAGCGGCGAAACGGCAGAATAATTGTTAGACAGAAGGGGCCAAATGAAGGAATTTTTACCGATTAACCGAAGGGAAATGCAGGCGAGAGGTTGGCAGGAGGCAGACTTTGTCTACCTCCTGGGCGATGCCTATGTGGATCATCCGTCTTTTGGACAGGCAATCATCAGCCGTTTGCTGGAGTCCCATGGCTATCGGGTGGGAATGCTTCCCCAGCCGGATTGGCGCAGAGAGGACAGCGTACAGGAATTTGGACGCCCCAGACTGGGTTTTTTGATTTCTTCCGGAAATATGGACTCCATGGTGAACCACTATACTTCTTCAAAGAAGCGCCGCTCCTCCGATGCCTATACGCCCGGAGGAATCACTGGAAGACGCCCGGACCGGGCAGTCGTGGTGTATGGGAATCTGGTAAGGCGCGTTTACCCGGATGTTCCGATTATCATCGGGGGAATTGAAGCCAGCCTTCGGAGGCTGGCTCATTATGATTACTGGGCAAATGACCTGAAGAAATCCATTCTATTGGATTCCCAGGCAGATCTGCTTAGCTTTGGAATGGGGGAACGCTCTATCCTGGCCATTGCCGATGCCCTGCGGCAGGGGGTGCCGGTTCGGAAGATTCAGGAAATTCCCGGAACCGTCTGCCGTACCCAGTATCCGGAGAACGAAGAAGATGGCGTACTCTTACCCTCTTTTGAAGCGCTGCAGGCAGACAGAAGGCAGTATGCGGAGAGCTTTGCTATTCAATACCGGAACACCGATCCCTTCTCTGGCCGGCGGCTGGTGGAGCCCTATGGCCGAAAGCTGTTTGTGATACAGAATCCTCCGGCGAAACCTCTTAGTACCGGGGAAATGGACGAGATCTATGCGCTTCCCTTCCAGCGGGCCCCCCATCCCTCCTATGAAGCGGCCGGAGGTGTTCCGGCATTGTCGGAGGTGAAATTCAGTCTGGTCAGCAATCGGGGCTGCTTTGGAAGCTGTAACTTCTGTGCACTGACTTTTCATCAGGGGAGGATTCTCCAGGTACGGAGCCACCGCTCGATCTTAGAGGAGTCTGCCGCAATGACGGAGGATCGGGAATTTAAGGGATATATTCATGACGTAGGAGGGCCTACGGCGAACTTCCGGCAGCCGGCCTGCGGTAAGCAGCAGACAGACGGGGCCTGTACAGAGCGCCGATGTCTGTATCCAAAGCCCTGTCCGGCGCTTCAGGCGGATCATTCTGATTATCTGAGTCTGCTCCGAAAGCTGCGCGAAATCCCGAAGGTCAAGAAGGTTTTTATCCGTTCGGGAATCCGCTTTGATTACGTGATGGCAGATCCGAATAAAGAATTTCTGACAGAGTTGTGCCGCTATCATGTCAGCGGACAGTTAAAGGTAGCGCCGGAACATGTATCGGACCAGGTTTTGCGGCGGATGGGCAAGCCGGAATTTGCTGTGTACAGGGCCTTTGCCGCGCAATACCGGAAGGTGAATGAGCAGCTTAATAAGAAGCAGTACCTGGTGCCGTATTTAATTTCTTCTCATCCGGGCTCTGCTCTGAAGGATGCCGTGGCATTGGCAGAATACGTCCGGGATATGGGATATATGCCGGAGCAGGTACAGGATTTTTATCCGACGCCATCCACCGTGTCTACCTGCATGTACTATACCGGTCTGGACCCGCTGACGGGGGAAAAGGTCTATACGGCGAAGGATCCGCAGGAGAAGGCCATGCAGCGGGCCTTGATCCAATACCGGGATCCGAAGAATTATGAGCTGGTAGAGGAAGCCTTAATAAAAGCAGGGCGCCGGGATCTAATCGGCTTCCGCCCTGCCTGCCTGATCCGTCCCAGAAAGGGAGCGGAGCAGAAGACCGGGGAACGAAAGCCGGTAAAGAAAAAGACCATTCGAAACGTACATAAGAAGAAAGATTGATTTTTGACTTCTGATACCTACGGATTGCTACGAACTTTGTGCTCCCGCAATCCTAAAAACATTGAAATCCCTCCTATCCGGTTGCTCTTTTCTTTGGCATATGATATAATCAACCATATTTTGTATTTTTTGAAAGGGAATCGATTATATGGCAGAATCATTAACAAACTGGTTTATCTCGGTATTGGGAGGGATCCCACCGGAACTGATTATTTTTATCATTTCGATGGTACCGATTCTGGAACTTCGCGGCGGTTTGATTGCAGCAGCCGTACTGGGAATAAATTATGTTCCGGCACTGATCATCTGCCTGATTGGCAATGCCTTGCCAATTCCCTTTATTCTCTGGTTAATTAAGCCGATTTTTGACTGGATGCGAAAGTGGAAGCGGCTCCGTCCCCTGGTCGAGAAGCTGGAGGCCAAATCCACCGGCAGTAAGAGTGAGCAGATTCGTAAGTATCAGTTCTGGGGGCTGCTGTGCTTTGTAGGGATTCCTCTGCCCGGAACGGGAGGATGGACAGGAGCGCTGATTGCTTCCCTGCTGAATCTGGATATTAAGAAGGCATCATTGGCAATTGCCCTGGGAATTATTATGGCCGCTGCGATCATGAGTATTATTACCTATTTGATTCCATATCTGGTCAGCAGTGTATAAGCATTCGGGTATGAGTGCGCCACTACACTGGCGGTAAAATTCTCGCGACATAAAAATTATGCCGGAGCTTTAAACGGCATAGATACATAAGAGTCAAAAAGTAGTGGATGCGCTGGCGCGAGGATTGTGCAAGGCGTATCCACTGCTTTTCATAGGAAAGTGCTTAAGGGGAGAGAGAATGAAGCAAATCTGGAAGCCAGGAAATATGATTTATCCGGTACCGGCAGTAATGGTTTCGGTGAATACACCGGATGGGCGCGGCAATATCATCACCGTCGCCTGGACCGGAACCGTGTGTACCAATCCGGCCATGGCATATATCTCCATCCGCCCGGAGCGCTACTCCTATGAGCTTATCAAGGAGAGTGGGGCCTTTGTGATTAACCTGACCACGGAAGCACTGGCCTTCGCTGCGGATTATTGCGGCGTCAAATCCGGGAGGGAGACAGACAAATTCCGCCAAATGAAGCTGACGAAGGAAGAGGCACAGATGGTGAATGCTCCCATAATCGGGGAAAGTCCGGTAAATATTGAGTGCCGTCTGCGGGAAATTCGGGAGTATGGCTCTCATCATATGTTTGTGGCAGATGTGGCAGCGGTTCATGCAGACGAACAGTATATGGATCCGAGGGGAAAGTTCGACCTGGGCAAAGCCGGAATGATTGCTTACAGCCACGGAGAATATTACGCGTTAGGCAAGAAGCTTGGAAAGTTTGGGTATAGCGTCCGAAAAAAATGAATAGAACAGTAGAGAGGATATTTTAAAGGATGGAGCTTTATGATCTCGATGCTGTGCAGCCAGCCGGTGGCGGCGCTTACCTCTGAGCAGGGTAATGTAATTGACGAGTTGTTATATGGTATGGCAGCCGAAATATTGGAGTGTCAGAAGGATGATCGGGTAAAGGTAAGGACGGAGTACTGCTATGAGGGCTATATCAAGCAGAAGTACCTGACTTCTCCGCCCCCGGATTGGAATCCGGATAAGAAAATCACGGTGGTAGCCCCTTTCGTGGATATTTTGGAGATGCCCCGGGTGCAGGCGCGGCGTATTCTGACGGTACCCCGCGGCGCGCTGCTTTCCCTGGCAGGAAAATCTATGCCGGGCGGATGGCAGGAAATTCAGCTGCTGGATGGCCGTAAGGGATTTGCCGCCTTCCGTGCGCTTCGCCGGATACCGCCGCGGCCAATGGAGATATCGGAAGAAGTGATGCGCAAAAGCTTGACCGATACCGCTCGGAGTTATCTGCGCGCGCCTTACCGCTGGGGCGGCAAGACCCCCATGGGGATCGACTGTTCCGGCCTGTGCTCGCTGGTTTATTTTCTTCACGGGGTGATTATTTACCGGGATGCTGTCTTAAAGGAAGGTTTTCCGGTAAAACAGATTCCGCTGTGGCAGAGACAGCCGGGGGACCTCCTCTATTTTCCGGGCCATATTGCTATGGTACTGGAGGGAGAACGCTACATTCATGCTACGGCGAAGCCGGAGATAATGGGGGTTACCATTAATAGCTTAAGCCGGCTGGACGCGGACTATCGGGGAGATTTGGCGGGAAGTGTGCTGGCGGTTGGGAGTATATTCGAATGAAGATTATGGACTTACATTGTGATACGGTCAGTGAACTGCTGCTCAGAAAAATGAGAGGGGAGACGGTTTCTCTGCGGGAGAATTCTCTCCATTTGGACCTCAAACGAATGAGGGAGAGCGGCTACAGTCTACAGACCTTTGCCCTGTTTTTGGACCGACAGCAGAAAAAGCCGGAGGATGCGTACTCTGAGCAGCTTCTATTATTTAAAGAAGAGATGGAGAAGAATGCCGACTGGATCAGGCCGGTGTTCTCCTATTCGGATATTTGTGAGAATGAAGAGCGCGGGTGCATGTCGGCACTCCTTTCCGTGGAAGAAGGCGCTGTGACCGGCGGCAGACCGGAAGTGGTGTCCCGCCTCTATCAGGATGGGGTAAGAATGATGACTCTTACCTGGAATTATGAGAATGAACTGGGGTACCCCAACCGCCTGAATGCCCATCCCCGCGAAGGGATCTGGAATCAGCCGGATGACCGGGGATTAAAGGCAGCCGGGCTGGAAGTGCTGGCAGCTATGGAGCGGGATAGGATGCTGGTGGACGTATCCCATCTGTCGGACGGCGGATTTTGGGACGTGGTAAAGCATACCAGACGCCCATTCTTAGCGAGCCACTCTAACGCGAGGGCGACTGCTTCTCACGTGCGGAATCTGACCGATGAGATGATCCGTGCGCTGGCAGAGCGGGGAGGCATTATCGGGCTGAACTATTGTGTGGCCTTTTTGGAGCCAGGCTGGCAGCCGGGAGAAGACGGCGGCCGTCTCTGTCATATGGCAGCCCATGCCAGGCATATTGTACAGGCCGGCGGGTTTGAATGCCTGGGACTTGGTTCCGACTTTGATGGAATTCAGGAAGCGCCGGAGATGGGAGATTGCGCCGGAATCAATCGACTGGCAGAGGAGCTTAGTCAAAACGGATTCCATGAATCGGAAATAGAGAAGATTCTAGGGGGTAATGTACGACGGTTTCTCAGAGAAAATCTGTAAGTTACAAGACGCGAAAGGAACGGATATAAAAATGGAGAACTTTTTGGTATCCCTCCGGGCAGTCTTTCCAATGTTTGTGATTATGAGCATTGGATATCTGATCCGGCGGAAGGGTATGGTGGATGAGTATTCCCTGAAGAAGATGAACAGCGTCTGCTTTAAAGTGTTTATGGCAGCAATGATGTTTAAGAATGTGTATTTTTTGGATATGGGAACTTCTTTTAAACCGGATCTGATGTTATTTGCAGTGATTGCAATGGCGGCGGTCATCCTGACCACCTTTGTGCTGGTACTCCGGGTTGAGAAAGAGAACCGGAAGCGGGGGGTTATGATTCAGGCCATGTTCCGCAGTAATTTCGTTGTGCTGGGTATGCCGATTGTTGCTTCCGTTTATGGAGACGCGGGGATTGGCGTCCCGACCATGCTGATCAGTGTGACAATCCCTTTTTATAATGTATTTGCCGTGTTAGTGCTGAGTTATTTCGGCGGAGAACGTCCCAGCCTCCGGCATCTGGCGAAGGATGTGCTCCTCAATCCCTACATAGTATCTGCGGCCTGTGGCTTCACCTTACTGGGGCTCGGCATTAAGCTGCCGGAGATGGTGGAAGGTGTGGTAAAGGATATGGCAGGTGTAGCCAATCCTCTGGCAATCCTGATCCTGGGGGCCAGCTTTTCCTTCCAGAATGTCCGTAAATATGTAAAGGAGCTGGTATTCTGTATTTCTTTCCGGCTGGCGATTTTTCCTGGCATCGTATTGGGCGTGGCAATGGCACTGGGCTTCCAGGGCGTGGAACTGCTGACCTTGGTGGCACTGTTTGCGACGCCTACCGCCATTGCATCCCATGTAATGGCGCAGCAGTTTGGCGGGGATGCCGACCTGGCAGGGGTGGAAGTGGTGATTTCTACCGCCTTGTCCCTGCTGACGCTTTTCCTGTGGGTTTTTGGACTGAAGAGTTTTGGGATGCTGCCGGCGCTGTAAGGAGATTATGCATTTTGGCCCGCAATCCGCTCGGCCAGATCATTTAAGTAGACCCAGCGGTCCATTTTTTCTTCCAGTTCCTGTTCTAGCTGCTTTTTGTCTTCCATTAACTCGTTCAGTTTCGCATATTGGCTGGCAGCCTGTTCCATTTCGCCGTCGAGGGAAACGATCCGTTCCTCGAGAGAGGCGATGTCTTCGTCGATGGTTTCATACTCTCTTTGTTCCTTATAAGAGAATTTTAACTTCTCTTCCCGAGGTTTGGCCGTTTGACGTGTAGCTGCCGCCGATGTTTTACCAGCCGGCTCACTCTCTGGCAGGGGCCGGTTAGGAGAGTGGTAGTAATCGGTATATCCGCCTTCATACTGGCGGATTTTTTCGTTTTCAAAGGCAAAAATCCGTTCACAGATCCGGTCTAAAAAATAGCGGTCATGGGAGACAGTGATAACAATACCGGCAAAGTGATCCAGATAATCCTCCAGGATCGTCAGCGTAGCAATGTCCAGGTCGTTGGTAGGTTCGTCCAGAATCAGTACATTGGGAGCTCCCATCAATACATGGAGCAGGTACAGCCGGCGTTTCTCCCCGCCGGATAATTTGTTCAACGGTGTGTACTGCATGGATGGTGTGAATAAAAAACGCTCCAGCATCTGAGCAGCAGTAGCGGTACCCCGGCCGGTTTCAATCACTTCTGCCACATTCCGGATATAGTCGATAACCCGGGTATCGTCTTCCATATCTTCATTCTCCTGCGCGAAGTATCCCAGGCGGATCGTATCCCCCAAAATCACCTGGCCGGTGTCTGGTTCCTCCAGGCCGGCGATGATTTTCATTAGTGTGGATTTGCCGCAGCCGTTGGGGCCGATAATGCCGATCCGCTCTCCTCTTAATATAATATAGGAGAAATCTCGAAACAAGGAATGCCCCTCATAAGCCTTAGAAACCTGCTCTATCTCAATGGTCTTTTTCCCCATACGACGGCCCACGGAATCGATCTCCACGTTCCGGACCGCACTGGGAGCAGACATATTCCGCATCACCTCAATACGCTGTATATGTGCTTTCTGTTTTGTGGAACGGGCTCTGGCGCCACGCTGAAGCCAGGCTAGTTCGGTCTTCAGAATACTCTGGCGTTTCCGCTCTGTAGCCCAGGCATCGGAGATCCGCTGCTCCCGCATTTCGAGGAAACCGGTATAATTGGTCTCATAGGTGTAGAGAGAGGCTTCATCAATCTCCAGAATTTTATTGCTAATCCGGTCCAGGAAATACCGGTCATGGGTGACCATAATCAATACGCCCTTATACTGGCACAGGTATTGCTCCAGCCAGAGAATCATTTCACTGTCCAGATGGTTCGTGGGCTCATCCAGAATCAGGATATCAGCGGGGTGAAGCAGAGTGCGGGCCAGAGCCGCCCGCTTTCGTTCGCCGCCGGAGAGAGGCAGTACGGAACGTTGGTATTCCCCCAGTCCCAGTCTGTTCAAAATGGCTTTGGCGTCCCCTCCAGCCTCCCAGATATCCTCGCCTGCTTGTATCTCTTCCAGTACATATTCCAGGATGGTGGAGTCTGTATCGAACCGGGGCGTCTGGGGCAGGAAGGAAATGGTCACATGGTTTCCGCGGGTAATGGTTCCGGAGTCCGGTTCTTCCAGGCCGGCGATCATTTTCAGCAGGGTGGTTTTGCCGGTGCCGTTAATGCCGATCACACCGATCTTGTCGCCTTCCTGTATTCCAAGGGATACTGTATGAAAAAGCGTTCGCTCGCCCATGGTCTTTGTTACATTTTCTAATACCAGAATATTCATATTAAAATCTCCGATCACACAATCTTGCATGATTATAGCATAAAAAAAGTAGAATTTGAACGTTTTATTGGGGGTTGTTTTGTGGTATAGTATAAAAAGTGTGCGATTTGTCAGACTGGAACCAAGGAAGTGGGGAAAATATATGACCATGGATTCTCTATGGGAACCGGCACTGCTGGGCCCGCTGCAATTAAGAAATCGAACGGTTCGTTCGGCGACCAATGAACATCTGGCGGAAAGGGACGGACAGGTGAGCGAAGCATTGATCGCCTGCTATGAAGAACTGGCTAAGCATGGTGTGGGACTAGTGATTACCGGTCATTTTAGCGTAGCCGCAGAGGGCCGGACAGACCTGGGGCAGCCTCTGATTTATGAAGCGACGGACCGGGAACTGCTGCGCCGGGCGGCCGAGGGGGTTCACCGACAGGGCGGAAAGATCGTTATGCAGATCAGTCACGGAGGGCGGAAGACTTCTGAGGCGGTCAGCGGATATCCACCCCGGGAGCCAGACTCTCTTTCGGAAGAGGAACTATGGGTAATCCGCCGGCAGTTCGTGCGGGCGGCAAAGCTCGCCGGAGAGACCGGATTCGATGGTGTGCAGGTGCATGGAGCTCATGGCTATTTGCTTTCAGATTTCCATAATCCTAAAGAGAACCGGCGCAGTGATTCCTACGGCGGAGGTTTAGCGAACCGGTTTCGCCTCACAGGGGAGATTCTTCGGGGTATCCGCAAGGAAATGGGACCGGATTTTGCCCTGCTGCTTAAAGTAAACGGTAATGACGGCAGTGATTTTCCGGCGCTCTTGCAGCTGGCGGAAGAAGCCGGCGCGGATGCGGTGGAGATTAGCGGACTGGACTTCTCGGCGCGGAAAATCCGGAACGGAGAGCCGTATTATCTGAAGGAATGGCAGACGGGGGTACAGGCAGTCGCAATTCCCTTGATTCTGGTCGGAGGATTGCATGAGGAAACGGCGGTCCGCAAGGCCTTGGAGGCAGGCGTTCCTTTCTTATCCTTCTGCCGCCCGTTGATCTGCCAGCCGGATTTTTTGGAACGGCTGCAGCGGGGAGAAGAGGGGAAATGCACTTCCTGCAATCAATGTTTTAAAATTTATACAAGCGCCTTTCGCCGTTGTGTGCAGCACAGAGAGGAAAACCCTCAGCTGCGGAAGACGTATTCCTGAGAATGGCTGTCGGTCATCCTGCCGGCGGTGACCGTGATACCGGCAGATCTGATCCGGAAGCTTATTTACCGAAAATGTTCATAGCGGACATTTTCGGTATTTTTTTGGGGGAAAGTACACAAACTATCCACTTTATAGTACATTTTAATATAAAGTAATACAAAAAAAGAAATAGAAAAATCAGCAAATCTTAGCGTTTCATTAGCATTTGGGGATAGAAATTAATAGAAAAAGGTGTATGATAGGAGAAGATCATATTAAGGTCCTGCCAATCAAATGAAGGGTGCATAAAAATGACAAGCATTATTGACAAATTGTCTGAAATTGAAAATGTAGCATCAAGGATTAAGGAGTCCGCATCGATGCAGAAGCAGACGCTGACTGCGCAGATGCAAGCGGAAACGAAGGCTTTTGACGCAGATATGGAAGAACGGATAAGGCTGCAGGTGGTAGAAATTAAACGGAAGCAGGAGGTCCATATCGAAGAGGAGCTTGCTGTTCTCCGGGAGAAGTCGGCCCGGTGGCTTACCGATATGGAAGACTATTATAACAAGAACCATGAACAGCTGGCCCAGGAGCTGTTTGCGAAAATAATAAGGATGTGATGTTATGGGAGGATTGCTGTCTTACAGTGGTCTGGCGACGAAAATCCGGGCGATGGAGAGCCGGCTGCTGGAAATACCGCAGTTTGAGGAAATATCCCGGATGACCAGTGTGCCGCAGGTGGTGGATTATCTGAAGCGCCATCCCGGATATGAAAAGCTCTGGGCAAGGCTGGACGATAAGGAAATAAATCGGTTTTCGGTGGAACAGCTTCTGATCCAGAGCATCTACCAGAATTTCACGAAGATTTACCGCTTCGCGGATAATGAACAGAAGAAGTTTCTGGCGATCTATTTTAAGCGCTATGAAATGGCGGTTATGAAGAGATGCCTTGCGAGTATTTTTGACCACCGTGAGGTGGCACTGGATCTGTCCTGGTTTGAGGTCTTTTTTTGGAAGCATTCCCGGCTGGATTTAAACCGGCTGACAAGCTGTAAAACAATAGAAGAATTTATTGAAAGTCTGAAGGGAACGGAATTCTATACGCCCCTGAACCAGCTTAGACGGGGAGATAGGGAAGGCCTGATGGTATTTGATTATGGAATGGCCTTGGATCAGTATTATTTCGCCGAGATCTGGCGGCAGAGGAAGCGCGTTTTTACCAGTATTGATTTACGGGAAATTACCAAGAGCTATGGCAGAAAATTTGACCTGATCAATTTGACGTGGATCTACCGGTCGAAGAAGTATTACCATATGGACAGTTCCAAGATTTTTACCCTGCTGATCCCCATGCATTATAAGCTTAAGACCGGTGAAATATCGGCATTGGTACAAGCGGAGGACATGAAAGAGTTTCAGAGCCTGCTGGAACAGACTTATTACGGCAGGAAATTCGAGGAGCTTACACCAGAGAATCTGGAGGATTCCTATACGTATGTAATGCGGAGTCTGCTGAAGAGAGAGGCATATAAGCATCCGCATTCGGTAGCGGTCATCTATTCGTACCTCTATCAGAAGGAACACGAGGTGAAACGCCTGACTACGGCGATTGAATGCGTCCGTTATGGCGTACCACCGGAAGATACCATGCGGCATATTCTAAAGAACTAACCGTTCCGGAGGAAATTATTGTGATTGTAAAAATGAAATTCTTGAGCATCACGGGACCGAAGGCAGATATAGACCGGGTCGTGGAGCAGTATTTATCCAAATATGAAATCCATTTGGAAAATGCGGTGGCCCAGTTGTCACAGGTGAAGAACGTATCGCCTTACATCGAAACGAATCCGTATCGGGACTCGCTGAATAAGGTGAGCGAATTTGCAGAGCTGCTGGGAGATATACCGGATGCTCAATTGGAAAAGATTTCGCTAGAGGATTCACTGGCATTGATTGAGCAGACAGACCGCCGGCTGACGGATCTCAAGGAACAGCAGGGGAAGCTGCAGGAGGAGCAGAGGCAGACCGAAGAAGCGATGGAGATCATCGAACCATTCCGTAATCTTCCCTGTGATATGCACGCGCTTTTACACTTTGAATTTGTGCGGTGCCGTTTCGGACGGATTGGGAGACAGTATTATACGAATTTTGAAAATTATATTTACGAGCATCTGGAAGCAGTATTCTTTCCCTGTAAGCAGGATGAAGAGTATGTATGGGGCGTTTATTTCGCGCCGAAACCTCAGATGCACAAGGTCAACGCCGTATTTTCATCGATGCACTTCGAGCGGATTTACCTGCAGGACATTTATGACGGAACGCCGGTGGAAGCAATGGAAGCCTATAGTGCGAAGCTGAAGGATATTAAGAGCCGGATCCTTGCCGTCAAAAATGAAATGACGAAAATTCTTCAGACCCGTGCGCTGCAGATCCTGTCAGCGAAGGAGAAGCTGGAAGAGCTGTCCACGAATTTCGATGTGCGGAAAGTAGCCGGCTGCATTCATGAGAAGCTGGATACCTTCTATATTATCTGTGGCTGGATGGCGAAGTCCGATGCGGATAAGCTGGCCAGGGAGGTAGAGGAAGATGAGGAAATCTTCTGTATCATTGAGGATGACCAGAATAAGCTTCAGTGTAAGCCGCCTACCAGGCTGAAGAATCTGAAGCCGATCCGTCCCTTTGAAATGTTTGTACGGATGTATGGATTGCCAAGTTATAACGAAATTGATCCGACTGCCTTTGTGGCGATAACCTATGCTTTCATATTTGGCGCCATGTTCGGCGATGTGGGGCAGGGACTTCTGCTGACCGTGGGAGGTTTTCTACTGTATCGGATTAAGAAGATGGATCTGGCAGCAATTATTGGTATGGCCGGGATTTTCTCCACGATATTCGGATTTTTGTTTGGAAGCGTGTTTGGTTTTGAAGACATCTTGCCGGCGCTATGGCTGCGGCCGGTAAGCAGCATGATGGATGTGCCTTTTATTGGTAAGATGAATACCGTGTTTGTGATCGCGATTGCCTTTGGTATGGGCATTATCCTGATCTCGATGGTGTTCCATATCATTAATGGCATCAAAGCGAAGGATGCGGAGAATATCCTGTTTGATACGAACGCACTGGCAGGCCTTGCTTTCTATGGTTCAGCGGTGGTGGTAATCGTATTGTTTATGACAGGGAATCCACTGCCCGGCGGAATCGTCCTGGGAATTATGTTTATCCTTCCCCTTCTGCTGATCCTGCTGAAGGAGCCATTGACGGACCTGCTGCTTAAGAAGGCCGGAAAGCATGGCGGGGGAGCGGTAATGTTTGTGATCCAGGGATTTTTTGAGCTCTTTGAGATTATTTTAAGCTATTTCTCCAACACCCTTTCCTTTGTGCGTATCGGTGCCTTTGCAGTCAGCCATGCGGCGATGATGGAAGTGGTACTGATGCTGGCAGGGGCAGAGGCCGGATCACCGAACTGGATCGTGGTGGTTCTGGGGAATCTCTTCGTGTGCGGCCTGGAGGGACTGATTGTAGGAATACAGGTACTTCGTCTGGAGTACTACGAAATCTTCAGCCGATTTTATAAAGGAACCGGCAAAGAGTTTGTTTCTTTTTTACACCGCAGAAAATCTGCTTTAAAATAATGATAACCGGATAAACAACGTAAGGAGGAATATTTATTATGTCAACAGCAGCAGCAATCACATTAGCGCTCACTTTGGTTTTGAGTATTTTTGTTCCCTTTGGGGCATTTCTGGCAGGTGCCCGAACGAAGGGGCGCTACAAGGCAGCATTAGGCTTTAATGTATTTATGTTCTTTGGAGCTATGGTGGTGGGCGCCATCCTGATATTTGGCGGCGGCGAGAGCGTACAGGCAGCTGCGGAGGCGGCTTCGGATGCCGGACTGGCTACGGGTATGGGTTATATTGCCGCAGCTCTGGTTACCGGCCTCTCTTGCATCGGCGGCGGGATCGCGGTAGCCAGTGCCGCCAGTGCGGCATTGGGCGCAATCAGCGAGGATCAGTCTGTATTGGGTAAGTCCCTGATCTTCGTAGGCCTGGCAGAAGGTGTGGCTTTATATGGTCTGATTATTTCCTTTATGATCTTAGGAAAGCTGTGATTTTATGAAAATGTTTTTGATCAGTGACAATGTCGACACATTTACAGGCATGCGTCTGGCCGGGGTGGAAGGCGTAATTGTACGTGAGCGTAAAGAATTGCGGGAAGCCCTGGAGAAGTCGATCGCCGATAAGGAGATCGGGATTATTCTGCTGACGGAGAAATTCGGACGGGAGTTTCCGGATATCGTGGATGATGTAAAGCTTCATCATAAGCTGCCCCTGATCGTAGAAATACCCGACCGCCATGGAACCGGCCGCGCGCCGGATTTCATTACATCCTATGTGAATGAGGCCATCGGGCTGAAGCTGTAAGAAAGAGGTGAATACCAGTGACAACCGAAGAAAAGCTGCAGCATTTTTATAAGATCTCCATTGAGAGTGCCGAAGCAGAGGCAGATAAGGAGCTGACAGCATATAAGGAAGGCCTGGAGCGCATATTTCAGGGGCATAAGGATGAACGGGTCCGCCAGGCTGAAGCAGAACTGAAGGTAGAGACGGAAAGTGCCAGAAGGCAGATGAACAAGGTGCTTTCCGCAGAACAGCTGCAGGTGAAACGGATCCTGTCAGAACGCCATAATGCGCTGAAGGCAAAGCTTTTTGAAGAGGTAGAGAAAAGTTTAGCCGACTTTAAACAAAGACTGGAATATCAGGATTACCTGGTTCAGAAATGTAATGAAGCACTGCAGTTTGCAGATGGAGATGAGGCGCGGCTGCTGCTTTCGGCGGAGGACGCAGAACTGGTGGAGACCATTTCCCAGAGAACCGGACATCCCGTGGAATGTGCGGAGAAATCCTTTGGCGGAGGAGTTAAGGCATTGATTCCGGCTAGAAATGTGCTGATCGATCATTCCTTCCAGACCCTGCTGGAGACGGAACGGGAGGCGTTTACATTCAAGGGAGGTCATCCGCATGAGTAAAACAGGCAAGATTTTTGGAATTAATGGCCCGGTCATTTCTCTAAAGGGAATGACGGGTTTTAAAATATCGGAGATGGTCTATGTAGGGGAAGAGAACCTGGTAGGAGAGGTAATATCCCTGAACAAAGGCAAAACCACCGTGCAGGTATTTGAAGAAACCTCCGGACTTCGCCCGGGCGAGAAGGTGACGGGCACGGGTGATGCAATTTCCGTAATGCTGGGGCCAGGAATCCTGCATAATATTTTCGATGGTATTCAGCGGCCGCTGAATGAGATTGCGAAGACAGCCGGCAAATACATTACCCGAGGTATGAGTGTAACTTCTCTGGATGAAAATAGGAAATGGCCGGTTCATGTAACGGCGGCGGTAGGGGATGAAGTCCAGGGCGGCACGGTTATTGCGGAAGTACCGGAGACGAAGTCGATTACCCATAAATCGATGATCCCGCCTCCTATTTCCGGACGCGTTACAAAGGTTGTATCCGACGGAGAATATACGGTGACGGAGCCGATTCTTACGGTAGAGCAGGCAGACGGCACGGAGGTGAAAATTACGCTGGCCCAGAAATGGCCGATCCGGGTTCCGCGCCCTATCTTGCGCCGGTTCCCGGCCAATAAGCCTTTGATTACCGGTCAGCGGATTCTCGATACATTGTATCCCATTGCAAAGGGAGGTACCGCAGCGGTACCAGGCGGTTTTGGTACGGGGAAGACGATGACGCAGCATCAGATTGCCAAGTGGTCCAATGCCGATATTATTGTCTATATCGGCTGCGGAGAGCGCGGCAACGAGATGACACAGGTGCTGGAGGAGTTCGCTGAGCTGATGGACCCTAAGACTGGAAATCCGCTGATGGACCGGACGGTTTTGATTGCCAATACCTCGAATATGCCGGTGGCAGCCCGTGAGGCGTCTATTTATACAGGAATTACCCTGGCAGAATACTACCGGGATATGGGATATGACGTAGCAATCATGGCAGACTCTACCTCCCGTTGGGCGGAAGCATTGCGAGAATTGTCCGGACGCTTAGAGGAAATGCCGGCGGAAGAAGGTTTCCCGGCTTATCTGGCATCCCGCCTTTCTGCTTTTTATGAGCGGGCCGGTGATATGCAGAACTTGAACGAAACAGAAGGTTCTGTGTCCATAATCGGGGCGGTTTCCCCCCAGGGCGGCGACTTTTCCGAGCCGGTTACCATGAATACAAAGCGGTTCGTCCGCTGCTTCTGGGGATTGGATAAATCGCTGGCGTATGCCAGACATTTCCCCGCGATTCATTGGCTGAGCAGCTACAGTGAGTATCTGTCAGATTTGGCACCCTGGTATAAGGATGAAGTGTCTCCGAAATTCGTGGATTACCGGAACCAGCTGCTGGCAATTCTGAATCAGGAGAGCAGCCTGATGGAGATCGTGAAGCTGATCGGAAGCGATGTACTTCCCGACGACCAGAAGCTGACACTGGAGATTGCACGTGTGATCCGGCTGGGTTTTTTACAGCAGAATGCCTTTCATAAAGAAGATACCTGCGTGCCAATGGCTAAGCAGTTTAAGATGATGGAGCTGATCCTTTACCTGAACCAGAAGGCGAAAGCTTTGATCAGTATGGGAATGCCGATGTCGGTCCTGAAGGAGGAGACGGTCTTCGAGAAGATCATCGCTATTAAATATGACGTACCCAATGACCGGCTGGAAATGTTTGAGGATTACCATAAGGCCGTAGATGAGTTCTACGCCTCGGTTTTGAAGAGAAACGCGTAGGGAGGGAAGTTATGTCAATTGAATATTTAGGATTAAGTGATATCAACGGCCCCCTTGTAGTGCTAGAGGGTGTCCGTGATGCCTTTTATGATGAGATAGTAGAGTTTAAGGTGGGTGAGGACAGCCGGAGATTAGGCCGCGTCGTGGTTATTGAAGGAGACCGGGCAATTATCCAGGTGTTCGAAGGGACAGAGAACATGTCTCTGGAAAATACCCACACGAAACTGACCGGCCATCCGATGGAAATTGAACTTTCAGAAGAGATTCTGGGACGTACCTTTAATGGAATCGGCCAGGTGACCGATGGGCTTGGACCGGTGATAGCAGAGCGAAAGGTAAATATTAATGGCCTCCCCCTGAATCCGGTGACCAGAGAGTATCCCCGTAACTATATCCGCACGGGTATCTCTGCAATGGATGGTTTGACTACGTTGATCCGGGGGCAGAAGCTTCCGATCTTTTCCGGTAACGGTCTGCCGCATGACCAGCTGGCGGCGCAGATTGTGCAGCAGGCTTCTCTGGGCGGCGATACGGATGAGCAGTTCGCGATTGTATTTGCCGCCATGGGCGTAAAATATGATGTGGCCGAGTTTTTCCGCCGTACCTTCCAGGAGAGTGGCGTTTCCGACCATGTAGTTATGTATTTGAATCTGGCAAACGATCCGGTGGTAGAGCGTTTGATTACACCGAAGGTGGCGCTGACTACGGCAGAGTATCTGGCTTTTGAAAAGGGTATGCATATACTGGTTATTCTGACGGATATCACCTCCTTTGCAGAGGCAATGCGTGAGGTGTCCTCTTCGAAGGGAGAGATTCCTTCCCGTAAGGGCTACCCAGGATATCTGTACAGCGAACTTGCGACGTTGTATGAGCGTGCGGGTATTGTGCGGGGCGGATCGGGCTCTGTGACCCAGATCCCGATTCTGACGATGCCGAATGATGATATTACCCATCCGATTCCGGATTTGACCGGTTATATTACCGAGGGGCAGATTGTATTGGAACGTCAGCTTCATGGGCAGGCGATTTATCCGCCGATTAATGTGCTGCCTTCTCTGTCCCGTCTGATGAAGGACGGAATCGGTGAAGGATATACCAGAGGGGATCACCAGGACGTAGCAAACCAGTTGTTTTCCTGCTATGCGAAGGTGGGAGATGCCAGGGCACTGGCATCGGTTATCGGTGAAGATGAACTGTCGCCTCTGGATAAGCGGTATCTGCTATTTGGCAGTGCCTTTGAGCGGGAGTTCGTAGGACAGGGGACGGACCAGAACCGGACGATCGAGCAGACTCTGGATAAGGGCTGGGAGCTGTTGGGACTTCTGCCGAGGGAAGAACTGGACCGGGTGGATACCAAGATCCTGGAGAAGTACTACAGGGAGTCCGTGAGGAAGTAAGGAGGAGCGCGTATGGATCCGAATACATTTCCGACGAAGGGAAACCTGATCCTGGCGAAAAATTCACTGGGGCTTTCCCGTCAGGGTTTTGAGCTGATGGATAAGAAGCGTAATATCCTGATCCGGGAGATGATGGAATTAATCGATCAGGCGAAGGATATCCAGTCGCAGATTGACAAGACCTTCCGTGCGGCTTATAAGGCATTGCAGGAAGCGAATATGGTCATGGGGATTAACAATATACAGCAGATTTGCTTTACCGTGCCGGTGGAGGATTCGATCCGGATTAAGGCCCGGAGCGTAATGGGGACGGAGATTCCCCTGGTGGAAGCGAGTCCGCGGACGGATATTCCGACGTATGCGTTTTATAGCACGAAGGCGGTGCTGGATGAGGCGAAGGCGGCTTTTGAGAAGGTGAAGCTGCTGACGATAAGGCTGTCCATGGTGGAGAATGCGGCGTACAGGCTGGCGGTGAATATTAAGAAAACGCAGAAGCGGGCGAACGCTCTGAAGAATATAACGATTCCTAAATACGAACAGCTGACGAAGGATATTACAAATGCGTTGGAGGAACGGGAGAGGGAAGAGTTTACAAGGTTGAAGGTGATTAAGAGGATGAAGGGACGCTGAGAGGCGTTCCTTTTCCTTATTTAGAGGGGCGGAAGCGGGAGCTTAGGTGGCACTTTATCTTGTGCTTAGCGTGGCGTATTTCTTCGGAGAGAGGCCGACGGTCTTGGTAAAGGCTTTCAGGAAATTGCTGTAATCCCGGAAACCGCATTCTTCGCAGACCTGACCGACACTGGTGCCGGAGGCGAGCAGGGCTTTGGCCATGCTGATTCTGCGGGCGGTCACGTACTTGTTAATCGTGGTTCCGGTGGCAGCCCGGAAAATCCGGCAAATGTAAGATTCACTTAGATGAAAATAGGCAGCCAGATTTTCAATACTTAAGTCATCCTGAATATGTTCATTGATATAAGCAATCGTTTTGGATACGTAGGGATTGTAATGGGGCTGCGCTTCCCCCTCGTGTTCAGGGGTCTCTTCGCATGTGCGGTACAGCCGGTTTAGCAGGACCATCAATTCTACAAAGGCACTTTCCTCAATCCGGTCGCTGCCAAAACCATTGCCTGCGGACAAGATTTTATTAATGAAATAGAGAACCCGGTTCTGCTGCTCCAGAGTCAGGGAAAGCCGATGGGAAAAGTCCCGGGGGTGTTTGGAAAACAGTTCGTCCAGATTTGTTTTTTCACTGGAAATCTGTTTCATATACTCTGGATAGATGGATAGTACAATTCGCTCCGGAGGCTCTTTGCCAACCGGAGTCAGGTAGTGGCTTTCGTATTGATTAATTACGAAGATATCACCCGGTGCCATGTCGTAGAGACGGCCGCCAATAAGAAATTGCTTACCGCCGGATACCGAGTAGTACAGCTCATAGCAGTCGTGAATGTGCATATCCATAAGCTTGTCTTCTCGGTACAGGTGTGCAATCGTAAAGGTTTTTTCTTCAATACAGCGGTGAATGGCTTCGCTGCAGGAATGATGCTCTTTCATAAGACCTCCCAAAGGATTCATTAACCTTACTATACTCAATAAGTTCAAATATTGCAACTTTTTCATCAAGATAACACAAGAAATTGTCTATGGAAAATGCTATAATGGCATCAATATATAAGAATCGTAAGGAGGAAGCGACATGGAAGTGAGAACGGCAGCATCCCCGAGGGACGTGAAGCACTATACGACGGAGCGTTTAAGGGAGGAATTTCTAATTCAGAATCTATTTGTACCGGAGGAAATTAAGCTAGTGTACAGCCATATTGACCGGATTATTGCCGGGGCCGCTGTTCCGGCCGCCTCTCCGCTGGCGCTGACAGCCGGCGATGAATTGCGTGCCCGGTATTTCTTAGAGAGACGGGAGATGGGCATTATTAATATTGGCGGAAAAGGCAGCATTACCGTAGATGGCAGGGTTTATGTACTGGAGCCGAAGGATGGTATGTATATCGGTATGGGATCCCAGGAGATTTCCTTTGCCAGTGAGAACCCGGCTGTTCCGGCGAAGTTCTATCTGAACAGTGCGCCGGCCCACACCTCTTATCCCACCGTGCTGATTAAACCGGAGGACTGCCAGCAGGCAGAGCTTGGCTCTTTGGAGGAATCGAATCACCGGGTGATCTGTAAGTATATTCTGCCCGGACAGGTGGAGAGCTGCCAGCTGGTAATGGGGATGACTTCCCTAAAGCCGGGAAGCGTGTGGAATACCATGCCTTGCCATACCCATGACCGGCGCATGGAGGTGTATCTGTATTTCGATATGCCGGAGGAAGCCTTTGTCATGCATTACATGGGAGATCCGGAGGAGACGCGCCATATTGTAATGCGAAATGAAGAAGCGGTGATTTCCCCCAGCTGGTCGATTCATGCAGGCAGCGGAAACCGTGCTTATACATTTATCTGGGGTATGGTAGGCGAGAATCAGGCCTTTGACGATATGGACCACGTAGACAATTGCACACTGAAATAGGAGGTGGCGTGATGGATATGTTTCAGCAGTTTTCGCTAAAGGGAAAAGTGGCGCTGGTAACAGGAGCTGCTTATGGAATTGGATTGGCCATGGCAGAGGCCTTGGCAGGAGCAGGAGCAGCGATTGCCTTTAATTGCCGAAGTCAGGAACATCTGGACACAGCGCTGGCAGCCTATAAAGAGAAGGGCATTCCGGCGAAAGGTTATCTCTGTGATGTGACAGAGGAAAACCAGGTGGCCGATATGATTGCCTCTATCTCCCAGGATCTGGGAGGTGTGGATATTCTGGTGAACAATGCGGGCATTATTAAACGGATCTCCATGTGTGAAATGAGCGTAGAGGACTTTCGCCAGGTAGTGGACATTGATCTGGTTTCGGCGTTTATCGTATCAAAGGCCGTAATCCCCGGTATGATCCGAAAGGGGCATGGGAAGATTATTAACATTTGCTCAATGATGAGTGAACTGGGGCGGGAGACCGTGTCTGCTTATGCGGCGGCCAAAGGCGGTCTGAAGATGCTGACCAAAAATATTGCGTCGGAGTACGGCTCGGCGAATATCCAGTGTAACGGGATTGGGCCTGGTTATATTGCTACACAGCAGACAGCATCCCTCCGTGGGGAGGGACATCCCTTTAACCGCTTTATCCTGGCGAAGACCCCGGCGAACCGTTGGGGGGAACCGGAGGATTTGATGGGGCCGGTTATTTTCCTGGCTTCCGATGCATCCAATTTTGTAAATGGCCATGTGTTATATGTGGATGGAGGAATTCTGGCCTATATTGGGAAACAGCCCTGATTCTACAAGGGAGGATTATTCATGACGGTGATGAAACGGCAGCGGTTCTGAAGAGCCGGGGAGTGGACTGCCGTTATATTGCCAGAGGCGGTAACCGTCTGGGATTGTATTTCCTGGAAAA
>Ga0153928_1000241_pt1 | contig 28212 bp, 26 predicted proteins | sample TSNJ012MetaG_FD_106656 | JGI IMG/M metagenome (GOLD analysis project Ga0153928, IMG submission 106656) | Attine ant fungus gardens microbial communities from New Jersey, USA - TSNJ012 MetaG | ecosystem: Host-associated > Fungi > Mycelium > Unclassified | place: USA: New Jersey, Wharton State...
TCCCATGAGCGGGGTCAGTGATAAGGATACTAACTCTTCCTTCGATAAACCACGGCCGGCATCTGACTTGGCAAGGGATTCGGCAATGATCCGGTCTGCATTTTTGTTATTCAAGAGGATGGGGATGATCCGGTAGGTGTTGATGCCCTCCGTAATGGATGTGGTCGGATTAATTACATTGCCGGAATAGACCACATATGTAACGACCTCCATATTGAACTGTATGCTGGTATAGGCTTCGTATACCCGGAACCGCTTCAGACCCGGAGCCCCCTCATCCCGGCTTTGGAATTCGAAATGCGCCAGCGTAGGCGTAGGACCTTCCATGATGTAATTATAGTCCTCGAACATCTGCTTCATCTCCAAATGGACACTCTCGGTGGGAACCGCCATCGAAATGGTACCTTCAATGCCAAGGAATGGGAGGATCTCCTCCCCAAAATACTCCATCGCAGTTTTCATGGCCAGGTCTTCATAATGCAGATACTTGTTATTGGGTTCTGCGTGGATGGAAGCCTCCTCATCCGCGTTTGTCAGAACGTTGGAACTCTCTTTTGCTTTTTTTGTGTCTTTTTTCATGTTCCTCCTATGAATGAATTCAATAGGAGCCTGTCTTTATTATATAGGAAAATGCTTAGCCGGGCAACAGAAAAATGAATTCTATTATGTTGATATTAGTGATGGATTTTAAAATTGAAATATGGATATAACGGAAAGTAATACTTGAAAAAAACATTGGGATTTTGAAATATGAAGAAAAATGATATCTTAACTTAATATAATAAAGAGGCTGCCCTGGATGCCCTGATTGGATTTTATTTTACCATGAACATTTGCTAATTACAACCAATTTTTAAATTTAGGGTGTGAAAAAGTCGCAAAACAAGGCGGCGGCATAGTCAAATACCTATCCCGCCGCCTGTCGTTTTTGACGCTGGATTGGTGGACGTCCGGAGTAATGCACCGGCAAATTAGAAGGCTGAAAGCAACTATGGCAATCCATAAACAACAGCTCCAATACAAGCGGAAAAGCAAATCAGCATAATTGGCGACAACTGCTTTTTTGTTACTTTCTGATATGCCAACATAATCCCCACAAGCAGGATGGTAGTAATAAGGTTTTTGTAATCCACCGACACACCAGCCGAAAGGCAATTTCTCAACACCATATAAACACCTGTTGCCAAAATTATCCCAATAATACTCGGTTTTAATCCTCTCAAAATGGCCTGAACATACTTGTTCTTCAACGCCGTTTCAAGGAACGCCATTAAAACGATAATGACGGCAAATGATGGTAATACCACCGCAAATGTTGCCAGTATCGAGCCTGATATCCCGGCTTGAGTACTCCCCACAAAGGTGGCCATATTAACCATAATCGGGCCGGGGGTACTTTCGCTCACGGCAATAAGATAGGTTAGCTGCTCGTCGTTCAACCAACCATAGGAAAGAACCACATCCCGGACAAGGGGAATTGCGCTGTAAGCACCGCCAAACGAAAAGCAGCCGACTTTTAGAAAGCCAAGAAGCAAATCAAGATATATCATTTCTCAGCCTCCTTTTCATTATTATGGGCTTTGGCACTTGAAATAGTTGACATTACGAGGCTGACAAGTCCCGCTGCCAGCATGATATAAACTGAGGACACGCGCCATGAAAAAATGTTAACGCATACCATCACCGCGAATGATGTGAGCATGATGGCATAAGAAAACGCTTTTTTGTGCATTTTCTTTATCATTGTTATGCCAGCATTTACAATAAGCAGGCCGACAGCAATCTTTATCCCTTTAAAGGCATTGGCAATCAGTGTGAGAGAGAGGAAATCAGTAAAGACCAGTGAAATCAGATAAATCACGGCAAACGCTGGCAGGATAATTCCAAATGTCGCTGTCAACGCACCAGGTAAACCTGCTTGCCGATATCCCACATAGGTGGCGCAGTTAATGGCAATCGGGCCGGGAGTGGACTCGGCAATTACAGTGATGTTCATCATTTCATCATGGGTAATCCATTTTTTCTTTTCCACGCATTCGGCTTCAATCAGCGGAATCATGGCATACCCTCCGCCAAAGGTAAACAGGCTGATTTTGGCAAAGGAAAGAAATAAACTGGCTTTAAGATTTGTGGTGTTGGCATCCCCCATGATGGCTCCTCCCCTCTTCCTGTGCTGACGGGCATGCATTTTGCGGGATAGCTGCCAATGCCTCAATTTCCGTTGCCAGTTCATGTAACACAGAACGGTCAACACTATAGTGCATGAAATAGCCCCGCTTGTTGCCATAGATCAAGCCTGCTTCGCGCAGCACCTTTAGATGCTGCGAAACGGTAGATTCTGAAAGTCCCACTTCCTTTGCCAACGCCCGGACACAATAATTATTTTTTAGGAGCAGCGATAAAATCTTTATTCGGGTATCATCAGCGATTGCTTTTAGCACCATTGTTTTTTTCATAGCAAACCCTCCAATTTAATTCGTTAGATAACGAATTAAATATAACACAACAATCCAATTCGGTCAATCATAAAATAGTCGGCGGAACCGTGCCGCTCTTTTTTAAAATGAGCAGGCACGGTCTTGTTTGAACTGAATCAGTTTCCACAATACACATTTATCGCATCGCGGAAAAATTCCGTGCATCCGGAAGCCAGTTTGTCATAATTTACCCGAAAACGCTCGTCGGCGACATACATTTCCCCCAAGCCCTGATGGTATTCCCGGCTGTAATCCGGGTAAAAAATACACAGCCATTGTTTGTGCAGCTCACAAGCCTTTTGTGCGAGCTCACCCGCAGGATTGCCGGTATCAAACGCGGCTTTCAATGTGTCCTCAAGGGCAAGGCGCAACCGCTCGCTTTCGTCATACTGCTCCTGGGTTAAACCCCTCAGATTTGCATTGTATTCATCAACAATCTTATCGCCGTACTTTTTGCGGATTTCGTCGCCATATTTCTGTTCGTTTTCGTCAATAATCCTTTGTTTGAAACCTTCGAATTTTTCTTTGTCACTCATAGTAATGACTCCTTTCATGGAACCGATTGTTTTTGTCACATTGTTAATCAACAAATCAATCCGTTCTTTTTCTTGTTTCAGTGCGGCTAAATGGCTTTGCAAGGTTCTTTTTCTGTCATAATCGGGGGCCGCAAGCAATTTTTTGATTTCGCCCAGGCTAACACCAAGATCTCGGTAGAACAAAATCTGCTGAAGCGTATCCACCTCATGTTCGCAGTAAACACGATAATTATTTGAACTAACTCTTGCCGGCTTGAGTAGTCCAATCTGGTCATAGTACCGCAGGGTACGCGTACTGACCCCGGATAATGCTGCAAGTTTATTCACGGTGTATTCCATTTGTCTCACCTCCACAATACCCAGTATAAACTATGACGCAGCGTAAATGTCAACAGGAAAAATGATGTTGTTTATTTTACACCTTTGTGTGATATTGTCGGATTTACATTTTTCACCCTTACAGCTAATATATAACTATCAGATCAACCAGTGAAACACCAATAAGGGAGGAAAGAATCGCATGAAGAAAACAGCAGTCATATCAGCAGTCTTATTAGCCATGGCACTGGCCGCCAGCGGCTGCAGCGCGGGGCAGCCGGCAGATAATAACTCAACCGCAGATACCGGAAAAACTGAAGCAGAGCCTGTTTTGGTAGTCTATACCGCCCGCGGCGAATCCTTAAACAATGCCGTGATTCCGGAATTTGAAAAAGACACCGGCATTAAAGTTGAGGTGGTGGTCGCCGGTACCGGAGAGCTTTTAAAGAGAGCGCAGTCAGAAAAGGCCAATCCTCTTGGTGATATCTTCTGGGCCGCTGACCAGACCATGTTATCCGCATCAAAAGACTTATTTATGGAATATGTATCCCCCGAAGATGGCAGCATGATCGATGCATTTAAAAATACCACCGGTTACTTCACCCCTGCATTTGCAGATCCTACCGTGATGATCGTAAACAAAGACTTGAAAGGCGATATAAAGATCGAAGGATTCGAAGATTTACTAAATCCGGAATTAAAAGGCAAAATCGCATTTGGCGATCCCGTAAACTCCAGCTCCGCCTTCCAGTCATTGGTGGCGATGCTCTATGGCATGGGCAAAGACGGCGATCCCCTTTCCGACGAGGCATGGGACTATGTAGACAAGTTCATCGCCAACTTAGACGGCAAGATGTGCAACAGCTCCAGCCAGGTCTATAAGGGTGTGGCGGAAGGCGAATATGTGGTCGGCCTGACATGGGAAGATCCGGCGGCCAACTATGTCAAGGAAGGTGCCGCGGTAGAAGTTGTATTTCCGGTTGAAGGAGCCATCTTCCCCGGTGAATCCGTGCAGATTCTAAAAGACTGCAGGCATCCGGAAAATGCAAAGAAATTTGTCGATTACATGTTGTCAGAGAAGATCCAGAACGCAGTAGGTTCCACCCTCACCGTAAGACCTTTAAGGAAAGATGCTGTTCTGGCTGATTATATGAAGCCGCAAAGCGAGATCAAATTATTTGACAACTATGACGAGGGCTGGATAGCAGAGCAAAAATTAGAAATCACCAATCGGTTCAGTGAGCACATGGAAACCTCCATGGATTAATAACCTGCATCAATCAAAGCAAAAGACTGCCTGAGACTCAGTCAGGGGCAGTCTTTTTGTACCCCCAATATGGAAGATACCAGGAGGAATATACTATGGGAGTAGCAATCAGTATCGAAAATGCAGTAAAACGATTTGGCAAAGATACCATTATCAATGGATTATCACTGGATATTAAACCTGGAGAATTCTTCACCCTGCTGGGACCGTCCGGCTGTGGTAAAACAACTCTGCTGCGGATGATCATTGGCTTTAACAGTATTGAGGGCGGTGAAATCAAGGTAGACCAGAAAGTAATCAACAACATCCCCACCAACAAACGAAATATGGGCATGGTCTTTCAGAACTATGCCATTTTCCCTCACATGACAGTTAAGGATAATGTGGCCTTTGGACTGAAAAACAGAAAAATATCCACATCACAAATCGAGGCCCAGGTAGATGAAATCCTGAAAATTGTAAAAATAGATCATTTGAAAAACCGTATGCCGGCCAAGCTGTCAGGCGGTCAGCAGCAGCGTGTCGCCCTGGCCCGGGCAATCGTCATCCATCCGGAAGTGCTCCTGATGGATGAGCCATTGTCAAATCTGGATGCAAAACTTCGGGTGGAAATGAGAAATGCCATCAAACGGATCCAGCAGCAAATAGACATCACCACCATTTATGTAACTCATGACCAGGAGGAGGCATTGGCCGTATCAGACCGGATTGCGGTCATGAACGGCGGCGTTATCCAACAGATCGATACCCCTAAGAACGTTTATCAGCGTCCGGCAAACCTGTTTGTATCCACCTTTATCGGATTATCCAATATTCTGCCCGGTATGGTAGTGGTTAAAAACGGTAAGATTTCCATTCGGATTAAGGATGATATCATACCCATGGACCGGTTAAGCCAGGAGGTAAAAGACGGCCAGAATATCAAGGTATCCGTCCGTCCCGAAGAGTTCATCATCAACCAGGCGGACGGTGCCGGCATCCCGGCAACAGTAAAGAGCAGTGTATTTCTTGGCATTACCACCCATTATTTTGTAACCCTGGCAGACGGTCAGGAAATCGAAGTCATCCAGAATTCCGATATCTGGGATATCATCCCGGATGGTGCTAAAATCCGTCTTTCTGTGCAGCCGCAGAAGATCAACATTTATACCGAAGACGGAAATAAAAATCTTGTGGTCAGGAGGGATCAGGTATGAGATATGCCGGAGAAAAGAAGTTCAATATCTGGGTAGCCATGGCACTGGGGATTCTCGGCCTTTTTCTCATCTTCGTTGTCTACCCCTTAATACTGATATTATATAAGAGTGTGCTGTCTGAGGATGGTTCCTTCAGTCTGGCATATTTCGGTAAATTCTTTGCCAGAAAATATTACTGGAATACCCTGGTAAACAGCTTTAAAGTCACCATCGTTTCCACCCTGCTGGCGGCTGTGCTGGGTCTGGTTATGGCATATGTTTTGCGGAGCATACGAATCAAAGGAAGTAAGTATTTAAATATTTTGATCGTCATGTCCTATCTTTCGCCGCCATTTATCGGAGCTTATGCCTGGATTCAGTTACTGGGGCGCAATGGCTTTATCACCAGGATTTTAAACAATCTGTTTCATGTGAAGTTAAACGGCATTTATGGATTCGCAGGTATTGTTCTGGTGTTCTCGCTGCAATCCTTTCCGCTGGTTTATATGTATATTTCAGGCGCTCTGAAAAACCTGGATAACTCCCTGAATGAAGCCGCCGAAAGCCTGGGCTGCAGTGCCATGCAGAGAGTGCTTCAAATAATTGTGCCATTGGTTATGCCCACCATGCTTGCAAGCTCTCTGCTGGTATTTATGAGAGTGTTCTCCGACTTTGGTACCCCGATGCTGATTGGCGAAGGTTATAAAACATTTCCGGTTTTGATGTACAGCCAGTTTATGGGCGAGGTAAGCACGGATGACCATTTTGCTGCGGCACTCTGTGTCATTATCATCGGCATTACCCTGATATTATTCTTCTTCCAGCGCTATCTCGGAAACCGCTATACTTATTCCATGTCCGCACTAAAACCGATGGAAGCGGAACCTTGCACCGGCCTCAAAAGTGTAATATCCCACCTGTTTGTATACATGGTTGTCCTCATCGCCACTCTTCCGCAGCTTACCGTTATCATCACTTCCTTCCTGGCTACCGGAGGAGGCAGCGTATACACCGGCGGTTTTTCCCTTGATAATTACCGCAACACACTGTTTTCGAAGAATAACAACAGCGCCATCTTCAATACCTATTTATTTGGGTTGTGTGCCATCGCTATCGTTGTGGTGCTGGGGATTTTGATCTCATACCTGACGGTACGAAAAAAATCGCTATTGACGAATATCCTTGATACGGTCACCATGTTCCCATATATTATACCAGGATCTGTACTGGGTATCTCATTTTTATATGCATTTAACACAAAACCGTTTCTGCTCAGTGGTACGGCCTTCATTATCGTTATCTCCCTGTCCATCCGGCGGATGCCTTACACCATCCGTTCCAGTACGGCTATAATCGGACAGATCAGTCCCAGTGTGGAAGAAGCTGCCATCAGTCTGGGCTGTTCCGAGATGAAATCATTTGCCAAAATTACCGTTCCGATGATGATGCCCGGTGTGCTGTCCGGCGCTATCATGAGTTGGATTACCTTGATCAGTGAGCTGAGTTCTTCTATCATTCTCTATACCAGCAGGACACAGACATTGACCGTAGCTATTTATGCAGAGGTCATCAGAAGCAACTTCGGCAACGCTGCCGCCTACTCAACCATTTTAACGCTGACCAGTATCCTGTCGCTGCTTTTGTTCTTTAAATTAACCGGCAGCAATGATATCAGCATTTAACCGAATGCGGGTTTATGGTACAATGAAAATAACTGCCTGAACCATACATCTGTACATTTGGAGGTCCTCTATGAAAAGTAATCAGTACAAGGACTACATAAAAAAATCCTTTATCAAATATGCACTTTCCATCATCTCACTGCTATTTGTGCTGGTGCTTTTGTTCCTGCAAATTAATGTACAGTGGGTTATCTCCGGTCCGAATAAAAAAAATCATCTCCAGTTATCCGGCATTCTGGATCAGCAGCTCCTGCTCTATCAGCAGGGACTGACAGAGTTTTCCCAAAATCCGGAGCTTCTGACCGCACTGAGCAGCACAGACTCCGCCGCCATCACTGCCAATAACCGGCTTCTTTATGATTTTACCAATGCCCAGACGATCCGGTCATCATTTATACTTTCAGACCAGAATGGACGCATCGTCAGCAGCAACCTGTTTGCCGGTAATCAGGAGATTTTCCATGGCAGTGATGTCTTTCGCCGCATGACCAGTCAGATGCAGGAACAGCCCGGAGAGATCTTCACATTGCCAAGCCGGTTAAACTATGCCTATGGACAGGCCGGCAATTTAATTCTTGGCAAAGCGGTGGAAAAGGACGGCACACTTGCCGGCTATCTGTTTTTTGATCTGCTGGATTCCTATCTTTATGAGCTCATCCGCGAATATCCTCTGGATGATGTTATCATCACGGACCGATATGATAATCTGATCTTTTCCATCAGCCGCCAGCAGACGGACCCGATCGATAAATACCCGTCCGGAAAATATCGGATGGACTGGCAGGAAGGACGTTTGGTAAAGGTCAATGGAAAACATTATCATATTCAAAAAAGTTCACTTCCTGAGAGTTCTCTGATCTTATATACGCTGGTATCCACGGAATATCAGAAGGAGCTTCTGTTTTACGGTGTTGTTTTCATGTTTATCGTGGGAATCCTGCTGGTTATCATCTCACTGCCGGTAACCGAACGCATCACCCAGAAAAACCTGCTCGCCATCAATGAACTCCAGAACTCCATCGAACAGATGGGAAGGGGCAATATGGACTATCAGCTCCGTTCGCAGGTGTTTGATGAATTCCAGAAGCTGGACGATGCATACCGTCACATGGTAATGCAGCGGGAAGAGCTGCTGACTTATAACAGTGAACTGTCCGAACGAAAGCGGACCATGGAAATCAAACAGTTAGAAGAACAGTTCAACCCACATTTTATTTTCAATGTGATGGAGACCCTCCGGTATGAAATCATGATTGATGCAGCAAAAGCTTCGGATATGGTTCAGTCGTTTGCCAGACTTATGCACTACAGCATCCACTATGGCAGCACCATTGTCTCCCTCAGAACCGATGTTGAATATATCAATGACTATCTCCTGTTACAAAAAATGCGCTATAACCGACGTTTGAAATATCATATTGACATCCCGGAGGAGCTGCTGGAATATCAGATTCCCAAGCTGCTGCTTCAGCCGGTGGTGGAGAATTCCCTGGTTCACGGCATGAAAGATATCCATTCCATCGCGATCAGGATTACAGGTGGTGTGCATGATGGGGTTCTGGAGCTGTGTGTCGAGGATGACGGAAGTGGGATAGACGGAGAACGCCTTGCCAGTCTGCGGGCCGGTCTGGAGTCGGAGGACGGATACAAGGGGCATATTGGTCTCTATAATTCTCATCGCATTGTCCGGCTGCTATATGGTCCGGAATATGGTGTGACAATCGAAAGCCAGCCAGGTTCCGGCACACGGGTCACGGTTACCATGCCGGCAGATATGGAGGATGATGATGTATAAAGTTTTACTTGTAGAAGACGAGGATATTATCCGAAAAGGCCTGATGTTCATGGTGAATTGGCAGGAGATGAACTGCGTGGTCGTAGGCGAAGCCATAGACGGCGTCGATGGTATTCAGAAAATCAAAGACAATGAACCAGACATTGTAATTGTGGATATCAACATGCCCACTATGAACGGTTTGCAGATGCTGGAAGAAAGCATTAAAGAATACGGTTATGAAGCCATTATCGTATCCGGATACAGTGAATTTGAATTTGCTAAAAAGGCTATTGGCCTTGGCATCACAGAATATCTGCTAAAGCCTGTGGATTTTACAGAACTCTATGATGCGATTCTTAAGATAACCGAGAAGCTGGAAGCGAATACGCGAATGAAGGGATATATCCGGCAAATCGATATGGAAAAGAAAAAGCTGGGCATATTAGAAACAGATATTTCCGGAACCGTTAACTTTAAAAATAAATATGTGGGTTCTATGGTAAAGTATATAGAAGCGCATTATTCCTCCCGCCTTTCTTTAACCGATTTAAGCGAAGAATATAATCTTTCCTGTACCTACCTGAATACGAAATTCAAAAGCGAGACCGGATACACCTTCCATGATTTTTTGAACCGTTACCGGATGCAGAAGGCGGTGGAGCTTCTGCAATCAGATCAGTATAAGGTCTATGAAATCGCAGAGCTGGTGGGGTTTTCCGAATATAAATATTTCATTAAGGTGTTTAAGAAGTATATTGGCTGCTCTCCGGCTAAATTTATGGAAGAAGGGTGCTAAAAACATTCCAGTATACCACCACCCCTTGGGTTTGTGGTATACTTGTTGAATGCGTACTCATAGAGCGTGCAAATCTTTCCATAATAATTAAAAACTCACGGAGGGAGTCCGATGTCAGTAAATTTTCCGGAGGAAATCACCCGCCTGGAAGCGGTCGAAGAGAAGCTGCATAATGCCCTTGCGAAGCTGGATGAAACGATTGCCGGGCATGAAAAAGAATATAGGGAGGGCAAAAGGTACCTCACTGCAAACCGGAATGAGATTGATTCGCTGGAAAAGTTCTCAAATGAACGTTCACTTATGCTAATTGAAAATGCCGGGAATCTGACGTTGGAACGGCGGACAAAAATTGAAAAACTAATCAACGCCCCCTATTTCGCCAGAATTGATTTCCGGTATCAGGAAGAGCCGGATGCCGAACCAATATATATTGGGCCATTTTCCTTTACGGATGGCAGCAATCAGATGCTGATCTATGACTGGCGTGCGCCCATTTCCAGTATGTACTATGACTATGAGTTAGGGCCCGCATCATATGAAGCTCCGATGGGCACCATTGCCGGCGATATTGTCCTGAAAAGGCAGTTTAAAATCAAGAATGAGCAGATGGAATACGCGCTGGAAAGTGCGGTCAACATTGACGATGATATTTTGCAAAGAGAATTAAGCAGCACCTCTGATGAAAAAATGAAAACCATTATTGCCACCATCCAGAAAGAGCAAAATAAAATTATCCGCAATGATAAAGCGGACACGCTTGTCATCCAGGGCGTGGCCGGCTCCGGTAAAACATCAATTGCGCTGCACCGGGTGGCGTATCTGCTCTATCGGTACAAAAACCAGATATCGGCGGACAATGTGGTGATTATATCGCCAAACAAAGTGTTTGCCGACTATATTTCCAATGTGCTTCCTGAACTGGGTGAGGAACCGATCTTAGAAACCAGTTTTGAAGAGATTGCACAGACAGAGCTATCCGGTTTAGTTAAATTCAAACGGTTTACCGATCAAATGGAACGTCTGCCCGCCGAATGGCTGGAACGCAGCAGCTTCAAGTCAAGTCCGGCATTTATCGCCCTGCTGGAGGAATATCTGGAATATGCCAATCATACCTGTTTTGCGCCGCAGGAATGCGTCATCGGCCATTTTGTCATTCCCAAAGATTATCTTTGGAGACGGTACGACGCTTACCGAAACCGTCCCATATACCACCGGTTCGCGGAAATGGCGGATGATATTCTTGACCGGATCATGTCGGAAAACATCAGAGGATATAAACTGCCAGGCCGGAAGCAGATAATCAAAAAACTTATTCCGATGTTCCAAATAAAGAGTACCTTAGAACTGTATGCCGGTTTTTACCGCTACATCAAAAAACCGGAAATGTTTGTATTTGCCGGTAAGGATCAATTGGAATGGCCGGACGTGTTTCCCTGCCTTTACTGTAAGGATTTTCTGGAAGGCATTGAAAAATTCCGCACCATACGGCATCTTGTCATTGATGAAATGCAGGATTACACCCCGATTCAATATGCGGTAATCAACCGGATGTTCTCATGTAAAAAGACCATCCTGGGCGATTTCGGGCAAGCGGTAAATCCATATAACCGGCATTCGCCGGAGGCATTTAAGGCCATTTTTGATCCGGTTGATTTTATTGAATTGACCAAAAGTTACCGCTCCACATATGAAATTATGGAGTTTGCTAAAAAAATCCAAGACACTCAAAGAATCGAACCAGTGAAAAGACACGGTGAGGAACCGGGCCTGGTTCGCTGTGATAACTGGCGGGCTGAATTGGCCGCGGTCAAGGAGAATATCACAGCGTTTCTCAATGGCAAATATGCAACACTGGGGATTCTGTGCAAGAACTCCCGCCTGGCGAGGAAACTGCATCAGGAATTATCCGGCGAATATGCAGTTTATCTGCTGGATGCCAATAGTGATGCTTTTAAAAACGGTATTACGATTACCACTATTTTCATGTCAAAAGGATTGGAGTTTGATGAAGTGATAATTCCGTGTGCGAATGCGGAAATGTATTCTTCTGAATATGACCGGGGCCTGCTGTACGTCGCCTGTACAAGAGCGATGCACAAACTGATGCTTAGTTATCATGGTAATGTGACAAAATTTCTGGAAACACAGGAAAGCTGATTTTCATCTGGAGGTGATACCATGCAAACTTACAGCACGTCACAAGCAGCCAAGCTGGTTCAGGTTCATCCTAACACTGTGCGATTTTATGAGGACATGAAATTACTTCCGCCAATCCCACGTCAAAAAAACGGGTACCGCCGATATAATGACTACCATATCGCCCAGCTCAGGCTTATCCGCATCGCCTTTGACAGTGAGATAGTCAGCGGGAATCTTAGAAAGATGACCATCGATATTATTCAGACTGCCGCCGCTCATAAACTGGATGAAGCCATTAAGAAAACGAAAAGCTATAAAGAACAGATACAAATTCAGAAGAAAAATGCGGAAGAGGCTGTTGAAATCATCGAAAGCATGTTGAAGGTTAATGACACATATTACGACGGTAATACAAAGCCATTAACCAGAAAAGAGGTTTCCGCTTCTTTGGGAATCTCCATGGATGTCATTCGTGATTGGGAGCGAAATGGGCTTATAGATGTTCCGCGAGATATAAAAGGCTATCGGGTTTATAATACAAGCGAAATCCAGCGGTTGAAGATTATCCGTACACTTAAAAAAGCATCTTAGTAATCCATTTGTATTGGATGGGATTCAGAGCGTTAGTCCCAGAGATGTTATTTTAAGAGAAATTTTCTCGAATATTTTGGCACATCGTGACTATTCCAGTGGGTTGACAGCAAAATTTGTGATTGAAAAGGATAGAATGTATACGGAAAATGCGAATCAACTCTATTTAAGAGGAGTTTTGAATCCACAATCATTTCAACCATTCTCAAAGAATCCGCCAATTTCTAAAGTATTTAGAGAAATTGGGCTTGCAGATGAATTGGGATCAGGAGTCAGAAATACGAGAAAGTTCTCGAAATTGTATTCAGGAGAAGAGCCTGTCTTCCGAGAGAATTCATTATTCATAACGGAAATACCGTTAATGGAAGTGGCAACTTTAAAAGTAGGTCCTAAAAAATCAGAAATAAGAGTAGGCCAAGATGGAGGCCAAGATGGGGGCCAAGATGTAGCCATCAAAAAGAGAATGCTGCTTTCATTTTGTGAAATTCCGAGGTCACGATCAGAAATGCAATTGCATATTGAAATTTCAAGTAGGGGGGCCTTTAGAAGAATATATTTAGAACCAATGATTCGCGATAATTGTTTAATGATGACGATACCCGAAAAGCCAAACAGCAAATATCAGAGATACTTAACTATTAAGTAGGCAATTGATAGAAAGTTGAGCAAAGTAGATAAATCCACAGCATAATAAAGGATATGGAACAAAAAATTGGCTTGTGTTAAGATATTAGATGCAAGCCAATTGTTCCTTGTATTGCGTTATGAATTACCACTAAAATTATAAATAATGAAAGACATTTTGTTCTATTCGCTCCAGGAACCTTGACATTAGCCGCCGCATATGCTATTTTAATAATAACTCTTTGCACTGCATCACGTCCGGCTTTGGCCGGATGCTCAATCAACAGTACAAACTGAGCAGGCGATAAACCCTTTTTTGCGGGGTTTGTGGGGCCGGGCCGCAAAGCGGCAGCAGATGACGCATCCGCGTATCTGTGGGACAGTGTATGTTCCGCAGATGCGCTTTTTCTTTTGCGGAAGCTGAATAAATGCTGTGCCATAGGGTTATCTCAACTATAATCGGAGGTAACAGTTATGGAACGATCAAATGAACAAATCGCAATGCAGGTATCTCGTAACAGTATCATAGGTAATGTAATTTTATCAGCGTTCAAATTATTCGCCGGAGTATTTGCACACTCTGCCGCAATGGTTTCCGACTCAGTACATTCCCTGTCTGATGTCTTCAGCACCATTATTGTCATGATTGGTGTTAAAATGGCAAACCAGAAGTCCGACAGAGAACATCCCTATGGCCACGAACGGTTTGAGTGTGTAGCGGCCATCGTATTAGCAGCGGTTCTGTTTGCAACCGGTATTGGTATCGGCTGGGCAGGTGTACAGAAGGCAATCGCCGGGAATTATGGTAAAGCTGTGGTGCCGGGACTGCTGGCGCTGGTGGCGGCAATCACTTCCATTATTGTAAAAGAAGTGATGTACTGGTATACCCGCGCCGCAGCGAAAAAAACTAATTCCAGTGCGCTTATGGCTGACGCATGGCATCACCGCTCGGATGCATTTTCATCCATCGGCAGCTTTTTTGGCATCTTTGGCGCAAGGCTGGGTTTTCCTATCCTTGATCCATTGGCCAGTATTGTAATCTGCCTGTTTATTCTGAAAGCTGCGTTCGATATTTTTCGGGATGCGGTTGGGAAGATGACGGATAGAGCTTGTGACGAGCAAACTGTTGCCGAAATGCACGAAGTGATTCTCACCCAGGAAGAGGTTGAGGGAATCGACCAACTGAAAACCCGTCTGTTTGGTGATAAGATTTATGTGGATGTGGAAATCAGGGTTAACGGTTCGTTTACGCTGGAGGCGGCACATAATAGGGCACAGTGTGTTCATGATGTAATTGAGGAGCAATTCCCCAAAGTCAAACACTGTATGGTGCATGTAAATCCGGATATGCATGTGGAGGGGATTACGCAGCAGTGATTATAATTGTTATTGCGGTTGCGATAGCAGTCGAAGTGATAATGAGGATTTTGGTGGACAAATGAGAAAGCAGTTAGCATTCTCCAGAACAAGATGAACAAAAGCAGGACTCACAGTCTTAAATTCAGGGGTGAGTCCTGCTTTCTTTGCGATAGCGCCTTATCGCTACGCCAACTCGACGAAGTAATGACCAGGTTCTTTTAAATTTAGTATTGTGCTTTCCAATATTATGTGCTATACTTAGATAAATAATTAGTAAAGTCACTGAACAAACTAAAAAAAAGAGGTAATCACATGAAAAAATATAACCAGTTATTAATTAAAGATAATAATAAGAAGCAGATTTATCAACTGATAGAAGATATTCCCGGTATTAGCAGAGCGCAGATTGCGGAGCAGCTGAAACTCAGCAAGACAACAGTCTCGACGTTGGTAGATGAGATGATGCAGGAGAAGTTTGTAATAGATGAAGGCGCATCCGAAAGTAACCGGCAGGGGAGAAGACCTAATAGCCTTGTTGTCAATAACAGTACTAATTTTGTAATTGTCTTAAACTGGCATAAGGACACTCTGGAAATTGCGTTGGTGGATTCGGCAATGAATATCTCGCTGTGCAGGGAGTATGATATGAGAGATACAAAAGATGCCCTCGCGAGCCTGAAGATGTATTTTGACGAATTCAGGGAAGCCCAATGTGTAAATATTAATGTAATGGGGGTATGTGCAATCATACCAGGAATGATTGATGAAAAGCACGATGAGATTATATCGGTTGTATTGCCTGCCGACAGTCAGGGGAACTATAAAATAAGCAGTTTGAAAAATATAGTAAAAGGATACCCTTTGGCAATTCTGAATGATACGGCATGCTTTGCTTACGCAGAGACGGCATTCGGCAAATTAGAAGATGAAAATTATTTATATATCAATATTAACGATGGTGTAGGTGCCGCTATTATTCATGATGGGCATTTACTAAGCGGAGCCAGTGGAATGGCAACTCAGTTTGGTCACTTTTCGGTAGACAGGAACGGGCATCCTTGTACCTGTGGAAACAGGGGGTGTCTGGAAAATCAGATCGGTGAACTGGCTTTGCCGCGGCTGTTTGAAAAATTTGATTTGGAACAATCGAAGAAACCGGGTGACAAGCTGTTGTTTAAAGATTTGGCTGCCCTGGTAAGCGCAGGAGATAAAAAAGCGTTGGAGCTGGTATCTTATATAGCCGAAGATTTTGCCTATGCATTGTGTAATGCTATTACATTGTTTCACCCTGAAGTAATCATTATCGGGGGAATCGGCAGAAAATTAGGGAATACTTTTTTAGAAATGCTGAAAGAGAATATGCAGCAATTTGGATTCAGGCAGTTTGTATCAGATGTAGATGTGGTTTATACAAAACTGGGAGAAGCATCTGTCGTCAGGGGAGCTGCCAAATATTATATTGACAGGTACTTTAAATTTAACGATATGGAGCCGGGGCAGATGTTTTGTGGATGATAAGAGAAGGAGGAAACGTATGAATCCGTTGGGGATTGCAATTATTATGGAGGACAATCTGGAGCAGACGTTGCAGTGGGCAAAAGAGAATGGGTTTACTAACTGCCAGTTACAATTGTGGAATCTGGACTATCTGTGCCGGGAACATGCGGAGCATGTAAAAAAACTGACAGAGTCCCTGGGGATGGAGGTGACCGGACTGTGGTGCGGCTGGTATGGACCTGTTAAATGGGATTTTATAGAGGGACCTTCTGTTTTGGGGATTGTGCCGATGGAGTACCGGGCGACCCGAATAAAGAATCTGCTTGATGGAGCGGAATATGCCAGGATACTTGGGGTGAAGGATATCATTACCCATCTTGGGTTTGTACCACTTAATTGCCGGGATATCAATTATACCGGGGTGGTAAGTGCATTGAAATACATCACTTCTGAACTTAAAAAGTATGGGCAGAACTTCCTGATGGAGACAGGACAGGAACCACCCATCGTGCTCAGGCGTTTGATTGATGATGTTGGAAGCGACAATTTGTTTGTTAATTACGATCCCGCAAATCTGCTGATGTACGGCAATGCCAATCCCATAGACGGGTTGAATATTCTGGGGGAATTTGTGCGCAGCATGCATGCAAAAGATGGCAGCTATCCGAAGAAAGGATATGAGTTGGGACAGGAATACCCGATTGGAAAAGGGGACGTGGATTTTGCCAGATTGATACAGAAGCTCAAGGAGATCGGGTATGACGGTCCGATGTCAATTGAATATGAAATATCAGCAGGAGACAACAAACAAAAACAGGAGATCATTGAGGGAAAGGTTTATTTAGAACAATTCTTATGATAATGCTCTGCCGAAACGGAGGTGAAGGCTGTTTATGAAAGTGGCTATATGGGGCGCCGGGAAAATGGGACAGGTACATGCTGAAGCCTACAGGAAGATGGGGAGCGGCGTTGAGATCGCATATATAATCGAGCGAGATTCACAGAAAGCGTTGGATTTTTCAAAAAAATTCCAGTGCGTGGGCATAAATGATTCCAGCGGGCTTGCGAAAGGCAGTGTTGATATGATCGATATATGTCTGCCAACCTATTTACACAAGGATGCCATTGGACAAGCGGCGGATTTATGTAATTTTATTTTCTGTGAAAAGCCGATCTGTCTGACGAAGCCGGAATATGATGAGTTGAGCCGCATAGCAAAGAGCAGCGGCTGCCACCTGATGGTCGGTCAGGTGCTCAGGTTTTGGAATGGCTACGTAAAAGCAAGGGAGCTGGTGCTTCAGGGGGAGATTGGAACACCTCGGCTGATTACATGCTTCCGGCGGCAAAAAATGCCGGACTGGTCAAAAGGCAACTGGCTTATGGACAACCAGCAGAGCGGCGGCTTGTTAATGGATCTGTGTATTCATGACATTGATTACCTGTACTGGATGATGGGGTTGCCTGGATTTGTATTCTGCGAAATCGTAGAGCGGGACGAAACAACGCTCCACAGTATTCTAAATTTGTCTTACCCGGGCTGCTGTGCCAATATAATCGGTTCCTGGGGAATGCCGGAAGGATTCCACGAGGGGGAATTGGAGTCTTTGCTGGAGATAGTGGGTGACACTGGTATGATTACATATACAGGCGGAGATTCGTTGGCGGTGATTCGCGGATCCCAAAAGGAATCTATCAGCCTGCTGCATGAAGACGGTTATGAAAGGGAACTGATATACTTTGTAGAATGCGCCAGTCAGCATATGGATCCAGAACGGTCAAATCTATCCGCGGTTGAGGGAACCATGAAGATACTGTGGGCCGCAAAGGAGGCGGCAGAAATAAAACAGATCGTCCGGATTGACGGTACATTGTCATGTGACTGATAGAAGGGAATTGAGAACATGATAAAACGCTATATTAAGAAAAGGCCATATATACCGTATATTGCCCCGGCGATGATGATTATGACGGTGCTTACGGTTTTTCCGACGATATTTTTATATCTCATCAGTATTACGGATTATCAGCTGGGATGGGATTTTGGACGTATCCAGGTGGTTTGGTTTGACAATTATATACGCCTGTTTTCCGGCAGAGATCCTGATTTTGGGAATGCGGTTTATATCAGCCTTAAGTTTATGGTCATCACCACTGGTATTGAAATGGTATTTGGTTTTATGATCGGTAAGCTTCTGTGTGACTGCGAGTTTAAGCTGAAGCCGGTGGTATTTGCGATACTGATTATTCCGATCGTTATGACTCCCAGTATAGCCGGTAATATATGGAAACTTATGCTGAACTCCGAATATGGAATAGTGAATTATTTTTTAAACCGAATGGGTATTTCCAAGGTGACATGGCTGGATGCGAAAATGGCATTTACCTCGGTTGTACTGGCGGATGTATGGCAGTGGACCCCATTTGTTTCGCTGATTAGTTATGCAGGATTGTGTTCGCTGCCTTCTGATCAATATGAAGCAGCCAGAATCGATGGCGGAAATGCTTTTCAACTGTTCCGGTATATTACCCTTCCGTCACTTCGGCCATTAATATTTCTTACGCTGATATTCCGTACGATTGATTCGCTGAAGATATATGACATGCCTTTTGTATTGACACAGGGAGGACCGGGCAATTCCACGGAGTTCCTTAGCCTTCATGTCTACAGGCTGGCCAATGCCCAAAATGGATTGATCGGAAGGGCGGCTGCCAATGCCATTATACTAATGATTATATCGACAGCAGTCAGTAAGGTACTTATCCATTATCAGAGAAAGGGGGAATGATCTGTGAACATAAGCAGAAGAAGCAGAAAAATGTTTTTTAGTATGGGTAAAGGATTGATACTTTTTATTGTCTGCATGTTTTTTTTAGCACCATACTGGTGGATGGTGTTAATCAGCCTGAAGCCTCGTGTGGATATTTTTGAACCGGGAAAATTTATATTTAAGCCCACGCTGGAACATTATGTGAGTATTATAAAGAATGCCCATATTCTTAATTATTTTGCAAACAGTACGATTGTATCCGTGATATCAACAATTGTTTCATTAATTATCGGTTCTGTTGCAGCTTATGGCTTTGCACGCTTTAACTGGAAGAAAAGGGAAAGTACGGCATTCATGGTATTGAGTCAGAGAATGCTGCCGGCTATGGCGATTGTCATTCCATATTTTTTGATGGCAATGGTTGCCGGACTTCTTGATACGCGGGTGATCCTTGTGATTTGCTATCTTCTGTTTAACATACCGTTTACGATTCTCATGATGCGCGGCTTTTTTGAAGACATACCCGTGGAAATCGAGGAGGCGGGCAAGATTGATGGGTGTAATGGAATCCAGGTCTTGAAAGAACTGATATTGCCGTTGTCTTTACCGGGCTTGACGGCTACAGCCATATTTTGCCTGATAAATTCGTGGAATGAATTTGTTTTTGCAAATTTTCTTACCAGTGTGAATACAAAAACAGTGCCTACGTCCGTGATGCTCTTTTTATCAGTTTCGGGCACAAAATGGGGGGAGATGGCGGCTACGGGAGTGCTGTCCAGCCTTCCGGTTATTATTTTTGGAATTGCGGTTCAGAAATATATGATACGCGGTTTGACATTTGGCGCAGTGAAAGGTTAGCTCAAACGTAGGAATTCTACAAGGAGGAAAACAATGAAAAGAAAGTTGTATGGTACGGCAGCAGCATTAATGATGGTATTGTCAATGGCAGCCTGCACTGCCGGTGGGGGAACACCGTCCACATCGGCGGATCCTATGAAGGCAGAAAGCACAGTTGGGGCAACAGACGGGAATAGTCCGGCAGGGACTTTTGACAGCGCCGGCTTACCTGATGCATCCACATTGGAGGGCTGGGGAGCTCTGATGAAGGAGCAGTATGACGGAACAAAAATTGTTGTTTCAATGGCATCCCACCCTTCTACGGAATCCTTCCAGTCAATGGCAGCTGAATTTACCAGCTTAACCGGTATCAAGGTGGAATGGGATGTGGTGGAACAGACCTATTTGAAAAACAAACAATTGTTGGATTTCCAGGGGGCACACAGTTATGATGTGTTTATGGTAGACAGTTTTTGGAATGCGGAGTATGGTTCCAAGAATGTGGTGCAGCCTTTGGATAACTACCTAAGTGATTCTCAAAAAACCCCCAAATGGTACGGCAAGGAAGATTTGATTCCGGCCTATTGTGACCTGGGAAGATATGATGGAAAGACGATTGGTATACCGATTGCGGGGGAGACACGTTTTCTTGCATACAGGACGGATTTGTTTGAGAAGTATGGGAAGGAACCGCCTGCGACAATGGATGAATTTCTGGAACTGGCCAGATTTTTCAACGGGAAAGAAGACGGATTGTATGGAGTTGCGTTAAGAGCACAGCGAGGCATCCATTTTGCTTCGGGATGGCTGACTACCATGTACGCCTTTTGTGATGGTATGATGGATCAGGAAACTCTGGAGCCAAAGATTAATGATCCTGGTGTGGTTGCATCTCTCCAATGGTATCTGGATATGCTGGCGTGTGCACCGCCGGACGTTTCAACTTATACCCATGAGGAAGCACTTGGCGCATTTATGTCAGGAAAGACAGCAATGTGGCTGGATGCCACAGCAATTGCTCCGGCTATTACAGACCCGCAGAAATCGAAGGTGTATGATAAAGTGGCATTTGCTGCACCGCCTGACGGAGTTGCCGGAGAATCGGCGGCTTTGGCGGACTGGAATATATCCATCCCTAATGGTGCCAAAAATCCGGATGCGGCCTGGGCATTTATGATGTTCATGACAAGCCGTGAGAAGAGCTTTGAGTATGTCCGGCAAGGAGGTGCGGCTACCAGATATTCCATATATGAAAATGGAGAGCTGATAAACGAAAATCCGTCTTATCCGGCTCAGCTGGCTGCTCTGGAAAAGGCGAATGGCTTGGTAAACAGAGGCCTTCAGTGGACTCCGCCTCATGAACAGATTAATCAAATGCTGGATATCATGGGCAGCTATGCATCACGGGCGCAGGCAGGCGAGATGACGGCGCAGGAGGCTTGTGATAAAGCGCAGGCGGATGTGCTGGACCTGCTTAAGTAAATATGAAAACATCAGATTCAGGAAGATTGGGTAATATGCATGATCTTTCTGATATCTGAGGTTTTTATGTACTTCATACTTAAGATCGCCAGTTCATTTAGTAAACCTAAAGTTCAGAAAGAACCGGGAGTTTGACGCTCAGTCCAGAATTGCACCTTCCAAATCAGAAAGCATAGCGTCCATCGCTGTGAGTCCGCCTTCAGCAAGATACCAGGGAGCGGGGGTCAGGTATACGATCTGGTTATTCTGGTAAGCACTGGTTTTCTGCACCAGTTCATTCTCCATGACTTCCGAAGCGATCTGGGCGCCCTCGGCGGCGATGGCGGAATCGCGGTCCAGCACAAAGATGTAATCGGGATTCAGTTCAACCAGCAGTTCGAAAGAGGATTCGTTGCCATGAGTAGCGTCCACATTATTGGCGAGATTTTCAAAGCCAACCTCTCTGCCGATAAGCGAACAGCGGGAGGTGTTCCCCAGAGTGTTGAAGCCGCCGCTGGTAACCACACCGATGGCAGCAGTCTTGTCTTTGGCGGCTGCGGCAAGAACTTCTATTCGTGATTCAAAACCGGCTATCTGGCTTTCCGCCATTTTCTCCATGCCGAAAATTTTGGCAACATTGCCCACGTTATTCTTCATACATTGGATCAACCCTGCTTCGTAGTCCAGCGCCATATAGACAACGGGAGCAATCTCACTAAGGGCGTCGTACTGCGAAGCCATGCGGTTGCCGATGAAGATGATATCGGGTTCGGCCGCCATCATAGCCTCCAAATCGGATTCATGCAGAGTTCCAAGATTCTGGATGTCTTCATTGTCGATGTAGGACTTAAGATAGTCAACATGAGTTTTTTTGGCCATACCGACAACCCTGTCGCCCAAATTCCAATAATCCATCATGTCAAGGGTCGCCATATCCATTACGGCAACGCGTTGGGGATTATATGGAACCTCAACTTCAATCAACTCTTTCTCAGCGTTATAGGCGGTGATTGTAACAACGTCAGGCTCGGATATCTCATCAGGCACGGTTTCGGTGGACACAGGCTCGGTGGAAGCCGGTTCGGTGGAAGTAGGTTCGGTGGAAGTAGGTTCGGAATTGGATGCTGTAGTTGATGAACTGCACGCAGCCATCGATAAAACAATTGACACAGACAAAAACATGATAAGTAATTTTTTCATTTTCATAATCTCCTTTTGGTTTTTAGTAATAAATCGAAAGAGGTTTCCCCTCTATTTCCTGGATTTCAAAATCCACTCTGTAAATTTGCGATAAATTCTCCCTTGTCATCACCTCCTTAACTGTTCCAAATTTCGCTATTTTTCCATCAACAAACGCGCAGATATAATCGGAATAAAACGCTGCGTAATTGATTTCATGTAATACCAAAATAACGGTTTTTCCCAAATCATCACACAGACGGCGGACAATTTTCATCATATTCGTTGCGTGATAGATATCCAGATTGTTGGTTGGTTCATCCAGCAGAACATACTCAGTATCCTGGGCGATGACCATGGCTATATATGCCCGCTGCCGCTGGCCGCCGGAGAGTTCGTCGATGAACTGATCCTGAAAGTCATTCAGTTCCATATACTCAATTGCTTTGTCAACAGCTTTCTGGTCTTCGGCGGTGAGATGATTGCCGGAGTGGGGAAATCTGCCAAAGTTAACCAGCTCCCTTACCGTCAGCTTCATTTGGATATGGTTTGTCTGGGTCAAAATGGCAAGCCGCTTTGAAAGCTCCTTGCTTTTCCATTTGTGAATGGCGGTTCCTTCAAAATCCACCAGGCCGGAATCGCAGGCGATCAGGCGCGAAATGATTCCCATAACCGTAGATTTTCCAGCTCCGTTGGGGCCGATCAAAGAAAGGACCTTCCCTTTGGGTATTTCAAAATTAACGCCGTCGACCACGACTTTCCCGTCATAGGTTTTCGTCAGGTTTTCAACATGCATATTCTTAAGTCCTCCTTTTTTGCGTGAATAAGAGATACAGGAAATACAATCCGCCGCCTACGGTGATAAATACACTGATCGGAATGGAATAAACAAATACCCGTTCCACGATAAGCTGCCCCCCTGTCAAAAGCACCACACCGAAAAGGGTGGAGCCCAGAATCAACTGGCTGTGGCGATAGGTTTTCAAAAGCTGGCGCGCCAGATTTGCGATAATCAACCCAAGAAAAGAAATCGGCCCGACCATCGCTGTCGCAATAGCGATAAAGAGTACGACGCCAAGGAGCAGCCGCTTGATGACCCGGTCATAATCCACACCCAGGTTAATGGCCTGCTCTTTTCCAAGCGTGATAACGTCCAGCACTTCTAAATCTTTACGCAAGCCTAAAATCACCAGCGCCATCAAAACAACAGACAGCAGGATAATCTCAGCGTTTATATTACTGAAGCTTGCGACCAGCGTTGCCAGCAGCGTGTCATACTCATTGGGATCCATGGCGCGAATCATAGTCGTCTGCACGCTGGTAAAAAATGAGGTCAGCACCGTGCCAATCAGCAAAACGTAGAGCACATTATATTTGGTCTTTTTAAACATATAGCTGTAAATGAAAGTCGCGATAATACCCATTAACAATAAATCCACCGCGAACGCCATATTGGTATTGCGGGCCACCAGGCTGCCGCTTCCCAATAAAAATACAATGGCGGTGTGAATAAGGGTATAAAGGGAGTTCATACCCAACAGGCAGGGAGTGACGATCGTGTTGTTAATAATGGACTGGAAGACCATCGAGGCTCCGCCGATGCAAAAAGCGACAATGAGCATGACCATAACCTTGGGTATGCGCAAGCTCATGGCGTATTGAAACAGGCGCGGATTGTCAAAACGCACACCCGCCGTCAAATACAGAACAACCGCGAGCACCGCCAATACGGTCAGGATTACAAATTTGGATGTATTGCTCTTGCGCACCTCTTTCTTTTTTATCGTTGTTATCATTTTTGGTGTTATCATTTTCTTTGTCATCGTTATCGTTGTCATTGCCCATTCCCTCCGATCGCTGCTGTCCCTTTTTTTATCCTGATTGCCTTGCTCCCGTGCCCCAGCCGGTAAATGAGCAGCGCAATAAAGATCAAGCTGCCAAAAACCCCCACAATCAGTTCAATCGGCAACTCGTAGGGAGCGATCAAAAGCCGTCCGATCATGTCGCACACCAACACGAAAAGAGCTCCGAACAGGGCGGTGTCCACAAGTGTGCCGCGGATCTTATCCCCTTTAAACATGGCGACTATATTGGGAACGATCAAGCCTATGTAGGAAATGCTGCCGACAACGACAACTATGCTGGCGGTAATCATGGCGGCGATCGTCAGGCCCATAAACAGCACCAGGTTATAGCTGACGCCCAGGTTTTTGGAAAAATCCTTACCCATCCCCACAATATTGAAGTGGTTGGCGAAGATAAACGCTATGACAACAAGCGGTAATGCAAGATACACGATTTCATACCGTCCGCGCAGGATCGTTGAAAAACTGCCGACCAGCCAACTGGATAAAGCCTGGGTCATGGAATATTGATACGCAAGATAATTGGTCATCCCGCCGATAATATTGCCGAACATAATGCCGACAAGCGGTACCATGATCACATCCTTGAATGGAACGCGTTGTACAAACCATACAAAAATCCATGTGCCCAGGATGGCGCAAACGGCAGAGAAGATTGCCCTGCTCCAGATGGTGGAGGAAGGCATAAACAGAAACGCCAGCAAAATGCCCAACTGGGCGGAGGATATCGTGGCGCCGGTGGTCGGAGACACGAATTTATTCGCGCAAAGCTGCTGCATGATTAGTCCCGCGACGCTCATCCCCACGCCGGTACATAATATGGCAAGCAAGCGGGGGAGCCGCGAGATAAACAAAATTTGAAGCTGGTCAAAATTGCCCGCTGCCAGCTCTTGAAAGCTGATGTCGATTACTCCGACAAACAAGGAGAATGTGGACAAAATGATGATGCTTATAAGCAATAATAATGTTATCTTAGAAAATTTCATAAATTAGAAAACCTCCAGGTAAGTTGCGGCTAACTTCGGGGCGTAATTCACCCGTCATGATTTACTATGTGTTAAACGACTTGGGTTAGTTAAAACTAACATTGCGAGATTGATTCTATCACATAGCCTATTGCATGTCAAGGATAAAGTTGGTTTGGTTCGTTTGTGCCAATGTTGAGTGGTAACAGTTCAGCCTGGCGGCTGAACTCCAAAAACATTGATATGAAAACATTAGGGGGAGGCGTATCATGGGTGGACATTATGAAAAAGGTTTATTCCGACCGGGTTTGTTTTTAAGTGGTTTCCCTTAGCTTCAACTCGGTTCGCATATAAGAAGTCTGATAGGACAGATGGGGATTTTCTATCCGATGTTCAAGCATCTGCGCGGCAACAGTGCCCATATCGTAGCTTGGTATCTTTACGGTGGTAAGCTTTGGCTCAATGATATTTGCTTCGGGAGAATCGTCAAATCCACATAACATTACATCATTTGGAACCGACAGTCCCAGTTTTTTCAGCGCAGACATTAAAGTAATAGCTATAAAATCGTTGGCGCAAACAAAAGCATCAGGCAGCCTGGTCATATTTTGCAGCTTGCCCGCCATCCAGTTTGTGTCTCCATACATGCTTGAATCTCTGTCGAGAATGCAGCTTTCCATCAGCGGCGTGCTTTTTATGCCCGCAAGCGCATCAACAAATCCAAGCCATCGCTCATTGAAACTGCGACAATGATCTTTGTCGCCAACAAAGCCTATGTTTTCCGCTTTTTTATCTATTAACAATTCTGTCAGTCGGCGCATACTGTAGCGGTTATCCATCATAATCAAATCCGCCGGAAGATTATCTATATTTGAATCCGCAAAGGAATCAGCAAAAATCACGGGGATATTCTGTTTGCACAAAAATCGGCAGTACGCGGGATCGAACAACTCAATACATAGGATGCCCTCTGTTGATTTTGGATTGAAATTATAAGGCAGAAGCAGATTTTCAATATCAGTCTGGCGTAAAATGTGTATAGTTAAGGTGTAAGCGCGTTGACTCATATATTTTTCAAATCCCGATAAAAATTGGGAGCCAAAATGGGCACCTCCGGGCATATGTAAAGTAAACAAGGCGATATTGCCCTGTTCTTTTTTTGTAAGCGCTTCTTCTAACAGAGCGTATTGCTTGTATCCCATTTCCGCCGCCTTTGCGATAATAAAATCGCGAGTCTCTTTCGGGAGACTGTCGTGAGCGTTCAGCGCCTTCGACACGGTATTACGGGAAAAGCCGGTAGAATCGGCAATATCTTGCATAGTTACCTTGCGTTTGTCCGTGTTCATAGTAAACGCCTCCTAATAAAATGATTACATTATTTATTTTAACACATTTTTTTGTAAATTCAATGTTTTAACAAAAGTAAAACTGCATTTGACTATTTGCACAAAAACAGCAATGATAATTAATCAATTCCACCAAAAATGCTGGGAGCAATACAAAATCACTTGACAAACACACACTAAAAAATTATAATAATGTAAATCAATAGTTTTACAAATGTAAACCAAAGCTGAATAAAAATCAAAAAGGAGATGTGTATCATGCAGCATGACTCAAAAGATTACTCTGGGTTGCGCCTGAAGTTTCGTTATATCCGAAACAACTGGCAGCTATATGTCATTTTTATGCTTCCTGCCTTTGCCCTGACGGTTCTGTTTAAATATGTTCCGATGGGCGGTATCTTAATGGCATTCCAAAATTACAGCGGAAGGCTCGGTATTTTGGGCAGCAAATTTATCGGTCTTGAAAATTTCCGCAGGTTTTTTTCATCCGCAGAGTTTTGGCGGTTGATGGGAAATACGTTGAAGTTAAGTGTGTTTTCCCTGATGTGGGGCTTTTGGCCGCCCATCCTCCTGGCGCTGCTGCTTTCACGCATAAAGAATGCCGGACTGAAGCAAAAGATGCAGCTTGTGCTGTATGCGCCGAATTTTATTTCCACGATTGTCGTCGCAGGTATGCTTTTTGTACTGCTCTCACCAATCGGACCGCTCAACCGGGTAATGGGTACCACCATCAACTTTATGACCAATCCGGGCGCATTCCGAACTATTTACATATCCAGCGGCATTTGGCAGGGCGCCGGCTGGGCGTCGATTATCTATACCGCAGCGCTTTCAAGTGTAGACACGGAGTTGATTGATGCGTGTGCGATTGACGGTGCAAGTCTCTGGCAGCAAATAAAAAATGTGGATATACCGGCATTGCAGCCGATTATGGTAGTGCAGTTTATTTTGGCCGCTGGTCAAATTATGAATATTGGCTTTGAAAAAGCGCTTGCACTGCAAATCCCCATGAACCGTATCGCTTCTGAAATTATCCCAACGTATGTTTACAGACAGGGCCTTGAAGTCGGCGATTATGGCTATTCAACAGCAGTAGGTCTTTTCAATGCAATAATAAACGTAATCCTCTTGCTGGCGGTAAATCATGTTGTAAAGACCTTGAACGAGGGTCAGGGACTATAAGGAGGTCGGAATAATGGAACATCGGAGATTTTATGCAAAGCAGGACAAAATCATATATTTGGGGTATGTGCTTCTCGCCCTTTTTCTCGCTGCTGTGATAGTGCCGCTTTTATATGTGGTGATAGCCTCGTTTATCGACCCTGTAGTCCTCACTAATCGCGGAATCAGCTTTGATCCGGCTGATTGGACATTGAAGGGATACAGCCGGGTTTTTAGTGACGAAATGATCTGGCGCAGTTTTTTGAATTCGCTTACCTATTCCGCCAGTTTTGCGGCACTTTCGGTTGGCGTCACACTGCTGGCGGCATATCCGCTTTCCCGCAGGGACTTTGTCGGACGCAAATTTTTCAACACGGTTTTTTTAATAACGA
>Ga0153928_1000242_pt1 | contig 28207 bp, 26 predicted proteins | sample TSNJ012MetaG_FD_106656 | JGI IMG/M metagenome (GOLD analysis project Ga0153928, IMG submission 106656) | Attine ant fungus gardens microbial communities from New Jersey, USA - TSNJ012 MetaG | ecosystem: Host-associated > Fungi > Mycelium > Unclassified | place: USA: New Jersey, Wharton State...
GCGTTTGATGGATAGGCGACTTTCGACGCGGCGCGTAATTGTGGTAGAAAGCCGGCCAATAATAACCCTGCAAAAATAACAACCCTCCAAATTCGTTTCTTTCTCAAGAAGAATACCCGAGCGCGCCCCCGCGACTTGGCGCCCCGATTATCGCAAGCAATCGCCGTGTGCTTACGCGGATCCATCCCGCGCCGCAGGAAGTGCAATTTGTCACCTTCGACTACACCGTCGGATTCACCATGCCGTCGTTCATGACCGTCGACGCAAGCAGGGCGAATCCGTCGCTGCTCGCGAATGCCACGGGCTAAGAGCAACTTGACTATTGCCGTATCTTGGGAGAGTGCAATGAGCATTTATACCGGTTCAATCCACGACGGCGGACCCGTCACCAATGGCATCAATCTTCTCATCGGGGATTGGGACGGGACAATAACAGCCGATCTGACGAATTCCTCGGGCAACTACAACGGCAACTTTACTGAGAGCGCGACTTATACCGTTCCCGGAACGGCCATCAGCGCTTTCTTCACATTCACCAGTACGATCACCAACCTCAAAATAACCAATCCCGTAACCGTAAGGAGCACATTCAGTTTTGGTACCGCCGTGGACGTCTTTACACTTGACACCAGCGGGAACATTCAACTCGCGGAGAACATATACGGCAGCAGTGGCGGTTATCAAACCACCCCTCTAGGAGCGCCAACAACCGCTCCCTATACGGGCGGGCTTTCTGGCCACGCGACGCTTTCCCTACAGACGACTTATAACGGCACGATCATAGATAACGGGAGCGTCAGCGGCCCTTCTGGTACCTTTCCGGCAAGTTGGACGGCGGCTTTAACAGTCAAAGTAACGATTACCGATTCCGCGGGCGACTTCACCGCTACTTACGACGAGAAAGGGACCTTTTCGGTTCCCGCAGGAGGCATCAGCGACCCTGAGGAATTCACGGGAACTGTCAGCGGAAATGTAAACACTTCCGCAACCATCACGACCCCGCTGTCGGGGCCTGTCACCGGTACTGCCACCGATACCTATAGCTTTTCCGCTGATCTCTCGAGCATCTCAATCGCGGAGACCTTGAACGGCAGCGCCCTCGGACCCGACGGCACTTACGGCGGTACTTTTACCGGTGGCGGCACGATTCAAACGCCGGCGCCACCACCCCTGCCGCCGCCGCCCCCCGGCAACGGCGGAACCGTGGGGAGTGGACAGACCGCGGTCCTCACCGCCGGGCAATCGGTCGACGGGTTCACCGTGCTGAGCGGGGGCACATTCATCGATGACGGCATCGCGAGTGACATTTTTGATTTTGGCGAGACGGACATCAACAGCGGCGGGGTGGCGAACAAGACGACGGTAGAGGGGACGGGCCTGTTCAAACTAGATCCCGGCGGCACTGCCAATACCACGAACGTCATGCCTGGCGGGTCCGTGGATGGTCTGGACAGCAACGGCAACACCGAGTTCTCGCTGCATGCCGCTGCTACCCAAGCGAGCGCAGTCAGCATGACTGCGGTTCAATCAGGCCTTCTATCGGTTCGCGATCAGCTTCAACGCGTGACTTTGGGTAACGGGCGGCCGTTCGGCGCCCGCCCCAGTGCGACCAGCGAGGCATCAGGACAAGCGCTTCTGCTACCGCTGTTTGGGTTCACAATGCTCGACCTCTTTGCCGGCGCCATCGCAACCGATGTCGAGGCGGGGGGCTTCGCGCGCGAAACCGTCCACTCGGGTGGACAATCCGCCGAGACCTTCCTGCTGCCCGGCGGAGAGGAAATCGTCAACGCTGGGGGGACTGCCAGCGGCACGATCATCGACGGCGGCCTGTTCGATCTGCAGAACGGCGCTTCCGCCGGCACGCTCCCGATCGATTTCGTAGGAACCGGCGGCACGCTCCAGATCGACGGCACCATAATGCCGGCGAATACCATCCGTCGGTTCGTTCCCGGCACCACGATCGATCTCACCGGTGTCACCTTCGCGAGCGGTGGCAACGCTACGTTGCTGGCGGGCAACGTGCTCCAGGTCGTCGAGAGCGGGGTTACCTATCAGCTCAATCTCGATCCGCGCGCGGACTATTCGGGCGCGACGTTCGGCGTTGCCCAAGACACTGCGACGGGAACAAACGTCTCCGTGAGCGGTGTCGTTCGCACGCCCGCGGTACGCAATGATTTCTACGCGAGCGGGGAGTCGAGCGTCCTGTTGCAGAACACCGATGGTGCGCCGGCGGTCTGGGACATGAACGGCACCTCGATCATCGATGGGGAACTGCTCGCCGACCCCGGCCCGTCGTGGCACGTCATGGGGGCGGGTGACGTGAACGGCGATGGGGCCGCCGACATCTTGTTGCAGAACAGCGATGGGCTGCCGGCGATCTGGGAAATGGTCGGCTCGGCGATTTCCAACGCCGGCGTGCTGCCCAACCCCGGGCCGTCATGGCACGCCATCGGCCTGGGCGACTTCAACGGCGACGGCATGGCCGACATCCTGTGGCAGAACAGCGATGGCTTGCCCGCGATCTGGGAGATGAACGGCACGACGGTCATGAGCGGCACCTTGCTGCCGAATCCCAGTGCGTCCTGGCATGTCATCGGGGCCGGCGATTTCAATGGCGACGGCAAGGCCGACATCCTGTTGCAGAGCACGGACGGCGCAGCGGCGATCTGGGAGATGAACGGGGGCTCGATCATCGGCGCGGCCGTTCTGCCCGACCCCGGGCCGTCCTGGCACGCGATCGGAATCGGCGACTTCAACAACGACGGCAAGGCCGACATCCTGTGGCAGAACGCTGACGGGCTGCCGGCGATCTGGGAGATGAATGGCCTGTCGATCCTTAACGCCGGCGTGCTGCCCAATCCCGGGTCCGCCTGGCATGCCATCGGCACCAGCGATTTCAACGGCGACCGCATGGCCGACATCATCTGGCAGAACGCCGACGGCCTGCCGGCGGTCTGGGAAATGAATGGCCTGTCGATCATTAATGCCGGCGTGCTGCCAAACCCGGGCACCACTTGGCACGTCAAGGACGACGGGCCGATTCCCTTCGATCAGATGGCGTCCAATGCAACGCCGCAGCAGTCCGTGCCGCTTTTCAGCTCGCCCGATACAGCCAACGCGGTTCCGCAACTCGCGGCCACGGGGTCGAGCCTCACCGCCGGTCCGCCCGAGCAGAGCTTCATGCCGAAGCTGTTCACCGGCGGGAGCTGATCGGGCGCTATTGCGCCCTCCATGCGGCTCTCTACCATCGCGGCTGCCGCATCGCCGCGGCACGAGGCGCGAGGGAGCCGAGCATGACCCACGTCCGCGAACCGCTGCTCAAGCCTGTTTCCATCAGCGAATTGCACCCGACCCAGATCACGGTCGGCATGCGCGAGGTCAGGGCCAAGCGCAAGCAGTGGCGGCGCGAGAGCAACAAAAAGGGCGCCGAGTTCCTCGGCCGGCACATGATCCCGGTGGTGCTCGGGCCGAAGGGCCGTCACTACGTCTCAGATCATCATCATCTCGCCCGCGCCCTGCATGAGGAGGGCGTCGAGAACGTGCTGGTGACGGTGATGTATAATTTCAGCAAGCTCGACCGCGAGACGTTCTGGTTCAATCTCGACAACCGCGGCCTGATGCACCCGTATGACGCCAGCGGGAAGCGGCGCGACTACAAGGACATACCCGAGCACGTGAGCCAGCTCGTCGACGATCCTTATCGCTCGCTCGCCGGGGAATTGCGCCGCTCCGGCGGCTTTGCCAAGGACACGACGCCGTTCAGCGAATTTCTCTGGGCGGATTTCTTCCGCAGCCGCATCAAGCGCAAGACCATCGAAAAGGACTTCGACCACGCGATGGAGAGTGCGCTGCAGCTCGCCAAGAGCCAGGACGCCGATTATCTGCCCGGCTGGTGCGGCCCGGCCCCGGAAGATTGATGTCAGATCTCAGATGTCAGACGAGAAGCCTTTATCCGTCCTCTGTCATCCGACATCTGACATCTGTCATCCGGTCGCGACGCGGGAGAGAATCTCGCCCAACTGGTCGATGTGATAAGGCTTGGGCAGCATCGGGCGGTCCTTGAACTCGGGCGGGATCACGCGCTCGCCGTAGCCGGTGGTGAACACGAACGGCTTACCGCGCCGCGCCAGCGTCTTGGCCACGCCCTCGACCGTCTGCCCCTGCAGGTTCACGTCGAGCAAAGCGACGTCGAAGTCGTCGCCCTCGGCGAGGCCGGCCGCCTCTTCGACCGAGGCCGCGAGCCCGGCGATGCTGTGGCCGAGCTCGGCCACCATGTCCTCGATCAGGGCCGAGATCATGACCTCGTCCTCGACCACGAGGACGCGCAGGCCGCCGTTGCGATGCACCGGTGTCTTCGCCGCTTCAGCCATGGCTTGAGCCATCATGTGCGCCTCGAGATCGCCGCGCGCGGGACGGCGGTGCCGCCGCGCCGGCCGGTTGATCGATCGCCCCTCGGCAAAGCACGGGCCGCCACGCCGCCTCGGACGTTGTCGTATGCGGCCCGATCATTGTCGCTTGAAAGGCCAAATCCCACCACGCCAGTCGGGCAAAGCTATGGCGTCGGTACGCGATCAAACGGGCGGGTGCAAGAAAAAAGCCCCGGCTCGGCGCTTTTGGCGCTACGCGAGCCGGGGCGTTCTCGCCGGACGCGGGGGGAAGGGGGGATGGGGGCTGCGTCCGACGCGGAATGAACGTGGCTGCCCAGCTTGGGTTCCGCATTTGTTTAAAAAAATTTTTGCCCGGCCCGCGGCAGACGGACGCAGGCCCCCGGAGGACAGAGGACAGAGGACAGACGACGGAGGACGGAGTCGCGGCTGGTCCACTTTCGCCCTTTTCCGCCGTCCGTCGTCCCTCGTCTGTCATCTGTCGTCAGGGCGCGCCTATACTGGGACCCAACCCCAACGAGGAGGAGACCATGGATCCCTCGAGACGCACCATGGTGGCGACCGGCAGCGCGGCGCTGGCGATGGCGGCGGCCAGTCCGCATGCGTTCGGCGGGTGGGAGCGCACCGAGCGGTATCCCGACCCCGCCGTCGAGGTGCTGGATCCGAGCTTTACCAAGTACCGCCTGTTCAACGCCGCGGTGGAGCGGCTTGCGACCGGCATGCGCTGGAGCGAAGGGCCGGTGTGGATCGGCGACGGCCGCTACGTGCTGTGGAGCGACATTCCCAACAACCGCATCATGAAGTGGGACGAGGAAACCGGCCAGGTGAGCGAGTTCCGCCGGCCCTCGAACTACGCCAACGGCAACACCCGCGACCGGCAGGGGCGGCTCGTCACCTGCGAGCACGGCGGGCGGCGCGTGGTGCGCACCGAATACGACGGCGCCATCACCGTCATTCTCGACAAGTTCGACGGCAAGCCGCTCAACTCCCCCAACGACGTGGTGGTCAAGTCGGACGGTTCGATCTGGTTCACCGACCCGCCGTTCGGCATCGGCGGCAATTACGAGGGGCATCAGGCGGCGCCCGAGCTGCCCATGAACGTCTACCGGGTCGATGCCAACGGGCAGGCCAGCGTGGTGGCGCCCGACCTGCGCGGGCCCAATGGGCTCGCGTTCTCGCCCGACGAAAGCAAGCTCTACATCGTCGAATCCCGCGCCACCCCCAACCGGGTGATCCTCGTCTACGACGTGGTCGACGGAACCAAGCTCGCCAACGGGCGCACCTTCATCGATGCGGGTCCGGGCACGCCCGACGGCTTCCGGGTCGACGTCGACGGCAACCTGTGGTGCGGCTGGGGCATGGGCAGCGAGGAACTCGACGGGGTCGTGGTCTATTCGCAGGCCGGCAACCTCATCGGCCGCATCAAGCTGCCCGAACGCTGCGCCAACGTGTGCTTCGGCGGCCTCAAGCGCAACCGCCTGTTCATGGCGGCGAGCCAGTCGCTCTACGCGCTCTACGTGGGGACGCAGGGCGCGCCGGGCGGGTGATTCCGTAGCCCGCATGAAGCGGAGCGGAATGCGGGGGGCGGTCCTCCCGGATTACGCGCTACGCGCTCCATCCGGGCTACCTGTAGCTTCGGCCGCGGCCGAAGCATCGACCTGGAACAAGGGCTTGCCGGGCCCCATTGTCCCGGCATGAACGTTCACATCCGCGACCGCACCAACGCCCTTACGGTAACGGCATCCGGCCGCCGCCCCGCGTCGTCAGCACGCACGCGCATCGTTGCCTACGGCCTGCCGATCGTCTTCGTCCTGCTGTGGGCCTCGGGCTTCGTGGTCCCGCGCGCGTTCGCGCCCTATGCCGAACCGTTCACCTTCGTTGCGGCGCGCAACGCCGGCGCTGCGCTCGTGCTGCTGGTCGCCGCGCTCGTGCTGCGCCGGCCGTGGCCGCGCCCGCGCGGCGACCAGATCGGGCTTTTATGGACGGGCGCCCTGCTGCAGGGCTTCTTTCTCATGGCGGGCTATTGGGCGATCGTGAACGGGCTTGCCGTGGGGGTGGGGGCCCTCATCGGCGCGTTGCAGCCCGGACTGACCGCCTTGTGCGCGGCCTTCATGGTGGGCGAAGGCCTGAGCCGGCGGCAGTGGATCGGGCTCGCGCTGGGATTTGCCGGCGTCGGCGTCGTCATCAGCCCGAAGCTCGTGGGCGGGCAGGGGCATGCCTCGCTCGTTCTCGCCGGCGTGTTCCTCGCCGGCGTCGCCTGCGCGGCCTACGCCTCGGTCTATCAGAAGCGCTTCGAAGAGAGCGGCGACGCCTTGACCCGGACGGCGCTTATTTTCGTCGGCGCCACGATCCCGGCGGCGATCGCCGCGGGGCTCATCGAGCACCAGCACGTGGTCTTCGCCCTGCCGTTCGTTGCGGTCTATCTCTGGTCGGTGTTCGCGCTCGCGATCGGCGCGACCATGACGCTGCTTTATTTGATTGCGAACGGGCAGGCGGCAAAGGCGGCCTCGCTGATTTATCTGGTGCCGCCGGTCTCCGCCATGATGGCCTATGTCGGCTTCGGCGAGCCGATCGGATGGGCGCTCATCGCCGGCTTCGCGGTCACCGCGCTCGGCGTCGCGCTGGTGCAGACCAAATCGTAGCCCGCATGGAGCGAAGGGAATGCGGGGTGAGCCAGCACGGCTGCTCCCGGATTTCCCCTCGCTGCGCGAGGCTCCATCCGGGCTACGTCATTGTCACTTCCCGAACAATTCGTCGGTGGCGGTGATCAGGCCGGTGCTCGCGTTGGCACGGCAATAATCGCCGAGCTTCTTGGCGTTGGCGAGGTATTTGTCCGTGTCGATGATCGGCGGATCGTCGTCGTTTTTGTAATAGGCGTCGAGCCAGGCGAGGAGGATGTTGGTGGTTTCCTTGTCGAAGTTGAGGAAGGCCTGGCAATTGACCGTCGAGAGGTCCCACTTCTCGGCCCAGGCGGGCGAGGCGAGGGCGAGGGCGAGGACGGCAACAACGAGGGCGATGCGTCGGAACATCGGGGAAGACCTTTCAGTTGGCGAGGACAGATGACGGAGGACGGAGGGCAGAAAGTCAGTAACAGCGATCCGTCCTCCGTCTTCTGTCCTCTGTCGTCTGAAAAAGCAAACCCCGGCCGAAGCCGGGGTCTGCAGTCCTGCACTCTTGCTTAATCAGCGCTGCGGGTTCTGTCCGCCGTGGCCGCCCTGCTGGCCGCCCTGGCCCGGCTTCTGGGTCTGCTGGCCCGGCTTCTGCTGGCCGCCCTGTTGCCCGCCTTGCTGGCCACCCTGGCCCGGCTGCTGCGACTGCTGGCCCGGCTTCTGGTTCGGGTTCTGGGTATCGGGGTTGTTCATGGAGCGCTCCTGTCGTCCGCCTCGTGCGGAAGGAAGAACGCGCCGGGAAGAAGGATTGTTCCTGATCGGATGGTACTATGATGCCGAACGTGTCGAGAATCGGTCAGTGCGGCGGCTCGCCGGTATTGCGGCACGCATGCGGCGCCGGCTTGAACGGGTTTTCGAACGGCGAATACCAGTCGCCGCAGCGGTCGCACCCGGCGAGCAATACGCCGAGCGCCAGGACGGCGAAAAAGATCCCCGTGATGCGCACCATCGCTCCCACCCGTTCCCCGCATCATACGCGATTTGGCGCTCCCGCGCGAGCCACGCCTTCATCCCGGCGCAAAGCCTTGCTTGGACCCTTCGCCGCAACATGGGCTAACATCGCGGCCGGGCGCGGCGGCAACGGCGGGGAGCAACTCATGCGCAGCTTGATGGCGGTGGCGATCGTCGCGGCGTTTGCCGGACCGGCTTTTGCGCAGGGGGGCGTGCCACTCGGCATTCCCATGGGCGAGCCGCAAAAGGAGAAGCCGGTCGACCCCGTCAAGGAAAACGAATACCGCTCGGCGATCGGCGGGCTTCCGTCGCAAAAATCCTCCGACCCTTGGGGCAACGTGCGCGAGACCAAGCCAGCGCCGGCGAAGAAGACCCCCGCGGCCTCCGACAAGAGCGCGCTGACGCCGAAGAAGAAGACCACCGCCAAGACCACCGACGCGCCGAAGTAGATCAACTGATCGCGCGGGCGGATCAAACAAACTATCCACATTTCGCAGGGTGGGCTAAGACCGCCGAAGCGCGGAGCTCGTATACCAGCGGCCTGCAACTGGCTGCGTCGCCGCCACAATTCAAACTGACCCACTACCCCCGCTTGACTCCGGAACAAAAATAGAACATCGTTCTCGTTCTGTCCAGTCAGGGAGGAACGAGTCATGGTCCGGGCCGTCGTGGAAGAAGCCGCCGCGCTTACGTCGCTGGCGCTGTTCATCGGCATGCTGGCCGTTTGGGCCCAAGTCCTTGCGGTATAATGATTTTCAGGTCCAGCCTGCGGCAGCTCGCCGCAGGCCATTGCGCCTCTACTCCTCGCGGTGTTGAATGACACTGAAAGGAGTTCAGGGCGATGCCACTTGTGCCGGCCGCATTTCCGCAAGGCCCGGCGGCGCGCCGTCAAGGCGAGACCGCGCGGTCGCGCTTGGAGCGGACATGCGCTCGCGGATCGTTGCTGATGTGGCGCGCGCCGGCTCAGACCAGGTTCGCGGGCCGGGCGATCGGTGGCGCGCGCAGGCGGCGAGCGCGACCCTGGCGCGTCCGCCCCTGTAATTTCCTGTTTTTTCGATGCCGGGCCAGTCGGCCCACCCGCTGCGCCAAGCGCCGCGCGGCCGCTGCACTGCACAAATCCATTGTATCTATCAATGAAAATACAATGACAGGGTTCGCCGTTGCCTCGGCGGCGCTGATCGGAACCGTTTGGATTTCCTACCGAAAACGGCCCGCACCGGCTGCGTGCACTGCAATACGAACAATGGGAGATCAATCCGACATCAGTCGAAGAACAATGGCGAACAATACTGGCCGGAACCCGGGTGCGCCCCCGGAATGGACCCGCGGGCGGGCAGCCTCGGCCACGCCGGCGAACCGCCGACCGCCGAGCGCTCGCCCGGGGCCGCGGCCCGGCGACCGCGCGCCGTCCTCCCGCATTGTTAATCCTTGCAGATCGTTGCTGATTCCACGGTTCCGCGCCCCCGGTGGAACATGGGGACGCCGCCGCGCCCGCCATGGACAGCGCCCGCCCCGCCGCCCACCATCGCGCTTCACCGAATCGGGAGGGCGGCCGTGACGGGTCCCGGGTTCGTGCACCTGCACGTGCACTCGTCTTATTCGCTGCTGGAAGGGGCGCTGCCGATCGGCAAGCTCGCCGAACTCGCCAAGGCCGACCGCCAGCCCGCGCTCGCGCTCACCGACACCGACAACATGTTCGGCGCGCTCGAGTTTTCCGAAAAACTCGCCGGCTACGGCATCCAGCCGATCGTCGGCTGCGCGCTCGCGGTCGATTTCGCCGACCACGAAGCGGCCCCGCGCACCGGCCAGGCGCCGCTCCCGCGCCTCGTCCTCATCGCCGCGCGCGAAGAAGGCTACCGCAACCTCATGCGGCTGACCTCGCGTGCCTTTCTCGACGTGCCGCCGGGCGCGCCGCCGCATGTGAGTATCGCGACGCTCGCCGAGGCGGCCGGCGGGCTGATCGCGCTCACCGGCGGACCCGCGGGGCCGCTCGACGCGGCCATGACCGCGGGGCAGGGGGATCTTGCCGCCGCGCGCTGCGCGCGCCTCTTCGATCTCTTCGGCGACCGGCTCTACGTCGAGCTGCAGCGCCACGGCCGCGCCGAGCGGCGCAACGAGCGGGCGTTGATCGAGCTTGCCTACGCGAAAGGCATTCCGCTCGTGGCGGCGAACGAGCCGTATTTCGCCCGCCGCGACGATTATGAAGCGCACGACGCGCTCATCTGCATCGCCGAGGGACGCCTGCTCGCCGAAAGCGACCGGCGCCAGCTTTCCGCCGAGCATTATTTCAAGAGCCGTGCGGAGATGGCGGCGCAATTCGCCGACCTGCCCGAGGCGCTTGCCGCGAGCGTCGACATCGCCCGGCGCTGCGCCTTCCGCCCGCAGGTGCGCAAACCCATCCTGCCGCGTTTCACGGCCGCTGACGGCGGCGGCGTCGACGAGGCGGTCGAACTGCGCCGCCAGGCCGACGACGGCCTCAAGCGGCGCATCGCGGCGCACGGCGTCGCCGCCGGGCAAACCGTCGATGTGTACAACGAGCGCCTCGCTTACGAGCTCGGCGTGATCGAGCGCATGAAATATTCGGGTTATTTCCTCATCGTCGCCGACTTCATTCAATGGGCAAAGCGCCAGGGCATTCCGGTCGGCCCGGGCCGCGGCTCCGGCGCCGGCTCGCTCGTCGCCTACGCGCTCACCATCACCGATCTCGACCCGATCCGCTTCGGCCTCCTGTTCGAGCGCTTCCTCAATCCCGACCGCGTGTCGATGCCGGACTTCGACATCGACTTCTGCCAGGACCGGCGCGACGAGGTGATCGCCTATGTGCAGGAGCGCTACGGCCGCGACCGCGTCGCGCAAATCATCACCTTCGGCACCCTGCAGGCGCGCGGTGTGCTGCGCGACGTCGGCCGCGTCCTGGAAATGCCCTACGGCCAGGTCGACAAGCTCACCAAGCTGGTGCCGCAGAATCCGGCAAACCCGGTGACGCTCGCGCGCGCGATCGCCGACGAGCCGCGCCTGCAGGCCGAGCGCGACGCTGAGCCGGTGGTGCGGCGCGCCTTCGAAATCGCCCAGAAGCTCGAGGGCCTGCACCGCCACGCCTCGACCCACGCGGCCGGCATCGTGATCGGCGACCGCCCGCTCGAAGAGCTCGTTCCGCTCTACCGCGATCCGAAATCCGGCCTGCCGGTGACCCAGTTCAACATGAAGTGGGTCGAGAACGCGGGCCTCGTGAAGTTCGATTTTCTCGGGCTCACGACGCTGAGCGTTCTCGACACCGCGGTGCGCATGCTGCGCCAGAGCGGGGTCGAGATCGACCTCGCGCGCATTCCGCTCGATGACGCGAAAACCTACGCGCTGCTCCAGCGCGGCGAGGCGGTCGGCATCTTCCAGGTGGAAAGTCAGGGCATGCGCCGCGCGCTCGTCGACATGCGGCCCGACCGCTTCGAGGATCTGATCGTGCTCGTCGCGCTCTACCGCCCCGGGCCGATGGCGAACATCCCGACCTATTGCTCGCGCAAGCTCGGCTACGAGCGGATCGAATATATCCACCCGAGGCTCGAGCCGATCCTGGCGCCGACCTACGGCATCATCACCTATCAGGAGCAGGTGCAGCAGATCGCGCGCGATCTCGCCGGCTTCACGCTCGCCGAGGCCGATCTTTTGCGCCGTGCGATGGGAAAGAAGATCAAGGCGGAAATGGCCGCGCAGCACGGACGCTTCATGGCCGGCGCGGTCGAACGTGGGATCAACAAAGAAACGGCGGAAACGATTTTCGAGGCGTGCGCCAAGTTCGCCGAATACGGATTCAACAAATCGCACTCGGCGCCCTATGCGCTGCTCACCTATCAGACCGCCTACATGAAGGCGAACCACCCGGCCGCGTTCATCGCCGCGTCGATGACCTACGCCATGGGCAACACCGACAAGCTCGCGGAATATCGCGCCGAGGCGCAGCGCCTCGGCCTCAAGGTCGAGCCGCCCTCGATCAACCGCTCGGGCGTCACCTTCACGGTCGAGGGCGCGACCATCCACTATGCGCTCGCGGCGCTGCGCGGGGTCGGGCGCCAGGCGGTCGAGGCGATCGTCGCCGCGCGCGCGGCGGGCCCGTTCCGCGACCTCGCGGATTTTTCCACGCGCATCAATCCGCGCGCGATCAACAAGCGCGTGATCGAGAGCCTGGCGGCGGCCGGCGCCTTCGATGCGCTCGAACGCAACCGCGCCGCCGTCTATGCCGGCGCCGACCGCATCCTCTCGGCAGCGCAGCGCCTGCACGAGGCCGCCGCCATGGGCCAGAACGAATTGTTCGGGCCGAGCATGAGCCGCGAGGCGGTGGTGCTGCCGGCCGCCGAGGCATGGCCGCCGGCCGAGCGGCTGCAAAAGGAATACGAGGCGATCGGCTTCTTCCTCTCGGGCCACCCGCTCGACGATTACGCCGGCGCGCTTACCCGCCTGCGGGTGCAGCCGTGGGCGGAGTTCGCCCGCGCCGTGAAGGCGGGCGCGAGCGCCGGCCGCGTCGCCGGCACGGTGGTCTCGCGCGTCGAGCGCCGCACCAAGACCGGCAACCGCATGGGAATCGTCGAACTCTCCGACCCATCCGGGCACTACGAGGCGGTGATTTTCGCCGAGGGGCTCGCGCAGTACCGCGATCTGCTCGAGCCGGGCGGCGCCGTGCTGCTGCTCCTCTCGGCCGAGGTGCAGGGCGAGGACGTGCGTGCGCGCATCCAGACCGTCGAGGCGCTCGATCAGGCGGCGCAGAAGCTCGCCAAGGGCCTGCGCGTGTTCCTGCGCTCGGACGCGCCGATCGAGGGCGTGGCGCGCCGCCTCGAAACGCGGGGCGACGGCGAGGTGAGCATGATCCTCATCCTCGAGGACGGCGCGACCGAGGTCGAGGTGCGCCTTCCCGGCCGCTTCAAGGTCTCGCCCCAGATCGCCGGCGCGCTCAAGGCCGTGCCGGGCGTGGTCGAGGTCCAGGCGATGTAACCGGGTTGCGCCCCACCGGCCGCGCCCACGCGTCTGTGCGACGTGAATCGAGTTGCGGAGTTGTGTCATGAAGTTCGAAACGGTTCTGATCTTTATTTCATCGTCGCTGTTTTGGTTCCAGGGTTCATTTTCGATGCCGTCATATCGAGATTCCTTCCTCGTCATCCAAGCCCAATCCGCGAGCTCGTCCTTTTGCGTTTGTTGACCGCCAGTGCGTTTAACTATGCCGTGTGCTCGCCACTCATTTATCTGTTGGCCACCGGAAACTTGCTGTCTTCGTCACCGATAGGATAAGCGCTGGTGTGGCTGGCAATCATCTGTTTGGCGCCGATTCTGCTTGCACTGGTCACGGCGTGGTCCTCGCAACAAGGCCTCCTGGCGTCGTTTGCCAAATGGGCGAATCTGCGTTCGATCAGCCCTGTTCCAACGGGTTGGGACTGGATTTTTGGCCGCACTGATCCCTGCTACATCCTGGTCACCCTCTGAGACGGCAGTCAAATTGCCGGTTTTTTCGGGAGGCAATCGATGGCCTCTTCCGACCGCAAGCGCAAAGACCTATATTTGGAGAGAGCTTTTGTGGTGACGGTCGAGGGACCTTGGCAAGAAGTGGAAAATTCAAAGGGCGTTTACGTCGATGGCGGTCAGATCTCCTCCATCGAGTTTCGGGCATGAGGAATAAAAGCGTGGCGCAATCACAGAACACTCAAGACGGGTATCAACGCATTACCGAGGGGTACCAACCGCGGGCGAGGACTGACAATCTTCCTCCGCCCCCTTCGGGCGGATCGAGCATCATGTGGCCCGGCGCGCGGCTTCCTTCGGCCGAGCGCCCGGAGAGCAAGTGATCCCGTCGTTTTGCCCAATCCTGAACGTTGAAGCACCACCGGGGCGGCGCTTGCTTTCGCGGTTTTGCGCCGCTATATCCGCGCCATCTCACACGCGGACCTTGGCTTAAACGCCGTCCGGTGGCCCGGCTCCCAGGCCGGGCTCACGGGTCCGCGGCGGCACAAACCGGAGAACGACATGTCGCTGCCCGACTATTCGATGCGCCAGCTCCTCGAGGCTGGCGTGCACTTCGGCCATCAGGCCCACCGCTGGAATCCGAAGATGGCGGAATACATCTTCGGCGCCCGCAACAACATCCACATCATCGACCTCGCGAAAACCGTGCCGGCGCTCCACCGCGCGCTCCAGGCGGTGAGCGATTCGGTGGCGAACGGCGGACGCATTCTGTTCGTCGGCACCAAACGCCAGGCGCAAGACGCGATTTCCGACGCCGCCAAGCGCTCGGCGCAGTATTACGTCAACTCGCGCTGGCTCGGCGGGACGCTGACCAACTGGAAGACCATCTCCAACTCGATCCAACGGCTGCGCAAGCTCGACGAGATGCTTAATTCGGGCGAGGCGCAGGCCTACACCAAGAAGGAGCGCCTCACGCTCACGCGCGAGAAGGACAAGCTCGACCGCGCGCTCGGCGGCATCAAGGACATGGGCGGGCTGCCCGACCTGATGTTCGTCATCGACACCAACAAAGAAGACATCGCGATCAAGGAGGCGCGCCGGCTCAACATCCCGGTCGCCGCCGTGGTCGACACCAACTGCGACCCGGACGGCATCACCTACGTGGTGCCGGGCAACGACGACGCCTCGCGCGCGATCACGCTCTACTGCGACCTCATCGCCAAGGCGGCGATCGACGGCATCTCGCGCGCGCAAGGCGAGATGGGGATCGACGTCGGCGCGGCCGAGAAACCGATCGTCGAGGAGGTGCCGGAGGCGGCGCCCACCGGCTTCCAGCCGCTCTCGGGACCGCGCGGCGTGGCCGACGACCTCAAGAAGCTTCCCGGGGTCTCGCCCACGATCGAGAAACGGCTCAACGATCTGGGCGTTTTCCATTACTGGCAGGTCGCCGAACTGGGCGGCGAGGACGCCCACAAGATCGGCGAAGAGGTCGGGCTGCCCGGCCGCGTCGAAGGCTGGATCGCGCAGGCCAAGGAACTCACCGCCGAGAAGGACTGAGAAAAGCCGATGGCGAAGATTTCCCCGCAGATGATCAAAGAGCTGCGCGAGAGGACCAGCGCGGGCATGCTCGACTGCAAGGCCGCGCTTGAGGAAAGCGACGGCAACATCGAGAGCGCCGTCGACTCGCTGCGCAAGAAAGGGCTCGCCAAAGCCGCCAAGAAGGCGGGCCGCGTCGCCGCCGACGGCCTCATCGGGGTGGCGCTCGCTCCCGCGAAGGGCGTGGTGGTCGAGGTGAACTCCGAGACCGACTTCGTGCCGCGCAACGATCACTTCCAGGGCTTGGTGAAGATGATCGCGCAGGCCGCGCTCAAGGTCGGCCCCTCGGTCGAGGCGATCCTCGCGGCGCACGCGGGCTCTGTCACGATCGCCGACGCGATCACCTCGGCGATCGCGACCATCGGCGAAAACATGAGCCTGCGCCGCGCTGCCGTGGTCTCGGCAAACAAAGGCGTGGTCGCAAGCTACGTGCACAACCAGATCAGCGAGGGCCTCGGCAAGATCGGCGTTTTGGTGGCGCTGGAATCCTCCGGCGACGCCCACGAACTCTCCGCGCTCGGGCGCCTGCTGGCGCAGCACGTGGCAGCGACCAACCCGCAGGCGCTCGATGCGGCCGGTCTCGACCCGAGCGTCGTCGCGCGCGAGAGGGACATCCTGGCGGAAAAATTCAAGGCGCAGGGCAAGCCCGCGAACGTCATCGAGAAAATCGTCGAGTCGGGCTTGAAGACCTTCTACAAAGAGGTCTGCCTGCTCGACCAGCCTTACATCCGCGAGCCGGACAAGAGCGTCGCTCAGTTCCTCAAGGAATCGGAGAGCAAGGTCGGCGGCCCGATCCGCATCGGCGGCTACGTGCGCTTTGCGCTCGGCGAGGGAATCGACAAGCAGGAGTCCGATTTCGCGGCCGAAGTGGCAGCGGCGGCCGGGCGCTAGCCGGCCAACGCGACCGGCGGCCACGCGCCGCCGGACGGAGCAAGCACATGGGGGAGCCCCGCTACCGACGCGTCATCGTCAAGATCGGCGGGGAAGCGCTTGCCGGTCCCGACGGAGCCGGCGTGCACCAGCCGTCGGTCGATCGCGTGGCGGCGGACCTGGTGGCGGCGCGCGCGCTCGGCATCAGCATCGGGGTGGTCAATGGCGGCGGCAACATCTTTCGCGGCGTCGAAGTCTCCGCCAAGGGCGTCGAGCGGACGACCGGCGACGCCATGGGGATGCTCGCGACCGCGATGAATGCGCTGGTGCTGGAGGCCGCGATCGAGCGCGCCGGCGCGCCCGCGCGCACGCTCTCGGCGCTCGCCATGCCGGCGGTGTGCGAGACCTACTCGCGCCAGCGCGCGCTCAAGCATCTCGGCGCGGGGCGCATCGTGCTGTTCGCGGCCGGCACCGGCAATCCGTTTTTCACCACCGATACCGCGGCAGTGCTGCGCGCGGGCGAAGTCGGCGCCGAGGCCGTGCTCAAGGGCACCAAGGTCGATGGGGTCTACAGCGCCGACCCGATGAAGGATCCGAAGGCGCAGCGGTTCGAGCGTCTGAGCCACCAGGAGGCGATCGAGCGCGACCTCAAGGTCATGGATTCCACGGCCTTCGCGCTTGCCCGGGAAAACCGGATGCCTATCATCGTGTTCTCGATCCGCGAACCGGGAGCGGTCGCGGCGGTGCTCGGCGGCAAAGGGCGCGCGACCATCGTCGGCTAGAGCATGATCCCGAAAAAGCCCGCCCCGCACGTGATGCGGGGTGGATACCGGTTTTCGGATAAGATCATGCTCCGGCAATAACCGGGCTTTGCCCGGACGGGACGACCGCACGTCCGCATTGAGGGCTGCCATGGCAACCGCACCGCACGATCTTTCCGAACTCAAACGGCGCATGCAGGGCGCCCTGCAGGTACTCAAACAGGAACTAGGCGGGCTGCGCACCGGCCGAGCGTCGGCGAGCCTGCTCGAGCCGGTGCAGGTCGAGGCGTACGGCACCCACATGCCGCTCAACCAGCTCGCCACGGTGAGCGTGCCTGAGCCGCGCATGATCAGCGTGCAGGTGTGGGACAGGTCGATGGTGCATGCGGTCGAGAAGGCAATCATGGCCGCAAACCTCGGGCTCAATCCCTCGACCGAGGGGCAGGTGCTTCGTTTGCGCATCCCCGAGCTCAACGAGGAACGGCGGCGCGACCTCGTCAAGGTCGCGCACAAATATGCCGAAGCCGCCCGGGTCGCCGTGCGCCACGTGCGGCGCGACGGCATGGACACCCTCAAGAAGCTCGAGAAGGACCATAAGATCAGCCAGGACGACCACAAGCGCCAGGACGCCGACGTCCAGAAGGCGACCGACCAGGCGATTGCCGATATCGATCATCTGCTGGCGACAAAAGAAAAAGAAATACTCACGGTTTGAGGGGAGCGGGGCGCAAAGCCCGACCGTTCGATGTCCGAGGCCGCCGTGCCGACGACCGTGCAAAGCGCCGTTTACGGCGCGCCGCGCCACGTCGCCATTATCATGGACGGCAACGGCCGCTGGGCCGCCGCGCGCGGACTGCCGCGCGGCGAAGGCCACCGCCGCGGCGTCGAGGCGCTGCGCAAGACCGTGCGTGCGGCGGGCGAACTCGGCATCCGCATCCTGACCATCTTTTCCTTCAGTTCGGAGAACTGGCTGCGGCCGGCTTCGGAGATCCGCGACCTGATGGGACTGTTGCGCCGCTTCATCCGCAACGACCTTGTCGAACTGCACAGCAACAACGTAAAGGTCCGCGTGATCGGCGAGCGCGACGGCCTCGACCTCGAGATCCGGCGGCTGCTCGAGGAGGCCGAGGAGCTTACGCGCGAGAACACCGGCCTCATCCTTGTCGTCGCCTTCAACTACGGCGCCCGCCAGGAGATCGCGCGCGCGGCGCGCGGCATCGCCGAGGACGTGGCGCGCGGCCGCCTCAAGCCCGAGGCGGTCACCGCCGAACTCGTGGGCCGCCGCCTCGACGCCCCCGATCTGCCCGACCCCGACGTGATAATCCGCACCAGCGGCGAGCAGCGGCTCTCGAATTTCCTGCTCTGGCAGGCGGCCTACAGCGAACTCGTGTTCGTGCCGATCTACTGGCCGGATTTCGACCGGGCGGCGCTGGAGAATGCGCTCGCGGAATACCGCCGCCGCGAGCGCCGTTTCGGCGGCCTGGTGGCGGAAGCCGGGTCTTGATCGTGGTGGCCGCCGGACCGGCCATCGAGCGCGGCCCGCCGGCGCCGGGGCCGCGGGTCGGAGGCCGCGATTTGTGGCTGCGCGTCGCCTCAGCGGTCGTGATGGCGCCGCTCGCGGTTGCGGCCGCTTATCTCGGCGGCGCGTGGTTCATCGGCTTCTGGCTGCTCGCGGCCGCCGGCATTCTCTGGGAATGGCTGGGCCTCGTCGCCGCCGCGCGTTCGCTCACGGCACCCGCGCGTGGCGGATGGATTGCGCTCGGCGCGCTCTATGCGGGCGCGATGCTCGCTGCGCCGCTCGTGATCCGGGCCGACGCGCCGCTCGGCTTTATCGCGATGATCTTTCTTTTTGCCGTGGTGTGGGCGACCGACGTCGCGGCCTATTTTGCCGGCCGCCTCGTCGGGGGCCGCAAACTTTGGCCGGCGATCAGTCCGAGCAAGACCTGGTCGGGCGCGGTCGGCGGGGCGATTGCCGGCACCGTTGCCGGCGTCGCAGTCGCGGCCGTTGCCGGGCTTGAGCCGCTCGCGCCGGTCATCGCACTCAGCTTCGTCCTCTCAGCCGTGGCGCAGGTCGGCGACCTCGTCGAATCCGCGCTCAAGCGCCGGTTCGGCGTGAAGGACGCCGGCCACGCCATTCCCGGTCACGGCGGGCTGATGGATCGCCTCGACGGGTTCCTGGCCGCGGCCGTGGCGGCCGCGGCGATCGGCTTCGCGCGTGCGGGGATCGATGGCGCGGCAGGCGGGTTCCTCCTATGGTAATCCGATGAACGGCGTATCCCCCGGTTCCAATCCGGCCCCTCGGAGCGTGACCATCCTCGGGGCCACCGGCTCGGTTGGCACCAGCACCGTCGATCTTCTGCGGCGCGACCGTGCGCGCTACCGCGTCGAGGCGCTCAGCGCCAAGAAAAGCGCGGGCGCGCTCGCCCAACTTGCCCGCGACCTCGGCGCGCGCTTTGCCGCCGTCGCCGACACAGGGGCCTATCGCGACCTCAAGGACGCCCTCGGCGCGAGCAGCATCGAGGCGGCGGCCGGCGAGGACGCGGTCATCGAAGCGGCGCGCCGTCCGGCCGACTGGGTAATGGCGGCGGTCTCGGGAGCGACCGGCCTGCGGGCGACCATGGCGGCGGTCGAACGCGGCGCGATGGTGGCGCTTTGCAACAAAGAGTGTCTCGTCTGCGCGGGCAGTCTTTTCATGCGGCGGGCGGCCGAGACCGGGGCGACGATCCTGCCGGCGGATTCCGAACATAACGCCGTGTTCCAGGCGTTCGGCGCCGGCCGGCGCGAGGATGTGCGGCGCGTCATCCTCACCGCCTCGGGCGGTCCGTTCCGCACCTGGTCGATGGAAGCGATCCGCACCGCGACGGTCGAGCAGGCGCTGCGCCATCCCAACTGGTCGATGGGCCCGAAGATCACCATCGATTCGGCGACGTTGATGAACAAAGGCCTCGAAGTCATCGAGGCGCATCATCTCTTCGCGCTCGCCCCGGACGAAATCGACGTCCTGGTTCACCCCCAGTCGATCGTCCACGCAATGGTCGAGTTCCGCGACGGCTCGCTCGTTGCCCAACTCGGTCCGCCGGACATGCGCATCCCGATTTCGCATTGTCTCGGCTGGCCGGCGCGGATCGATTCCCCGGCGGCGCGGCTCGACCTCGACCGCATGGCGACGCTGAGCTTCGAGCCGCCTGACGTGGCGCGCTTCCCGGCGCTCGGTCTTGCCCGGCGCGCCATGGAGACCGGCAACGGCGCCCCGACGGTGCTCAATGCGGCAAACGAGGTGGCGGTCGCCGAGTTCATGGCCGGCCGCCTTTCGTTCGGCGGCATCGCGGCGCTGGTCGCGACCGCCATGGAGGCGGCGTTCGCCCGCGGCATTATGTGCGAGCCCGCATCCGTTGAGGACGCGGTGGCCGTTGACCATGTTAGCAGATCGCTAACCCTAAGCCTCTTGCCAGAAATTGCCGCAAAGGCATCCTAAAGGATTAATGGGACAGGAATCGCGGCCGCAGGGCCGTGGGGACGAAGGGTGGAATGGCGTTTCTCAACAGCGTCGGTGCTTTGGGCGGTTTGTCGGCCTTTTATTACTTGGTCGTCCCGTTCCTGTTCGTGCTCACCGTCGTGGTCTTCGTCCACGAACTCGGGCACTTCCTCATCGCGCGCTGGTGCGGCGTGCGCATACTCGTGTTCTCGATCGGCTTCGGGCGGGAGCTGGTCGGCTTTACCGACCGCCACGGCACCCGCTGGAAGATCGCGGCGGTTCCGCTCGGCGGCTACGTGAAGTTCTTCGGGGACGAAAACGTCGCGAGTGTGCCGGACCGGGACACGGTCGCGGCGATGACGGAAACCGAGCGCAACGAGAGCTTCTTTCACCAGTCGCTGCCTAAGCGGGCCGCCATCGTGGCGGCGGGCCCGATCGCCAACTTCATTCTGGCCGTGGTCATCTTCGCGGCGATTTTCGCGGTCTACGGACGCCCCGACAACGTCGCGCGCGTGGATGCGGTCGAGGCCAGCAGCGCGGCATCGGGAGCAGGCTTCAGGCCCGGGGACGTCGTCGTTGCCATCGACGATCAGCCGATCAAGAGCTTCACCGAAATGCAGCGCGTGGTGCGGGCTCACCCCGACCAGAAGCTCGAGATCGCCATCGAGCGCGACGGACGGATGATGAGGCTTTCCGCTGCCCCCACGCTGCGGGAGGTGCCGGACAACTTCGGCAAAATCCACCGATTCGGCGTTCTGGGAATCCAGGGACCGCGCGATCGAATCCCGGTCGGGCCGGTCGAAGCGGTCGGCTACGGGGCGCAAGAGACTTGGTCGATCGTCGACGAGACCTTCTCCTACCTCTACCGCATGGTCACCGGCCGCGAATCGGCCGACCAGCTCGGCGGCCCGGTCGGCATCGCGCTGATGTCCGGGGAGGCCGCAAAGCTCGGCTTCGACGTGCTCATCCGTTGGGTTGCGGCCATTTCGGTCTCGATCGGGCTGCTCAATCTCTTCCCGATCCCGCTGCTCGACGGCGGTCACCTTCTGTTCTACGGGCTGGAGGGGCTGCGGGGGCGGCCGCTCTCGGAACGTACCCAGGAAATCGGCTTCCGCATCGGCTTCGCGATCGTGCTGATGCTGCTGGTTTTCGCCACTTACAACGACATTCCGCGACTGTTGACCGTTTTTCACAGGATTTGGTCGTGAAATAGTGACTTTCGTGCAACGCTTTGAAGGAAAAGCGCGATCCGCAGGGGGCAGCGGTTGAACGGGGGGAGAAAGCTTGTACAAGCGTCAAGGCTGGAAATTCGGCCCTAGGGGCGGGGCGACCGTGGGGGATGAGGGCTCGTTCCGCATGAAAATGTGTGTACGTGCGTATCGAGGGCTGAGCTTCGCCTGCCTCCTCCTCGGCGGAGCTTTGGTTAGCTCGATCGCCCCTGTCATGCCGGTGACGACACCGGCCATGGCGCAATCGGCCCCGGCCATCGTGGTCGAGGGCAATCGGCGCGTCGAAGCGGATACGGTGCGCTCGTATTTCCGGATCGTTCCGGGCGAGCGGCTCGACGCGGCCAGGATCGACGAAGCGCTCAAGGCTCTCTACGCCACCGGGCTGTTTACCGACGTGCACATCCGCGAGGCGGGCGGTCGGCTGATCGTCACCGTGGTCGAGGCGCCGGTGATCAACCGCATCGCCTTCGAAGGCAACAAGCGGGTCAAGGACGAGCAGCTCTCCGCGGAAATCCAGTCGAAGCCGCGTGGGACCTTCTCGCGCGCGATGGTCCAGTCCGACGTGCAGCGCATCGTCGAGGTCTACCGGCGTGCCGGCCGCTACGACGTGCGCGTCGATCCCAAGATCATCGACCTGCCCAACAACCGGGTCGACCTGGTGTTCGAAATCAGGGACGGCGAGAAGACCGCGGTCCGCGACATCAATTTCGTCGGGAATCGCGCCTACTCGGCCTGGCGGCTGCGCGACGTGATCAAGACCACAGAATCGAACATTCTCAGCTTCCTTAAAAACTCCGATATCTATGATTCCGACCGGCTCGAGGCCGACCGCGACCTGTTACGCCGGTTCTACCTCAAGCAGGGCTACGCCGACATCCGCATCATCTCGGCGGTCGCGGAGTTCGATCCGGCCAAGCGGGGTTTCGTCATCACCTTCACCCTGGACGAGGGCGACCTCTATCATTTCGGCTCGGTCGACATTCAGTCCAACGTGCGTGACGTTAATCCGGACGCCTTGCGGGCGCGGATGCGGACCCATCCCGGCGACAAGTACAACGCCGAGGCGGTCGAGAAGACCACCGAGGAGCTCGCAATCGAGGTCTCGAAGGGCGGTTATGCGTTTGCGCAGGTGAAGCCGCGGGGCGACCGCAACTTCGCAACACACCTCATCAACCTCGTCTATGTCATCGAGGAGGGGCCCCGCGCCTACATTGAGCGCATCAACGTCCGCGGCAACACCCGCACGCGCGACTACGTGATCCGCCGCGAGTTCGACATCGCCGAGGGTGACGCCTTCAACAAGGTGCTGATCGATCGGGCGGAGCGGCGGCTCAAGGGACTCGGCTACTTCAAGAACGTCAAGATCACCAACGAGCCGGGCTCGGCGCCCGATCGCGTCGTGGTCAACGTGGACGTCGAGGAGCAATCGACCGGCGAGTTCTCGGTCTCGGGCGGCTATTCGACCTCGGACGGTTTCCTCGCCGAGGTGAGCGTCGGCGAACGCAACCTGCTCGGACGCGGCCAGTACGCCAAGGCCTCGGTCACATACGGGCAGTACTCGAAGGGCGTCAGCCTGTCGTTCGCGGAGCCGTATTTCCTCGATCAGCGCCTGAACTGGGGCATCGACGTATTCGCGCGCGAGACGATTCCCTCCACGTTCCAATCGTACGGTACCACGACCTACGGGTTCAGCACCCGGCTCGGCGTTCCGCTGCGTGAAGACTTCGGCGTGCAGGTGCGCTATTCGCTCTACGCCCAGTCGATCTCGGTCAATCCCATCCTCAATAACTGTAACGACATCAATCCCGACTTCGTCAACACGTTCCCGACGCCGGATAGAGTGAACAACCCGTTCCAGCCGCCGAGCGGCGCGATTCAGACCGACTGTTACCAAGACGGCGAGGCATCGTTGGCGGTGAAGCAGGCGGCGGCCGCGGGGCTCGCCTGGGTGTCGGCGCCCGGCTATTCATTGATCTACAACACGCTCAATCAGCCCCGCTATCCGACCAGCGGCATGTTCCTCGAGTTCAAGCAGGACATCGCGGGACTGGGCGGCGACGTCGACAACATCAAGACAACGATCGACGCTCGTTTCTACCATGAGGTGTGGGCAGATATCGTCGCGATATTCCGCGCTCAAGCCGGCAACGTCACGCCCTGGGGCGGCCAGCAGGTCCGCATGCTCGACAATTTCTTCGGCGGTCCCTGGCTGGTACGCGGCTTCGCGCCCAACGGCTTCGGTCCGCGCGACCTGACCCCCGGCACCACCGAGGATAACGTCGGCGGCACGATGTACTACGGCGGCACGGTCGAATTGCAGACGCCGATCCCCAATCTGCCCAAGGATGTGGGATTGCGATTTGCCGTGTTCGGCGACATCGGCAACGTGTGGAACTACACCGGGCCGACAGCGTTCCCGCAGTTCTTCGGCCAGACGATTCAGCTCGCCGACACCGGGCCGTGGGACTTCCGCTCTTCGGTCGGCGCTGGCCTGATCTGGGATTCGCCGTTCGGTCCGCTGCGGTTCGATTACGCGATCGCCTTGACCAAACAAAGCTACGACGTCGTGCAACAATTCCGGTTCGGCGGCGGAACGAAGTTTTAGTTGCAGCCTTCTGTAAGCACCCAGCTGGCTGGCCCCCGCGCTGCCGGGTCGGCCTGCGGCATGCGCAGGGACGTGGCGCCTTGCGCCGCTCGCCGCACAAGCGTGAACATCGACAAGTTGCGGCGGCTCGGCCAAAATGGCGCGCCTATGCGCCCCTCATGACAATCGGACCGCAGCCGGGGATCGGGGAATGGACGACGCCAACACCACGCTCGAGGCCGCGGATATCGCCGCCATCCTCGAGGCGTTGCCGCACCGCTACCCCTTCCTGATGGTCGATCGCATCTTCGGCATGCGCGGCGACGAAGCCGCGATCGGCCTCAAGAACGTCACCGCCAACGAGCCGCAATTCCTCGGCCATTTTCCCGGACAGCCGGTGTTCCCCGGCGTTCTGATGATCGAGGGCATGGCGCAAACGGCGGGCGTGCTGTGCATCCTCGCGCGCGGCAAAGGGAGGCCGAAGGCGGTGTTCTTTCTCACCGTCGACAAGGCAAAGTTCCGCCGTCCGGTCGTGCCGGGGGATACCATCGAATATCACATGACCAAAATCAAGCGCCGCAACAACATGTGGTGGTTCCGCGGCGAGGCGAAAGTCGCCGGCGTCATCGTCGCCGAAGCGGAAATCGGCGCCATGCTCCTAGACGAATGAGCGCGATCGACTCCACCGCGCGGGTGGCGGACGCCGCTGCAATCGGACGCGACGTGACGATCGGTCCCTATTGCGTGGTCGGGCCGCACGTCGTGCTCGGCGACGGTTGCCGGCTGATCGCGCACGTGCACCTCGCCGGCCACACCTCGATCGGCGCGCGCACCGTGGTCCATCCGTTCGCCTCGCTCGGTTCCCCTCCGCAATCGGTCAAGTATCGCGGCGGTCCGACCCGGCTGATCGTGGGCGCGGATTGCGATATCCGCGAAAATGTCACCATGAGCATCGGGACCGAGGACGACCGCACGGTGACCGAAGTGGGCGACCGCTGTTTTTTCATGGTCGGCTCCCACGTCGGCCATGATTGCGTGGTAGGCAACGACGTGACCTTCGCCAACAACGTCGTGCTCGGCGGGCACGTGAGCGTCGGCGATTACACGGTGTTCGGCGGCCAGGCGGCGGTGCGCCAGCACGTGCGCATCGGCGAGGGCGCAATGATCGTGGGCTGCAGCGGCGTGCGCGCGGACGTCATTCCGTTCGGATGCGCACAGGGGCCGCTCGCGAACCTCGTCGGGCTCAACGTCGTCGGTTTGCGCCGGCGCGGCGTCGCCCGTGAGGACATTCGCCGGCTGCGGCAGGCCTACCAGGCGCTCTTTTTCGGCGGCGGTACGTTCCGCGAGCGGCTCGAGATAGTGGCCAAGGACTTTTCCGATCACGCGATCGTCACGCGGGTCATCGAGTTCATCCGCGCCAGCACGCGCCCACTGACGATAGCGGTCAATCGTCACGGCGAGGGCGAGAGCGACGCGACCGCGGCCGCGATGTCATGACCACGGCGCCGACCGATGCGAGCGAGGGGCCGCTCGCCATCATATGCGGTGCCGGTGCTTTGCCGTTCGCGGTCGCCGACGCGGTGATGCGGCGCGGCCGGCCCGTCGTGTTGTTCCCGCTGCGCGGCTGGGTCGACCCGCAGGCGGTCGCGCGCTATCCGCATCACTTCATCGAGCTCGGAGGGTTCAGCCGGTTTCGCCGCCGTGCGAGCGAAGCGGGCTGTCGCGACGTGGTGATGATCGGCACCGTGCTGCGGCCGGCGCTACGGCAAATCCGCTTCGATTGGGAAAGCGTGCGCGCGTTGCCGGGCGTCATCAGGATGTTTCGCGGCGGCGATAATCATCTGCTGACTATCCTCGCCCGGCTGTTCGAGGAGCGCGGGTTCAGGTTTGTCGGTGCCCATGAAGTCGCACCGGAAATCCTGATGCCGCAAGGCGCGATCGGCAGGCGCGAACCGTCACCACGCGATCGCACCGACATCGCGCGTGGCGCCGCGCTCATCTCCACAATCGGGCCGTTCGACGTCGGGCAGGGGGTCGTGGTCGCCGATAATTACGTGTTGGCGATCGAGGCCGCGGAAGGCACGGACCGGATGCTGGAGCGGGTCGCCGAGCTGCGGACGGCGGGCCGGGTGCGTTCAGCGGCCGGAACGGGCGTGCTCGTGAAGGCGCCGAAGCCGGGCCAGGACCGGCGTTTCGACTTGCCGACCATCGGCCCCTCGACCGTTGCGGGTGCGGCGCGCGCCGGGCTTGCCGGCATCGCGGTCATGGCCGGCGCGACCATCGTTGCGGAACCCGCACAGGTCGCAGCCGCCGCCGATGCGGCGGCGATTTTCGTGACGGGCGTCGCGCCCGGCGAGCGCGAGCCATGAGCGCAGCCGGCGGTGCCTGCTCCACGGACCCGCTCACGATCCATTTGGTCGCCGCAGAGGAGTCCGGCGACCGGTTGGGCGCGTCGCTGATGCGGGCGCTGGCGCAACGATGCGGCGGCCGCGTTCGCTTCGCCGGCGTGGGCGGGCACGAGATGGCGGCGGCGGGGCTCACCAGTCTCTTTCCCATCGACGATCTCGCCATTTTTGGATTTCTCACGATCCCGCGCCGGTTGCCGATGATCCTGCAGCGCATTCGCGAGGCCGCGACCGCAATCGCGGCGGCGCAGCCGGACGTGCTCGTCATCATCGACAGTCCGGATTTTACCCACCGCGTGGCGCGGCGGGTGCGCGCTGCTGCACCGCGCGTACCGATCATCGACTACGTCTCGCCGTCGGTTTGGGCGTGGCGCCCGGGCCGCGCGCGCGCCATGCGCGCCTATGTGGATCACGTGCTCGCCATCCTGCCGTTTGAGCCGCAGGTGCATGCGCGCCTGGGCGGACCGCCCTGCACGTACGTGGGGCATCCTTTGGGCGAAGAAGTCGCCGAGCTGCGCCCGAGTGAGGCGGAGGCCCGGCGTCGTCTTGCCGACCCGCCGCTCGTGCTGGTGCTGCCGGGAAGCCGTTCGAGTGAAATCCGCCGGTTGATCGATCCGTTCGCAGCGGCGATCCGACTAACGCAGGAACGACACGGCGCGCTCGAACTGATTATGCCCACCGTGCCGGCACAGCTCGGCCGGCTGGGCGAGGCGACTGCCGATTGGCCGGTGCAGCCGCGCATTCTCTTCGACCATGAAGAGAAGCGTGCTGCCTTTCGTCAGGCGCGTGCGGCGCTCGCCGCATCGGGAACGGTGACGCTCGAACTTGCCCTCGCCGGGGTGCCTACGGTCGCGGCGTACCGCGTGGGCGCGCTCGAGGGGGCGCTGGCCAGGGTGGTGTTGAAGCTGCCAACCGACGTACCAAGCGTGATACTTGCGAACCTCGTGCTCGGCGCAAAGGTGGTGCCGGAGTTCCTGCAAGGCGACTGCACGCCGCCGGCGCTCGCCGAGGCGCTCGTTCCCTTGCTTAGCGACACGTCGGAACGGCGTCGTCAGGTCGAAGCCTTCGCGCGGCTCGATCAGGTCATGGATCTCCCCGCGGCACCGAGCGCAAAGGCGGCTGACGTCATCCTGGGCGTGATCGAACAGGCGCGCACCGCGCCGTTGCCGAGCGCGGCAGACGTGCTATCGACGCTCTGAGGGAAGCGGCCGATGGCGACAGCAGAAGCAGCGGTGAAGCGTGCCGCCATCACCGGCGTATTCGGGCATTTGCCCGATTACGTGCTGACCAATGCCGAACTCGCCGCCATGGTCGACACGACGGACGCCTGGATCACCGAGCGCACCGGGATTCACGAGCGCCGCATCCTCAAAGGGGAGGGGCTCGGCACCTCGCATATGGCGGCGGCGGCGGTGCGCGGGCTGCTGGAGAAGACCGGCACCGCGCCCGGCGAGGTCGAGCTTCTCATCTGCGCCACTACTACGCCCGACATGGTCTATCCGGCAACCGCGAACATCGTTTGCGAGATGGTCGGCGTACGCAACATCGGCAGCTTCGACGTCCAGGCCGCGTGCTCGGGCTTCGTCTACGCGCTCGAGGTTGCGCGGCAGTTCATCGCGACCGGGACCCACCGCAAGGTGGTGTTGGTGGGCGCCGACAAGATGTCGTCGGTCCTCGACTATGCCGATCGGACGACCTGCGTGATCTTCGGCGACGGCGCCGGCGCGGTATTGCTCGAACCCAGCAGCAACGGCCACGGGGTGATCGATGTGTTGCTCCGGTCGGACGGCTCGGGAATGCCCTATCTGCATCAGAAGGCGGGCGGCAGCCGCATGCCGCC